>Ga0187892_10000178_pt1 | contig 166050 bp, 150 predicted proteins | sample MA1701073metaG_FD_139345 | JGI IMG/M metagenome (GOLD analysis project Ga0187892, IMG submission 139345) | Bio-ooze microbial communities from a basaltic lava cave in the Kipuka Kanohina Cave System on the Island of Hawaii, USA - MA170107-3 metaG ...
CCTCGATATCGTTCCCAATCCGTACCCGTTCCGGGAGCCGAATGATCTCCGGTATCCGCACTCCCGCTGCCCATTCCCGTCCGCGTCACCATCAGCCCTTGATCACGATCAACGGTCGCAGGCGCGCGACCTTGCGGCTGATCCCCGCATCGTGCACCACGTCCACCACGTTGGCCACGTCCTTGTAGGCATGCGGCATCTCCTCGGCGAGCGTGCCTCGTCCCTGGGCGCGAACGATCACACCGCGCTCGCGCAGCTCGGCGAACACGTCGAGGCCCCGACAGGCGCGCTTGGATGCGGCGCGGCTGAGAAGCCGCCCGGCGCCGTGGCAGGTGCTGCCGAAGGTCTGCCGCATTGCCCCTTCGGTGCCGATGAGAACGTACGAGTAGCGACCCATGTCACCCGGAATCAGCACGGGTTGCCCCACCCGGCGCATCCCGTCCGGCAGGCTGCGGTGTCCCGGTCCGAAGGCGCGGGTGGCCCCCTTGCGGTGCACGAGCAGGGCACGTCGCTCGCCCTCCACCTCGTGCTCCTCGAACTTGGCGATGTTGTGGCAGACGTCGTACACGAGCCGGCACCGCAAGTCCCGCGGACCGATCCCCAGGACCTCCTCGAACGTGTTCGCGGCCAGCCCCATCATCACCTGGCGATTCACCCAGGCATAGTTCGCCGCGCACGCCATGGCCGCCAGGTAACGGCGTCCCTCGGCCGAGGTGATCGGCACACACGCAAGCTGCCGGTCGGGGATGCGAATCCCGTATCGCTCCATCGCGCCACCCATGACGCGCAAGGCGTCGTCGCAGGTCTGGTAGCCGAGGCCTCGCGAACCCGAGTGGATGACGATCGTCACCTGCCCGACGCGCAGGCCCAGCACGTCCGCCACCGGCGCGTCGTAGATCTCGTCGACACGATCCACCTCCAGAAAGTGATTCCCGGATCCCAGGGTTCCGACCTGCTTGAGCCCACGCTCGAGGGCGCGCTCGCTCAGGAGCGCCGGATCGGCGCCCGCGAGGCGACCGCCCTCTTCGATCCGGTCGACGTCCTCCGCGGAACCGAAACCGCGCTCCACGGCCCAGCGCGCGCCCTCGGCGACCAGTCGGCGTTCGTCGGCCAGGCGCAGCTTCGGAATCGCCCCCTCGGAGCCGACGCCGGCCGGGACCCTCGCGAACAGACCATCGGCCAGCCGCTCGACCTGCCCGTCGATGTCGGCCACCTCGAGCCCGGTCGCCACCAGGCGCACGCCGCAATTGATGTCGTACCCGACGCCCCCGGGCGACACCACGCCCGCCTCTGCATCGACCGCCGCCACCCCGCCGATCGGAAAGCCGTAGCCCCAGTGGATGTCGGGCATCGCCAAGGAGTAGCCGACGATGCCCGGCAGGTGCGCGACGTTGACTACCTGGCGCAGGCAGGGATCGTCGCGCAGCGAAGCCATGAGCTGGGCGCTGGCATAGACACGCCCCGGCACACGCATGCCCCCCTGTCGCGGAATCTCCCAGACATTGGCGCCGACCTGCGTCGCTCGCGGAGGTGACAGGGCACCGTTGGCACCATTCTCCATGCGACACCCGGGAACCCGTCACACGTCGAAGATCACCCGTGCGCACCAGCCGTCACGGTCCTCTTTGACCGTCAGGTCGTGAAACGTGACGGCCTTGATCTCGCCGCGAAACTCGTGTCGCGCCGGATCGAAGGGCTCTCCACGCAACCTCCCGCGGACCACGCCCGCGTGCAACTCCTCCACCACCACCTCTCCGGCAACGAACGCCTCGCTGGAGAACAGGACCAGGACCTCGCTCAGCCAGGCCTGGAGCAATTCCGCCCGACTCCCGCCGCGCGCGACCGCGATGCGATCGCCGCGGAGCTCGACACCCCCGATGTCCACCATGAGGGCGTAGAGCGCGAGCGCCGCCTTCTCGAACAGCGCCGCGGCGCCGTCGGCGCGGACCACGATACCGACGTCGGCCGTGTGCTCGATCTCCTCGTAGACCGGCGATTCTCCCGCAGCCGGTGCGCGCATCGACGATCGCCGCCTGCCGCAGCACGCTCACGCCGCAGCGTACTGGATCAAGGAGAACACTGGCGTTGGCGCCAGCCGCGCCCGCCCGCGCAGGAAGGAGAGCTCGACGAGAAATCCGCACTCGACGACCTGCCCCCCGAGCCGGGTCACGAGCTCGACCGCGGCCGTCGCGGTGCCGCCCGTCGCGAGGAGGTCGTCGATCACCACCACCCGGCGACCGCGCTCGAACGCGTCGCGGTGAATCTCGAGCATGTCGGTGCCGTACTCGAGCGCGTACTCTGCGGAATGCGTCTCCGCCGGGAGCTTACCTGGCTTGCGCACCAGCGTCAGGCCGACGCCGAGAGCGTACGCCACGGCGGCGCCCACGATGAAGCCGCGGGATTCGATCCCGAGGATCGTGTCCATCCGCCCGCGGTACCGATCCGCCAGCCGCGCGACCGCCTCGTGGAACGCGGCACCGCTCGACAAGAGCGGGGTGATGTCCTTGAAGACGATGCCTTTCTTCGGAAAGTCCGGCACATCGCGGACGAAACTCCCGAGGTCGATCATGACTGCCCCCGCCATGGTTGAGACGCCTCCGTCCGCGTTTCGCTCGCATCGCTCACCACGGCGCGACCGTCCGTGAGCGTAGGGCTAGTCCTAGCAGGCTCGGCCGCAAATCCAAACGGCGAGCCGGCAGCGGCCGGCAGCCGACCGGGAGCACAGAGGGCGATGGTCAGGAGCGCAGGCTAACCGCCGGCCGCGGTAGCACCCGGGCGTCGGGGCGGAGGCAGGAAATGCAGCGGGTTTCGGGCTACGTTGTCCTTGCGCACCTCGAAGTGCAGGTTCGGGCCCGACGCGCGCCCGGTCTCACCGACCCAGCCGATGACCTGCCCTTGGCGCACCCGATCCCCGCTGCGAACGGCATGCGAGGAGTTGTGGGCATAGACCGTGGCGTAGCCGGCGCCGTGACCAATGATGATCACGTTGCCGTATCCAGAGAGCCTGTCGCTGTAGAGGACCCGTCCCTCGCGTGCGGCGAATACCGGCGTACCCACCGGAGCGCCGATGTCGATCCCATCGTGAAACGTGGCACCCCGCGGGCCGAACCGGGAGGTGAGCCTTCCATGGCTGATCGGCCACATGAACGCGCCGCCCCCGGACGGGAGATCCAGACGCGTGAGGCGGCTCGTCTCCACACGGTCCGGCGTGATCAGGCGGACGGGAAGGGCCCGGTCGGCTCCGGGGATCAGCAGACGCTGACCTACCACAAGACGTCGCGGGTCGCCGATGCCGTTGGCCCGGCTGAGCTGGGGGACGCTCACCCCGTAGGCTCTGCCGATCCGATAGAGATTCTCGCCCGACTGCACATGATGATACACGCCTCGCGTCGACTGCTTTGTGCTCGTCGCGCAGCCCCCGCCGAGCCCCAGTCCCAGCACCGTGAGTAGTCCGATCCTGCCAACCCTGGCGATCCCGCCAATCCAGCCAGTCCAGCCAATGCGGCCAACACCGCCGACCCGGTCCCACGGCCACACGCCCCGCATCATCACCGCCACCCTCGCCGCGCCCCGCCCACGCCCCACCCACGCCGGGCGCGAAGGATCTGATCACTGCCCCTCTTCGCGCCCCATCCAGCCGTATGTGCCGATCAGCTTCACGAAGCGGCACTCACCCAAGCATTCTTCCCGCAGACCCTCTCCCGTCTTTCTCAAGCGCACCAGCGTCTGGCTCTCTTCTTCACCGAGCGGCAGCACCAGTCGACCTCCCGTGGCCAGCTGCTCGACCAGCGGCCGGGGGATCCTCGGGGCAGCAGCACTCACCACGACGCCGAGGAAGGGCGCCGCCTGCGACCACCCGAGCGACCCGTCCCCGACCCGCACGTGGACATTGCGGTACCCGAGGCTCTCGAGTAGCTCGGTCGCCCGCTCGGCCAGAGCCGGAATCCGCTCCACCGAGTACAGCTCGCCACACAGCTCGGCCAGCACCGCAGCCTCGTAGCCCGATCCCGTTCCGACCTCAAGGATTCGTTCCCCGCCATCGAGCTCGAGCGCCTCGGCCATCAACGCGACGATGTACGGCTGGGAGATCGTCTGCCGGTCACCGATCGGCAGGGGCGTGTCGTCGTAGGCCCGCTCGCGCAGCGTCTCGGTCACGAACAGATGCCGCGGAACCCGCCGCATGGCCTCGAGCACCCGCTCCCCGCGCACCCCGCGGGCCTGAATCTGATCCTCCACCATGCGTGCCCGGGCTGCCGCGTAGTCCATCGGGGCCTGCTCACGGCCACGCCAGCTTGAGTTCCGCAAGCTCCTCGAAGGAGCGGTGGTTGGTCAGATCCAGGTGGATGGGAGTGATCGAGATCAGCCCCCGGGACACGGCGCTGAAGTCCGTCCCCTCTTCCTCCTCGAACTCGAACTCATCGCTGCCGATCCAGTAGTACTTTCGCCCGCGCGGATCCGCCTTCTCCACGATCGCATTGCCGTACCGCCGCCGTCCCTGTCGCGTCAGCGTGAAACCTCGCACGCTCTCCGCCGGGCCCTTCGGGACGTTGACGTTGAGCAGGGTGTCGCGCGGCAGTCGATGGCCGAGCACGTACGCGGCCAGCGCTCGCGCGAACGCTGCCGCCGTCCCGAATTCGAACTGATCCCGGCCCACCTGCGACACGGCAAGCGACGGCGCCCCCAGCAACGTCCCTTCCATGGCCGCCGATACCGTGCCCGAATACGTGATGTCCTCGCCGAGATTCGCCCCCTTGTTGATTCCGGCCACGACCAGCTGAGGACGCCGCGGGAGAATCCCGTTGATGGCGAGGTTCACGCAGTCGGTCGGCGTGCCATCCACCGCATAACGGCGCGGCCCTAGCTCCGTCACGCGCAACGGGCGGTGCAACGTCAGGGAGTGGCTTGCGGCGCTGCGCTCGCGATCCGGTCCGACGACGTACACCTCCCCGAGATCGCCGAGCACGTCGGCCAGAGCCGTCAGTCCCTCGGAATGGATCCCGTCATCGTTGCTGACCAAGATGAGATCCCCGGCCATCGGCGATGCGGGAGAGTGCCATCAATGTCCGGCCAACGCAAGCGCGGTCACGGCGGATTTTGAATGGGCTTGACGCCGGATGCGGGAAATGCCGCGGGCACAATCCCGGATTGCATCTTGAATAGCTAGGTAGGTGAGTTCCCGCGCATCGGGATATCGTCACCGCCACCGGCGGGGCGGCTGCACCCGGCTTCGAGTCTCGACCTGGCGCCCACCCGGCCTCGTCCGGGACATGCTCGCGGATCGTCGCCGGAATGGCCGCCCGGCCTCGGCCACCGGGCGGCATTCGTTGGTCGGGGCGACCGGATTTGAACCGGTGACCACTCGCACCCCAAGCGAGTGCGCTACCAGGCTGCGCCACGCCCCGATGGCACGGGAGCAGGCTGCGTCGGGCCAGAACCGGTAAGCAGGCGCTCGCCCTTGTGCCAGAACCTCGCCCCCTCCCGCAAGTCAGGCCGCGACGTCGGGGTCGCGCCGAGCGGTGCCGCAAGGGCTGCGGCCGGAGTCAATCCATTGGCCATTGGCCATTGGCCATCGGCCGCGTCCTGCGCGCAGCGCCAGCGATTCGCGCTCAAGACCGATGGCGCGTGTGCCGACACTTACTCTGCCAGCCATCACGGAGCACATCATGGAAGATCAACCGAAGCTCGAAGAGATCGAGACCCCGACCCCGCCCCGAAGTCTGGACGCGCTCACCGAGCTCTTCGAGCCCGACTTCGTTCTCCCCGAGCAGATCATCGAGGGGTACCGCAACGACAGCTACCTCTCGGGCGAGAAGGCCCTCATGCTGGCGGTGCTGGAGGACGCGATTCGCTGCTTTCAGGAGCACTTTCGCAATCCCCGCTACAACCCGCGCCTCCTGTCGAGCGAGGCCGAGGATTGGATCCGCACCGAGGACTGGGACTGGCCCTTCTCGTTCAACAACGTCTGCGACAACCTCGGAATCGGTCCGGAGGCTCTCCGCGCTTCCTTGCTGCGCTGGAAGGCTCAGCGCCTCGCGGCCGTCGACGAGGAGGGCGCCCGAGTTCCCCGAAAGGTCTACCGGCTACACTTGCGGACGAAGCGCGCACACGGGGTGCGCTGAAGCGACAGACGCGCACCGCGGACGGCACGCGCTATTCCACGAGAGCGCTCAGCCGCTGCCGCTGGTCCCGGCGTTGTCGTTCATCGTTCGCTTGAGGACGTGGCTTGCCTTGAAGGTCAACACCCGCCGACCGCTGATGATGATCTCGTCTCCGGTCTGAGGGTTCCGCCCCCGCCGCGGCTGCTTCTCGTTGACAACGAAATTCCCGAAGCCGGAGATCTTCACTTTCTCGCCTTGCGCGAGGCACTGCTTGAGGAGCTCGAAGACCGACTCGACGACCTCGGTGGCATCCTTCTTCGGGTAGCCGGCTTTCTCGTAGATCCGGTCCACGAGATCGGCCTTGGTCATCGTCATCTCGCCCACCTCACCCCGACACCCCGCCGCGTCTCCCCCGTACGGTCGCGGGAGCGCACCTCCCCCTCGTCTTCTCCCTGCCGGAAGGACCGCGTCAGCGAAAAAACGCGCGGACCATACTGAAACGCGTCGGGCGAAGTCAAGGCGAGAGGACGCGTAGTGGTGTCCGCTCGCGCCCGATCACGCCGCCGCCCGGCGCGCAATCTCGGCGATGCCGGCGAACACCGCCGCATCCTCCATGGCGAGAGCGGCCAGGATCTTCCGATCGATCTGCACGTTCGCCTTCTTCAACCCGTCCACCAGCTGGCTGTAGCTCAGGCCGGCGAGCCGCGCCCCGGCGTTGATGCGCGCGATCCAGAGTCCGCGCATCTCACGCTTTTTTCGCCGCCGGTCCCGATAGGCGTAGACGAGCCCCTTCTCGGTGGTGGACCGGGCCTGGCGATACAGCTTGCGGCCACCCACCGCCCCCTTGGCGAGCTTCGCCGTCTTCTTCCGGCGCCGCCGCGCCGTCACCCCACGTTTGACCCGTGCCATGTGCCGTCCTTCCCTATGACCCCGGTACGCTCAGAACGCGTACGGCATCAGCCGCTGCACGCGCTTGGCATCCGGCCCGATCGCCTGGGCACCCTGGCGTAGATGTCGCTTCCGCTTGCGGCTCTTGCTGGTGAGAATGTGCCGGCGCCCGGCGCGGTGTCGCTTCACTTTGCCCCGTGCGGTGATCTTGAACCGCTTCGCGGCCCCACGATTCGTCTTCATCTTCGGCATCGACTCGTCACTCCTGGCGCGCTCTGGGCTACTTCTTCGGAGACACCATCATCGAGAGATGCCGCCCGTCGAGCCGGGCCTGAACCTCGATTTGCGCGATGTCCTTCACGTTCTCGAAGATCCGCTTGAGCATGTCGTGGCCCAGGTCCTGGTGCGTGATCTCCCGGCCCCGGAAGAACACCGAGACCTTCACGCGATGCCCCTTCTCCAGGAACCGGCGAATGTGCCCGACCTTGAACCCGACATCGTGCTGATCCGTGCGCGAGCGGATCTTGACCTCCTTGACGACCACCTGGCTCTGCTTGCGCCGCGATTCCTGGGCCTTCTTCTTCTGCAAGTACTGAAACTTGCCGAAGTCCATGATCCGACACACCGGCGGGCTGGCAGTGGCGGCCACCTCCACGAGGTCAAGCCCCTGGGTCTCTGCCATCCGGAGCGCGTCCTCGATCGGCACGACGCCCACCTGGGCGCCGCTCGCATCGACGAGGCGCACCTCACGGGAACGGATCCGCTCGTTGATGCGCGGGCCAAGATCACGCGTCGGCCGTGGATGAAACCGTCTTATTCCCCACCTCCCTCGCCTGGCCGCGCTTCCTCGGCGAGCCGAGCGATGAAACTCTCGATCGTCATGGGAGGCAACGACCCCCCGGAGCGTTCTCGCACCGCGACCGTCCGCGCCTCTGCTTCGCGCTCTCCCACGACGAGCATATACGGGATCTTCTCGAGCTGCGCCAGACGGATCTTATGGCCGAGTTTCTCGTTGCTTGGATCCCGCTCCGCCCGGAATCCCGCCCGCACGAGGGCGGCACAGACCTCATCGCCATACGCGGCGAACCGCTCCCCGACCGGGATCACGCGGACCTGCACCGGCGCCAGCCACGGGGGAAAGGCCCCACCGTAGTGCTCGAGGAGCACGCCGACGAATCGCTCGATGGCCCCCAGCAAGGCGCGGTGGACCATGTAGGGCCGGTGCTCCGCCCCATCGTCGCCCCGGTACGCGAGGGCGAAGCGCTCGGGCATGTTGAAGTCGAACTGGATCGTGCCGCACTGCCATTCACGCCCGAACGCATCCCGGATCGCCACGTCGATCTTCGGCCCGTAGAAGGCCCCGCCGCCCTCGTCCACCCGGAAGGATCGGCCGGATGCCTCGAGCCCCCGCCGCAGCGCCGTCTCGGCGAGCCCCCAGTCCGCGAGGGCGCCGACGTATTTCTCCTTCGGTCGCGTCGAGAGGTAGACCGCCACGTCATCGAACCCGAACGCGCGCAGCATCCCGAGGGAGAACCGGAGCGCGCGAGTGATCTCCTCCTCGACCTGATCGGCGCGGCAGAAGATGTGCGCATCGTCCTGGGTGAAGCCCCGCACACGCATCAGGCCGTGCAGTACCCCGGAGCGCTCGTACCGATAGACCGTGCCGAGCTCCGCAAACCGCAGCGGGAGATCCCGATAGCTGCGCAGGCTCGAGCGGTAGATCTCGATGTGGAACGGGCAGTTCATCGGCTTGACGTAGTAGGGCTGCCCTTCCACCTCGACGGCAGGGAACATGCCGTCCCGGTAGAAATCGAGATGGCCGCTGGTCTCCCACAAGGTGGCCCGGCCGATGTGGGGCGAGTACACGAGCTGGTAGCCGCCAGCGTAGTGACGCTCCCGCCAGTAGGTTTCGATCAGATGACGGACCCGCGCGCCCTTGGGATGCCAGAGCACGAGCCCCGGCCCCACGTGGTCGGTCGTGCTGTAGAGATCGAGATCCTTGCCGAGCCGACGGTGGTCGCGGCGCTTGGCCTCCTCGAGCCGCACCAGATGCTCGGTGAGCGCCGCCTCCGTCGGGAAGGCGGTTCCGTAGATCCGCTGCAGCATCTCGTTGCGAGCGTCGCCGCGCCAGTAGGCGCCGGCGATGCCCGTGAGCTTGAAGGCGCCGAGACGACCCGTCGAAGGGACGTGCGGCCCGCGGCACAGATCCACGAACTCTCCCTGTTCATAGAGCGAGACGCGCGCGTCGGGCAGTCCCTCGATGATCTCGACCTTGTAGTGCTCACCGAGCGTGCGGAAAACGGCCGCCGCCTCCTCGCGGGACATCTCGCGGCGCCGCACCTCGAAATCCGCGGTCACGATCTCCCGCATCACCGCCTCGATGCGCTCGAGATCCTCCGGCGTGAACGGGCGGTCGTACTTGATGTCGTAGTAGAATCCCGCCTCGATCGTCGGACCGATGGTGATCTGCGCGGCAGGGAAGAGCCGCTTCACCGCCTGCGCCATGAGGTGCGCCGTGGAGTGCCGGAGCACGTCGAGCCCCTCGGGAGTGTCCGCCGCCACCGCCCGGATCTCGCAGTCCTGATCGAGCGGGTGCGACAGATCGACCACCCGCCCATTCACGTCCACGGCGACGACGGCGTTGCCACCCGCGCCGTCCAGAGCGGTCAAGACGGCGCCGGCAACGGTGCCGGGCGCGAATCGCCCACTCCGGCCGCCCGCAATCCTGACGGTGATCTCCACCGGAACGCTCTCAGACACGGAGTGGATGATGCCGGAACTCACGCGCGAGGTTCAAGCAGCCGGAGTCGGGAGACGTCCCATGGAGCCCGTCCTGCGCTCAGCGCCGGAGCGCGCCGCGGGCCGAGGCCGAGGTCATGGTAGGCACGGGCGGGATTGAACCGCCGGCCTCTTCCGCGTCAAGGAAGCGCTCTCCCACTGAGCTACGTGCCTACAGGCGACCCTGCGGATACTCGAGCCGCCGGACCGCCGTGCAGCCAGGACGATCCGGCGACCGATACCCCGTATCCGGTGATCGGACGAATCGATTGGAAGACGAGCATGCCGCCGCTCGAGCGTAGAGGAACGGGTACCAAGTCGACCGAGACCTGTCAAGGTCGCGACGATCCAGGACGCGCGCACGATGCGACGGTCAAGCCATGAACGGCGTGCTCTCACGGATGCGCGCCGGCCGCGGGCTCTCGTGTGGGCCGCACGAGCATGCGCGGGCCTTGACAGTGCCCCGCAGGGCGACGTTAGAGTTCGCGACAGCAGCGTCTCCAACCCCTGACGGCGCCCCGATAGCCGACACCGCATGAACCGCGAGCAGCTCTTCGCCATTTTTTTCTTCGCGGTGTTTCTCTATCTACTCTATCAGGCATTCCGCATCTTCGCGCCGTTCCTTCATCCCATTGCCTGGGGCGCCGTCCTGGCCCTGACCTTCTCTCCGTTACATCGGCGCCTCACCGCGGCGTTCCATGGCCGCGACGTCCTCTCGGCCACGCTGCTCACGATCGTCTTGGTGGTCGTCGTGATCGTCCCGACGATCCTGTTCGGCTCGGTGATCCTGGCGCAGGCCGGCACGCTCTACGAGCGACTCACCGACGCGCTCGGCCGGGGCAGCACCACGCGGATAACCGAATGGATCGAAGCCTCGGCGTTGGGCGGCCTGTGGCGGCGCGTCGCACCGTACGTGGAGCCGTACGATGTCAATCTCCCAGGGCTCATCCGCAACACGCTACGCGCGACGTGGAAGGTGCTCGCCGACCAGGCCGCCGGAACCGCGCGCAACCTCGTGATCATCCTCTTCAACTGCCTCGTCGGGGTGATGACTTTCTTCGTCTCCCTTCGCGGCGGCCCGCGCTTCGTCGAACAGGTGCAGGGCATGGTGCCGATGGAGCGGGAGCACTCCGACGCCATTCTCTCCACCCTCTTCGACACCCTCTCCGCCGTCGTCCAGGCGATGCTGGTCACCGCCATCGCCCAGGGGCTGCTCGCGGGCATCGGGTACTGGATCAGCGGCGTGCCCTTCAGCCTCTTCCTCGGCGTCTTGTCGGGATTTCTATCCCTGATCCCGTACGCCGTGCCGCTCGTGTGGATGAGCTGCGCCGCCTACTTGGTCGTGACCGGATCGACGGGCTCCGCCATCTTTCTCGTCATCTGGGGGCTCGCCGTCATCGGCTCCGTCGACAACTTCATCCGCCCCCTGGTGATCGGCGAGCGGGCCAAGCTGTCGGCGTTCCTCCTCTTCTTTGCCATTCTCGGAGGGTTGAGCGTCTACGGCTTCCTCGGCCTGCTGCTCGGCCCCGTCGTGGTCGCCACGGTCGTCACGTTCCTGCGCATCTACCGCACGGAGTACGTGGACCCGCAACCGGCCGTCGCGGTCGCCGGCCCGCCGTCGGTCCGGTGAGCTTCGTCGCGAAAGGTCCGGGCTCTGCGCGACCCGTGCCGGCGGTAATCGCCGTGGGCGTGGCGATGGCCGCGCTGGCCGCCGCCGCTCCGCTCGCGCTCGCGGGGGAAGCTCGCGCCGGTCACCCCCGGGTCACCATCATCGGGGTCGACGGCGCCGCCTGGCGCGTCCTCGATCCGCTCATCGCCCGCGGCGATGTCCCTCACTTCGCCCGCCTGATCGCGAACGGGACGCGGGCGCCGCTACGGTCACGCATCCCGCTCTGGTCGCCCGCGGTGTGGACGACGATCGCCACCGGCGTTCGGCGCGAGCGTCACGGCATCACGGGCTTCCTCGACCCGGGAAATCACCTCGTCGCCTCGACCCATCGGCGCGCCCCCACCCTATGGACAGTCGCCTCCGGCGCCGCCCTTCGGGTCGCGGTCATCGGCTGGTGGGTCACCTACCCGGCGGAGTCCGTCAACGGCGTGATCGTATCCGAGCGCGCCCTCAAGTCTCGGGACACGGACCTCCGGGTGATGGTCGAGGGCGGAGAGGCCGCTCCTCGAGCCCGGGGACTCTTTCACCCCGCGAGCGCGGCGCAGATGGCGGCCGACATCCTCGGCACCCTACCCGAGCGCCCCGCGGAGACCGCCGTCCGTGACGCCACGATCCCGCGCATGCGAGCCGAGGACGCTGCGGTCGTGCATCTGCTCCAGCGCGTTCGCGAGCGCGGCGGACCCTTCGACCTCGAGCTAGCGCTGCTGCGCGGCACCGATCCGGTGAGTCACTACTTCTGGCGCTTCCACGAGCCCGGCGCCGCGGCGTACGCGGGGCTGCCGGACCCGTCGTCGGAGGAGCGCAGCCGGTACGGCACGGCCGTGGAGGATCACTACCGCTTCGTGGATGGGCTGCTGGGGGAACTAGCGGCCGTCGGCACCGCCGACCACGCGTTCCTGGTGCTCTCCGATCACGGCTTCGAGGCGGGCATCGATGGCGAGGTGACGGGCACACATCATACGCGGAATGCCCTCGACGGCATCTTCATCGCCAGCGGCGGACCGTTTCGGCGCGCCACCACCCTCGCGGACGCCCGCATCCTCGACATCGCCCCGACGGTGCTCCACGTTCTCGGTCTTCCCGTCGCCGAGAATCTCGACGGCCGCGTGCTCACCGATGCGCTCGACTCGACCTGGCTCGCCGCGCATCCGGTGCGCCACGTCGCCGCCTACCCGGGCCCGCCGGTCCTCCTGGAGCCCGGGCTGTGGCAAGCGCAAACCGACTCGCCTGTGGATGGGGCGATGCGGGAGCAGCTACGCGCCCTCGGCTACATCGAGTGACGCACGGCCGGCGCAATGCGCGTGCTGGGGTTGGGCGACCGGGGAATCAGGCACTGCGGCAATCGGACATTTCAGTCTTGCCGGTACGGCTTTCCACTCTCGTACATGGCGAGACGCGGTCGGAACTCGGCAACCACGGTGGCGTCGGCCGCACCCAGCTCCACTGCCCGGCGCTCCGTGCGCACGGCATCCTCGAATCGCCCGGCCTCGGCATAGGCGGCCGCCAGAGTGTCGAGATAGTGGGGATTGTTGTTGCCCGTCGCGGCGCATGCCGCCTCCGCCCAGCGCACGGCCTCCGCGGCGTTGCGCCACGCGGCATCCGCGCTCGTCGCGCGAATCCACGCCAGATAGTTGGCGAGCTCGGGGTCCTTGGGATCACGCGCCAGCCCGTCCTGCAGAACCTCGACGGCTTCCTTCGTCCGCTTCTCGCCGGAAAGCGCCGAGGCGAGATTCCGGCGCGCCTGTGAATCCGCGGGATCGAGGCGGAGCGCGCGCTCGAAATACTCGACGGCCTCGCTGCCCTTCTTCTGGAGCAGCAGCGCCACGCCCAGGTTGTTCGCCGCCTCGGCGTGCGCGCCATCGACCCGCAGGACCGCCCGGTAGTGCGCCTCCGCTTCCGCCTGTCGCCCCTGCTTTCCGAGTGCCACGCCCAGGTTGTAGTTCGCATCGACGTCTTCGGGCGCGAGCACGAGCGCGTCCTGGTAATGCTTCATGCCATCCGCCGTCCGCCCCGTGTCGATCAGGAGATTTCCGAGCAGCACGTGGGTGTCGGGACTCGCCACCAGCTCGAGGGCTTTTTCGAGCTCGGTGATCGCGCGGTCGGTCTGATGGAGGTCGGCGAGGATGCCTCCGAGCTGCTGGTGCAGGATGGGATCATCGGGATCGATCGCCACCGCTTCGCCGACGACATCCGCCGCCTGCTGTTCCTTGCCGGCCTCTACGAACGCCTGGCCCAGCTGCGACAGGATCTCAGTGTTGCGCGGATCCCGCTGCCGTGCCGCCTCGAAGCGCGCGATTCGTTCCTCGGCGCTCCCGCCCGTGTCGAGGGGCGCCTCCTCGTCCTGGCCCCCGCCACACCCGCAGAGCGTCACGAACATGAGCGCGACGGCCGCGAGCGACCGGCTCCGTTGCTCCATCGCGTCGGTCATCATCATCGTACCGTGATGGCCGACGGCACAGCCGCGGCCTTTCGCCTCGACGCAACGGTCAACGGTCCCCGTCCACGCCGGTCGACAAGGCGCCCTACTTACTCTGAAGCCGTCGGTTCTCGCAAGGCGAGGCTCGAGCCCTCCGGAGCCGCGATGGTCGAGACGCCGCGTTCGTCAACTCGCTCCGCCGGGCTTGCAGAGGGCACACGGGCACAGCGTGCGAAGGTACGCATAGCTGTAGATGCCGGTTCGATGGCCATTCTGCCAGGCGAAGCAAAGGGCATAGCGGCCCACCGGCTCCCAGGAGGCCAGGGCCGTCTCCGTGGCGTGCACGAACCGCCGGCGCCCTTCGTGCCCCTGGCACTCGGCGCACGGACACCAGCCGCGCAGGTACGCCAACGGGTAGTCGCTCTCGTGACCGTCGCTCCACGTGATGCGCAGGGACGACCCATGCTCGTCCCGGCGAATCGCCACCGGCTCGGGTTCAGTCGCGCTCGTCGTGCCGTCGATCGCGGCGCGAACGCGAACGGCGAGATCGGCGAAGATCCGGCTCACGGGATGATCCGGCTTGGCGATCACGATCGGCGTCCCCGCATCGCCGAGTCGACACACGTCTTCCACGAGCGGCACTTCGGCGAGCACCGGCGCTCCGAGCAGCCGCTCGAGCTCGGCGCGGGGGCGCTCCCCGAAGATATCCTCGCGGGTGCCGCACGCGGCGCACACGAATCCGCTCATGTTCTCCACGACGCCGATCACCGGGGTGCGCACCTGCTCGAGCATCGCGACGCCTCGTCGAACGTCGGCGAGGGCGACGTCCTGCGGCGTGGTCACCACCACGCCGCCGCTGAGAGGCACCTCTTGCGCGAGCGTCAAGGCAATGTCCCCCGTCCCTGGCGGCAGATCCACGACGAGCCACTCGAGCGCTCCCCACTCCACGCCGCGGAGAAATTGCTTGGTGGCACTCATCGCCAGTGGGCCGCGCCAGATCACCGGTGTCTTGTCGTTCAGGAAGAAGCCCATGGAGATCACGCGCAGGCCATGGCGCTCCACGGGACGGATCCTGTTCTCCGCGGTCGGCTGCGGCACGACTGCGGTGCCGAGCATCAGCGGAGCACTCGGGCCGTAGATGTCCGCATCGAGCAGCCCTACCCCACCGCCCCCCTGCTGGCCGAGGGCGCAGGCGAGATTCACGGCGACCGTCGACTTTCCCACTCCTCCTTTGCCGCTCGCCACGGCGACGATGCGATGCACCCCCGGCAATGAGGCCGCCGGGCTTCTCCTCTCTCCCGCGTCGGTCCGCTCTTGAGCCATGGACGCTACTCTTACCGCCGCGGCGCGACGGCGCAAGCTCCTCGCCGCGTACCCGTACCCGCACCCGCACCGCGGAGCCTTGCATCTCCGCCGACTGCGGGCTACGGAACGCGGCAGACACCTTGCACCGGGTGGCCTGCTGCGCCCGGGCACGCCGGAGGGATCCGATGCCGTTCTTGTCGCATGGCGGCAACTCGCTGCGTTACGAGCGCGCAGGCACCGGCCTGCCGATGCTGTTCATTCACGGCTTGATGGCGAACCACACGTTCTGGGATCGACAGGCGGATCTGCGCAAGCACTTCCAGGTCCTGCGCATGGATCTGCGCGGCCACGGAGACTCCTCCAAGCCGCGCGGCTCCTACGCGATGGCCACCCTCGCCACCGACGTCGAGCACCTGGTGGGCGCCCTCGGGCTGCAGCGCTGCGTTCTCGTCGGTTGGTCGATGGGTGGCATGGTGGCGCTCGAGAGCGTGCGGCTGCTCGGCGACAAGGTTGCGGGACTGGTGCTGGTCGGCACGACCCCGTGCCCCGCGGCCGCCGACGGCAAACCCGCCGGTTTCACCCCCGCGGAGCAGCAGGAGCACCTGACGAGCGTGGACTCCGACTACAAGACGTTTGCGCGGGACCTGGCCGGCCGGCTCTTTCACACCGAGCAGACGGGGCTAGTCCAGTGGGCAACCCAGCAGCTGTTGCGAACGCCGCCCTACGTCGCCAAGGCGGCGCTCGAAGGACAGTTCGCCGCCGATCGCCGCGATATGCTCGGCGCGCTCGCCATGCCGACCCTCATCTGTCACGGGCGCCACGACACCGTCTTCCCGTTTGCGACTGCCGAGTATGTTCATCGCGCCATCCGTGGGTCGGAGCTGGTGGCGTTCGACGATAGCGGGCATGCACCGCCCATCGAGGAGACAGCGCGATTCAACGAGGCCCTCGTCGCCTTCGCGGACCGCGTGCTCGGCAAGGCGCCTGCCGCGAGGCCCGCCGCTAGCACCGCCGCAGCGGAACCCGCTGCGGGTGGTGGCAGGACGCGACAGGCCGAGACCCAGGCGCCGGCACCGGCGCAGGCCCGGGCGGAGACTCCCGCCTCTCGTCGGCCCGAGCCCAAGGGGAGTCGTACTGGCTCCGCCCCGAAGGATTCCGGCACATCCAAGGCGACCGCCGGAGCGACGCGCGCGAACCCGTCCCCGCGCCCGTCCGCGAAGTCTCCGACGAAGAGTCCTGCGAAGGGTCCGCGGACGTCGCGAAGCCCCAAGAAGCCCTGAGGTCGGGGCCCCCCTCAGACGGCGCCGGCCCGCACCGTGATACCGCCGTCCACCGGAATCACCGCCCCGGTGAGGTAGGAGCCGGCGCGCGAGGCGAGATAGATGGCGACGCCGGCCATGTCCTCCGGCTCCCCGATCCGCCCGAGCGGGCAGGCGGCGACGATGCTGTCGCGAAAGCGCTCCAGGGTGGCCGCCATCATCTTGCTCTCGAACGGCCCGGGAGCAATGGCGTTCACGGTGATGTCGGGCGCGAGCTGATTGGCGAGCGCCCGCGTCAGCTGGTGCACCGCCGCCTTGCTCGCGGAGTACGCGTACGTCTCGAAGATCGGAACGCGCAGGCCGTCGATGGAGCCCACGTTGATGACGCGCGCCGGATCGCCCGGGCGCACGCCGGCGCGCAGCTGCGGCAGCAGCGCCCGCGTGGTGTGAAACACGCCCTTGACGTTGAGCGCCAGCACCTTGTCCCAGGCCGCGTCCGGGTACTCGGCCAGCGGCGCCACCCAGTTCGCCCCGGCATTGTTCACCAGCACGTGCACCGCCGGCTCGCGTGCGGCCACCGCCGCGCCGAGCTCCCGCGCCCCGCTCTCGGCCCCGAGATCCGCCGCCACGGCCCGGCACTCGCCGAGCTGCGACAACTCCTTTGCCACGCGCTCACAGGCGTCGGCCCGGCGCGACGAGACGTATACCCTCGCCCCGTGCTCCACGAAGCCGCGCGCGATCATCAAGCCGATGCCGCGGGAGCCCCCGGTGACGACCACCACCTTGCCGGCGACGGCAAACAGATCCTTCACCATTCGTCCTCCTCGAACACCTGATCGAGGCGCTGCGCGCGGCGACGCAGCAGCTCACGCTGCTCGGGGTGCGTGAGGATGTAGAGGCGTCCGCGCTCGATCCCGCGTACGACTCGCCGTGCCACCTCGTCTGCCGGCCGCACGCTCCCCACGAGCAGCCCGGGCGCTGCGAGCGGGGCGTCCCCGGCGTTTCGGAGGTGGGCCGGTCGCAAACGCACGGAGTTCTCGTTGATCTTCGTGTCCACCACCATCGGACACAGGACGCTCACGCCGATGCCGTGGGGCCGCAGCTCCCGGTGCAGCGCCTCCGTCAGACCGACCACGGCGAACTTCGACGCGCAGTACACGCCGAGCCATTGCATGCCCACGAGACCGGCCATGGATGCGGTGTTGACGATATGTCCGCCGGCCCGCTGCGCGGCCAGGCGCGGCACGAACGCCTCGACGCCGTTCACGACGCCCCAGAAGTTCACGTTCATCGTGAATTCCCAATCCTGCCGCGTCGCCTGCGCCAGCTCGCCGGGAACGGCCACACCGGCGTTGTTGCAGACGATATGGACACCACCGAAGCGCGCCACGGCGGCGTCGGCCAGACGCGCCACGCTCCCCCGGTCGCTGACGTCCGTGGGAATACCGACCACATCGGCGCCCCGCGCTGCGAGCTCCCGCGTCGCCTGCTCGAGCGCGTCGGTGTCGAGATCGGCCACGACCACGCGCGCGCCCCGGTCAGCAAAGGCCCGCGCCATCGCCAGGCCGATGCCGCTCGCCCCGCCGGTGACCACGGCCACGCGATCGCGAAATGGATCCGCCGCGGTGGCCCTGTCCTCGCTCATGAATGCGGCTCGACCGCGTGTCCGGGCCGCCGGCCACCGACCAGCGCCGTGACGGCCTCGGCAAGCCCGTCGACGCTCAGATGGTACATCGGAAAGAGCCGCCGAATGACCCGGCTCGTGTGGTAGGAATCCCAGTCATCCGCGTCCTCGGGATTGATCCAGACGGCGCGTTCGAAGTGTCCGGCGATGCGGTGGAGCCACACGATCCCCGGGGTGGGCGAGGTCGCGCGCGGATCGATGCCGCCGTAGGGCTCGAGCAGCTCGGCCGGGTGCATGGCCGCGTCGCCCACGAGCATCACTTTCCAGCGGCCGTCGAAGCGGCGCAGGAGGTCGGCCGTCGGCACGGCATCGCCGCGCTGCATCCGGACCGACGAGTAGACGGCGTCGTAGACGCAGTTGTGAAAATAGTAGGCGGTGAGGTCGCGCAGGCTCCGCTCCTCGTGCAGCGCCGTCAGCAGCTCGCTCACGGGACGATGGAAGGGCGCCATCGTCCCACCGACGTCCATCAGTAGCAGGACCCGCACGTCGTTGCGGCGCGGCGGCCGGAAGAGCAGTTCGATCTCGCCTCCGTTGCGGCAGGTCGCATCGATCGTTCCATCCACGTCGAGCTCGGTGGACGGACCGCTTCGCGTGAGCTGGCGCATGCGGCGGAGCGCGAGCCGGAGGTTGCGCGCATCGAGCCGCACGTCGGTACGGTACGCGTCGAAGCGGCGCTCCTCGGCAACCTTCATCGCCGAGCGGTTGCGCCCCGGCCCGCCGACCCGGATGCCCGTCGGGTGCTGCCCTCCGTGCCCGAAGGGCGACCGCCCGCCGGTCCCGACCCAGCGGTCGCCGCCGTCGTGCCGCTCGGTCTGCTCGCCGAGGGTTTCGATGAAGCGGCGCATGAGCTCGTCGGTGGACAGCCGCTCGAGCATCGCCAGTTGCTCGGGCGTGAGGGCCTGAAAGTTCTTCGGATCGCGCAACCACTCGAGCAGCTCCTCGGTGATCGCATCCCCGAGGGCGCCCTCCACCCCCCGGAACACGCGCGCGAAGACGCGATCGTAGGCGTCGAAGTACGTCTCGCTCTTGACCAGACACGCACGCCCGAGATGGTAGAAGCGCAGCAGGTTCGACCCGTGCAAGCCCTCCTCGAGGGCGCGCAGGAAGGTGCCCCACTCGTGTATCGACACGGGCACCCCCGCCTCGCGGAGGCCGTAGAACAGGTCGAGGAACATCGTCCGGCTGGCCTGCTGGCCCTTACTGCTGGTAGCGCGGCCCGAGATCGGCCCAGCTCTTGGGATACCGGCCACTACGGGTATCGTACTGGCCGAGAGCGTCGACGTCCTGCTCCTTCTTCAGCAGCGATCCCAGAAACGGGATGTGCGTCTCGATCTTGTCCGCCCCCACGCCCGCGCGCAGGAGGGCGCTGATCCAGTCCACCAGCTCCGAGGTCGAGGGCTTCTTCCGCAGCTCGCCCTGCTCGCGCAACCAGTAGAACTTGATCAACACCTGATCGAGCAGCTTCGCATCGAGATGCGGATGGTGCACGGCGACGATTCGTCGCATCTGCGCGACGTCGGGGAACTCGATGTAGTGGAAGATGCAGCGGCGCAGAAATGCGTCCGGCAGCTCCTTCTCGTTGTTGGACGTGACCAGGACGACGGGCCGCTGGCGGGCGACGATCTCCTCGTTGGTCTCGGGGATGGAGAAGCGCATCTCGTCGAGCTCCCGGAGCAGATCGTTCGGAAACTCCAGATCCGCCTTGTCGATCTCGTCGATCAGCAGGACCTGCCGCTCCGCGGCGGCGAAGGTGCGCCCGAGCGGACCGAGCTTGATGTACCGCCCGATGTCCGACACGTCTCCCGTTCCGAAGCGGCTGTCGTTGAGCCGCTGGACGGTGTCGTAGACATAAAGCCCCTCGGCCGCCTTGGTGGTCGACTTGATGTGCCAGGTCACGAGCGGCATTCCGAGGGCCTCGGCGACATGGCCGGCGAGGACGGTCTTGCCCGTACCGGGCTCCCCTCGCAGCAGCAGGGGACGCTCGAGAGCGAGGGCACAGTTGACCGAATCGACGAGCGGTCCCGAAGCGATGTAGCGCGCGGTGCCGCGAAAGCGTACGAAGCCGTTGTCCTTGTCCATTCGCATACGACTATCGTGTCACGGCCGGGGGTTCAAGAACGCGGCGGTACTCGGCGTACTCGGCGAGCGCGCGCAGCGCGTCGATGGCGCGATGCGCGCTCGGGTAGCACAGGTGCCCCGAGGCGCGCAGGTTGAGCGGGGCGGCGTTGCCATACGCGCGGTCCGCGTGCACCAGCTCGGTCGCCACGAGCACCGGCTTGCGATACCGGGCGATCGCCTCGACGGCGGCCTCGCTGTAACGCCGGTCCTGGCGTTCGTGAAAGTCCACGATGCGATCGAGGCCGAAGCTCGGATAGAAAGGCCCGCTGCGGAACGCGTGCGCCTGGTTCGCCTGAATGCCGACGCCGAGATAGATCACCGCGTCGAAGTCGGCATGCGCGGCCAGCAGATCGAGCGCTTGCGGGACCGTGTCCCGGGTCTCGCCCCCGGCGAGATCGATGGGATTGTTCCGGCTCCATCGCGCCGGCAGCAGCGCGTCGAGCGCGGCGCGGAGAGCCTCCGGCAAGCGCTGCAGCGCGAGGCCCGCGCCCACGCACGCATCCGCCGCCAGCACGCCCCAACCCCCCGCTGACGTGAGCACCCCAACCCGTCGGCCTCCTGGCAGGGGCTGCGTCACGAAGGTGGCGGCCCACTCGAACGCGGCCTCCACGGTCGGTGCCAGTGACACACCGAATTGCCGGCAGAAGCCCTCGAAGACCCGCTGGTCGGCGGCGAGCGAGCCGGTGTGACTCGCCGCCGCCCGCTGGCCCTCGGAAGCGACGCCGCCCTTCAACACCACCAGCGGCTTCGTCGCCGTGAGCCGCCGCACGGCCTCCACGAAGCGGCTCCCGTCGCCGACTCCCTCGAGATACGCTACCACGACGTCCGTCTCCGGATCGGCCGTGAAGTACGCCAGATAGTCGGCCAGCGTGGTCTGCGCCGCGTTGCCACAGGAGATTGCCCTGCTGACGCCGATCCCGGTGAGCACCGCATAGTTGAGGAGCGAGGACACGATGTTGCCGCTCTGGCTCACGACGGCAATGCGTCCCGGCGGCGGAAACGGCGCAACGATCTGGGCGCACATCGACCGGCCGGTCGAGATCACCCCCTGCCCGTTCGGCCCGGCGAGCACCATGCCGAGGGCATCCGCCGTGTCGACGAGCTCGCGCTCCAGCGCCCGGCCCTCCGGGCCGGCCTCCGCATAGCCCCCGCTCGCCACGAAGGCCGCGCGCGCGCCGGCCTCGCGACAGGCCCGCAGGATGGCGACGTTGGCCGCCGGCGGGGTGCACACGAAGACCAGATCGGCCTGCCCCGGTGGCACCTCCCGCACCTCGCGGTGCACGCGCTGGTCGAGAACCGTCCCGCCGTCGCGGTTGAGGGGAAACACCGCCCCCGCGTAGCCGAAGCGCAGCAGATTGTGGAGCGCCACGAAGCCGAACTTTCCCGGATGACTCGATGCTCCGGCGACGACGATGCCCCGCGGCTCGAACAGCGGCGCGAAGCGCGCGATGGCCTCCGGTCCGTGCAGCAGCGGCCGCGGCAGCCCCCGGTCGGATCCCGCGGCCGCGGAGTCGCCGCGTTCCGCCGTGGATCGAAGGCACACGAGCGCGTCGACCGCGACCGGCCGGCCGTCCCTCAGGATCAGGGGATTGATGTCCAAGCTCTCGATGTCCGGGCGCTCGCTGCCGAGCCGGCCGAGCGCCACGAGCACGGCGGCGAGCGCATCGAGATCGGCCGCCGGCTCGCCACGGAACGGCTCGGTGAGCAACCGATACCCGCGCAGCCCGAGGAGCATTCGTCGCGCCTGGCTCGCCGCGAGCGGGGCGACGCCGAGCACGACGTCATCCAGGACCTCGGTGAAGATGCCTCCGAGCCCGACGAGCACGCACAGCCCGAACTGCGGATCTCGCACCAGTCCGGCGAGCAGCTCCCGCCGGCCGGGAATCATCTCCGCCAGCAGCAACGACACGTCGCCGTCCTCGGGTTGCCGCAGCGCCAGCAGCTCCGCCGCCGCCCGGCGAACGGCGCGCGTATCCGTGAGTCCCACACGCACGAGGCCGCGCTCGGTCTTGTGCGCGAGCCCGCGGCCGCAGAGCTTCACGACCACCGGAAACCCCAGGGCTTCGGCGGCCCGCGCCGCCTCCGCGGGATCGCTGGCAAGCGTGCGCCGGGCGACCGCAACGCCGTAGCGGGCCACCAGCTCGATCGAGTCGTTCTCCGAGAGGGTTGGTGGCGGCATCATGGCCGGCTCGGTGATGGGAGGTTGCGGCATCGGGAACTCTTCGCCCCTGGGATTAGGATGCCGCGCCTTTCCATGCAAGAATCGCCGCCGTGGTATCCACGAGCTAGCCCGGACCGGACACCACGCTGCCGTCCGCGAGACCAACGACAGGCCAGGAGCCCGAAAGGTCGCCGATGCCGCCCCCGTTCATCTTCACGATGAAGAACCTGCGGAAGCTCACGCGGCAGAAGAAGCTCGTGCTCGACGGCATCTGGCTCTCCTTCTACGCCGGGGCGAAGATCGGAGTTCTCGGCGCCAATGGCGCGGGCAAGAGCACGCTCCTGCGGGTCATGGCGGGCCTCGACACGGACTTCGACGGCGAAGCCTTTCCGGCCGACGACGTCACCGTCGGCCATCTCCCCCAGGAACCACGGCTCGAAGCGGGAAAGACCGTCCTTCAGCACGTCGAGGCCGCCGTCGCCGAGACGCGTGCGCTGCTGTCGCGTTTCGAGGCCCTCTCGTCGCGACTGGCCGAGCCCATGTCGGACGAGGAGATGGAGAAGCTACTGACCCAGCAGGCGGCGCTCCAGGACGCCATCGACGCCGCCGGAGCGTGGGAGCTCGATCGCACCGTGGAGATCGCCATGGACGCGTTGCGGCTGCCGCCGCCGGACGCCGATGTCGCCATTCTCTCGGGCGGCGAGCGACGGCGCGTCGCCCTGTGCCGGATCCTGCTTCGCCACCCCGATCTCCTGCTCCTGGACGAGCCGACCAATCATCTCGACGCCGAGTCCGTCGCCTGGCTCGAGCGCCATCTGCAGGAATACCGCGGCACCGTGGTCGCCATCACTCACGACCGCTATTTCCTCGACAACGTCGCCGGATGGATCCTCGAGCTCGATCGCGGCCGCGGCATCCCGTGGGAGGGCAACTACTCGTCGTGGCTCGAGCAGAAGGAACGCCGCCTGGCGCAGGAGGAGAAAGAGACTTCGGCGCGCCAGCGCACCCTGGCCCGCGAGCTGGAGTGGATCCGCATGGCGCCGCGGGCGCGGCAGGCAAAGGGAAAGGCGCGCATCGCCCGCTACGATTCGCTGCTCGCGGCCGAGCAGGAAGCCGGCGCCCGCGATGCGGCGGCGCAGATCTCGATTCCGCCCGGACCGCGCCTCGGCGATGTCGTCATCGCTGCCAACGGCGTGCGCAAGGGCTACGGCGAGACGCTCCTGATGGAGCACGTGACGTTCTCCCTCCCACGCGGGGGCATCGTCGGAGTGATCGGTCCCAACGGCGCGGGCAAGACCACGCTCTTCCGCATGATCGTGGGCGCGGAGCAGCCCGACGCGGGGACGCTACGGGTCGGGGAGAGCGTCATGCTCTCGTACGTGGACCAGAGCCGGGATGCGCTCGACGGCGAGCGGACCGTCTGGGAGGAGATCTCCGACGGTGGCAAGGAGACGGTGCTCGTCGGCAAGCGCGAGGTCAACTCGCGCGCCTACGCGGCCTCGTTCAATTTCAAGGGCGCCGACCAGCAGAAGAAGGTCCAAGATCTCTCCGGCGGTGAGCGCAACCGGGTGCACCTGGCGAAGCTCCTGAAGGGCGGCGGCAACGTGTTGCTGCTCGACGAGCCCACCAACGATCTGGACGTGGACACCCTGCGCGCGCTCGAGGATGCGTTGGTCGATTTCGCCGGCTGCGCCGTCATCATCAGCCACGATCGGTGGTTTCTCGATCGGGTCGCGACCCACATGCTCGCCTTCGAGGACGAGGGCCAGGTCGTCTGGTTCGAAGGCAACTATCAGGAGTACGAAGCCGATCGTCGGCGTCGCCTCGGCGCCGCGGCCGAGCAACCGCACCGGATCAAGTACCGGAAGCTCACCGGCTGAGGCGGGCGATCGCGAGGGCATAGTCCCCGATTCCGGCAGGGCCCCCATGCACGAGCACGAACCACGGACCATCGACATTCCCGCGTCGTTCACGGTGCAGGGACGGCCCGTCGCCATGCCGGTGCGGGTGCGCGATGCCGTGTCGCTCTCCGCCGTCTATCTGGTGCCCACTCTCGCCGTGCGCCAGCTTCTCGATCCGATCCCCGTGTACGTGCTCGAGGTTTTTCCGGGGCGGGCGCTCTGCGTGCTTGCCGCCGTCGAGTACCGCGACAATGATCTCGGGCGCTACAACGAGTTTGCCGTCAACTTCTTCGTCCAGTACGGAGGCCCGCCGCCGCGTCCGCTCTTCGGCCTGATATCCGCGTTCCGCCAGCGCATGGCCGGCGCCTACGTCCACTGGTTGCCGGTGACGACGACCTTCTCGCGCGACGCGGGGCGCGACATCTGGGGGTTTCCGAAGACCGTGGAGGAGATCGAGTTTCGCGACGAGAACGGCTGGCGCTCGTGCACCGTGGTCTCGGGCGGCATCCACGTGCTGACGTTCTCCGTGCGCCGCCGGGGACGGCGGACCCTGCCGGAGATGCCGCAAGCAGCCCTGGCATCGCGCGACGGGACCCTCTTCCGCACGCGCTCCGTCATGAGCGGCGTCGGCGTCGGCACCCGGCTGGGCGGCGCCCGGCTGCGCCTCGGCCAGCACCACCGCGCCGACGAGCTCCGCAGCCTCGGACTACCGCGCGCGGCACTCATGAGCAGCTCCATGGAAGGCATGCGCGCCGTCTTCGACGGCCCCGAGCGCCTCGCGGGCTGACGGCGATCGCCGCCGAGACGATGCAGCGTCGTACGTACACCCCGGGACGCGCACCGCTTCCCCGCGGAGCTGGCAGATTCGGGGCATCTGGCAGGCTTGGCAGGCTCGGCTACCTCGGCGTCCTCGGCGCCGAGCTCGCCATCGTGCTGGCGCTGCTCGAGATCGGGCTGCGTTTTGCCAAGTCCGGCAGCGCCACGCTTCGGGCCCTGCTCTATCTTCCCGGCGCCGTGAGCACGTACGAGGACGCCCACTCGCTCGAGGATCTCTTGGGAGAGACCGCCCTCGGCTACACACCCTATCGCCAGTGGAAGGGATTCGTCCTCAATTCCCGCTCCTTTCGGACCCGGGAATATCCGGTCGCCCGCCAGCCAGGCGCGTACCGCATCGTCGCGCTCGGCGATTCCTTCACCGTCGGCGCCGGAAGCTATGCCCGGACGTGGCCGGCTCTTCTCGAGGGCGAGATCGGTCAGCGAATCGGCAGGCCGACGGAGGCCTTCGCCCTGGGCGTGCCCGGCGTGGGTCCACGGTTCGAGCTGCGCATCTGGGAGCTCGAGCGGGACCTTCTCCTTCCGGACCTCGTCGTTCTCGCTTTCTTCGTCGGCAATGACTTCACGGACGATCAGACCGCCGTGCCCGGAAGCTCCCGCCTCGCCCCGCTCCTGCGAGCGAGCTACACCGCCCGTCTGGTGCGCAACCTCGCGCGTGCCTGGCGCCATCGCGCGACCCGCGCCGCGCCGGCGCCCGCTCCCGCAGCACCACCAGGCCGCGGCGGGTTCGAGGTCCCGACCGACGACCTCGAGCGACTCACCTTCAGCCGTGACGAGCACCTCGCGATCGAGGCGGATCGCCTGCGCATCTGCGTGCGGGACCACCAGCCGCAGCTTGTCGAGCTCGCCGCCGACATCGCACAGGTCTTGACCCGCCTGGACGGAGAAGTGCGCCGCACGGGCGCCGACCTCGTGGTGATGCTGATTCCCGACGAGTACCAGGTGAACGAGCAACTCTTGCGCGACAGCGCCGCGGCGCTCGGCGTGACGAGGAGCGCCATCGATCTCGATGCTCCCCAGCGCCGTCTCACTGCGCTCCTCGATGCCGCAGGCATCCGCTCCGTCGACGTGCTGCCCGCATTCCGCGAGGCTGCCCGCCACCAGTCCCTCTACTACGAGCGCAACACGCACTGGAACGATGCGGGGAACGCCCTGGCTGCCCGGCTCCTCGCCGACTACGTCGCCCGGGAGCGCCTCGCCGCGAGCCGCGACGCCAGCGGTGGCTAGATTGGCTTACGCCCCACCGCCGCCCTTGCCCGACCCCTCAGCTGCATTCTAAGAGCCTGTCCCGGTAGGCAATCGAGAGGGATAGCTCGAAGGGAGCCCGCCGCGCCTTGCGGTGGATAGGAGGGCCGATGGGACGTGCCGGAGTCGTGTTGTGTCTGTCGCTGTTGGTGCAACCTGCCGCTCACGCTGCGGGACCGCCCATCCGCTTCGGGATTCAGACCAGCCAGCAGGACGTGACCTACGAGCAGGTGCGCGACATCTGGAAGGCAGCCGAGGAGCTCGGCTTCGATAGTGCGTGGAACTTCGACCACTTCATGCCGATCCTCGGCGCCGATACCGATGGCCCCTGCCTGGAGGGCTGGACCATGCTGGCAGCGCTGGCGGCCGAAACCTCCAAGATCCGCATCGGCACCCTGGTGACCGGCAACACGTATCGCAATCCGGCGTTGCTGGCGAAGATGGCGACGACCGTGGACCAAATCAGCAACGGGCGCGTCAATCTGGGGATCGGGGCCGCGTGGTTCGGAGAAGAGCACGAGGCATACGGCTTCCCGTTCTACACCGCGCGCGAGCGCGCCGATCGCCTGGACGAGGCCCTGCAGGTGATCACCAAGCTGTGGACGGAGGATCACCCGTCCTTCAGCGGCAAGTTCTACCAGCTGAAAGACGCCCCGTTCTCCCCGAAGCCGGTCCAGCGGCCCCATCCCCCGATCCTGGTCGGTGGCCAGGGCAAGAAGTGGATCATGCCGCTCGTCGCGCGCTACGCGCAGGGTTGGAACGCCCCGGTGCGATTGACGCCTGACGGCATTCGCGAGCGCATCGCGATCATCAAGGAAGAGTGTCGGCGCATCGGCCGGGAGCCATGCAACGTGGAGGTGTCGGCGTTTCTCGTGCTCTACACGATCACCGACGTTCCGCTGGTCGGTCCCGCGCTGCGTCTCGGGGCGCGCCTGCTGACGGACAAGGCGATCGCGCGCAACGTGCTGGCGGGCTCAGCGAAGGACATCACGGAGAAGATCCGGACCTTCGTGGATGCCGGGGCGACGCACATCATCCTGAACGTGCAGCCGCCTTTCGACCGCGACCTCCTGCGGCGTTTCGCCGAGGAGGTGATGCCCCATTTCCGCTGATCGCCCGGGGGGGCGCTCAGGACGCCTTCTTCAGGTTCCCGGCGTGGAGGCCACACTCCTTCATCGTGGCCTCTTCCCACCACCAGCGCCCTTCGCGTTCGTGCTGCCCCGGATTCACCGGACGCGTGCAGGGATCACAGCCGATCGAGGCGAATCCACGGTCGTGGAGCGCGTTGTAGGGGACGTCGTGGGCGCGGATGTACTCCCAGACCTGTCTCGAGGTCCAGTTCGCCAGCGGGTTGAACTTCACCAGCGGCTCCTTGTCGGAGCCGAAGGTGGTGTCGAGCTGCACCACGGGAACCTCGGCTCGGGTGCCAGGGCTCTGGTCCTTGCGCTGACCCGTGACCCAGCCCCGCCGTCCCTTGAGCGCACGCACCAGCGGCTCGACCTTGCGAATGCCACAGCATTCCTTGTGGCCATCCCTATAGAACGAGAACAGCCCCTTCTCGCGCACCAGCTTCTCGACGGCATCCCGCTGCGGAAAGAAGGCCTCCACCGCAACGCCATAGTGCTCGCGCACCCGCTCCATGAACTCGTAGGTCTCCCGGTGCAGCCGCCCGGTGTCGAGTGTGAAGACGGTGAACCCGTCGCCAAGCTTGCTCGCCATGTCCACGAGCACCACGTCCTCGGCGCCACTGAAGGAAATCGCGAGATTCGGCGCGTATTCGCGCAGCGCCACCGCCAGGATGTCGCGCGGGTTCTTGTCCGCCAGCTCGGCCGCGAGGCCCGGAAGCTTCTTCAGGTCGATTGCCATGCCTGTTCCTCTGCTCCTACTGCTTTAACCGTATCCATCTTTTGTAGCAGGCCCCTTCGAGCGGTCGCAAGCCCAAGCCTTTGGGAATGCGCACCGCGTGCGGGGGTGCCATCCCACGCGCTCAGATCGCCGCCTCGAACAGCCCGGCGGCCCCCATGCCGCCGCCCACGCACATCGTGACGATCCCGTAGCGCTGCCGCCGCCTGCGGAGCTCCAGCAGGATCGTCCCCGCCATCCGCGAGCCGGTCATGCCGTACGGATGGCCGATCGAGATGGCCCCGCCGTTGGGGTTGAGCCGCTCCGGGTCGATGCCGAGCCGATCACGGCAGTAGACCGCCTGGGACGCAAACGCCTCGTTCAGCTCCACGATGTCGATGTCCTTCATCTCGAGCCCGGCGTTCTTCAACAGCTTCGGCACCGCGAACACCGGCCCGATGCCCATCTCGTCCGGCTCGCACGCCGCCACCACGAAGCCGCGGAAGAACCCCAGCGGCTCGATACCGAGGGCCTTCGCCCGATCGTAGGCCATGATGACGGTCACCGATGCGCCGTCGGAGAACTGCGACGCGTTTCCCGCCGTGACGCTGCCCCCTTCCTTGAACGCCGGCGGCAGCTTGGCGAGGCCGTCGAGGGTGGTGGTCGGTCGGTTGCACTCATCGGCGGCCGCGGTGACCTCCCGCTGCGAACGTTCTCCGCTCTCCTTGTCGACGACCTCCATCGTCGCCGTCATGGGAACGATCTCGTCGGCGAACTTTCCCGCCTTCTGCGCCGCCGCGGTTCGCTGCTGGGACAGCAGCGCGAACTCATCCTGCGCCTGCCGGCTGACCTCGTAGCGCTCGGCCACGATCTCCGCCGTGAGCCCCATCGGCATGTAGACCGACTTCTTGTGATCGAGAATCCAGGGGTTGAAGAGATTCTTCTTGTTGAACTCGTTCTGGAGCATGGTGATGGACTCGAGGCCCCCGCCGATCACCGCGTTGGCGCCCTCGTTCTCGACCATGTGGGCCGCGACGGCGACCGCGTTGAGCCCCGAGGAGCAGAATCGGCTCACCGTCGAACCCGGTACCGTGATCGGCAGCCCGGCCATGACGGCCACGTTGCGGCCGACGTTGAAACCCTGCGGTCCCTCGGGAAACCCCGTGCCCATCACGACGTCGTCGATCTCGGCCGGATCGAGCTTCGGGACTTTCTTCAGCGCTTCCTTGATGCAGTGGGCGGCCATGTCGTCCGGGCGCGTGAGATTGAAGGACCCGCGAAAGGACTTGGCCATTCCGGTGCGCGCGGTCGAAACGATCACGGCCTCGCGTCGAGGACGTTTTGCCATCTCCGATCCTCCTCACAGAGCCAACGCGCCCCGCTCCGCGGAGGAGCGGCACCGTTGGGCTCGCTTCGTGGTGGTTCTGAGCGCCCTGCCGAGCGATCGCCGCGCGTCGTGTTGGGCGCCGGGCGGGATCCCTCTCCCAAGAGACGATCGCTCTCGCCTAGCACATCCGCGGCGGCCGGCACAAATCGGACCGGCACGTGGGGGGTCGCCACCTGGTGCGGACCGGGCCCACCGGGGGTAGGCCGGCGGGCTTGCCCCACGCGGGCTCGGTGGCCGCCCGCCCGGTCCGCGGCCGTCAGTCGAGCATGTCCGTATCGAACGCCACGGCACCGCGCCCGCGCAGCACGTTCTTCAGGATCTTCCCGGCCGGATTGCGCGGGATGGGCTTGTCGATGAACTCCACGATCTCGGGCACCTTGAACGATGCCAGCCGCGAGGCGACGTACTGCTGGACCGCGCGCGCCTCCAAGCGCGCGCCGGGCGTGAGCCGCACCACGGCCTTCACGCGCTCTCCGAGCTCCGCATCGGGCACGCCGATGATCGCCGCCTCGTCGATCTCCGGATGCTCGGCGAGGCAGTTCTCGATCTCGACGCAGTAGACGTTCTCGCCACCGCGGAGAATCATGTCCTTGGCTCGATCGACGATGAACAGGAAGCCCTCGGCGTCGCGATAGCCCAGGTCACCGGTGTGCAGCCAGCCGCCGCGGACGGTCTCGGCCGTTTCGGTCGGCCGGTTCCAGTACCCCGGGGTCACGGTGGGGCCGTAGATCGTGATCTCCCCGAGCGTGCCGTGCGGCACCGGCCGTCCCCTTTCATCGACCACGCGCACCTCGAGCACCGGGAGGGGACGTCCCGCCGACGTCTTGCGGCCGAGCAGATCCTTGCCCGCGTTGATGGTGGCGACACCGTGCGTCTCGGTGAGCCCGTACGCGTTCGTCATGGTCGGCTGCACCGGCAGCACCTCGGCCGCTTTCTCGATCGTCTCCGGCGCCGTGGGCGCGCCGCCGAACGAGATGCTGCGCAGGCTCGAGAGATCGTACTTGCCCACGTTGGGCGAGTGCACCACGCGGTGCAGCATGGTGGGCACGGCGCCCCATACCGAGACCTTCTCCCGCTCGATCAGCTCCATCACGCGCTCGGGGTCGAACTTGCCGGCGCTGAACACGAGCTTCGACCCCGCGGTGAGCGCGGTACACACCACCGAGTGGATGCCGGCGACGTGAAACAGGGGCGAGGTGAGGAGACTCGTCGGCGGCCCGCCGGTTGACGGCAACGGAGCCCCGCTGCCGGTCATCGCTCCGGCGACGGCCGCGAGGAGGATGCCGTTCACCTGGGCAATGGTACCGCGATGGGTCGTGATGCACCCCTTCGGACGTCCCGTCGTTCCCGAGGTGTAGAGGATCACGAACGGATCATCCTCATCCACGGGATCGGTCGGCATGTCGTCTCGCGCCACCAACAGATCGCCGATCGGGATCGTGCCGGCCGGCGGGTTCGTCCCGAGGTAGAAGATCTTCTCGAGCGCGGGCAGCCGATCCCTGACTGCCGCCACGCGCGGGTAGAGGCGCTCGTCCACCACCAGGAAGCGACTGCCCGAATCGGTGAGGCCGTATTCCACTTCCTCGGTCGTCCACCAGCCATTCAAGCCGACCGCGATCCCGCCCATCGCCGCCGCCCCGAACAGCGTGATGAGCCAGTCGGGGGAGTTGTACGCGAAGATCGCCAGTCGGTCGCCCCTGCGCAGCCCGTGCCCCTTCGTCAGCGCGTGCGCCGTCCCGGCGACGAGCCGCCCGAACTCCGCGTACGTGATCCGCCGATCCCCTTGCACCATGCACTCGGCGTCGCCAAACCGCGCCGCGTTGGCGACCTTCTCCCGGAGCGAGCGCTCGCGGTTCTTCCAGTTCTTCATCGGACGCCCCTGGACCTCTTCCTCGCAGATCTCGAAGGGTCCGCCCGGACCGGTCAGCTGCGCCACGACTTCTTCGTACGTCATGTTCGACCCCGTCAGCGGCTATCCCGCCCGTGTGAGCACCGGCGAAACGCCGCCTCCCATAGCATCCCGCTCGGACCGTGTGTATCCCTGCGCGGCCGGGGGGGCCTGCGGGGCGGGCGATCGGTTCGGAAATTCGCCGCCAGCGTGACGGCGTCACTCGTAGGCAAGCGCGTCGATGATGTTCATGTTGGCGGCCTTGCGTGCCGGGTAGAGCCCGAAGAAGATCCCGACGGCGACCGACACCACGAAGGCGATCACGACGCTCACCGCCGACACGGGGACCTCCACGCGGTAGAGCATCCCGACGTAGAGCGGGACCCCCGCCCCGAGCACCAAGCCCAGGACGGCGCCCGCAACCGAGAGAATGGCGGCCTCGAGCAGGAATTGGGCCAGGATGGCTTGCCGTCCCGCGCCCAAAGCCAGGCGGATCGCCAGCTCCCGGGTTCGCTCGGTCACCGTGACCAGCATGATGTTCATGATGCCGATTCCGCCGACCAGCAGCGCGATGCCGGCGATGGCAATGAGACCGATGGTGATCGCCTTCGAGACGCGCTGCGCCAGCACCAGATACGACTGAAGCGACTCCACCTTGAAGCTGTCGGGACTGCGGTGCCGGGAGCCGAGCACTTCCTGGATCGCGGCCACCACGCCCGGAACGCTCTCCGGATTGGCAGCCTGGAGATACACGACGTCCACCCAGCGCTCGCCGGAGACGTTCTTGAACGTCGAAAACGGGATGACCGTGGTCAACCCCGCGGCCTCGCTCTTCTCCACGGCGGCGGCACTGTCGACGCCTTCGCGGAAGACCCCGATGACGCGGAAGCGGAGCCCGAAGATACGGATCGCGCCGCTCTCGGGCGGGTCCCCGCCGAAGAGTCGCTGCGCGAGATCGACGGAGATGACGGCGACCTTGTCCGCGGCCGCGTGCTCCTGTGCCGTCAGAAACCGCCCCGAGACGAGCACGAGGTTGCGCACGGTCGCATAGGCGGGCGTCGAGCCGAGGACGGTGATGCCGCGCTGCTGGCCGCCGATCGCCAGCATGGCGGTGGTGTTCAGTACCGGGGCGATCGCGGAGACGCCGAGCACCCGCTGCTCGATGGCATCGACGTCCGCGAAGGTGATCTCCTCACGATTCACGCCGTTCTCATTGCCGTACGCGAATACCAGATTCGAGCCCACCCCTTCGATCAGCCTGATGATGTAGTCGCGTCCAAAGAGGCCGATCGACACGACCGCGACGACGCTCGCCGTCCCGACCGCCATGCCGAGCATGGTCAGGCCGGAGCGCCCCCGCTGCCCCAGGATGCCTTCGAGCGCGAAGCGGAAGAGCAGCCGGAGCCTAGCCGTTGCCGGTGTGGCCATCGCGTACGTGGATGATGCGATCCGCCACCGAGGCCACGTCGTGATCGTGGGTCACGAGCACGACGGTGCGCCCATCGCGGTGGAGCCCGATGAAGATGTCGAGGATGGTCCGTGCGGTGCGACTGTCGAGCGCGCCGGTCGGCTCGTCCGCGAGCAGCACCTTGGGATCGTTGACCAGCGCCCGCGCGATCGCCGCGCGCTGCCGCTGCCCGATCGAGAGCTCGTTCGGCCGGTGCGACAGGCGGTGCCCGAGGCGCATCTGCTCCAGGCGCTCCCGCGCCGCTCGCGTGCACTCGTCCGCACTCCTGTCATCGGCATAGAGTGCCGGCAGCGCCGCGTTCTCGAGAATGGAAAGCTGCGGCAGGAGGAAGAACGACTGGAACACGAAACCGATCTCCCGGTTGCGCAGCGCCGAAAGCTCGTCGGCCGAATGTCCCGAGATGAGCCGTCCACCGAGCCGGTAGGTGCCGTCGTACTCCGTGTCGAGCAAACCCAGGATGTGCAGCAGGGTGGACTTGCCGGAGCCCGAGGCCCCATGATGGCGACGAACTCGCCCTCGGCGATGCTCAGATCCACGTGTCGGAGCGCCCGGATCGGCACGCCATCGCGCCGGTAGGTCTTGGACACGCTCGCCAAGCGAACGAGATCCGGCCGCGGGGCGACACTAGGAACTGCGCTCATCACCACCCTCGAGATCGACGCGATCGCCGTCGCCGAGACCGTTGGCGGGCCCGATCACCACGAGATCCGCGACCCCGAGCCCCTCGACCACCTCGACTGCTGTCGCACTGGAGCGTCCGAGACTCACCGGGGTCACCCGCGCGCGGCCACCCTCGACCCGGTAGACGAACGGGCTTCCCGCCGTCGTGAAGATCGCTCGAGCCGGCACCTGCAACGCCCCCGCGACCTCCTCGACGAGAACCTCGACATCCACCGTCATACCGGGAACCAGGCCCCCGGACGGCGGATCCACCGGTGCCAGCCCGTCGGCGACGGCCCGGTCGGCCTTTAGTACCACGTGCGGGACGATGTCCGAAACGTGGGCCGACCAGGACCGCCCGGGGTAGGCATTCGAGTTGATCGCCACGAGCTGTCCAGGCCGAACGCGCCCCAGGTCCACCTGGTCGATGTTCATCCGCACGCGGAGATGCTCGAGATCCGCGATCCGCAACACCGGCTCGCCCGACCGGACCGTGGCCCCGCGCTTGTGCTCGGTCCGGTACACGGTCCCGGCACGCGCCGCCAGGACCGTGGCCGCCTCCTTCTGCGCCGCCAGCTCGTTGACGCGGAGGTCGAGCGCGCCGACGCTGAGGGGCACCTCCAGCTCCAGATGACTGAGATGGGCCTGGGCCGCCTTCAGCTCCGCTTGTGATTCCAGATGGCTCGACCGGGTGAGCGCGCCTTGCCGGAAGAGCCGTTCGTCCGTGGTGGCCCGCTCGCGGACTCGGTCGAGCTCGTCGCGCGCCTCGCGCAACGAGTCCTCGAGCGCCAGACGTTTCGACCGCGCCTCGGAGAGCTCCGCCGACACGGGCCCATCGTCGAGCCGCAGGATCACCGCGTTCTGCTGCACCGTGGTGCCGGGCTCCGGGATCTCCACGATCCGTCCATCGAGCCGCGCCCGCACGATGGTATCGTCGACCGGCTCGATCGTCCCGTTGGTCGATACCGTGATCCGCAGGCTCGAGCGTACGGCTTCGGCGGCGTTGATCCGATGCGCGGGGCTCCGCGAGCACCATCCGATGCCCATGAGGAGGCCGACGGCACCCAGCCCCGCGAGCCACACCCGAGTCGACAGCATACGATCTTGACGATCGGCGTCGGTAGCCGCGGCAAGCGACGTGCCCCGTACGCGGACCGCCTAGCCCGCCTTTCTCACCAGGTCGCCACTGCAAGCTGCCGAGAAACCGCTTCGCCACGGGATGCGCGGCTCAGTCCGCCGCCGCCGCGACACGCTCTCCCACCACCGCGCGCGTGAGGCTTCCCGTTCGCGCGTGCAAGACCGCCCACACATCGACGGTGTCGAAGCGGGAGCCGACCGCCTCCCGCATCCGGCGCGCCGCATCCTGCCGCGCCGCCAGCGCGTCGCCGACCGACCCCCGGTCGGCCCGCAACCGGAGGTCCGCCAGGCGCTGCCGCTCTTGCGCCGTCTCCGCCCAGCGCTCGGCCAGCACCGACCGCTCGCTCTGTTCGGCCAGCCGCGCCGTGAGCTCTTTCAGCTCTCTGCGCCGCTGCGCCAAGGCGGTACGGTACCGCAGCCCGGCAATCTCCACCGATCGGTGGGCTCCCTGCACCGCGTTCTGGCTCCTCAGACCGTCGAACACCGGAACGTCCATGGCGACGCCCACGAACGTCTCGTCGGGAAAGTTGTCGAAGCGCTTGATTCCGTAGTGCGAGTAGCCCCCTCGCAAGCGAACCTTCGGAAACCGCAGAGCCCGCGCGGAGGCGACGCTAGCTTCTTCCATTCGCCTACGCAAGGCGAGGACTTTCAGATCGGGCGCGTCCTCGATCGCCGCGGCCGGCGGCTCCTCGAGATGGTCCGGCGTCAGCCGCGGTAGGCTCTCCGGCACCACATCCGGTCCCTCGCCATCCGCTTCGTCGCGCCCGATCGCTTCCGACAGGGCCGCCCGCCCCGCTAGCACCCGGTCGCGGGTCGTGCGCGCCTCGAGGCGCGCCTCATCGAGATAGAGCGCCACCTGCTCGCGCTCCAGGGATAGCGCGCGTCCCGCCTGGGAGAGAACACGCGCTTGGTTGTGGAGCCACTCCGCATCCGCCGTCGTCCGGTCCGCCACCTCGGCTAGTCGCTCCAGACGCACGAGCTCCGCGTACGACCGCGTGATCTCGTACGCCGCCTCCTCCCGCTCATGCCGTTCGGCGAGCTGCGCCGCCTCGGCCGCCAGCTGCTCGCGCTCGATGAGGCGCACCTGCGACAGATCGAAGAGCAGCTGATCCACGTATACGTTGAACCACCCTTCGTCCGCCGAGATCGTGGCCAGGCCGTATTCCCGTTCGACGCCGTTGCGATCGATGGCCTGAAGCTTCTCGTCGAATCGATTCGAGTAGCCGGCGAAGGTGGCGACCGACACCTGTGGCAGGTACGTCGCGCGCGTCTCCCCGACGGCATTCCTGGCCGCGTCGCTCTCCAGACGCGCGATCCGCGCCCCGGAGTTGCGGTCGAGGCCCGAGGCGACCGCGTCGGCGAGCGTCATCCGCTCGGGCGCCGCCCGGACACGCTCGGGCACGGCGCCCCCGAGGAGCGCAAGTGCGGCCAGGAGCAGCACGGCGGACACGCTTCCCCCGTCGGATCGCGCAGCGTTCATTTGCGGCACCCTCAGCGTCGGTGCGCGTTGCCCCGATCACCGGAGGAAGCCGGACCGGGGCTGAGCGGTCTCGCCCGCGCCCGCGCGCAAGGCGATGCCACGATCGGTCTCGGGGCAACGCGGGAACTTCCGGGGTCAGGTACGCCACCCGGCCGCGTGGCGCAAGCCCGGCGGTGCTCGCGGGCTTAGGCGCCGGGCCCGACCGGCGTCAGGCCGGCCGGTCAGCCGCCGGGTCCCGTGCGTTGCCGGGTGGGACGGTGAGCAACGCCGCGCCGATCACGCCTGCCGAGGCGCCGAGGGCATTGGCGACGATGGGAGTTCCGAGCTCGTCGTTGAAGACGCGGGCAGCGACCGCCTCCCGCCCGCGCGAGTACAGGTCGGCGATGTGCGACAGACCACCCCCCAGCACCACCACGTCCGGATCCAGAATGTCGATGACGTTCGCGAGCGCGCGGCCAAAGCGCGCATAGTAGCCCTGGAGCACGCCGACGGCGATCGGCTCGTCCGCCGCAGCCCGCACCGCAATCTGCGCCGCCGAGCACCGCGAACCCCCCGCGGCGACATATGCTCCCTCCACCGCCGGACCGGAGAGGTACGTCTCGGCGCAGCCGCGCTGGCCGCAGTAGCACGCCGGACCATCGGGATCGAGGCAGTGGTGACCCCATTCCCCGGCAAGATGCTGCGGCCCCCGCCAGACCTCGCCGTCCCACACCAGGCCGCCACCCACACCCGTCCCGAGAATGACGCCGAAGACCAGACGATGTCCTCGGCCCGCACCGCAGCTCGCCTCGGCGAGGGCGAAGCAATTCGCGTCGTTCTCGAGCACGACCGGCATGCCGAGCCGGTCGGTGAGATCGGCCAGCAACGGCCTGCCGTTGAGGCAGGTCGTGTTCGAGTTTTTGAGGAGCCGTGTGCGTGTGGAGAGCGATCCCGGCGTTCCGATGCCCACACGATCGCAACCCGGCGCCTGGCGCTGCAGCTCGCCGACCAGCGCCGTCACCCGCGCGAGGATGTGCTCGTAGCCTCGCTCCCGCTCCGTCGGCACACGGCGGCGGGCGACGGGCGCGAGCTGCGCGTCGAGAACGACGCCCTCGACCTTGGTACCGCCGAGATCGATGCCGATGTAGCGCCCGTCGGCCGGCGTGCTCATCCCCCCGCCCTGGAGCCGTCGTCGCCACGTGACCACGGCGACGGTGCGCTGGCGGCCCTGGCTGCACCCCCGGGAGAGCCGCTCAGTGGATCAGCGATCCCAGGCGCTCCCAGCGCACCCAGCGGTCTCGCCCATCCCACGACCAGTAGATGATGAACGCCTTGCCCTTGAGGGCGCTCTCGGCGACCGGGCCCCACACCCGACTATCCTGACTGTTGTCCCGGTTGTCGCCCATCATGAAATAGAAGTTCTCGGGCACGGTCACCGCGCCGGCTGCTCCTTCACCGAACAGGGTCCCGTAGTGGCGGTTGAAGACTTGCGGGTCGGGAAGCGGGATGGCGTCGCCGTTCACGAGCAGCTTTCCCCGTTCGATCTCCAGTCGATCGCCGGCGCGGCCGACGTAGAGCGGCGGCGAATTGCCCCGCATGTTCCGCGAGCCCTCGAAGTGCGCGTGCGGATCGTCGTACGCAGACTGGTTGACGTAGACGCGCCGGTTGCGAATCTCGATGACCTCTCCGGGCAGCCCGACGACACGCTTGATGAAATCCTTGGTTGGATCGCGCGGGTACACGAAGACAACGACATCCCCACGCTCCGGCCGGGAGAGCCCGGGGAGCCGGCCGAAGGAGAGGGTCGTCAGGGGCACCTCCAGGCGGGGGCCGTAGAGAAACTTGTTGACGAGGATGTGGTCGCCGATTTGCAGGGTCGGCAACATCGAGCCGGAGGGGATCTTGAAGGCCTGGACGATGAACGTTCGGATGACGAGGGCGAGGAGGATGGCAACGCCGATCGCCTCCGTGTACTCCCGAACCGTGGATTTCGCCCGCCCGCTCCTGCTCCCGGCGTCCCGCCCGGCCTCGGCATCCCTCTGCCCCTGCTTCACCTGCCTCCCTCCTCCCGCCCGCTGCGCCGCCTGCCTCTGGACTCGCGATGATAGAGTATCGACGCGGCTCCCGTAAGGGGGTGCGTACGCGCCACGGCCTCAGGCCCCGGTGCGCAGCACCGCGAGAAAGGCCTCCTGCGGAATCTCGACGCGCCCGACCTGCTTCATGCGCCGCTTACCTTCCTTCTGCCGCTCGAGGAGCTTGCGCTTGCGCGTGATGTCGCCTCCGTAGCACTTCGCGGTCACGTTCTTGCGGAGCGCCCGAATCGCCTCCCGGGCGATCACCTTCGAGCCGATGGCCGCCTGGATCACCACCTCGAACATCTGGCGCGGGATGATCTCGCGCAGCCGCCCGCTGAGATCGCGCCCGCGCTGGTAGGCGCGATCCCGGTGCACTATCACCGAGAGGGCATCGACGACTTCGCCGTTGATGCGAATGTCGAGCTTCACGAGCGCCGACGGGCGAAACTCCAGGTGCTCGTAGTCCATCGACGCGTACCCCTTGCTCACCGACTTCAGGCGATCGTAGAAGTCGAGGACGATCTCGCTCAACGGCATTTCGTAGTGGAGCAGGGCGCGCGTCTGGCCGCTGAAGCGGAGATCGCGCTGTCGGCCACGGCGCTCCTCGCACAGCGCGAGCACGCTGCCCAGATGCTCCGACGGCACGTGGATCTTCGCCAGGATGAACGGCTCCTCGATGTGATCCATCTCGAGCGCCGGCGGCAGCTTGGCCGGGCTGTCGATCAGGATCTTCTCTCCATTGCGAAGGGCCACCTGGTAGGCCACCGTGGGCGCGGTCGTCACCAGGGTCAGTCCGAATTCCCGCTCCAGGCGCTCCTGGATGATCTCCATGTGCAGGAGCCCGAGGAACCCGCAGCGAAACCCGAAGCCGAGCGCCATGGACGTCTCGGGCTCGTACGTGAAGGACGAATCGTTCAGCCGCAGCTTCTCCACCGCATCCCGGAGGCCGTCGTACTCTCCGGCGTCCACAGGATAGAGCCCGCAGAACACCATCGGCTTCGCCGGCCGAAATCCCGCCAGGGCCTCCGGCGCGGGCGCCCGGGCATCGGTCACGGTATCGCCGATGCGGGCATCGTGGACGGACTTGATACCGGCCATCACGAAGCCGACCTCGCCGACACCGAGCTCCGGCACGTCCTTCGGGTGCGGCGTGAACACCCCGACCCGAACGATCTCGAATACTTTGTCCGCCCCCATCAGGCGAATCTGCTGGCCACGCGCCAGCAAGCCGTCCATGACCCGCACCAGCACCACGGCCCCGTTGTACGGATCGAACCAGCTGTCGAAGATCAGCGCCCGGGTTGGCGCGCCATGCTTCCCCCGCGGCGGAGGCACGTGGCGGACGACCGCCTCCAGGACCTCCTCCGTGCCGATGCCTTCCTTCGCGCTCGCGAGCACCGCCTCACTGGCATCGAGCCCGATGGTGTCCTCGATCTCGGCGCGCACGCGATCGGGCGCGGCGCTCGGCAGATCGATCTTGTTGAGCACCGGGATGACGGCGAGATCGTGATCCAGGGCGAGATACACGTTAGCCACCGTCTGGGCCTCGACTCCTTGGGCGGCGTCGACGACCAGGAGCGCGCCTTCACAGGCGGCGAGGCTGCGGGACACCTCGTAGGTGAAGTCCACGTGGCCCGGGGTGTCGATCAGATTGAGCACGTAGTCTCGCCCGTCCCGGGCCCGGTAGTCGAGCCGGACGGCGCGCGCCTTGATCGTGATCCCCCGCTCCCGCTCGAGGTCCATGTCGTCGAGAAACTGCGCGGCCATCTCACGCGAGCTCACCGCGCCGGTGTGCTCGAGCAGCCGATCCGCCAGCGTCGACTTCCCGTGGTCGATGTGGGCGATGATGGCGAAGTTCCGGATGCGCTCGCTGTCCATGGCGTCGAAGGGACTCGATGCGGGCGCCGCCCGCTATCGCTCGGAACCTCGGGACGCGCGCGCCGAGCTGACGACGTCCCGCAGACCGTCCTCGAGGCGTCGTCCCGGTATCCAGCCGAGCACCTGGCGCGCCAGCGCCGGATCCACCACGCTGCGCCGCTGCTCCCCCGGCTTCCCCGGTCCGTGCGTGGCGCTCACGCGGGCGCCGGCGGCCCCACGGAGCAGCGCGAAGAGCGTGTTGACGTCGGTCTCGATGCCGGTCCCGATGTTGACCTCCCCCACGTATCCGGTCCCGAGTGCGGCAAGGTTGGCCGCGACGACATCGCCAACGTGCACGTAGTCGCGCGTCTGCTCCCCATCGCCGTTGATGACCGGCGTCTCACCGCGCAGCAATTGATCGGTGAAGATGGCCACCACGCCTGCCTCCCCGTGTGGATCTTGCCGCGTCCCGTACACGTTGGCGTAGCGTAACGCCACGTAGGGGATGCCGTAGGCGGCATGCCAGTAGTGGAGGTAGAGCTCCCCGGCGCGCTTGCTGATGCCGTACGGGCTCACCGGCGCCGTGGGATGCGTTTCCGGCGCCGGAAACCGCTCCTGCTCGCCGTAGACAGCGCCCCCCGAGGAGGCGAAGATGATTCGCGCCACCCCACCGTCCCGCGCGCCTGCGAGCAGATTCAAGAAGCCGAGGATGTTCACCCCGGCGTCGAACTCGGGATCCGCCACCGAAACGCGGACGTTCATCTGCGCCGCGTGGTGATTGAGAACGTCAGGACGCTCGCGCTCCACGAGCTGCCGCGCCGCTGCACTGCGAATGTCGAGCTGGACGAGCTTCGCGTTCGCGTTGACGTTCTCCCGCCGACCCGAGGACAGGTCGTCCACGATCAGCACCTCGTGGCCGGCAGCCACGTACGCATCGGCGACATGGGAGCCGATGAAACCGGCCCCGCCCGTCACGATGATCTTCATGCGCCCGCGGGGCTCACGCGCTTGGCGAAATACTCGAGCGTGCGCATGAGACCGTCTTCGAGCTCCACGCGCGGCTCCCATCCGAGCACGGACCGGGCGCGGGAGATGTCGGGCTGCCGGACCTTCGGATCGTCCACGGGCAGCGGCAGAAACTTGATCCCGTTCCACATCCCCGAGAGGCGCGCGATCAGCCGGGCGAACTCCAGGATGGAGAGCTCCCGCGGGTTGCCAATGTTCACCGGCTCCGTGACGCTCGAGCGGAGCAGCCGTACGATTCCTTCCACGAGATCCGCGATGTAGCAGAAACTCCGCGTCTGACTCCCGTCGCCGTAGACCGACAGCTCCTCGCCGCGGAGCGCCTGGGCGATGAAGTTCGGGACCACGCGCCCGTCTTCTTGCCGCATGCGCTCGCCGTAGGTGTTGAAGATCCGGACGATCCGCGTGTCCACCTTGTGCGTCCGATGATAGGCCATCGTGAGCGCTTCGGCGAATCGCTTGGCCTCGTCGTACACGCCACGCGGGCCGATGGGGTTGACGTTGCCCCAGTAGTCCTCGTTCTGCGGATGCACGAGCGGATCGCCGTACACCTCGGAGGTCGAGGCGAGGAGGAACCGGGCCCCCTTCTCCTTGGCGAGGCCGAGGCCTTGTGCGTGCCCAGCGAGCCCACCTTGAGGGTCTGGATGGGCAGGTCCAAGTAGTCGATCGGGCTGGCCGGGGAGGCGAAGTGCAGGATCGCGTCGACGGGACCCTTGACGTAGAGGTACGTGGTCACATCCTGCTCGATGAAGGCGAACCGGGCATTGCCGAGCAGGTGCGCGATGTTGTCCGGGCTCCCGGTGAGGAAGTTATCGATGCAGATGACGGAGTCGCCGTCGGCAAGGAACCGCTCGCACAGGTGCGAACCGATGAAGCCGGCGCCGCCGGTGATGACGATGCGTGCCACGCGTGCTCTGTGCCGGGTTAGCAGGGCGTCGAGAAGGATCCGCCTGCGGCGTTGTGTATAGAGCCGGTCCCTCGACCGGTCAACAACGGATGCTCGTTCGGCTCGGCGCGCGCCGCTTTACGACCCCGCAGCCGGCACGCCCACCGCCGGCCGGCCGACGGGATAGTACGAGAACCCGAGCTCCCGCATCACCTGCGGATCGTAGATGTTTCGGCCGTCGAAGATCACCGGCTGCTTCAGCAGGGTCTTGATACGGGGAAAGTCCGGGCGCCGGAACTCGCTCCACTCGGTGACGACGAGCAGGGCATCGGCACCGTTGAGCGTGTCGTAGTTGACGCGGTGATAGGTGATGCGGTCGCCGAAGATGCCGCGCGCCACGGCCATCGCCTCCGGGTCGTGCGCCCGGACCGTCGCCCCGCGCGCCAGCAGGCCCTCGACGATGGTGATCGCCGGGGCCTCGCGCATGTCGTCGGTGCGGGGCTTGAAGGCAAGCCCCCAGACCGCGAAGCAGCGCCCCGAGAGATCCTCGCCGAAGTGTCGCACTACCTTGGTGACCAGCAGCTCCTTCTGCTGCGCATTGACCTCTTCCACCGCCCGCATCAGCGAGAACTCGAGCCCGTGGTCCCGAGCGGTCTTCACGAACGCCTGCACATCCTTCGGAAAGCACGAGCCGCCGTAGCCGACGCCCGGGAAGAGGAAGTGCGGGCCGAGGCGCCGGTCCGAGCCGACCCCCCGCCGCACCGCGTCGACGTCGGCGCCCACGCGCTCGCACAGGTTCGCCACCTCGTTGACAAACGAGATCCGGGTGGCGAGAAGCGCATTGGCGGCGTACTTGGTCATCTCGGCACTGCGGTTGTCCATCATCAGGATCGGATTGTCGGTACGGACGAACGGCGCATAGAGCTCGCGCATGATGTCGATCGCCTGCTGGCTCGAGGCGCCGATGACCACGCGATCGGGCTTCATGAAGTCCTCGATCGCCGCCCCCTCCTTCATGAACTCGGGATTGGACACGATGTCGAAGGGATGGTCGGTGACCCGCGCGATCGCGGTACGAAGCTGATCCGCGGTGCCCACCGGAACGGTGCTCTTGGTCACCAGGATGCGGTAGCCGTCCATCGTCGCCGCGATCTCTTTCGCCACCGCGATCACGGCGCCGATGTCGGCGGCGCCATCCGGTCCCTGCGGCGTGCCGACCGCCAGGAAGCAGATGAGGCTGCGTGACACTGCATCGGCGAGATCGGTCGTGAACGAGAGGCGTCGTTCCGCGGTGTTGCGCCGGATGAGCTCACTGAGCCCGGGCTCGTAGATCGGGACCCGTCCCTCCTCGAGCATCCGGATCTTGGCTGCGTCGTTGTCGACGCAGATCACGTCGTTGCCGCCCTCGGCGAAACACGTTCCAGCCACCAGGCCCACGTATCCCGTTCCCACCACGCACAGCTTCACGGAGTCACCCTCGTCCCGCGGGTCCCGGCCACCCGCGGGCACCGCAACGCACCAGCGCCCTCATCGCAGCATGAGCCTCGAATACCCACCGCCCCCGGCAGTGTCAAACATCGTCTCGCCCCGCCACGGGACCTTCCGCCACATCACGCACACGGTAGATCGGCTTCGCCTGCGACTCGTGGTAGGTCCGCGCCAGCATCTCGCCGAGAAGTCCCAGGCTCACGAACTGTACCCCGATCACCGTGAGCAGGATCGTGAGCAGCAGAATCGGCCGGTTCGCGAGCGGTCGATGCAGCACCAAGCGCTCGAAGCCGAGATACGCGGTCCAGATCCCGCCGACGGCCGCCGATATGAGGCCAACCAGACCGAAGACCTGGATCGGCCGGGTGGAGTATGCACGCAGGAACGTCACCGTCAGGAGATCGAGCAGCACCCGGATCGTCCGCGACAGGCCATACTTCGACGACCCATGCACTCGCGGATGGTGACGCACGCGCCGTTCCACCACTTTCGCGCCCAGGTCCGCGGCCAGCGCGGGAATGAAGCGATGCAGCTCGCCATAGAGGCGCACGCTCTTCACCACCTCGCGACGATAGGCGCGCAATGTGCAGCCGTAGTCGTGTAGGTGAACCCCGGTCACCCGCGAGATCACCCAGTTGGCGATCCACGACGGCAGGCGCCGCGTCAGCAGCGGGTCCCGCCGCGACCATCGCCATCCGGCGACCACATCGGCGCCCTCGTCACGCAGGGCGTGGAGCAGCCCGGGGATGTCCTGCGGATCGTTCTGCAGGTCCGCATCCATCGTGACCACGATGTCGCCGTGGGCGAAGTCGAACCCCGCGGCCAACGCCGCCGTCTGGCCGAAGTTTCGCCGCAGCCGCACGATGCGCAGGTGCGGCACCGTGCGCCGCAGCCGCAGCAGTGCCTCGTACGATCCATCGCTGCTGCCATCATCGACGGCCACGATCTCGTAGCGCGCGCCGGCCCCCTGGAGCACCCTCGTGAGCGCTCCGAGGAGCTCGTCGAGGTTCTCCACTTCGTTGAAGATGGGAAGGACGATGGAAAGATCGCGGGCCGCGGGTTCCACGGCGCCTCAGAACTCCGTCAGGCCGACGAACTGCCGGTAGCGCCGGTCGACGTCGTCCCGGCTGAGACTTCGGAGTCGTTCGAGGCTGAAGTCCTCGACCGTATACGACGCGAGGACGCTCCCGTAGACGATGCCCCGGCGAATCCCGGTAGCCGACAGATCCCCCGATGCCGCCAGGTAGCCGACCAGGCCGCCGGCGAACGCATCGCCGGCGCCGGTCGGGTCGAAGACCTCCTCGAGCGGATACGCGGGCACCGCGAACACGGTGTCGGGCCCGAAGTGCACGGCTCCGTACTCGCCCCGCTTGATGATCACCGAGGACGGCCCGAGCTGCAGGATGCGCCGCGCCGCGCGCACGATGTTGCTCTCTCCCGAGAGCAGGCGTGCCTCCTCGTCGTTGATGACCAGCAGCTGCACCCGTCGCACCAGCGCCTCGAGGTCGCCGCGGGCGCTCTCGATCCAATGGTTCATCGTGTCGCACACGATGATCCGTGGCCGGGTGAGCTGATCGAGAACGCTCGCCTGCAGCCCCGGATGGATGTTGGCGAGAAACACGTATTCCACCTCGCGATAGGCTGGCGGCAGCTGCGGCCTGAACTCCCCGAACACGCCCAGCCTGAGATCGAGCGTGTCGCGCACGTTCATGTTCTCGTGATAGCGCCCGGTCCATCGAAACGTCGGGCCGGGCCGCACCTCGAGCCCCGCGAGATCGATGCCCCGGCCGGCGAGGAACGCCCGCTCGCGCTCGGGAAAATCCTCGCCCACCACGGCAACGAGCCGTACCGGTGCGAAATACTGCGCGGCGACGGCGGCGTAGGTCGCCGCCCCGCCGAGCACGTCGACCGCACGCGCGCGCGGTGTTTCGATGGTATCGAAACCGATGGAGCCGACGACGAGGACGCTCACGGTCTACCTCCGTCCGAGCTGCCGGGGATGCCCGTGAGGCTGCTTCCCGGTCCCGGTTCCAGCCAGTCCCGCCGGCCTGCGCTGCTCACGGCACCCCGCCCAGGACCTTGAGCAGCTGGCGCGCGCGCGGGGGGATCTCGGTGCGCGCGGTGAGGATCGCCTCTCGCAGCTCCCCGGCACAGCGACACGTCCGCGCCGCCGCCAGACGCGGCACCACGCGTCCGACCAAGCGTTTCGCCAGGTTCACGTTGGCGCCGAGCACCCGCAGGATCTCCTGCACGTCGACGCCGCCGGCGGTCGTCTTCCAGCAGTCGTAGTCGGTCGCCATCGCCACGGTCGCGAAACACATCCCCGCCTCGCGGGCGAGCTTCGCTTCCTGCACGTTCGTCATGCCGATCACATGGCCGCCCCAGCTGCGGTACAGCTCCGACTCGGCGCGGGTGGAGAACTGCGGACCCTCGATGCACACGTACGTTCCACGGGCATGCACTGCGGCGCCGGCCTCCCCGGCTGCGACGGCCAGGAGGCTCGCGAGCTGCGGGCATACCGGATCCGCGAACGACACGTGCGCCACGACGCCATCGCCGAAGAACGAGCTCGCCCGCGCGTAGGTGCGGTCGATGAACTGATCGGGAATGACGAGATGCCCCGGGGCGATCTCGGCGCGCAGGCTGCCGACGGCGCTCACCGCGATCACCGCCTCGACCCCGAGCGTCTTGAGCGCGTACACGTTGGCCCGAAAAGGCAGCTCGGAGGGAGAGATCCGGTGACCTCGCCCATGGCGGGGCAAGAACGCCACGCTCACGTCGCCGAGCCGCCCGATCACGAGGCGGTCCGACGGGGCACCGAACGGCGTGCGCACGGCGACCGTCCGCACGTCGCTCAACCCCTCCATCTCGTAGAGACCGCTGCCGCCGATGACCCCGACCGTCGCCCGCGGCCTCCCGTGCATGCGCCCGCCGGCCTTCGCCGCCCGCCCCGCGTGCCGCACTCTCCGCCCCGTCTTCCGCCGTCGTGTCGCCATCGGTTGCTATCCCCGAATGAGGGTGACGCGCGGCCCCGTGGTGACGTTGAGCTCGCTCACCGCCGTGCCGATGTCGCCATCGATCATGAAGGTCGTCGGACGATCGAACCGCACCGTGAGCGTGCGCGCGAGGTTGTCATACAAGGTCGGCTCCTCGATTGGAAATCCTCGCCGCAGGCGACGGAGCTTCTTGAGCACCGGCCAGGCGCCGATCGGGCCACCGACGAAGTGGAGATACCCGCGCTTGCGGTTGCCGAGGTAGGTCGGTCGGAAGCCGAGCGCAATCTGCTCCACCGTCGCCCCGAGAATGACGGTGAAGACCCGGAAAGGCACCCGCTCGTCGTCGCACAGAATGTCGGCCTCCACGGGTTGCACGATGCCGCGCACGAGCTTGGTGCCGAACACTCCCGAGGCGATGACTTTCGTGAGGAGCCAGGCGGCCGACGCAGCGCCCGTCCCGTTGCGGCCGTAGTACGCGCGCAGGAAGTTCACCACCGCTCCGGAGCCGACGGCGAAGCCGTACTCGGTCCCGTTGACGCACAACAGGTCCCGCTCCGTCGTGTCGTACGTTCCCCCCTCCCGGTACTGGCGGACGATCTTCCCTAGAACGCGCTCCGGCGGGCCACGACGGCAGCCGATGGACGCGGCGACGAAGTTGATGGTCCCGGCGCGCAGCGGCAGCACTCGCGGCAGCGGTGTCGTCCCGTAGATCGGGATGAGCGCGGAGAGGCAGCGATGAATGCTGCCGTCGCCGCCGCAGACGCCGAGAATGTCCACCTGTCGGTCGAGGAACTCGGTGGCGACCTCCGTGAGCTGGGAGATCTCCTCGGTTTCGCGGACGATGCCGCAGTCGCCGAGCACCGCCGCGAGCCGTTCCGACCTATCGCAGCGGCTGCGGTTGCGCCCTGCAACCGGATTGACGACCACGCCGATCCCGGACATGGCGAGGCGAGCATTGCCCGGGTCAGGCAGCCTCGGCCGCGAGCTGGCCGCAGGCGGCCTGGATGTCCAACCCGCGACTCTCGCGCAGGTTCACCTGCAGGCCCGACGCCTGGACGATGCGCTGGAAACGCAACACCCGCTCGAGTGGGCTCGGCCGGAACGGAATCCCCGGTGCGGGATTGAACATGATGAGATTGACCTTCGCGGGAATGCCGCGCAAAAGCTCGCCGATGCGGTGGGCGTCGGCTTCATCGTCGTTCACCCCGTCGAGGAGAACGTACTCGAAGAAGAGCCGCCGGCGTCGCGGCAGCGGCAGGCGGCGACAGGCATCGAGGAGCTCCGCCAGAGGGTACCGCCGATTGATCGGCATCAGCGCCGTGCGGCCCTCGTCCGTGGTGGCGACCAGGGAGATCGCGACGTTGACCGGCGAGGATGCGACGAATCGCTCGATCGCCGGCACGAGCCCGACCGAGGACACCGTCACCCGCCGGGGCGAGAAGCCGAGGCCCCACGGCGCGGTGATCGCCTCGAGCGCCGTGCTCACGGCCTCGTAGTTGGCGAGCGGCTCACCCATCCCCATGAACACGATGTTGGTGATCCGGGACGGGCGTGCGATGGCGCGCGCCCCGATGATCTGGCCGAGGATCTCACCGGGCCGCAGATTGCGCAGGAGTCCCATGCGCGCCGTGGCGCAGAACGTGCACCCCATGCCGCAGCCCGCCTGCGAGGAGACACACAGGGTCAGGCGCAGCTTGTCGGGAATGAGCACCGTCTCGATCGCCGCCCCTCCGTCGAGCCGGAAAAGCAGCTTGCGGGTGCCATCCGCCGCCACCGACTCCGTCGCCGGGCTGAGCGGGCGAATGGCAAAGGTCTCGTGGAGCCGCGCGCGCAACGCCTGCGGCACGTTGCTCATGGCCGCGAAGTCGAGCGCACCCTCGAGGTAGATCCATCGCAGTATCTGCTCGGCGCGGTAGGGCAGCTCGCCCTGCGCGAGAATCCAGTCGCGTAGCTCGGCGCGGGAGAGGTCGGTGATATCGCGCATGGGCGCCGTCTGCGGCCGGGCGGGCGGGGTTGGCGTCGCCATCGACGAGCGGCGCGCGCCCGGTCACGCGCCGCGCTCATACCCCGTCTACGGGGCGAGATCCAGCTGGCTGAAGAAGAACCCGATCTCGGTACGGGCGGTGTCCGGCCCATCGGACCCGTGCACGGCGTTCTTCTCGACGTCCGTGCCGAAGTCGCCCCGGATCGTGCCTTTTGGCGCCTTCGTCGAGTCCGTCGGCCCCATGAGCTCACGCCAGCGGGCGATCGCCCCCGGACCTTCGAGCACCGCCGCCAGGACCGGCCCTGATGTCATGAACCGCACCAAATCGGGGAAGAACTTCCGCTCCCGATGCACGGCGTAGAAGCCCTCCGCCTGTTCGCGGCGGAGATGGATCATGCGCACCGCAATGATGCGCAATCCCCCTTTCTCGATACCGGCGAGGATCGCGCCGGCCGCGCGCTTCGCCACGGCGTCGGGCTTCACGATCGCTAGCGTTCGCTCCACGGTGGGATCGCTCTGCGCCACGTTTCCCCCTCCCCGGCCACGACAGGTGAACCGGCACGGGTCATGCCGTCGCGGCCCGCATCCCGCCGCAACCGCCGACCACTGGCCTCACGTCCCCGGCTTCTTCGCCTCCAGCGCAGCCTTCATCGTGCTGCCGAGCTCGGCCGGGCTCTTGGCGACACGGATGCCCGCCGCTTCGAACGCGCGAATCTTGTCGGCCGCCGTCCCGCGGCCGCCGGCGATGATCGCCCCGGCGTGCCCCATGCGCTTGCCCGGCGGCGCGGTCTGACCGGCCACGAACGCCACCACCGGCTTCGTCATGTGGTCGCGCACGAAGGCGGCCGCCTCCTCCTCCGCCGTCCCCCCGATCTCACCGATGAGGATGACGCCATCCGTGGCCGGGTCCTGCTCGAAGAGCCGCAACACCTCGACGTGCGGCAGTCCGATGATCGGATCCCCCCCGATGCCGACGCACGTCGATTGCCCGATGCCGAGCAACGTGAGCTGGTGCACGGCCTCGTACGTGAGCGTCCCGCTTCGCGACACGACGCCGACGCGACCGGGCCGGTGAATGTATCCTGGCATGATCCCGATCTTGCACTGGCCCGGGGTGATGACCCCGGGACAGTTCGGCCCGACGAGGCGCGTCGCGCTACCCTCCAGCGCCCGCTTCACGCGCAGCATGTCGAGCACGGGTATGCCTTCGGTGATGCACACCACGAGGCCGAGCGCCGCATCCAGCGCTTCCAGGATCGCGTCGGCCGCGAAGGCCGGCGGCACGTAGATAACCGAGGCGTTGGCGCCGGTCTCGCGCACCGCCCGCTCCACCGTGTCGAAGATCGGGATGCCCTCGAACGCTGTGCCGCCGCGCCCGGGCGTCACGCCCGCCACCATCTGCGTACCGTACTCGAGGCATGCCCGCGTATGGAACTGACCGGTGGCACCGGTGATCCCCTGGGTCAGCACGCGCGTGTTCTTGTCGCAGAGAATGCTCACGCTTCGTTCCTCAGCGCCTGCGGACCGTCGTATCGCGGGCCGGGCTACCGCGCGCCGCTCGTGGCGGCCGCGGCCGCCTTTTGCGCCGCATCGGCCATGTCGACGGCGTTGATGATGTTCAATCCCGACTCCCCCAGGATCTTGCGGCCGATCTCGACGTTCGTACCCTCGAGGCGCACCACCAGCGGCACGGCGAGCCGCACCTCGCGCGCCGCCTCGACGACGCCACGGGCCAGCACGTCGCACTGTAGGATCCCCCCGAAGATGTTGATGAGAATCGCCTTGACCTTGGCGTCGGACAGCAAGATCTTGAAGGCCTCGCGCACCTTTTCCGTGGAAGCCCCGCCGCCCACGTCGAGGAAGTTGGCCGGCTCCGCCCCGTAGTACTTGATGATATCCATCGTGGCCATGGCCAGACCCGCTCCATTGACGAGGCAGCCGATCGTGCCGTCGAGGCGATGTAGCTGAGATCATGCTTCGCGGCCTTGGTCTCCCGCGGATCCTCCTCGTTGGCGTCGCGCAGCTCGCGGAGATCGGGGTGACGGAAGAGGCCGTTGTCGTCGAAGCCCATCTTGGCGTCGAGGGCGATCACCGCCTCGTCTGCCGTGATGACCAGCGGGTTGATCTCGGCGAGCGACGCGTCGCACTCGACGAAGGCGCGATACAGGGCACTGATGAACGCCACCGCCTTGCCCGCCACCTTGCCAGGCAGCCCGAGGCCGAACGCCAGCCGCCGCGCCTGAAAGGCCTGCAGGCCGATCGCGGGATCCACGACCTCGCGCAGGATCTTCTCCGGCGCGCGGGCCGCGATCTCCTCGATCTCGACGCCGCCCTCGGCGCTCGCCATCACCACGATGCGCCCGGAAGCCCGGTCAATGACCATACCGAGGTAGAGCTCCCGCGCGATGGCGAGGCCTTGCTCGACGAGCACCCGTCGCACCACGCGACCGCCGGGGCCCGTCTGGTGCGTCACCAGCGGCTGGCCGAGAAGCTTCTCCGCCACCGCCGCGGCCGTCTCGGGATCCTTCACCACCTTGACGCCGCCCGCCTTGCCGCGGCCGCCGGCGTGAATTTGCGCCTTGACGACGCACGGACACCCGAGCTCGCGCGCCGCGGCCAGCGCCTCGGCGGGTGTGGCCACCACCTTCCCCGCAGGCACCGTCACGCCGTAGCGCGCCAGCACCGCCTTCGCCTGGAACTCGTGAATGTTCACTGCCCGTTCGTCCTTCTCGCGGCTCGGGGCGGCGCGCCCACCGGGCACGGGGGGCTCGAGGGGGGACGTTGGGAGGGCGACCGCATCAGCCCTTGAGCACCCGGTCCATCGCCTCGACGAGCTCGCGGACGTGGCCCGCGGACTGGAAGAGCGCATCCCGCTCCGCCGGTGTCAGCTCCATCTCCACCACGCGCTCGACACCGCCGGCGCCGATCTGGACCGGAACGCCCAGGTAGAGATCCCGCAGACCGTACTCTCCCTCCAGATACGCCGCGCACGGCAGCACCGCCTTGCGATCGTTGAGATAGGCATCCGCCATCTGAATCGCGGCGGCGGCCGGCGAGTAGAACGCCGAGCCGGTCTTGAGCAGCCCGACGATCTCCCCACCAGCCTGGCGCGTGCGCGCTTCGATCGCGTCGAGCTTGGCCCCGGGAAGCAACCGGCTCACGGGTACGCCGCCGACCGTGCAGGCGCTACGCACCGGGACCATGTCGTCGCCGTGCCCTCCGAGCACCATGGCGGCGACGCTGGTGACGGAGACCTTGAGCTCCTGCGCGATGAACGTGCGGTAGCGCGAGGAGTCGAGCACACCCGCCATTCCCACCACCCGTGCCTTCGGGAAGCTCGTCTCGCGCTTCAGCAGCGTCACCATCGCGTCCAGTGGATTGGTGAGCACGATGACGAAGGCGGAGGGCGCGTGCTGCCGGATTCCGGCGGCCACCGCCCTGATGATCTTGGCGTTGGTGCCGAGCAGGTCGTCCCGGCTCATCCCGGGCTTGCGAGGCACACCGGCCGTGACGATGCACACGTCGGCGCCGACGATGTCCTGGTAGCTGCCGGTGCCCTGGATCAGGACGTCGTAGCCTTCGATGGGGCCCGCTTCGAGGAGATCGAGCGCCTTGCCTTGCGGCAGTCCGTCGATGACGTCGAACAGCACCACGTCACCCAGGTGCTTGAGTGCGGCCAGATGGGCGAGGGTGCCGCCGATCATGCCGGCGCCGATGAGTGCGATCTTTGCTCGTGGCATGGTCCGCTTTACTGCCGCGAAAGCGGCGGTACGTCAAGGAACTGGCCTACGGTCACATGTGCGCGATGATCTGCCGCCCGAACTCCGAGCACGAGACGAGCCGCGCGCCCTCCATCAGCCGATGGAAGTCGTAGGTGACCGTCTTGGCGCCGATGGCGCCCTCCATGCCGCGCATGATGAGGTCCGCTGCCTCGTCCCAGCCGAGATGGCGGAACATCATTTCCCCCGACAGGATCACCGATCCGGGATTCGCCTTGTCGAGATCCGCGTACTTCGGCGCCGTCCCGTGGGTCGCCTCGAAGATTGCGTGCCCGCTGTCGTAGTTGACGTTGCCTCCGGGGGCGATGCCGATGCCGCCGACCTGGGCGGCGAGCGCATCGGACAGGTAGTCGCCGTTCAGGTTGAGGGTGGCGAGGACGTCGAAGTCGCGCGGGCGGGTGAGCACCTGCTGCAGGGTGATGTCGGCGATGGCGTCGCGGATGAGGAGCTTTTGCCGCCACTTGCGGTCGCCGTGCGTCGGCCAGAGCGCCAGCACCGTCTCCACTTCGCGCCGCGCCCGCGCCTGCTGCTCGGCGGTCAGCAGCTCGTAGCCCGGCTCGATGGCGCGCGCGTTTTCCTCCGCGCCGAGACCCGGCGTCTTCTCCTTGTTCTCCAGGATCCAGGATTCCCGTTCGGTCACCACGCGGTCGCGGAACTCCCGGGCCGCGAGCCCGTAGCCCCAATCGCGGAACGCGCCTTCGGTGAACTTCATGATGTTACCCTTGTGCACCAGCGTGACGCTGCGCCGGCCACGCTTGAGCGCGTAGCCGATGGCGGCGCGCACGAGACGCTCGGTGCCCTCCCGGGAGACCGGCTTGATGCCGATGCCGCTCGACTCCGGAAACCGGATCTTCTTGACGCCCATCTCCTGGCGCAGAAAGCCGATGACCTTCCGGGCCTCGGCCGATTCTGCCGGCCATTCGATACCGGCATAGATGTCCTCGGTGTTCTCGCGGAACACCACCATGTCGACGTCCTCGGGGCGGCGTACCGGGCTCGGCACCCCCGTGAAGTACCGAATCGGGCGCAGGCAGACGTAGAGGTCGAGGAGCTGGCGCAGCGCCACGTTGAGCGAGCGGATGCCGCCCCCGACGGGTGTCGTGAGTGGCCCCTTGATGCCGACGGTGAGCTCCCTGAAGGCCTCCGTGGTCTCGTCGAGCAGCCATTCGCCGAAACGATTGAAGCATTTGGCGCCCGCGAACACCTCGCACCAGGCGATGCGCCGCTTGCCGCCGTACGCTGTGGCCACCGCCGCGTCGAAGACCGCCTGGCTCGCCCGCCAGATGTCCGGTCCCGTGCCATCCCCTTCGATGAACGGAACGATGGGATTCTCGGGCACCTCGAGCCGACCCTCGGCGCCGACGCGAATGCGTTCCCCGGGTGGAATCACCACATGCTTGTACGCCGCCACGGCACTGCCCCCTTCTCGCCCCCGCCCCGCGCGGCGGGCTCGTCGACGAACGCCGCCCCTACTCCCGTCCTCGCACCTGCCGCTGCGCCACGATGCGGCGCGCCTGGCCGCTCACCACGTCGGGGACGTTCTTGCTCTTCGCCAGACGGCGGATGTCACGATCCTCGAGCGTCCCGAGGAGTCGCATCGCCGCCCCGGCCGGCGTCTTCGGATTGGTCACCAGGCCGAGACGGATCTGGTAGTTCCTCGTCCACTCGCGCTTTTCGGCAATGACCCGGATGAGCTCCTCGTCCGCACTGCGATTGTGCGTGATGGCCACGATCTCGTCCTCGGTGATCTTGGGATTTCTCAGGACGAGCTCCGAAACCAGCCGGATCGAATCCTTCAGCAGAATGAGGCGCACTTCCTTGTTGCCCCGCATCGCGAGCTTCATCCGTTCGGGCACGCTCATGGAGCGCACCTTCACGAAGAACGTCCGATAGGGCTCCAGCTCGGGATTGTCGACGTCCGCGCCCGTCAGCACCTCGGGCACCACGATGTCGTCGTCGCCACGCTCGATGGCCGCAACCAGCGCGGTCAGCCCCGCCCCGCCCTCCTCCGCCCCCGATCCCCGAGACGCAACCACCTCACCGACTCTCCTTCTCTCCCTCGGCCTTGGTGGCCTGGCTCTCCTTCACCACCTTGTCGATGAGATGCGGCGGCAGCTCCTCGTAGTGGGCAAACTCCACCCGAAACCCGCCGCGCCCGCTGGTCATGGAGCGGAGATCCGGCGCGTACTGCAGGACCTCGGCCATGGGCACGGTGCCCCGGATCACCTCGTGCCCGCCCTGGGCCTCCACCCCGACCACACGCCCGCGCCGGCTGTTGAGATCGCCGATCACGTCGCCGACACACTCGCTCGGCACCGTCACCTCGATGTTCATGATCGGCTCGAGGAGCGTCGGCTTCGCCTGATGCAGGGCGTTTTTCACACCGAGCGAGCCGGCGATCTTGAAGGACATCTCCGAGGAGTCCACTTCGTGGTACGAGCCGTCGTAGAGCGTGACCTTCACGTCGACAAGCGGGTAGCCCGCGACGAGGCCGCCCACGAGCGCCTCCCGCACCCCCTTCTCGACGGCCGGAATGTACTGCCGCGGGATGGACCCGCCGACGATCTGATTGACGAACTCGAAGCCCGACCCCCGGCGCAACGGATCCACCTGGATCCAGGTGTCTCCGAACTGCCCGCGGCCGCCGGTCTGCTTCTTGTACTTCCCCTGTGCGCGCGCCGTGCCCTTGATGGTCTCCTTGTACGGCACCTTGGGCGCCTTCAGCACGACCTCGACGTTGTACTTCCGCTTGAGCCGCTCGACGACCACCTCGATGTGGCTCTGTCCGGCGCCGGAGAGCAGAATCTCGCGCGTCTGGTCGTCGCGACCGACGACGAGCGCCGGGTCCTCCTCGACGAGACGCTTGAGGCTGGTGATCGCCTTGTCCTCATCGGCCCGGCTCTTCGGCTCGACGGCGAAGGAGATCACCGGCTGAAAGTCCGGGAGCCCCGGGTAGACGATGGGGGCACGCTCGTCGCACAGGGTGTCCCCGGTCGTCGTCTCCTTGAGCTTGGCTACCGCAACGATCTCGCCGGGCAGCGCGTGCGCCACCGGCTGCTGCTTCTTCCCCTCGAGCTTGAGCACCGGTCCGAACCGTTCCTTCGCGTCGCGCGAGGCGTTGTAGACGGTGGTGTCCCCGACCGCCTTCCCGGAGAGCACGCGGAAGATGGTGAGCTTGCCCACGAAGGGATCCACCATCGTCTTGAAGACGATGGCCGAGAAGGGTGCGTCCGGGCTCGGCGGCCGTTCCGTCGTATTGCCGGTCTTCGGGTCGTCGCCTGGCGCGGGCGGAAACTCGGCCGGCGACGGCAGATACTCCACGATCCCGTCGAGAAGCGCCTCCACGCCGATCAGTCTCGGCGCCACCCCACACAACACCGGGACGAGCGTGCGGTTCCGCGTGCCGGTCACGAGACCCTTGGCCAGCTCCTCGGGCGACAGCTCGCCCTCCTCCAGGTACCGCTCGAGCAGGGTATCGTCGGTCTCGGCGACGGCCTCCATGAGCGCGCTGCGCGCCTTCTCGACCTCGTCCTTGAGATCCGCGGGCACGTCGATGACTTTCGGCTTCTCGCCCTCGCCCTCGACCACGTGGGCCTTCATGGCCAGCAGATCGACGATCCCCCGGAACTGCCCCTCGTGCCCGATGGGATGGTGCACGACCGCGGCTTTCTCCCCGAGCGTCTCGGCAAGGTCCTTGACCGCGCTCGCCAGCTCCGCCCGCTCCCGGTCCATGCGGTTGACGAAGGCGATGAGCGGCACCCCCTCCTCGCGCGCCCACATCGACACGCGCTCGGCCTCTACCTTCAAGTCCCCGGTGGGACTGAGCACGAGGACGGCACCGGTGAGAGCGCGCATGCACGCCCGGGTCTCGGGCAGGAAATTGGCATACCCGGGCGTATCGGCGACGGTGACCTCGTGCTTCTTCCACGACAAATGATGGAAGCCGGTGCCGAGCGAGACTTGGTGCTTCGTCTCCTCCGGCTCGAAATCGAGCGTCGCGGTCCCATCGTCCACGCGACCCATCCGGGGAATGGCGCCGGCGACGAAGAGCATCGCCTCGCCGAGGGTGGTCTTCCCGACGTCACCCTGGCCAATGAGCCCGACGCTTCGAATCCGCTGGAGGTCTTCCGCTGCCGCCATGGGGTCCTCGCTGCGCCGGCTGTCTCGATGCCGTCCCGCCGGTGCTCGCCGTTCGCCGACCTTCTATCGAAGCCCTTCCGCGCGGCGCAAGGGGAAACGCCGGCCGTCAGCGGTTACGCTCATAGATCAGCCGCAGCCCCTCGAGCGTGAGAAACTCGTCACATGCTTCGATCGTTCGCGACTCGGGCGCGATCAGCGACGCGTACCCGCCCGTGGCGACGACGCGCGCCCGCACCCCGTTCTCCTCCTGGATCCGCTCCACGAGTCCGTCGACGAGCGCGACGTAGCCATAGATGAGACCGGACTGGATCGCGTGGACGGTATTGCGTCCGACCACCTGCGGCGGCTTTACCAGCTCCACGCGGTAGAGCTTGGCCGTCCGGGCGAACAGGGCATCGAGCGAGATGCCGAGCCCGGGCACGATCACGCCGCCGACGTACTCACCCTTGGCGGTCACGTAGTCGAACGTCGTGGCGGTGCCGAAGTCCACCACGATGACCACGTCACGATAGCACGCGTAGGCCGCCACGGCGTTGGCGATCCGATCGGCGCCCACCTCCTTCGGGTTGTCGTACAGGACCGGCATCCCGGTCTTCACCCCTGGCCCGAGCACGACCGGGCTCTGCCGGAAGACCGTCGCGCACACCTCTTCGAAGATGCCGATCATCGGCGGCACCACGCAGGAGACGACGATGCCGTCGACATCCGCGGCGCGCAGCCCGGACGCCTGGAAGAGGTTCCAGAGCAGCACGCCGTACTCGTCGGCCGTGCGTCCCGGCTCCGTGAGCACGCGCCAGTGACGGAGCCGCTCCGCGCCGTCGTACACGCCGAGCACCGTGTGCGTGTTGCCCACATCCACCGCAAGCAACATCGGAGACCCCCTTCAGCCGCCGGCTTTCCCGACGCCACCGCTCCATGGCGCGTACCCGTCGACGACCGAGACATCGCCCGCCAGCACGCGCAGCATTTCGCCGCCGGGACCGCGCAGCATGAGCGCGCCGTCGGCGTCGATGCCAACCGCGCGGCCGCGCCGTTCCCCGTCGGGTCCCGCCACGGCGATCTCACGACCGGTCACACAGGAGTAGGATTCCCACTCCTCCCGCACGCCCGCGAAACCGTCGGCGAGGTAGCGACGATAGCGCCCCTCGAGCTCGCCCAGCAACCGTCCGACGAACGCGGCACGTTCGACGACCCGCCCGGTCGCCGCCAGGATCGACGTGGCCGGCGCTCCGACGCCGTGGCGCAGCGCCTGCGCCGACGCGTTGAGGTTCACGCCGATGCCGAGCACGACGAACGCCACCCGGTCGGCCTCGGAGTCCATCTCCGTGAGCAGCCCGGAGACCTTGCCTCCCGCGAGGAGCACATCGTTCGGCCACTTGAGCGCCGGGCGTGTCCCGGCGAGCGCGGCGATGGTCGCGGCGACGGCGCACCCGGCCACGAGCGTCAGCTGCGGCGCCCGTGCCGGCGGCACCGACGGACGGAGCACGATCGACAGATAGACGTTGACGCCCGGCGGGGAGAACCAGCCGCGGCCGAGCCGACCGCGACCCGCCGTCTGCTCCTCGGCGAGCACCACCGTGCCCTCCACGGCACCGGCGCGCGCCAGGCGTCGCGCCCAGGTGTTGGTCGAATCCACCGTCTCGGCCCAGTAGAGCTCCCGGCCCAGGAGCTCCCCGGTGAGGTGCGGCCGGACCTCCGTCGCTCCGAGGCGGTCGGGCACCGAGGCGAGGCGATAGCCGCGCGAGGGCGTGCCGACGATCTCGTATCCGCTGCGGCGGAGCCGGCTGACGTGCTTCCAGACCGCCGCGCGCGTGAGCTGGAGCTCCCGCCCGATCGTGGCACCGGACACGCCGCCCGGCTCCCGCCGCAGCAGCTCGACGATGGCCATCGCGGTCTTCCCTCCGCCCTGATTCACGCGCCGTCTCTCCTGGCGGCGGAGCCTCTCACCGCGCCGGCCCACCGTCGGCCGGCCCGATGGCCATGCTCACGTCCACCGCCGGCGCCGAGTGCGTCAGGCATCCCATGGCGATGTAGTCCACCTTGAGCCCGGCGATCTCTCGGATGCGCTCCGGCGTGACGCCGCCGGAGGCCTCCATCCGCGCCCGGCCGCCGACGAGGCGGACGGCACGCGCCATCTCCCCGGGCGCCATGTTGTCGAACAGGATCACGTCGGCGCCCGCCTCGAGCGCTTCGTCGACCTCGGCGAGGGTATCGCACTCGACCTCGATCTCGTGCGCGGGCAGCGCCCGCTTGGCCGCTGCGACCGCCGCGCCGACTCCGCCCACGAGGGCGACGTGGTTGTCCTTGATCAGCACGCCATCGTCGAGGCGCATCCGGTGGTTGGTGCCGCCGCCGATTCGCACCGCGTACTTCTCGAGCACGCGGAGACCGGGGAGCGTCTTGCGCGTGTCACGAATCACACAGGCGCCGCCCGCGAGATCCTCCACGCAGCGGCGGGTGAGCGTGGCGATGCCCGAGAGATGCTGCAGCAGGTTGAGCACCGTGCGCTCCCCCGCGAGCAGCACTCGCGCGTCGCCCTCGACCTCCGCCAGCACGGTGCCCGCTGGCACGGCGGCGCCCTCGGCGCTGCGCACCGCCACCGCGACAGGGCCGAGCCGCTGGTAGACGCGCGCGATCAGTGGCAGGCCGGCGACGACGAGCGCACTCTTCGCCTGGACGGTGGCGCGGCCCCGGCGCCCCGCGGGCACGATCGCCTCGCTCGTCACGTCGCCGCGGCCGAGATCTTCCTCGATCGCGACCGCGATCACTCGCTCAACCGCGGGATCCTCCAACGGATCAGGAGCTGCCACCATCGTGCCTCCGATGACTGCTGCCGGGGCGCACCACGCCAGGCGCGGGCCAGGCGCCGGCGGGCTCGCCGTTTGCGCCAGCGTGCGCCCCATGGCGGGCCTGCGCTACGATCGCGGCCGGAGCTCTCGCAGGCGCTCCACGCCGCGCTCGAGCGTAGTGCAGCGCTCGCGCAGGGACGTCTCGCGGTCGCGCTCCTTCTCCACCACGCTCTGCGGCGCCCGGTCGACGAAGCTCTCCTTGCCGAGCTTCGCCTGCACCTGTGCGAGCTCGCCGCTGACCTTCTGCAGCTCCTTCTCCAGCCGCAGCCGCTCGCTCGCCACGTCGATCACCCCGAGCACCGGCACGTAGAGCTCCATCCCATCGAGCGCCACGAGCAGCGCATCCGTCGGCCGACCCGCGGTGTCGAGGACCTCGAGGCCGTCGAGGCGAGCCAGCGATTCGATGGCCTGTCGATTCGCCTCGATCGCCGCGCGCAGGGCCGCCACCGGCGCATGAACCTGCAGCCCGAGGCGCTTTCCCGGTGGCAACCCAACCTCGGCACGCAGGTTTCGCACCGCGCGCACCACTTCGATGATCCGCTCCATCGTCCCCTCCGCTGCGGCGTCGATGCGCACCGGCTGCGGGCGCGGATACGCCGCGACGACGAGGTGCTCCGCCGCTGCCCCGCCCTCGGCGGCGCGCGCCCACGGCGGGAGATTCTGCCACAGCTCCTCGGTAATGAACGGCATGATCGGATGGAGAAGACGCAGGGTGCGCTCGAGGACTACGGCGAGCACCGTCCGCGCGGCGTCCGCGGCATCGCCCTCCGCCCGGGACGATCCCGGGCTCGGCGGTGCCGCCGCGGTCGGCGATGCGGACGACCCCGCCAGGGCGAGCTTCGCCAGCTCCAGGTACCAGTCGCAGTACTCGTGCCAGATGAACTCATAGAGTCGCCCCGCCACGGCGTTGAACTCGAAGGCATCGAGCCCGGCGCGCACGTCGGCGACCGTGCGTTCCATGCGCGACAGGATCCACCGATCGGCGAGACTCAGGCGCGCCCGCACGCCAGGATCGTCGAGCGACAGCGCCGGCGCCGCGTCGCGCAGCTCCGCCACGTGCATGAAGACGAAGCGGGCCCCGTTCCACAGCTTGTTGGCGAAGTTGCGGTATCCCTCGATGCGACCGGCCGACAGCTTGATGTCCCGCCCCATCGCGGCGAAGGCCGCCAGCGTGAACCGAAACGCGTCGGTGCCGTAGCGGTCCATCATCTCGAGCGGATCGATCACGTTGCCGACGGACTTGCTCATCTTCCGTCCTTCGGCATCGCGCACCAGCGCGTGAATGTACACGGTGCGAAACGGCACCTCGCGCCGGAACTTGAGCCCCATCATCATCATGCGCGCCACCCAGAAGAAGATGATGTCGAAGCTCGTCACCAGCACCGAGGTCGGATAGAAGGCGCGAAGATCGGCCGTCTCCTCCGGCCAGCCCAGGGTCGAGAAGGGCCACAGCGCCGAGCTGAACCACGTGTCGAGCACGTCCGGGTCCTGCACCAGCTCGCGCCCGCCGCAGCGCGGACAGCCGGCGGGCGCGTCGTGGGCGACGACGACCGGGGCGTCGAGCGGGATCGGGTCGCCGGGTCGGAACCCGCCGCACGCCGCGCAGTACCACGCCGGAATGCGGTGGCCCCACCACAGCTGCCGCGAGATGCACCAGTCGCGGATGTTCTCCATCCAGCCGAAGTACGTCCGCTCCCAGTGGCCGGGGACGAACCGCGTCTGCCCACCGCGCACCGCTTCCATCGCCGGCGCGGCCAGGGTCCCCACTGCCACGAACCACTGGTTCGACAGGTAGGGCTCGACGATCGTGCGGCAGCGGTAGCAATGCCCGATCGCGGTGCGATACGGCTCGACCCGCTCGAGCAGCCCCTGCGCTTCCAGATCGGCCAGCAGACGCTTGCGGCACTCGAAGCGATCTTGCCCGCGATACGGACCCGCCGCCTCGTTCATGACGCCCGCCTCGTCCATCACCGAGATGATCGGGAGCCCGTGGGCGCGGCCGATCTGGAAATCGTTGAAGTCGTGTCCGGGGGTGATCTTCACCGCCCCCGAACCGAAGGCACGATCGACGTAGGCATCGGCGATCACGGGTATGCGGCGTTCGATGACCGGCAGGACCACCTCGTGGCCCACGTGATCACGATGGCGCTCGTCTTCGGGATGCACCGCCACCGCGGTGTCGCCGAGCACCGTCTCGGGGCGCGTCGTGGCCACCACGACGTGGACGCCTCGCGCATCCGCCAGTGGGTAACGGAGATGGTACAGGTGACCCGCCACCTCCTCGTGATCGACCTCGAGGTCGGAGAGCGCCGTGCGGCATCGCGGACACCAGTTGATCAGGTACTGCGCCCGGTAGATCAGCCCCTCGGCGTGGAGACGCACGAACACCTCGCGGACGGCGCGCGAGAGCCCGTCGTCCAGCGTGAAGCGCTCCCGTGTCCAGTCGCACGAGGCGCCCAGGCGCTTTAACTGATGCACGATGGCGCCCCCGCGCTCCTCCTTCCACTTCCAGACCCGGTCGACGAACGCCTCGCGCCCGAGGGCGTGACGGCTCGTCCCCTCGGCCTGGAGCGCCCGCTCGACCACGTTCTGCGTGGCGATCCCGGCGTGATCCGTCCCGGGAACCCACAGCACCCGGAACCCGTCCATGCGCTTGTAGCGGCAGAGAATGTCCTGCAGCGAGTTGTTGAGCGCGTGGCCTATGTGCAGCGTTCCCGTGACGTTGGGCGGCGGGATGACGATGCAGAACGCAGGGGCGCCGTCCCTGGCGCTCTCCGGACGGAAGTATCCGCGCGCGAGCCAGACGGGATACCAGCGCGCCTCGACCGCCGCCGGCTCGTAGGTTTTCTCCATCGATCGCTCGCCTGTCGTACCGCAGCGTGCCGTCGCCCGGATCGGGCTCCGGTGCGAAACGGGGCCTACGTTAGCAACCGATGCTGCGTCCGTCGATACGCGCCAGCCACTGGCCGCCACGCATACGAGCGCCCGCCTGTCATCGCCGGCGCGGATCCCGCGTCCGTGTGGCGCCTCCCGCCGGCCTCTGGTAAGAGGCCCCGGAGCCCCAGGGAGGGACGGTGAATGCCCGGCAATCTGAGCCTCGAGGAGCTGGAGCGGCTCGTGCGAACGGGCGAGATCGACACCGTCCTGGTCGCGTTTCCCGACATGCAGGGCCGGCTGGTCGGAAAACGCATGACCGCTCCCTTCTTCATCGAGCACACCGCACGCGCCGGCATCCACGCCTGCGCGTACCTGCTGACCGTCGACGTCGACATGCAGCCGCTGCCGGGCTACCGCATGGCGAGCTGGGCGACCGGCTACCAGGACTTCCACGCCGTCTGCGACTTCGGCACGCTGCGCCGCCTGCCCTGGCTCGATGGGACGGCGCTCGTGCTCTGCGACCTCGTCGACGAGCACGGGGCGCCGATCGAGGAAGCGCCCCGGCGGATCCTGCGCCGGCAGGTGGAGCGCGCCGCGGCCATGGGATACCGGGTCTACGTCGCCTCGGAGCTCGAGTTCTTCCTGTTTCGCGACTCGTACGAGGACGCGCGCAAGAAGCGTTATTTTCGTTTGGAGCCGATCGGCGCGTATTCGGAGGACTACCACATCTTTCAGACCACCAAGGAGGAGTTCGTGCACCGCGCCATTCGCAACGGCATGGCCGGCGCCGGCATCCCGGTCGAGTGCAGCAAGGGCGAGTGGGGCCCGGGACAGCAGGAGATCAATCTGCGCTACGGGGAGCCGCTCCCCACGGCCGACGACCACGTCATCTACAAGAACGGCGCCAAGGAGATCGCGCACGCCAAGGGCGTGAGCCTCACCTTCATGGCCAAGTACGCCACCGCCGAGGCCGGATCGAGCTTCCACCTGCACAGCAGCCTGCGGGACGCGACCGGGACCCGCAGCTTGTTCCACGACGCCGCCAGCCGGACCGGGACGGCGCTGTTCCGCCACTGGGTCGCCGGCCAGCTCGCCCTCGCCCGCGAGCTGTCGTTCTTCTTCGCTCCGTACGTCAACTCCTACAAGCGCTATGCTCCCGGGACCTTCGCGCCGACGAGCCTCGCCTGGTCGATCGACAACCGCACGACCGGCTTTCGCGTCTGCGGGGAGGGCGACGCGATCCGCATCGAGAATCGCATCCCCGGGGCCGACGCGAATCCGTACCTCGCCTTCGCGGCCACCATCGCCGCAGGCCTCCACGGCATCGAACACCGGATCGAGCCACCGCCGCTCTATCGCGGCAACGCCTACGAGGACGCGAGCCTGCCGCGCGTGCCGCGATCGATGAGCGAGGCCGTGGCCGCCTTCGGGCACAGCGCGGTGGCCCGCGCCTTTCTCGGCGACGCGGTGTACGAGCACTACCTGCACACGGCCCGCCTCGAGCTCGAAGCGTACGACAAGGTCGTGACCGACTGGGAGCTCGAGCGAAACTTCGAGCGGATCTAGCCCGCGCCGGAGTCGAGGGGTGAGGTTTGACGATGCGTCTCAAGGGCAAGGTCGCGTTCATCACCGGGGCCGCGCTGGGTCAGGGACGGGAGGCGGCTCTCCTGTTTGCCCGTGAGGGCTCCGGCGTGATCCTCGCTGACGTCAACGCCAAGGAGGGCGCGGCCACGGCGCGCCTGATCGGCCGGCGCGGCGGCGATGCGCTCTTCGTGCAGGGCGACGTCGGCGTCGAAGACGACGTGCAGCGCATGATCCGGGAAGGGATCCGGCGCTTCCGCAAACTGCACATCCTGTACAACAACGCCGGCGTGCTGTGGAAGGATCGCGACAAATCGGTGCTCGAGACGCACGAGGCCGATTGGGATCGCGTGCAGGCGATCAATCTCAAGGGGCCCTTCTTCGTCACCAAGCACGGGATTCCCCATCTCGTCCGCGCCGGCGGCGGCTCGATCATCAACGTCGGCTCCGTCTCTGCGCTCGCCGGGTTCACCCTGGCGCAGGACTCGTATACCGCGGCGAAGGGCGCCCTGATCTCGCTCACCAAGTCGCTCGCCATCCAGTTCGCGCGCGACAACGTACGGTGCAACATCATCCACCCCGGCATCATCGATACACCGATGCAGGCGCGCTACATCAAGACCGCCGCAAAGCGGCGGGCGTTCCAGGCGGCAATCCCTCTCGGACGCATTGCGCATCCGCGTGAGATCGCCAACGTCGCGCTCTTTCTCGCATCCGACGAATCATCCTACGTCACCGGCGCCGAGATCATCGCCGACGGCGGATTCATGGCACAGTGATCGCCAGCGCGCACTGACCGGCACGGCATCCTCCGAACGCCCGGCAAGGCCGCCACCCGCCGCGGCTGCGGCAGACGATGGCGCGAACACTGCGGCGCCATCCCATGCCCCGAGCGCCCGGCCGTCGCCCGCGGTGCATCACCCCGACGCATTTGCGTCGCTCGGCAGGGTCGATGCTGTAGGGAGTCGCGAGGCATTCGCGCGCTCCGCCGCCACGACCGGCACTCGCCTGTGCGCCTGCCGCGCGGAACGCCCGGACGATCCCCTCGCGTTTTCGCCGAGCGCCCCCGACTCCACGTGGTGCCGCAGCCGCGGCGGCGGTTCGCATGCAGAAGCGCTGGGCGGACGGACCCTGGCGCGGCGCATGCGCACAGGCATCGGCGTCGCGCGCCGCCGGTGCTTGGCGTTGTGCGTTGCGCCACGCGCATCGCCAAATGCTCGTGCCCATGGTGGACGCAGCGGCAGCCGCCACGGCACGTGCGCAAGCGCCATCCGCACGCCGGCGCACCGTAGGCTCCCCACACAGCACTCTCCGCGGTCCTCGGCGCTTCACCGGCTGGTGCGGCACGCATCTTGGACCCTCACCAGGCACGCGGTGCGAACCGCGGGGGTGGTCACACCCTGTGCGGCCGCCTCGAGCAAAGGAAGCGTGCAATGGAAGGATGGATCCTCGACCGTGCCCGTTACGCCATCGCGTGTGGCGCCGGGTTTTTTACGCTCCTCGTGGTGGTAGGAGCAGGACACTCGCTCCCGATGAACGGGACGCCCGATCCGACGGGTCTGCCACCGCCCGTGTGCGACCTCGACGCCTCGCCGAACATCGACTGCGTCGCGGATGAGCGCTATGCGATGCACTTCGCTCGCGACGGCAGTGGGAATGCGGTCGCCAATACGCCGGTTGCCTTCGCGTCCCGCGCGTTCACACACGCCGACGTCGCGTCCGCCGGAGGCGAGGCGGCTCCTCGTCCGTTGACCGCCGAGCAAGCAATCGCCGAGCAACCGTCCACCGACATCCCCGATGAGACCGCTGCGTCGGTGGGCTCCGTATTCCTGGTGCCGATGCATTGCGTGCGCACGGTCGCGCCGGCGCCCGCGAGCCGCTGGCCCTTCAGCGCCAAGCGGCGCCGATCCGCCAACGGCCTGGCCGGTGATTGCCCGGCCTCATTCACGCCGCCCGACGCCGAGGCCACGGCCACCGAGGCGCGCGAGGTCGTCCGCCGCATTCGCCGCGGCGAGACGCTGGGCACCGTGCTCGGTCTCGCCGGCGTGAGCGCGGCGGAGATTCACGAATGGGTGCGCGCCACGCGCCGGGTCTACAACTTGAATCGCATCTACGTCGGCCAGGCGTTGACGTTCACCTTCGATAGCGTCAGCGGCGGCCTCCGCACGCTCGCGCTCGAGATCGACCCGCGGACCCGCCTGGTTGCCCGCCGCGACGATGAGGGCGTGGTTGCCGGCGAGGAGCCGATTCCCCACGCGCGCCGCCTCCGCATCGTCGGCGGCGAGATCACGGGAAATCTGTACACGACCGCCTCGGCGCTCAAGATTCCGGACAGGGTCATCTCCGACACGGCGGAGATCCTGGGCTGGGAGGTCGAGCTCGGCAGCGCGCTGCGTCGCGGGGCGTCGTTCCGCGTCGTCTACGAGGAGCTCGTCCGCGTCGATACGGGAGCGGCGACACCGGCCCGGGTGCTGGCGGTAGAGCTGCTCAACCACGGGCAGGCATACGAAGGGTACTACTTCACGGGGGCCGATGGATCCAATCGTGGCTATTACAATCGCAAGGGCGAGGCGCTCGGCCGCGCCTTTCTCCGCTACCCCGTGAGGTACTCGCGCATCTCGTCGTCGTTCTCCCGCTCGCGCTTTCATCCCGTGCTGAGACGCCGCCGTCCTCATTACGGAGTCGATTTCGCGGCGCGGCGTGGGACGCCCGTGGAAGCCGTGGCGGACGGGCGCGTCACCAAGGCGGGCTGGTTCGGCGGCTATGGCCGCTTCGTGAAGCTCCGCCACGACACCAAGTACGGCTCTGGATACGCGCACCTGTCGCGCATCGCGCCAGGCCTCCGGCCCGGGGTCTCCGTCAAGAAGGGACAGGTGATCGGCTACGTGGGGTCGACCGGTCTCGCGACCGGCGCGCATCTCCACTTCGAGATGTACAGCCTTGGCGCCTACATCGACCCGCTCACCGCCAACCTGCCCCGCGGCCGGGCCCTTGGCGGTAAACAGCTGACGGCCTTCAAGGAGGCCGTCGGGCTCCTCGAGCAAGCCAGCACCCAGGTCACGGACGAGTACGCCCGCGTGCAGGACGAGGGGCCGACGGCACCGGCCCACGTCGCCCGCGCCGCCAACCAACTCTGAGCCTCGGGCAGCCGAGGCACCGGACGGCCGCACGTCCGGTGCCTCGGCGTCACCCCCGCAACCCGTCGAGGAACTCCAGATACGCGTCGACGACGCGGTCGGGCGCCTCGAACTGCGGGTAGTGGCCGATCCCTTCGAGCAGCACCACGTCCGGCGACGGCACGATCTCTTCGTAGCGCTCGGCCATGTGCCGGCCCGAGACGGGATCCTCGGGTCCGTTGACGAGGCGGAGCGCCACGCGCGTGCTTTCGAGGACGCCGACCCACCGCTCTCGATTTCGACGGCGCTCCTCCATGTAGCCGATGAGCTTGTGCGCGATGCGCGGTCCGTCGTTGAACTGAACGAGGCGCGAGAAGTCCCGGAGCTCTTCCGGGGTCGGCTGTGTCATCGGCCCGAAGATCGCGGAGAAGCTCCTCGCGAAGCGCTTCTCGGAGAAGAACCGCCCGAGCAACGGCCCCAGCGGTCCGGCGAGCAGTCGCTGGATGGGACGTGCGCGATGCGTTTCGGGGAAGAGGCCGCCGTTGAGAAAGCACACGGAGCAGATGTGGACGCCGTCGCGCCCGGCAGCTCGCCGCTCCTCGTGGCGCGCGAGCAGCTCCTGGGTCACGGTGTCGCCGTAGTCGTTCGCCAGGACGTGCACGCGCCCGACACCCAGCGCCGCCAGCAACGCCTCATGGAGGCTCGCTTGGTCGGCGATGGTATACGCGTAGTCACGCGGCTTCGCCGAGAACCCGAAGCCGATCATGTCGGGCGCCACGAGCCGCACGCGCTGCCGTAATCGCGGCCAAACACGGCTCCAGTCGTACGAAGCGGTGGGAAAACCATGCACGCACAGGACGACCTCGCCGCCGCCGTCGTCCTGGTAGAGGATGTCGTAGCCGCGGTACGAGAAGGCGCGTCCCCGGTTTTTCCATTCCGCTAAGGTCACTGCACGTCCCTCGGCTCCGTCTCCGTCCTTCGTTCCCGCTACTTCCACCGCGGCCCAGCCGTGTCAATCGAACACCCGGCGGCGCACCGCCCCCTTTCCACCCCACCCTCGTTCGTCGCATAAAGATAGTCGCATAGGACGCATGGGATAGGCGAAGAGGAATCGGGAGGAATCGATGAAGGATCTCACCCAACGCGTCGCCGTCGTCACCGGCGCCGCGAGCGGCATCGGCTACGCGCTCGCCGAGCGCTTCGCCGACGAGGGCATGCGCGTCGTGCTCGCCGACGTGGAGGACCAGGCGCTCGCCCGCGCGTCCGAATCGCTGAAAGCGCGCGGCGCCACGACGCTGACCGTCCGCACCGACGTGTCACAGGCACGCGACGTGGAGGCGCTGGCCGAAGCCACGCTGGCGCGCTTCGGCGCCGTCCACGTGCTCTGCAACAACGCCGGAGTGGGCGGCGATGCCGCCCCGACCTGGGAGCAGCCGCTCGAGACCTGGCGCTGGGTCCTGGAGGTAAATTTCTGGGGCGTCGTGCATGGTGTGCGCACGTTCGTGCCCATCATGCTCCGCCAGGATACCGAGGGCCACATCGTCAACACGGCGTCGCTGGCGGGACACCTGAGCATGCCGCTGCTCAGCCCGTATCATGCGACCAAGTTCGCCGTCGTGAGCCTCACCGAGTCGCTGCACTACGAGCTCGCGCTCGCCAACGCGAAGCTCAGGACCTCGGTCCTGTGCCCCGGCTTCGTGCGCACCAACATCATGGACTCGGCGCGCAACCGTCCCGAGCATCTGCGCGCGGCGCTGCCGACGGCGGAAGCGTCGCAGGCGCTCCTCGGGGCATTCCAGAGCGTGGTCGCCGCCGGCATTCCGCCGTCGGTGGTCGCCGAGCGCGTCCTCGAGGCCATCCGGGAGGACCGATTCTACGTCTTCCCCCATCCGGAGATGCTGATGGCCGTGCGCGCACGGATGGAGACGCTGCTCGCGCAGCGCAACCCCGTCTTCGTGTTCCCGGAGGAGATGCGGCTCCAGCCCAAGGGCTGAGCCGCAGGTTGGATCAAGGCACCCTCGCGACTTCCTCGACCTGGCGCATGTGCTCGAGGAGCGCCGGTCGCTCGCGGAGCAACCCGTCGGCTTCCGGCGTGGGTCCGGAGCGCAGCATGCGGAACTGTCCGTACAGCGCCAGGTCGGCGACGCTGGCGTGCGCCCCGAAAAAGAACGGCCGGCCGCCGAGAATGGTCGTCAGGTCGTCCAGACGCGCCCCGAGCTCGCGCACGAGCAGCTCCCGGGAAAGCCGCCCCAGCCCCTGCGCCAGGGTGGACGCCCGGATCTGCCGCGGCAGGATCAGGGAGGCGATGGGGCGCAGCGCTGCCGGGAGCGTTGCGAGAATCTGCCGCGCTGTCGCCGCCTTGTTCTGCGGACACCAGCGCAACGCCATTCCGTACCAGTAGAGCGACTCGTCGGCCCAGTCCTCGAGGTGGCGTTGCGCTGCCGCCGCTCCCGGCTCGCGTGCGAGCAGCGGGGGCTCCGGCACGATCGCATCGAGCCGCCGCAAGATGAATGTGGAATCGTACGTGCGCTCTCCATCCAGCTCCAGCACCGGCATCTTCCGCGTCTGGGGATTCCACTTGCCGAAGTCACCCGGGCCGCGCGGCTCGACGAGCTGGAAGGTGAGTCTCTTCATCGACAGCGCGCGCACCACCTTTTCGACGAACGGAGAGAGCCGCGATCCGAAGACCAGGGCGGAATAAGCCATGCTCGACTCCTTCTGCCCGACGCCCCTTGCGTGCGTGGCGCCGCGCCCTATTCCTACCGTCCGCTTACCGGTCCTACCGTCCGCTTACCGTCCGCTTACCGGCGGCCGCGATGGGCCGGCTCCTCAGCCAGGGCCTCTACCCATCCCGCGAAGCTCGCCACGGTTGGAAAGAGCGCGGCGGGCTCTCGCTCGACCAGCCGCGCCACGTCGGTCGTCCCGGCCCAGGCGGCGGCGAGCGGCACGAGGCCCTCCTGGTGCGCCACCACCATGTCCGAGGGCGCATCGCCCACGTACGCCACCTCGCCGGGCGGGATCGCCCAGCGGGCGAGCACGGCGCGAATCCGGTCGCCCTTCACGCTCCCGTCGTGCGATCCCGTCTCCATGATCTCGAAGTAGCCGTCGAGACCGAGGACGCGGGCCGAGATCTCGGCGCTGCGCTGGCCCTTGGCGGTGACGACGGCAAGACGCCGGCCACGCGCTCGGAGCGTGTCGAGCACCGTGATTAGTCCAGGGAACGGTGCGGTGCAGGCGCGATGGGCGCGCTCGTACTCGCGCAGATACGTCTCCAGCGCCTCTTCCCATCGCGCCGGCACCACCCGGCGCAACACGCCCTCCTCGCTCGGCCCGAACATGGCGCGGATCTCGTGATCCTCGAAGTGGCGTCCGAGGTAGTGCGCGAGCGTGGCGCGGAACGCCGCGAAGCACACCGGCAAGGTGTCGCCGAGCGTACCGTCGAGATCGAAGATCACGCCACGCAGTCTCGCCACGTACCGTCTCGCTCCGCGGCCGGCGATCCGCCTCGTGCCGCGGGCACGCGCAGGGCTTCGGGCCGCTCGGGCGCGCGCCGCCGCGGCCGCGGCGGCACCATCACGGCATGGGCCCGCCGGCGGAACTCAGATCGCCCGCTCCCGGCCTTGCCAGTAGGGATCGCGCAGCTTGCGCTTGTAGAGCTTGCCGTTCGGGTCGCGCGGCATCTCGGCGATGAAATCGACGGACTTGGGACACTTGAACTTCGCGATGCGCCCGGCGCAGAACTCGAGAATCTCCGCCGCCAGCGCCGCGCTCGGCTCCACACCGGCCGCCGGCTCGACCACCGCCTTCACCTGCTCACCCCAGTCCTCGTCCGGGATCCCGAACACCGCCGCGTCGGCGATCTTCGGATGCGCCAGCAGCACCGCCTCGACCTCGGTCGGATAGATGTTGGCGCCGCCGGAGATGATCATGTCGATCTTGCGGTCGCAGAGGAAGAGATAGCCGTCCTCGTTCAGATAGCCGATGTCGCCCACCGTGAAGAACCCGTCGCGCCGGTTGGCGTCGGTCTTGGTCTTGTCGCCGTGGTACTCGAATTCCTGGACGCCGAGCGCCATGTACACCGTGCCCGGTGTGGCGGGCGCCTGCTGCGCCCCGTCGTCGTCGAGGATGCGAACGTCCGCTCCCGGCCATGGGCGGCCCACCGTGCCCGGGTACCGCAGCCATTCCTGCGGGCTCACGAGCGTGCCGCCGCCCTCGCTCGCCGCGTAGTACTCGTAGATGACCGGTCCCCACCAGTCGAGCATCCGCCGCTTGACGTCCACCGGACACGGGGCCGCGGCGTGGATCATGTGCCGCGTCGACGACACGTCGTAGCCCGCCTTCACGCTCTCGGGGAGGGCGAGCAAGCGATGAAACTGGGTCGGGACCATGTGACTGGTGGTGACGCGGTGGCGCGCGATCGCCGCCAGGCAGCCCTCCGGCGTCCACTTGTCCATCAGCACGACCGTGTGTCCGAAGTGCAGTGAGCACGCGGTGAACACCAGGACGGCCGTATGGTAGAGGGGCGACCCGGTGAGGTGCACGCCGTCACCGGCGGGCTGGATGCCGAACATGGCGAGGAACATCGCGTACGTCGAGGCCACGTCGTCGGGATCGAACGGCATGAGCTTACGGCGCACGCCCTTCGGCCGCCCGGTGGTCCCCGAGGTGTAGTTCATCACCTGCCCCGCCGAGCGCTCCTCCGGGAGTGTCGCCGGCTCCGTGGCGGTGAACTCGGCCAGCGATCGGAAGGACGGAATCGCCCCGACCGCGAGGCGCGCGGCGGGCGCAATCCCCGCCTCGTCGGCCGCCGCCTGCGCGACCGCCGCGAATCGTTCCGAGGCGATGAGCGCCTTCGCCCCAGAGTCCCTGAGGATGTAGGCGATCTCCGGGGCCGTCAGATGATGGTTGATCGGCACCAGGTACCATCCCGCCTGCGCCACGGCGAGATACGCCTGGAGCATCGCCGCTTCGTTCGCGAGCACGGTGGCGACGGTGGCGCCCTCCCCGAGCCCTAGGCGGCGCAGTCCATGCACCAGACGATTCGCCTCGGCGAGAAGATCGCCGGCGCAGATCTCGCGTCCGTCCGCTTCGATGAGAGCCAGATGTGACGGATGTGCCGCCGCGATGCGCCAGAAACCAAGCTCGTTCATGGGCGCTACCTATACCCTACCGTCGAGCTGCCTCACCAGCCCACGCGGCGTGCCGGTCGCGGCCGGCGCTCGGCCGGGCTTGCTCGCGGCTCGCCCCTTTGCAACCCGGCCGAGCGACGACTACCATGGATCAACCGCGACTCATCGGAGGATATCGATGCGCATTGCACGACCCGTGCTTCTACTCGCCCTCGCCGCGATCTCGCTGACCGTGATCGTTCCCGTGACGGCATCCGCAGAGGATTCTGCCGCCGGCGCCGCGGCCGCCGCCCCCGTCGACACGCCCTCCGACGGCGATGCCGCCAACTGCGGGATGGGTGGTGGCGAGGGCTCGTGCTGCCAGGCCTGCCAGCAACGCGCGAAGCTCCTCGAGGACGGCAAGGCCAAGTCCGGAAACTGCCCCTGCCAGCGGGCGCGTGAGCTGCGCGAGAAACAGTAGGCGCCCGGGCGCTCACGTCGCGGTCGCGCGTCCACCGACCGCGAACCCTGGGCGGGGACCGCATGCAGGACTCCCTCCCCGCCGCCCAGGCAGCGAATCAGGGCTCCGCAGCTGACGCCCAGGCGATCCTGCTCGCACTCCATCACGAGAACAGCACCCAGGCTCGCCATCACGAGCAGCAGCGGCAGTGGACCGCGGCCATCGTGGCACTGACCGCGGCGATCGTCCTCGGGCTCGGACCACTGAGCGCCGGGCAGCCTCTCCACCAGCGGTACGGTCTGCTGCTGCACGCCGTGCTCCTGCTCGCCGCAGGCGCCTTCGGCTTCTTCGCGAGCTTGCATCACCACGAGCGCTCGCGGCTGCACGTTCAGCGCGTGCACGCGCTGCGGCGCCGCATCTCGCAGATACTCCCGGTCGACATCCTCGACCTCTACGCCGAGGCAAACCGCGAGCACATCAAGCGCTTCCCGACGCTCAGCAACCGCACCGCGCGCGTGCACTACCTGTGGCAGGGATTGCATGCCACGGTCTTCCTCGTTGGCCTCGCGCTCGCCGTGCTCGTTCTGTTCGTGCCGGGCGTGTAGCCGCGGCGTAACGTGTCGCGCTGCCCACATCTCCACACGCCACCACGCGGAAAGTTCCGTATGGTGCTTCGCCCCGCCTGAGCCGCCGCTCGCGTCGCGGTTGCGCGGTGCGATCCGGCGACGAGTTGGGCTAGGCGGGCATCTGGCCAGTCCTGTATAACGCAGGCGGAACCCGGGCGCGCGGCCGACGGCCGTGCCACCCGGAGGACCGGCAACGCATGCGAGCGCACGCGACGAGCGGCGACGGGACCCGAGGCGTTGGCAGAGCCCTACGCCTCGCGCCAATCTGGTGCGCCATCGTTCCCCTCGGCGTTACGCTGGCTCTCGCCGCCGCGACGTCTCGGCCGGCCGCCGCCGCGGAGTCCTGCTCGCAGGCCGCCGCCCGCGGCGGCCTCTCGCTCGCCGCCCGCGCCGCAACAGCGTTCGCTTCCTGCTACGATGGCATCAGCCGCGGCGCCCTCGCCGCAACGACGGACTGCAGCGCGCGACCATCCACGCGCAGAACCATCGATGCGGCGCAGGCGAAGCTCGCGCAGCGCCTGCGTCGCCGCTGCCCCGGCGGCACTGCCGAGGCGGTGGCCGCCGACAGCACGTGCAGCGAGTTGCCGACCGTCGATCAGCTTGCCGAGTGCCTCGGTGCCGCTCACCTCGCCCGGACCGCCCCGCTGCTCCACGTTCTCTATGACGAGCCCGGGCGACTGCCGCGCCGGGCCCGCCGGTGCCAGCGGCGCAGCTCACGCGCGGCGCGCAGCTATGCCGTCTGGCGCCTCGGCCGGCTGCAGGAGTGCAAGGACCGCGCGGCACAGGGCCAGCTCCCGAGCAGCGGCGACTGCGTCACCGAGCTGGCGACGAGCGCTGCATTCAACCGCCGTCGCCCCACGGCGGCGCAGCGCATCGAGCGCGCGTGCCGGCGAGAGGCGATCGAACCGGCGCCCTTCGGGACACCCTGCGCCGACGTCGCCAGCGGCCACGCGCTTGCCGAGTGCGTGCTGCTCGCGGCCGAAGGGGCCAGTCAGGAGCTCGCCGCCACCACCTATGGCGACGGTGGGTTCTGCGGTGATGCCGCAACGGCCGTCGAGACGCGGATCGACGCGCTGCTCGCCGAGATGACCCTGGCAGAGAAGGTCGACCAGATGCGAGGGCTCAGTCTCGACACGATCGACGACCTCTACTACACCCCGGACAACGAGCGCCTCGGGATTCCCGGATTTCGCATGGTCGATGGTCCGCGCGGCGTGCGCGCCGGGAACGCGACCGCGTTCCCCGTCGCCATGGCTCGCGGCGCCACCTGGGACCCCGATCTCGAGCGACGCGTCGGCGCCGCGATCGGCGCCGAGACTCGCGCCAAGGGCGGCAGCGTGCTGCTTGCCCCGACCCTCAACATCCTGCGCCATCCGCGCTGGGGCCGGGCCCAGGAGACGTACGGTGAGGATCCGCATCACCTGGGCCGCATGGGCGCCGGCTTCGTCGCGGGCGCGCAGGAGCACGTGATCGCCAGCGCCAAGCACTTCGCCGCCAACAGCATCGAAAACACCCGCTTCCGTGTAAACGTCACGGTCGACGAGCGCACGCTGCGCGAGATCTACCTGCCGCATTTCCGCACGCTCGTCACCCGCGCCCACGTCGGCTCGGTCATGAGCGCGTACAACAAGGTGAACGGCCATTACTGCGCCGAGAACGCCCACCTGTTGCGGGAGATCCTCAAGGGCCAATGGGGCTTCCGCGGCTTCGTCGAATCCGACTGGGTGTTCGGGACCCGGAGCACCGTGCCCTCGGCTTTCGCCGGTCTCGACATCGAGATGCCCTTCCCGATCTTCTACGGTCCGGCGCTGCTGGCGGCGGTGCAGACCGGCGCCGTGCCCGTGGCGCTCATCGCCGACGCCGTCCGCCGCATCCTCAGGACCAAGCTCTGCTTTCATCTCGACACCAATCCGCCCCAACCGGACCCGGCGGTGGTCGAGAGCCCGGCGCATCTCGGGCTCGCCCTCGACGTGGCCCGAAAGGCTATCGTCCTCTTGAAAAACGACGACGGCGCCCTGCCGCTCGACCGCAGCGCCGTGGCGTCCATCGTGGTCACCGGGCCGCTCGCCGACCGCGTGAATCTCGGTGATACCGGGAGCAGCAACGTCCGGCCCTCGCACGCCGTCACGCCGATCGCCGGCATCCGCGATCGCGCCGCCGGTCTCGACGTCATCCACATTGCGCCCGAGGCGATCGGCGCGGCCGGTCGCACCGCCATCACCGCCGCCGATGCCGTGATCGTCGTGACGGGGCTCACGGCCGCCGACGAAGGCGAAGGGCTGGTCGGCACCGGCGATCGCGAGCAGCTCGCGCTCGCCCCCGAGCAGGAGCAGCTCATCCGCGACGTCGCGGCGCTCAACCGGCGCACGATCGTGGTGCTCGAGGGAGGGAGCGCGATAACCGTCGAGAGCTGGATTGACGACGTCGCCGCCTTGCTGATGGCATGGTACCCCGGACAGGAAGGCGGCCATGCGCTTGCCGACGTGCTCTTCGGCGACGTCAATCCTTCGGGCAAGCTCCCGCTCACGGTGCCGCGCGCCGCCGACGATCTGCCGCCGTTCGTCAACGACAGCGCGGAGGTCACCTACGGGTACTATCACGGCTACCGCTACGTCGATCGGGAAGGCATCTCTCCCCGTTTCCCCTTTGGCTACGGCCTCAGTTACACGACCTTCGCGTATGCGAACCTCGCCGTCGCTGACGCGTCCCTGCCCGCGGACGCCATCCTCCGGGTAGTGGTGGACGTGACCAACACCGGCGCTCGGGCGGGCGACGAAATCGTCCAGCTTTACGTGTCCTACGACCGCCCGACGGTCGACCGGCCGGTGCGCGAGCTCAAGGCCTTCACCCGGGTGGCCTTGATGCCGGGACAGACGCGAACCGTGACCCTCGACGTGGCGGCCGAGGATCTCACCTACTACGCCCCTGCGACCGGCACCTGGCACCACGAGGCCGCCGGCTATCACCTCGCCGTCGGGCCATCGTCGCGCGATCTTACCCTTTCCGCCGCCTTCGGGGTCCGGAACTCGGCCGACGAGCTGGCTTTTCCTTGACGGCGCGCCGCGGACTGCACTACCCTCCGCCGACGGATCGACGACGGCCGACGTCCCGGCGCCATGCGCCGGGACACGAGGCCCTGGGGAGGCGCACCATGCGTTCACGCCTGCGGATCGGCATCATCGCTCTGGCGACCTGCGGTCTCTTCGCCCCGTTGCGCTCCGCGCACGCCGGTGTCGCGATGCTCAAGCACGCCGCCGAGACCATTTGCGCGGCACCGCTCGAGATCGCGGTCTCTCCCTACGTCGCCGGCGACACGCTGGCGGACAACATGGAGAGCCAGAGGTACTCGACGCGCGGGAAGGTGGCGATGGCCGCGCCCGGGTTCGTCTGGCTGTGGATGGCGCAGCTCGGCATGGCCGGAGGGCGCGCCATGGCCGGACTCGTCGAGGTACCGCTCGGGCTGCTGCTGCTGCCCTTGCCGGTCGACGTCAAGCCGATCCTCGATGTCGACAACGAGCCGGCCCTGGTCGAGGAACCGCTTCGCTTCGGAACGTACTTCGCGCGCGGCAAGACCGACTGAGGTGTCGGGTGCCCGTCCACGGCGTGGGTGGGTTACGCACGAGCCGAATGGCGTGAGCGCGCGCGCCCCTTCTGAAGCGTGATCCGGGGCAGAGCGCGCCGCGTGGGCCGGTCGAATCCCGCCAGCTAGCTTCGGAGAGCACCGAGGCGTCGCCGCGGGGGGCGGGCGCGTCGCATCAGCGCGGCCAGCGCGAGCCCGAGGCCGACCGCGCCGAGCGGCGAGATCGTCGGAATCGGCACACCCTGCTCGATCGAGGCCTGTCCCGAGGCGCTCCCCATGTCCACCGGCGCCGAGCGGCCATACGCGGTCCACATGTCGTAGAGCAGCTCGCCGCGGCTGGCGGTCGGGAACCCGGTGGTGCGCTCGATGCAGTCGTCGGGGAATCCGTTCGTCACGGCCTGGTCGCGCAGGAACTCGACGTACTCCCGGCTCGCCGTCTGGTAGCGCAGCGTCGCCGTCACGGTGAGGGGCGAGACGGCGCCCACCGGCACCGGGATCGTGTAGGACGTCGTGTCGTAGTTCACGAGCACGCCCGGAGACGCCTGCGGGTACGTGTAGCCCCACGGCCGCACCTCGAGGTTGCTGCCGCCGGTGAAGCCGAGGGGTGGGATGCGGTTGTCCTTCACCACGCAATCGTTGAGCGCGAAGTGAAAGAGCTCGTTGCCGCCGCCATCCTCGGTCTCGCACTCGCTGCCGTTCCAGACTCCCTGCTTCGTCTCGTAGACCTTCGCCTGCGTGTCCTCCGTCAGCGCCCCCGTCGCGGCGTCGTAGGCGCCGCTCTCGAACACGAGGGCGTTCGCGCCGTCGCGCGCCTCGACGTGCAGCCACATGCGTCGCCCCTCGGGATAGCCGGTCGGCAGCTTGTGGCCGGTCAGGTTCGTGACGGTCACGCTCACGTCGAGATCCTGGCCCTCCCCGGCGACCGCAGGCACATCGATGGCGACGGTGGCGGACTGGTTCTGCAGCATGTCGACCGCCCGCACCCGGGAGGCGAGCAGACTCCCGCCGATGCCGAGGTTGGGATACTCCAGGCGCAGCACGTCGGGAATCCAGGCGTTGCCGCCGACGAAGACGTGCAGCGGCATGGCTCCGGTGCGATTGTTGAGCTGAAACACCGACGGATACGCCGGGTTCACCGTTGCGTCCGGCATGTGGCACCCCTGGCACTCGACCTCCGTCGGCCCCGGGCCGAAGGCGCTGAGCTCCCACTCGTCATACGTCCGCTCGATCGGGAAGCGGATCCCGACGTCGAGCCCGTTGACGATGAAGTTGTGCACCGGGCTGGTGACGTTGTGGCATGCCCCGCACATGATCGAGTCCTCGACGTACGTCGAGTGCGCCCAGGGATGTGGCGGCGGCGTCTCGCCGACTCCCGTGTAGTCGTACGGCCCGTGGCGGCACGGCTCCCCTTGCCCGCCACAGTCCGAGTCATCGAGCCAGACCTGTCCGTTCTCGAGATAGAAGGGTAGCTGACCCAGCGGCGGCGTGCCGTTGACCTTCATGCGATGGCAGAAGTGGCAGTCCACGCCTTCGAAGTCGTTGTTGCGCTCGTCGAGCTTTCCCGAGAGGTCGCAGCCGTCCGGGCCGAGCGTCGCCCGGCCCGCATACCAGCCGCGCGGCACGTGACAGCGCAGGCACCATTCGCCCACGTTCGGCACGTCGTTGTTGGCGACGTCGAGGGCGGCCCAGAACAGCGGGTCGCGCGCCGCCTGCGCCATCATCGATCCTTCCCATGTGGGATTCGGCTCGATGTCGTGCGCGAGGTTGAAGTTCCCGTGGCAGGCACCGCAGTTCGATGCCGGCGGCAGCAGCGCATGGGACAGCACGGGCTGCGTTCCCTTGTCGGTGAGCGGGTCCGCGGTGGCGACGCCAGGGGTGGCGCCTCCGTACAGTGCCGCCGCCACGAGGCCGACGACGACCGCCCCCGCCCGTCCGCAGGATTGCCAAGCCATGATCATCGCGGTCCGTGCCGACCGAGCGATATCACCGCGCCTGTCGCGGAATCAAGGCAAAATCGCGCTGAAACCCACCGGGGTGGGCGCGCCGCGAAGGCTCCGCACCGGGTGCCGGCGCACCGGCTCTGCCGTGCGCCTAGCCTTTCATCTCCTTCATGGTCTGCCGTACCCGGAACAAGGCCGCATCCGGGGCGGCGCCGAAGCGATTGCTCTCCACTGCAGTCCCGAAGCAGGCGTGGCGCGCTTGCAGCTCGGCCGCGAGCGCCGTGTCGCCACCGAGCAGGTCGCCGGTTCCCGACATCAGCCGCACGAACGCCGTGCGCGCATCGAGCGGCCCCGCGGGATTGAGAATCTTGCGCGCCGTCCAGAAGTACGAGTCGGGATCGGCGTGGTGATCATAGAAGAAGTAGAGAAAGCGCAGATACCGGTCGAACGCCGCGCGGTAGCGCTGGTCGTACTTCGCCAGCGCCCCGGCGGGCTCGACGCCGCGCGCCAGCACCCCCTCGAGCGTGTGCGCGGCCAAAAACCCCGCCAGGCACGCGAGGTGCACGCCGGTCGAGAACACCGGATCGATGAAGCACGCCGCATCGCCCGCGAGCAGAAAGCCCGGCCCGTGGAAGCGGGGACTCGAGTACGAGTAGTCGCGGATGACACGCACGGGCGAGACCAGCCGCGCTCCCGCGAGCCGCGCCCGCACCGGGGCGCAGGCGGCGATCAAGCGGGCGTAGAGCGGCCCCGGGTCGCCCGCTGCTTCGCCGGCGAAGCGCTTGGCATCGACGACCGCCCCGACGCTGGTGGTGCCGTCGTGCAACGGAATGAACCAGAACCAGCCGTCGGCAAAGGCGGCCGAGAGAATGTTGCCGGTGAGCGGGCCGTTGAGGCGCTCGGCTTCGGCGAAGTAGCCGAACACCGCCAGGTTCTTGAAGAACGGATCGAAGCGCCGCAGCCCGTCGCGCCGGCCGAGCAGGGCCTGCTGTCCGCTCGCGTCGATGACCCAGGATGCCTCGGCCTCGACCGCGGCGCCCGTCTCGTCGTGCACCAGCAAGCGACTGCGCTCGCCGTCGTAGGCGACGCTCTCGACCCGATATGCCTCGCGCACGTCGACCCCGAGCCCCGCGGCGTGGCGCAACAGGAGATGGTCGAACTCCGAGCGCAGCACGTGGAACGCGTGCGGCCGGCCGCCCGGGTCATCACGGAAGAAGAAGCTCCACGGTTCGCGATGCGAGCCCCACACGAACGTGCCGCCGGGCTTGCGGATGAAGCCCGCCGCTTCGATCGCCGGCATGGCGCCGAGCGCCTCGAGGATCGGCATCGTCGCCGACAGGAGCGACTCGCCGATGTGATAGCGCGGGAACCGCTCGCGCTCGAACAGACGGACGCGCAGCCCGGCTTTGGCGAGGAAGCCTGCCGCGACGCTGCCCGCCGGCCCGCCGCCGATGACGATGACGTCGCTGTCGAGCCCCATGACGTCACGCAACGGGCCGTGATCGTACCCGGGCGCGCGCCCGTTCGAGGCGCCTTCTGCGTGCAGGGTGCACCGGAGGCCGCCTTCAGTCCGCGATGAAGCTGCCGTGGAAGCCGTACGGGACCCGTTGCGGCAGGCGCACGGTCGCCACCGGCTGGCCGCCGAAACGGCTGGCATCGAGGATGACGAGGTCGGAGCCGTCGCGGGCGCGGTCGTACACGTACGCCAGCACCCAGCCTTCCTCTTCACCGGCGTCCGCCGACGCGGGCACGAAGACGCCCTCGCCCGGCACTCGATGATCCCCGAAGCCGTGCACCTCGGCCCGCCCTGTCACCAGGTCGTACTTGACCAGCGAGGCGCTCTCGACATTGGTCATCTCGAGGCCCACTCCCAGGTCGTCGGTGACGGCATAGCCGTAGCGGTGTCGCAGCCCCACGCGCCGCTCGTCGACCCGCGGGAACTCGATCGCCCGATCGTCCAGGCGCTCCTCGTGCACCCGTCCGGCGGTCGTATCCACCGTCCACCGATGCAGCACGGCCGGCCCGAAGTGGCCCGGATCGTCGCGCCACAGTGAATCGTAGCGGGCGACCTCGATGACGAAGCGATCATCGGCGGTCTCGTACGCGTTCAGGGGATGAAAAACGTAGCAGGGCGCGATTTCGTACCAGCGCACGGCGGCCCCCGCCTGCCCACGGGGCATGATCCCGATCCGCGCGCCGTAGTCGTCGCGCCAGCGATACGGCATCGTTTCCACCTTGGGCGTGATCCGCTCGAGGTCGAAGCACACGGGGAGGTCCATGAACACGACGTGCCGCTCGGTGATGGCGAAGTCGTGGATCATGGTCGGCCCGGGCACCTCGATCGCCTCGCTCTGCACGAGCTCGCCGGCGGCGCTCATGCGATGATAGGTGAGAAACGGCGGCATGAAGGCATAGCCGAAGAAGTGCATCTCGCCGGTCCGCGGGCAGATCTTCGGATGCGCGGTCATGGCCGTCGTGAGCCTGCCCCCGAAGTCGTAGCAGCCGACGGTGTCGAGCTCGCGCGTAAGCTCCGTCGGCAGGGACGTCTCGACCAGCGCCAGGATGCGTCCGGCGTGCCCGACGATGTGGGTGTTCGCCACACCCGCGGTGAGGTCCACCTCGCCTTCCGCAGTGACGAAGCGTGCGCCGTCCGTGAACGTGCGCGTCCGGACCCAGCGGTTGCGGTACCAGCGCGCCCGGCCGCCGCCGAGCTCCACTCCGTGCACCATCCCGTCGCCGAAGAACCAGTGCCCTGCCTCTCCGTCCTTCGGGTTCGGGCCGTTGCGCAGGTAGCGGCCTCTGATCTCGGGCGGGATGGCTCCCTCGACGGGCAGGTCAAAGGCGGTGACCTCCTCGGTCACCGGCGCAAAGTTCCCGCGCAGGTGAAATGGCCGGCTGTCCGCGACGCTCGGAAGTCCCATGCTGCACCTCGATTCCGGGCGGTTGCCGCACTGCTCGCGCGACTCCCCGCCCAGGTACTGCGAAGGCCCGGTTGTTGTCCAGCCCGGTGGCCCAGTGGCCCGCGTCGAACTACGTCTCGTAGAGCTTGATGATCCGGACCCCGTCGGGCGACGCTTGCGTACAGAGATCGCAAAGCGTGCACTCGTCGACGTTGTCCTCGACCACGGTGACGTCGTTGTCCGGTGAGCCGAGCTTGAAGATGTTCACGGGGCAGACGTCGACGAGCTTCTTCGCCAGCCCGGCGCTCTTCCGCACCACGCCTTGATCGACATCGACGCGGATGAACATCCCCATGGTCACGCTCCTGCCGTGCCGGCGGCGCCCAGCCGTTCCTGGACGAGCCGCGGAATGTCACCGATCTCGTCCGCCACCGCGATGCCGGCCTCGCGCATGCGGCGGATCTTGTCCGCCGGCGAATCCACCTTCTTCTCGACCACCGTGCCGGCGTGGCCGAAGCTCATCCCCGGCATCTCGTCCATGAAGCGACCGGCAACGAACGCGACGATCGGCAGGCGGCTCTTGTTCTCGCGGGCCCAGCGCGCCAGCTCCGCCTCGGCCGTCCCGCCCGGCTCGGAGTAGATCACGATCGCCTTGGTACCCGGATCCTTCTCGAAGAACGGCATGAGGTCGGCATAGGTGGAGCCGATGACGGGATCGCCGCCGATCGAGATGGCGGTGCTCTCGCCGAGGCCCGCCGCCGACAGCGCGTTGCAGATCTCGGTCGTCATGCCGCCCGAGCGCGACATGACGCCCACGATGCCGGGCTTGAACGCCTTGCGGCAGTCCACCGCCGGGCCGCCGAGGCTGCCGAAGCGGCACACGTCCGGGGCGATGATGCCGAGACAGTTCGGGCCGATCACCCGGGCGCCGTAGAGCGTGGCGTACTCGACGATCTGGGAGGCATCCTTGCGCGGGATCCCCTCGGTGATGATGACGATGAGCTTGATGCCCGCGTCGACCGCCTCGAACGCGGCGTCGGGCGCGAAGCCGGCCGGGACCGCGATGACCGCGCCGTCCACCTTGCGCTGCGCGGTGATCTCGCGAACGGTGTCGTAGACGCGCACGCCGTAAACGTCCCGCCCGCCGCGACCGGGCGTCACCCCGCCGACGATCTTGGAGCCGTACTCGAGGCATTCGCGCGTGAAGTTGAGCGCCTCGCGCCCGGTGATGCCCTGCACGATGAACTCGAAATCCTTGTGCACGAGAACGCCCATGCCGGATCCCTCACCGCCCGATCTTCTCGACCGCGCGCCGCGCCGCTTCGCTGATCGACACGGACCGGTCGCAGTACTCCACCCCGTACTTCTCGAGAATCTTGGCGGCATCCGCCTCCCACGCGCCGGGAACGCGGAAGATCGCGATCGCCTCCTTGGGCTCGAGCCCGGACTCGATGACGCCCTTGATCACTCCGCGCGCGACCAGGTCCGCGCGCGTGTTCGAGACCACGTTCGACATGACCGCGAGCTTCTTGACGCCCGGCTTCGCAAGGAGCAGGCGCGTCAGGCGCTGCGCCTTGCGCACGCTCGGGTTGCCGCCGAGCGCGGCGTAGTTGGCCGGCCGGCCGCCGTGGCGGCGGACCGCGTCGGTGAGGGTCAACGATCCGCCGCCGGCCCCGATCACGAGGCCGATGTTGCCGTCGAATTCCACCACCGGGCCGGCCACGCCACGCGGATCCTCCACGTCGATCTTCGCCGCCTCGATCTCGAACGCCGTCGGCTCGCGTGGCGCGCGCGTCTCCTCGGCCTGGATGCCGAGCTCCTCGAGGATCGCCTTCTGCCGCCGGCGGCCCTCGATCTCCATGTCGAGCGAGCACTCGAGCGCGAGAAACTTGCCCTCCGCAACGCGCGCCAGCGCCGAGATCTCCGCCTGCGTGAGGTCGTAGCGAAGAAAGAGCTGCGCCAGCCGCGACACGATGGCCGTCAAGGCGGTCAGGTCGGCGCCCTTGAGCCCGAGGCTCGCCACCAGCTCCTTGGCCCGGAAGTCGGAGAACGGCGTGAGCGCCGAGAAGTGCCGCCGCACGACCCGGTCGGGATGCTTGTCGGCGATCTCGTCGAGGTTGCCGCCCATGGCGCTCGCGATCATCACCGGCAGCTTGCGGGTGCCGTCATACGTCACCGCGACGCTGAGCATCTGCTGGGCCGGCGCGCGCTTCTCGATCAGCACGCCGCGGGGCTTGCGACCGCCGTCGTCGAGCCGGAGGAGCTCCTCGGCCGCGCGCTTCGCCTGCGCCGCGTCCTCCGCCGTCTTCGCGTCAGCGCCCTTGTGCCGGGCGCGCCAGAGCACCTGGCTCGTCACCGCGACGGGGAAGCCGAGCTCGGCGGCGATCCGCTCCGCCTCCGCCGCCGTCTGCGCCGTCTTGCCCTGGGATACCGGAATCCCGTGCTTCCCGAGCAGCCGCTTGGCCTCGAACTCGTAGAAACGCATCTCAGGATATCCCCTTCACTGCAGCACGCCCGCACCGCTGACCGTCACCGCAACACCACCGCGCGACTCGGCGCCGCCGGCCCGGAGAGCGCGCGCCCGCGCGGCCCTCTGTAGCCGATCCGCGGGTCAAATCAAACCCTCTTGACCCCGCTCGTGCCGAGCACGCCGGCGCGGCGCGCCCGCTCGAGCACCCGCCGCTGCACCGCGACGACGGGGCCATCGATCATCCTGCCGTCGAGGGCGAAGACGCCGCGCCCCTCGGCCGCGGCGCGCTCCCACGCCTCGACGACGCGCATCGCGTAGTCCACCTGCTCCGCTCGCGGGGTGTAGACCTCGTTGACGATCTCAACCTGGCGCGGGTGGATGCAGAGCTTGCCGTCGAAGCCGAGCCGGTAGCCGAGCGCCGCGTCCTCGCGAAACGCCGCTTCGTCCCGCACCGCCAGGAACACGCTGTCGATGGGCGCCACCCCACATGCGCGCGCCGCGATCGCCAGCGTGCAGCGGGCGTGGTAGGCGACGCCGCGCGCCGCGTCCGCGTCGTCGAGCCCCATCTGCAGCGAGAAGTCGGCGTGGCCGAAGCAGAGCGCCTCGACGCGCGGCGCGGCGCGCCCGACGGCGACGGCGTCGGCAATTCCCGCCGGACTCTCGATGAGGAGAAGCAACCTCGCGTCTCCCGCACCGCCGCATGACCGCGCCAGCGTTCGCAGCACCTCCACGGCCGCGGCCACGCCCGCCGCGGTCTCGGCCTTCGGCAACATGATCGTGTGCCCGCCGCTCGCGAGCACCGCCTCGACATCGGCTTCGAAGTGCTCGCTGCCCGGGGCGTTGACGCGCACCGCGGCTTCGGCGCGGCCAAAGCCGCCCGCCCGCAGCGCGGCGGCCACGTGCACGCGCGCCTCGGCCTTCTGTGCCGGGGCCACCGAGTCCTCGAGGTCAAACAGCAGCGTATCGGCTCCGGCCTCGCGCGCGCGTTCGAGCTTGCGCGGCTCGGCGCCGGGAACGAAGAGCAGCGAGCGTCTGGAGGTCAGCGGTTCGGCATCCGGTCGCGCCATCGTCGCGCCACGCGTCGCATCGGGCCGGCCCGCCGCCGCGTGCGGCGAAACGGCCCCGCTCCCGACGCGCCCGTTGCTGCTACCGCCTCGCCTGGAGGAGGTCAAACGCAGGACACGCGATCCGCTCGCCCACTCCCACCGATCTTGGTATTCTCGATTCGGGTCCGTCACGGCACACCGGCCACGCTGGTCGGCTTCCAAGGAGTGAGCTCATGCGCAGCGCGAAGGATTTCTTCAAGCCGATGGCCCTCGGGGCACCCGCCCCGGTCCGCGAGATCCCCTTCCGGCCGTCGCGCATGATTCACTTCTTCGACCCGAGCAATCCGAAGATGGCATCGAAGGTGCCGGAGCTGGCCCGGCAGTGCGACGTCCTGCTCGGAAACCTCGAGGACGCGATCGCGGCCGATCGCAAGCTCGACGCGCGCCGCGGCCTCGTTCGCATAGCCAAGGAAACGGATTTCGGCGGCTGCCAGCTCTGGACTCGCGTCAACAGCCTCGATTCACCGTGGGCCCTCGACGACGTGATCGAGCTCGTGAGCGAGATCGGCGACAAGCTCGACGTGATCATGGTTCCGAAGGTGGAGGGCGCGTGGGACATCCACTACATGGACCGCCTGGTGGCCCAGCTCGAAGCCAAGGCCGGGCTCAAACGGCCGCTGCTGCTGCACGCCATCCTCGAGACCGCCACCGGCGTCGCCAACGTGGAAGAGATCTGCGGTGCGAGCCCACGCATGCAGGGCCTGTCGCTCGGTCCCGCGGATCTCGCCGCCTCGCGCCGGATGAAGACGACGCGGGTGGGGGGCGGCCACCCGGGCTATCTCGTGCGCACCGATCCGGATCCCGCCAACGAGAACGCGCCGCGACCGACGGCTCAGCAGGATCTCTGGCATTACACGCTCGCCCGCATGGTCGATGCCTGCGTCAGCCACGGGATCCTGCCCTACTATGGCCCATTCGGGGACATCAAAGACACGCTCGCGTGCGAGGACCAGTTCCGCAACGCCTTTCTGCTCGGCTGCGTCGGCGCCTGGAGCCTGCACCCGGCCCAGATCGAGATCGCCAAGCGCGTCTTCAGCCCGCCCGCGGCGGAGGTGCTGTGGGCGAAGAAGGTCATTGCCGCCATGGGCGATGGCACCGGGGCAGTGATGCTCGACGGCAAGATGCAGGACGACGCCACCTTCAAGCAGTGCCGCGTCATGGTGGAGCTCGCCACCAAGCTCGCCGAGAGCGACCCGGCGCTGCGCAAGGCGTACGAGCTCGACGCGCGCTGATGCGGGTCCCGCTCGCTTGGCCGACGAGGCGCCTGCGGTCGCCGCTCCCCGAGCCGCAGCCGGGCATATGAAGCTCGCCGACTTCGACCTGACCGACCTCGACAACTTCACCCACGGCTTTCCGCACCCCCTGTTCGAGATCCACCGCCGCGAGGCGCCGGTGTGGTGGCACGCGCCCACGGCGCACACCCCGGACGGCGAAGGCTTCTGGTCGGTGGCGACCTACAACGAGGTCCTGCAGGTCCTGAAGGATCCCGGCATCTATTCGTCCGAGCGCGGCGGCGACCGCGCCTACGGCGGCACGCTGCTCCAGGACATGCCGATCGCCGGGGTCGTGCTCAACATGATGGACGATCCTCGCCATGCCCGCATTCGCCGCCTGGTCAGCACCGGGCTCACGCCGCGGACCATCCGCCGGCTCGAGGAGGATCTCGGCCGGCGCACCCAGCATCTGCTCGCGGGCGTCGCCGACAGCTGCCCCTTCGATTTCTTACGCGACGTGGCGGCCGAGCTGCCGATGCAGGCGATCTGCATCCTGCTCGGGGTTCCCGAAGAAGACCGCCACACCCTGGTCGAGGCCGTCGAGCACACGTTCGACTTCCGCGACGGCCGGGAATCGTTTGACACCAGCGACGCGGCCGCCGCCGCCCATGGACGGATGTTCGAGTACGGCGCAGCGCTGATCGCCACCAAGCGCCGGCGTCCCACCGACGACATGCTCTCGACGGTCGTGCACGCCACGCTGCAGGACGTCGAGCCGTCCACGCTCTCCGACGCGGAGCTCTACGCCTTCTTCGTGCTGCTATTCTCGGCCGGGGCGGAGACGACGCGCAACGCCATTGCGGGCGGCGTGCTGGCGCTGGTCGAGCATCCAGCGCAGCTCGAGCGACTGCGCGCCGATCCGGGCCTCCTCCCCGCGGCGATCGAAGAGATGCTGCGCTGGACGACGCCGTCGCCGGCGAAGCGCCGGACCGCCGCGCGCGCCACCACGCTCGCCGGCCAGTCGATCCACCCCGGGGACAAGGTCCTCGTCTGGGAAGGATCGGCCAACCGCGACGAGCGCATCTTCAGCCAGCCCATGGCCTTCGACGTCTCACGGACGCCGAATCCCCATCTGGCCTTCGGTCACGGCGTTCACTACTGCCTCGGCGCCAACCTCGCACGCCTGGAGATGCGGGTGCTCTTCGAGCAGCTGCTTCCCGCCTTCTCGGCCTGCGAGCTGGCCGGCGCCGTGGAATGGACTCGCAGCAACCGGCACACGGGGATCCGCCGGCTGCCCATGCTGCTCCGCCGCGCTTGAGCCGCGCCGGCTCAGCGCCGCTCTCGCGCTGCGATCCCTATGACGCCGCCGGCGGAATGCGGAGCACCTGGCCCGGGTAGATCTTGTCCGGGTGCTTCAGCATCGGCTTGTTGGCCTCGAAGATGGCCGGGTACTTGTTGGCGTTGCCGTAATGCGTCTTGGCGATGGCCGAGAGTGTATCGCCCTTCTTCACCGTGTACATGACGGCGGCCACCTCGACCTCTTCCTCGCCTTCCTCGCCTTCCTCGCCAGCGTCGACTTCGTCGTCGGCCGCCACCAGCACCGAGAGCTGGTCGTCGACACGCCCGACGCCGGGCGTGTTCCCGATCGCCAGCACTACTTTTTCCCGGTCGGCCTGCGTTTCGACGTCCCCGCGTACCGTCGCCACCGGATCGTTGAAGACGATCTCGAGATCGTCGACCGGAATCCCGAGGGCGTCGATCTGCTGCACCAGGAGGTCCACCGTGACCGGCTTCGCTTGCTCCTTCGCAACGGCCGTACCGCCGCCAAAGAGATACGCCCCTGCGTCCTTGATGAAGTCGATGAGTCCCATGAACACGTCTCCTTTCTCCGCCGCTTGTGACGGACCTCACCACTCGGAACGTTTTTCTGAAACGGGATCCCGCGAGGCGCCCATTCCCCTCGCGGCCAGACGGTCAACCCGGAAACGGAGTCGCGACGCCATCGGAGTGCCTCACGACGTCGCCCCGGCCCACGTAGGCTCGGCCAGGGCTTCCACCACCCCACCACGCCGCCGCACTACCGTGCCCCCCATTAGGTGCACCCGAATGATCCTGTCAAGGTGGCGGTCCGCCGTCGCCCGACGGAGCTCCTCGGACTGTCACCAACCGCGGATGATTCTCAAGCAACGCCGTAGCGCCGGCCGAGCGCCTGCACGCTCGCCAACAGCGCATCGGCCTCCGGAACCTGCCCCTCGGGGGTCACGTTGTCGACCACCTCGGGAAGCAGCTGCGAGAGCCCGCGCGATGTATCCGCCTCACTGAGCCCCGCACGACGGGCGATCTCGGCGAGCCCCCCGCGGCCGAAGATCTGCTCGATGGCGTTCGTCGGCAGCGCCTGATTCTGCCCGCGGCTGACCCAGGAATCCGCCTGCGCACCGTACCCAGCGCGCTGGAGCTGACCGAGCAGATCGCCAAGACCACCGCCTCCGCCGCCACCGCTGCCGCCGAGCAGCGACCCGAGCAGATCGCCGAGACCCCCGAACCCCCCGCCTGCCGCGGGCCCGGCGCCACTCTGCGACTGGCTGGCGCTGCGCCCCGCGAGCATGGCGAGCACGATCGGGAGAAGCACCATCAAGACGCGGTTCATGTCGGGACCACCCGCACCCGCTTGCGGTTGCCGCTGGCCCATCGGCCGACCGCCGGTCGGCGGAGCGGTGACACTGGCGAGAAGATCATCGAGCAGACCCATGTCGCGACCTCCTTCGACGGGTTCGACCATACGAGGCAACGCCCATCGCCCGCCGGCACGATCACACCACCGCCTCGAGTTCCGCGTCAAGTGCCGCTGCTCGACCGTGGGCTACCTCATTCGGGCCATTGCAAGCGCTGTCCGAAGACGGCATGCGTACGAACCGAAGAAACGGCGAGCAGGCCCGTGGCGGCAGTCGTGTCGTCCTCTGCTCGTCCTTCACCACGCTCGAGCGGGCGAGCGGCCTTCGCTCGCACCGCGTGACGGCACCACGGTGATGCCCCGTCAGTCGCAGGATCCGTCACGCTCGGACGATGCGGGCGCTCGTTCGTCCATTTCCGCGCACGGACCGCATACGGTTGACGGCGTGCGGCGGCGAGGCCGGGGCGGCGGGCCGGCAAGACGCGTGCGCACCGCGTTGAGGGAGCGTGCATCATTCTCTCGTGCAGACGACTGATTCGGCACGCCGGCGTGGAGCTGGGAGCGCCGGCGCGCGACTCGCGCCTTCGATCGAACGCACGCGGCACGCCGCTTGCGAGGCGCGCTTCACCAAAGGGGGAGAGCGATCATGCGTAGCCATCGAACGATCACCCCGTCGCTGATTCTCATTCCATTCTTTCTCCTCGCCGCGCTCGTGCTCATCCCGACGACCGCGGCCTCCGAGCCTGCGGGCCTGTTCAGCGGCGCCGATGGCGGACAGTCGTGGCGGCGGCCAGGCGGAGGCGGAGGCCGCCCCGAGCGGTCCGATGACCAGGTCACGCTCGCCCCGGTGTTACGCTGGAACCAGATCGCGATCGACGCCAGCGGGCTCGACCACACGCCCGTGGCGACGGGCGAGAATCGCGTGTTCGGCGAGCAGATCGGGCCCGGTCGCGCGGCGCGGGCGATGGCCATCGTCCACATCGCCGTCTTCGATACCCTGAACGCGATCTTCGGCGGCTACCGCAGCTACACGGCGCTCCGGCCCGTGCGTGACGACACGTCCATCAGGGCCGCGGTCGCGCAAGCCGCGCACGATACGCTCGCCGCACTCTTTCCCTCGCAGGCGGCCGCCTTCGCCCAGCAGCTCGCCGACGACCTCGACGACATTCGCAACACGCGCGCGAAGGCGAACGGGATCGCGCTCGGCCGGCAGGCCGCGGCGAGGATCCTCGCGCGCCGGGCCGACGACGGCTCCCAGCATCCGGAGCCCCGCGTCGGCATCGAGTTCATCACCAGCGACGACCCGGGGAAGTGGCGCCAGGATCCGGTCAGCCTGATCCCCCTCGCCCTGGGCGCGTTCTGGGGCGGGGTCGACCCGTTCGTGATGCGCGCCGCCGATCAGTTTCGCGTGCCGACGCCGCCCGCGCTCGACAGCCGCCGGTACGCCGCCGCGTTCAACGAAGTGAAGCGTCTCGGCGGCGACGGCGTCGCGACGCCGACCGAGCGTACGACGGAGCAGACCGAGATCGGCATCTACTGGGCGTACGACGGAACGCCGAGCTTGTGCGCCCCGCCGCGTTTGTACAACCAGATCGCGGTCCAGATTGCCGACCAGAAGCACTCGACCGGCTTCGAGCTGGCCCGGCTCCTGGCGCTGGTCAACGTGGCGATGGCGGACGCGGGGATCGCCATCTGGGAATCCAAGTACCACTACGAGTACTGGCGCCCGGTCACCGGCATCCGCGAGGCCGACGCGGGCACAGGTCCGACCGGCGCGGGTGACGGCAACCCCGGGACCACCGGCGATACGTCCTTCACGCCGCTCGGCGCGCCCGCCAGCAACCTCGCCGCGCCGGATTTCACCCCGCCCTTCCCGGCCTATCCATCCGGACATGCCGGCTTCGGCGGCGCGCTCTTCCAAACCTTGCGCCGCTTCTACCGCACCGACGACATCACCTTCACGTTCGTGTCGGACGAGTTCAACGGGGTGACCAAGGACAACGACGGAAACATTCGGCCGCTCATCCCGCGCACCTTCTCGTCCTTCTCACAAGCCGAGGAGGAGAACGGCCAGAGCCGGATCTATCTCGGCATCCACTGGGCCTTCGACAAGACCGAGGGCATCGCCCAGGGCCGGCGCGTGGCGGACTACGTGTTCAAGAACGCCTTCCAGCCGGTGTTCGGGCAGCGCTAGGCCCGACACGCCCGCTCGCGACCTCTCCTGCCTGACGGTGGCGTGTTTACGACAGCCCCGCCACCGGTGTAGGGGGAGGGATGGACGGCACTGCCACCGGGGTGAGCGCCCGCATCGGCGCCGCTTCCGTTCGCTGGCGTAAGCACGGCAGCGGACCGCCGATGGTTTTCTTGCACGGTTTCCCGTTGTCGGGCGAGACGTGGGATCCGGTTCTCGCACACCTCCGCGACCGCTTCACGTGCTATACGCCGGACCTGATCGGGCTCGGGGGCTCACAGAGCGCCGCCGACGATGACTACTCCTCACAAGGGCAAGCCCGCGTCTTCCAGGGATTGCTCTCGGAGCTGGGCGTCGCGTCCTACGCGCTGGTCGGCAACGATACCGGCGGCTGGATCGCGCGCGAGCTCGCGCTCATCGATGGCCTGCGGGTGTCACATCTCGTCCTCACCAATACCGAGATCCCGTCGCATCGCCCGCCGTGGATCCCGATGTATCAGGCGCTGGCGCACGTTCCCGGGTTCGGTCGCGTCATCCAGCAGCTCCTGAGATCCGCCGCGTTTCGCCGAACGCCGCTGGTCTTCGGCAACTGCTTCCACGACCTGAATCATGTCCAGGGCGCCTTTCACCAGCGATTCGTCGAGCCCCTGCTCACCTCCGGCCCCCGCATCGATGGCGCCATGCGGTTCCTGAGGCGCATGAAGTTCACCCGGCTCGACCAGTTCCAGACTCTCCATCGAAAGCTCGCCATGCCGACCCTCTTCATCTGGGGCGCGGACGACCCGATCTTTCCCGAGCCCAGGGCCCGGGCGATGGTGTCGCAGTTCCCGAACGTCGCCGGGTTTCACGCGGTCGCCAAGGCGAAGCTCTTCTTCTACGAGGAGCATCCGCGGGAGGTCGCGGGACATATCGCGCGGTTCGTGTCGGCACCGGCGCACTAGCCGGCCGCGACAACGGCGGCCACGTCACAACACCACACGTCGCGGGCGGGCTACCCGCGCTTTCCTTGCGGCGGCCTTGCCGGAAGCCGAGGCAACCGGATAAACGATGATTCCGTGTCCCCGGCTCTCCCACAGCGCACGCGCATCTACCGCTGCCACCACCTCGACTCCACGCGGTGGGACGACATCGTTCCACGCCCCGACGACATCATCATCACGACGTCGCTCAAGGCCGGCACGACGTGGACCCAGCGCATCGTCAGCCTGCTCGTCTTTCAGACCGTCGAGCTTCCAAAGACGCTCCACTGGGTCTCCCCGTGGCCGGATTGCCGCTTCATCATCGGACGGGCCGACATGCAAGCCGTCGTCGAGGGTCTGGAGCACCGGCGTTTCCTCAAGAGCCATCTACCATTCGACGCCCTGCCCTACTGGGAAAGCGCCAAGTACATCTATGTCGGACGCGACACGCGCGACGTCTTCATGTCGGCGTGGAACCACGTCCATGCCTACACGCCCCTGGCGCGCGAGCTGCTGAATACCGGCGAGAGCCCACCGGCCGAGCCCTTCCTCGAGCCGCCCGAGGACATTCGCGAGTTCTGGCGCCTCTGGATCACGCGCGGCACCTACCCGTGGGAGAGCGACGGCTTTCCCTACTGGTCGCACCATCACCACGCGCGCACCTACTGGGACTTCCGCCATCTGCCGAACCTCCTGTTCGTGCATTTCAACGACCTCAAGGCCGATCTCCCGGGCCAGATGCGCCGTATCGCCCGGTTCCTCGACATCGACGTCCCCGAAGCCAAATGGCCGGTCCTCGCCGACGCGGCGACGTTCACCTCGATGAAGCGCGACACGGCATTCCTCGGCGACGAGATGGGCATGATCTTCGAGGGCGGGGCCGACCGCTTCCTCTATAAGGGCACCAACGATCGCTGGCGCGACGTCCTGACGGCGGAGGACCTGGCCCTTTACGAGGCAGCGGCCGCCCGCACGCTGACGCCGGAATTGAAGCGCTGGCTCGAGGCCGGCGCCGCGTCGGGGGTCGTGCCGAAGGCGTAGCGCTTCGAACCGCGGAGGGGAGCGACGAATCGGCTGCCCTTCACTCAGACCCGTCGCCAGACCCGTCGCGAGACCGTAACGAACCCTGGGCGGTACCGTACTATGGTACGGGAGCGTCCGGCCGGCGCACGATGCCCGGCTGAAGGAGGACCCGATGTACCGCACGAAGGCGACCCATGAGTGCGATTTTCCCGCCCACGAGAAGCTCCGAGTGGTGGTCCTGAATGCCTCGCTCAAGCACCGCCCCGAGATCTCCAACACCGAGGAGGTGGCTGAGCTGGTGCTGAAGCACATGGGGAGCGCTTGCCGCATCGACTCCGAGATCGTGCGGCTCGCCGACCTGAACATCGAAGTCGGCCTCCGCTTCCGCGAGTCCGACCGCGACGAGTGGCCCGCGGTCGCCAAGAAGATCCGCGACACCGACATCCTGATCATGGCGACGCCGATCTGGTGGGGCGGGCGCTCGAGCCTCATTCAGCGCGTGATCGAGCGGCTCGACGCCTTCGACGAGGAGGCGCACTCCTCGGGCCGCAGCGCCCTCTACAACAAGGTGGCGGGCATCGTGATCACCGGCAGCGAAGACGGCGCTCTCTCGGTCATGGGCTCGCTCATGATGGTGCTCACCTGGATGGGCTTCACCCTGCCCCCGGAGTGCTGCGCCTACTGGGTCGGCGAGGTCGGGCTGCCGCCGTCAGGCGATCACGAGCGACGGCTGAAAAACCAGGCCGTGCCGGCGATGGCAAAGAACATGGCGCGCAACCTCGTCTACTACGCGCAGCTGCTGAAGAAGCATCCGCTCGTGCCGAAGACATAGCTGCTCTCGAGGACGGCCTCCCACATCCGGGCCGCGAGCACGAGCATGCCCGTGGGCGGAGAGTTCCAGGTGAGCTCGACCACCACATCCCGCCAGACACTTCCCACGTGGGAATGGGCAACCGTTCGCCTGCCAGAACGGCGCCTACCCCGGCTGACCGACCGTAGCGTCTACCTCGGCCAAAGTCCGCGCCGTCGGCGTTGAGGCGGACTACGCCCCGACGATGGCAACGAACATGGCGCGCAACCTCGTCTCCTATGCGCAGCTGCTGAAAAAGCACCCGCTGGCGCCGAAAACGTAGAAACGCCTGCGTTGACTTCGCACCGTTCGCCGCACCCAGACTTCCCACGTGGGAAGTCTGGTCGAGCGCTCGCACCTCCGGCGCGAAGTACAGTGTTGAAACCACGGGAGAAGCCAGAATACGAAAGGGGGGACTTGAACCCCCACGGGTGTTACCCCACAGGATCCTGAATGCGACGCCCAACCCACTGGAGCCGTACCAGCCTGCTCCAGCGTGCGCTCGGGACCATGGGTGGCCGAGCCCCCGGTTGTCCCCCCTGTTCGCCAGTCTTCAGGCCGGCAGAGCAAACTTTGCCTTGATGAGTTCACCCGTTGGGTGTACCATCCCGGTTCGATGATCCGTCGGGTCGAGATCACCAGGCTCGCGGAGAAGCAGCTCCGCAAGCTTCCACGACATATCGTGGACAACCTGATGATCTGGGTCGCAGCCGTCGAGCACGATGGCCTCGAACAGGTACGCAAGGTCCGCGGCTACCACGATGAGTCGCTCAAGGGCGAGCGAGCCGGCCAGCGGTCCATTCGGCTGAGCCGTGCGTACCGGGCCATCTACGAGATCAAGGAGGACACGGTCCGGTTCGTGTCCGTCGAGGAAGTCAGCAAGCACGAATATTGACGGAGGTTATCCATGCGCAAGACCAAGGAGAAGAAGTCCGACGCGATGAAGCGGCTGGAGAGGATTTCGGGTGGCCCGCTCACCCTGGGCAGGGCCATGGAGTCCATCCGCAAGGTCCAGGAACTTTCGCAGGACGCGTGCGCGAGGAAGCTCGGCGTCTCGAAGTCGCATCTGTGCGATGTCGAGAAGGGGCGGAAGACCGTGAGCCCCGAGCGGGCTGCGAAGTGGGCACGAGCCCTCGGCTACCCCGAGTCCGTCCTGGTGCGTCTCGCCATCCAGAGCGAGCTCGACGCGGCCGGGTTGAAATACAAGGTCGAGATCGAGGCGGCATGATCTCTTGCAATACGGCGTAGAGGAACGTCGCTGGGTGATCGTCTCGCGGTACCCGGCCGGCTCCGGAGGCGCGCTGTAGCAGAATGGTAGCACACTGGGCTCCCCGCGCATGGCGCCCATTAGGATCGAGGGCGCTGAAGTGCCGGGAAAAGCGAGAATGCGAAAGGGGGGACTTGAACCCCCACGGGTGTTACTCCACGGGATCCTGAATGGCACGCCCTACCCCACTGGAGCCGCAAGAGCCTACTCCAGCGTGAATTCTGGAGGACGGGCGACGGCTCCGGTGGGTGAAAACGCTCCAGTTGGGGCACGACGGACGCAACCGTCGCCGACGGGGCACGGGCACGCCACCCATTAGCCGTAAAGGAAGTCCTCTGCGTAGGCGGTGCGTGCGGAGCGTGGCAAGCTAGCGGATGATGAAGGAAGTCATCTTCCTCGTGGAGGAGGCGGACGCGGGCGGGTTCACGGCGCGCGCGCTCGGACTCTCCATCTTCACGGAGGCGGACAGCCTCCCTGAACTGCACGAGCGAGTGCGCGACGCCATCCGCTGCCACTTCGATGAGGGCGCGGCACCCCAGGTGATCCGGCTCCATTTCGTCCGAGACGAAGTCATCTCGGCATGAGGTTGCCGCGGGACCTGTCCGGTCTCGATCTGGCGACGGCGTTACGCCGACTCGGCTACCGAGTGGCGCGCCAGACCGGGAGCCACCTCCGCCTCACTTCCTCGGAACGCGGTTAGCACCACGTGACCATCCCGAATCACGAGCAGCTCTAGGTCGGAACGCTCGCCGCAGTCCTCGGCGCCGTGGCCGCGCATTTCAAGATCAGTCGCGAAGAGCTACAGCGTCGCCTGTTCGAGCCGTAGCCGAGAGCTTGATGACCGCCCTCATGCGGCGAGTGCGAAAGGGGGGACTTGAACCCCCACGGGTGTTACCCCACAGGATCCTGAATGCGACCAGCCACCCCACTGGAGCCGCAGCACCATGCTCCAGCGTGCAATCTGGACGGCGCACGGCGGCTCCGGTGGGGTGGAAACGCTCCGATTGGGGCACGACAGGGCACGACGGACCGACCGTCGCCGACGGCATGGGTACGCAAACCGACCACCGCACAAGAGGTCCGCAGCGTGGGCAGCACGTGCCGAGCGTGGTAGACTAGCGTGTGATGAAGGAAATCATCTTCCTCGTGGAGGAGGCGGACGAGGGCGGGTTCACGGCGCGTGCGCTCGGGCTTTCCATCTTCACGGAAGCGGACAGCCTTTCCGAACTGCACGAGCGGGTGCGCGACGCGGTCCGCTGCCACTTCGACCGGAAAGCGAGATGCCGGATGACCTGGGCAGCGCCAAGTTGGCGGCTAGCGATATTCCCAGCCTACGGTTCCCGCGCTTTCCCCTGGGGACCGCTCCCAGCGCAGCGCGCCAAGGCGCTCCACCTGTTTTACGTATCTCCTCGCACCCATGAGCGGGTTTTAGCGACGACGAGCCCTCGAGCATGCTGCGGCGCGTTACGCCCTTATACGTAGCCTACTCCGTTTTTGGACGTTGACAGCGACTTACACCTGAGAGTAAGGGGTCCAGTGAACGCTAAGATTCTTGAAGCTAATAGGCTAGAAAGCATGCGCGGACGATTCCTCGTGACCCTTGGTGCCCTCGTCGCGTACCTGTTTCTCGTTACGCCTCCTCCGTCGCTGGAAGCTCAGACTACGCCGAAGTACTGCAAGAAGATCTGCCAGATACAAAAGAAGGTCTGCCAGAAGAGCTTCGAAAACCAGTTCCGGGTGGCGAAGGCAGTTTGCCAAGGCTTCAGCGGACCCGACAGAAAGGATTGCAAGAAGGCCGCCAGGCAGTTCTTCCAATGGAACAGCACGCTGTGCGCAGAGGGCCCCGAAGGCTTCAAGACGTGCAGGACATGCTGCAAGGTCAACACCGAGAGCTGCACCGTCGCGGTCTGCGGTGACGGACAGCAGCTCGGGGCCGAGCGGTGTGACAATGGAGCGGCCAATTCCAACGCAGCGCCCGACGCCTGCCGCACAGACTGTGCACTACCGACCTGCGGGGATGGGGTACGGGATACTGGGGAAGCTTGCGACGACGGAGCGGCCAACTCGGACACGGCACCTGATGCCTGCCGCACCGACTGTGCAGTGCCGACCTGCGGCGACAACGTGCTGGACGCAAATGAAGAGTGTGAAAGAAATTCCGATAACGCTTGCCCCCGTGCCTGCCACAGCGATTGTAGGTGTCCGGCCTGTCCCGTCAACCTTGCAGGCGGGCCGAACCGCTTAACTCTGACCGTGGGAGGCAACGCCGATCTCGACACCGGCGTGTCCGGCATCTCGCACAACCAGGGCGTCACCGTCGGCTCGCAGACCTTCGTCTGCCTCCAGGGCTGTGATCTCTCCACGAATCCGGTGTGCACCGGCACCGGGGAAACGAACGCCGGGGGCAAGACGGGCACCATCAACGGCGACACCTTCGGGGCGCCCCTGCCCCTGCTGAGCGGCGGCGTGCCGGTGTGCGTCATCAACGAGTATCGCGATGACGTCACCCTCGACACTCTGGATCTCGCCACCGGCGAGCTCTCGATGAAGGTCCGGCTGCTGTCCAAGGTCTACCAGACGTCGCCCGTCGAGCCGGCCCCGTGCCCCAATTGCAAGGTGAGCGGGGCGCCGGCGATCGGCGTCGCGGGCAAATGCGAGCGCGGACCCAACCACGGCAAGGCGTGCACGATCAACGGGCTCACGTCGTTCGGGCCCACGTCGAAGGACTGCCCGCCGCCGGGCGCCAACAACGTCGGCAATCTGGAGATCGACCTCGATCTCACCACCGGCTCGGTGAACCTGCCGATCGACGGCTTCGAAGGTGGGCAGTCTTGCCTGGGCCCGCCGGCGGGCAACGGCGGCTCCTGTCCGTGCCCGGGCCAGAAGCAGCGCAACCAGTGCGCCAACGAGAACCAGTGCAGCGCGGCGCAGTGTCCGAGCGGCCTCGAGCCGGGCGTGGACCAGCTCTGCTGCCAGGGCGGCAGCGGTGTGAAGCTCGGCTGCTACCCGGGTCAGGGCGCGACCGAGACCGACATCATCCGCGCGGGCATCGCGTCCATCGTGTATGCCGACCCGGCGAACACGACCGGCGCCTGGCCTGACCCGACCTATCCAAAGATGACAGCCCAGGACGGCTCGCTCGTCTCCACGTTCTGCATCGCGGCCACGACCAGCAACATCGTGAACAACGTCGCTGGCCTGCCCGGCCCAGGCGCCGTGATTCTTCCCGGTCCGATGGTGGTCGAACTTAGCAAGTGCTCCGGTGGCACCAACGATGGGCAGCCGTGCGGATCCGATCCGATGTTGGGGTGCCCGGGGGGCAAGTGCAAGTAACCGTAAGCTTCCCAGGCGATATACTCGCTTGTGGCTGACCGTCCATCCCTCCCGGCGGAGCAACACGTGCACGCGGCGGTACCCGTAGTGCAGTCTGACCTCGGTGATCTCTCGCATGCGTCGTCTCAGGGCGGTCTGCGACGGCCGGCGACCAAGAGACCGCACGAGGTGCTCCTCGTCGGGGAGCCGCTGGAGATCGTACAGCGCGCATGGGCGAACCGCCGGCCCGACTGCGACTCCTTGTTCCACGTGGACGGCAAGCCCCTCGGTCCGATGCTGTCCGAGTTGAAGCGCACCTGTGAGACACTCGGCATCCCGTACGGCCGGGGCAAGGGTATCGTCTTCCACGACACACGGCACACGGCCGTCACAAACCTCGTCGCAGCCGGCACGGGCGAGGCGGTTGCCATGACCATCACCGGCCACGAGGACCCGAGCGTGTTCAAGCGGTACAACGTGCGACGCGACGACGTGCAAGCCGACGCACTCGCACGGCAACAGAGCTACCTCGCCGGGAAGCGCGGCACGACACCGACGCCGATGGATTTGACGCAGCGTGAGGGCACGACATTGGGGCACGACGGCCGTCACGCCTTCCGAACGGTCAGCACGCAGGCTTGAGAATCTCGCTGTGGAAACGCGCCCTTGGGGAAAGTGCGAAAGGGGGGACTTGAACCCCCACGGGTGTTACCCCACAGGATCCTGAATCCTGCGCGTCTGCCAGTTCCGCCACTTTCGCATGCGACTCCGCACCGGCCGGCCAACCTCTTGGCGGGTACGGAATCTTGTCGTCAGGAACGTACCCGACCATCGCCGCAGGCTCAAGGGCGTCGGCTCTACCAGCGAACGATCACCAGTCCGGGAATCCTCGCGAAGCTTCGCTCGTCGCGGGTCGCCACAGCGTGACCCCGGGCCATCGCGCTTGCCGCGATCAAAAGGTCCCGCTCGCCCACGGACGCCCCCTTGGCGGCGAGCTCGGCCCACACGCGGGCGTGCATTCGAGCAGCCCCCAGATCGAAGGCAACGACGGGAAGTCGCTCGAGCAGCCGCTCGACGAAGGCTTCGCGACGGGCTCGGCGGCCTGCTGGTGCAGCGCGATGCACGCCGTGGAGAAGCTCCGAAGCGGTGATCGCCGAGATGGCCACCTCGACGTCACCGTGCTCTGCAATGACGCGGTCGAAGTCGAGCGCCTCGCGCTCGGCTGCGACGAGCACGCTGGCGTCTATCAGCGTTCCCACGGTCCCTTGGCCACGGCGGACTGCGTCCGTGTGAGGCGCTCCACCGTGTCCAGGTAGCCGCGATCGGGTCTGGGAAGGTCCCGGAGCAAGCCGGCGAGATCCGACAGGGTGAACCGCGGAGGTTTGGCCGGCGCGATCTCGCATACGGGCACACCGCCACGCTCCACCAGCACGGTCTCACCGCGGTAGTGCACCCTATTCACGAGCTCGGAGAACGTGCGCGCCGCCTCGGTCGCGGTCACGCGCCGGGCGGCGGTGCCGGTGAGTTGCCGGGACCGGCGTGGACGCCTCGGCCGTGGCCCGGGGCGATTCCCGGTCCCGCCGGCGGACGGGCGTGATCGTCTCCGGGAGGCCATGAATCTGATTATCAGATACCGAGAGACCTACGGCAAGCCCCGATGCCTCGGGGCCGCCGACGGGCTCGACTGCCGGTTGGCGGGTGTCTGTGGACGTCTCTCTGATCGTAGGCGCACCCTGCACTATTCGCAGCGTGATTCGAGGGCTAGCTCGCCGACGGCGCACCGTTGTACGGTACGCCCCATGCGCACCATCACCTTGAGTCTCCTCGCCCTCGTTCTCGCCGCCGCGCCGGTCCCCGCGCAGCCGCTCTTCCTCAATATATTACCGGCCGGACAGGACGGGCTGGTGCCCGTCGACACCCTGGAACCAGGGCCGCACGCGTTCGACCAGCTGGGCATGTACCGGGATCTGATCCTTGCGGCGCCGGGCCTGACGGATGCCGATCTCCGCACCTACTTCAAGGATGCGACGATCGGGACGCCGGCGGCTTTCGAGTCGGTCGTCGAGCCGCGGCCTGGGGTCACGATCGTGCGCGACGCCTTCGGAGTGCCACACGTGAGCGGGGCCACGCGCGAGGACGTCTTCTTCGGCGCCGGCTACGCCACGGCCCGCGATCGACTCTTCGTCGCCGACGCGCTCCGCCACATCGGGCGCGGCCGCTTCTCGGAGTTCGCGGGTGGGCCGCTCGGTCTCGGCAACACGCTCGGCTTCGATCGGACCTACTACCGCGTGGCCGGCCATTCCGAAGACGAGCTGCAGGCGCAGGTGGACGCCCTGCCGGGACGCTATCCGGCGTTCGGCGCGCAGATTCGCGGCGACTCCCAGGCCTTCGTGGATGGGATGAACGCCTACATCGCCGAGGCTCGCATCGACGCCGCGAAGCGACCGGCGGAGTACGACGCCTTCGGCATCGCGCTCGAGGACTGGCGTCTGCGCGACATCGCGGCGAGCGCGGTCGCCTTCACCACCGTCATCGGCTTCGGCAACGGGGGCGGCGGCGAGCATCGCAACGCCGTGCTCCTCCAGGCGCTGCAGCAGCGCTTCGGGGAGCGGCAGGGCCGCAGGCTCTGGGAGGACCTCCGGTCGGCGGAGGACCCGGAGGCGCCGGTGACGACGACGCGCCGCTTCCGCTATCCGAGCCGGCGTGACCTCGACGCACGGGCGGTGGCGCTGCTCGATCCGGGCTCGGTCGTCGAGCAGACACCGCTCGACGGCGTCACCACGGCCAGCGCCCCGTCCCTGCTCTTCCCGCGCGGCATGAGCAACTTCCTCGCCATCACGGCGGCCAAGGCGGAGGGCCGACATCCGATCCTCGTCGGCGGCCCCCAGACCGGATACTTCGCTCCCCAGGCGCTGCTCGAGCTGTCCCTCGAGGGCGGCGGTGTGAGCGCGCGCGGCGCGACCGTGCCCGGTGTGCCCTACATCGTGCTCGGCCACGGCCCGCGCATCGCCTGGACCGCGACCGCGGGCGGCTCGGACCTCGCCGACGTGCGCGTTGAGCGGCTTTGCGATCCGCCTGGTGGCGAGCCACTCTCGGGCACGCTCTTCCGCGGAGCGTGCGTTCCCTTGGTCCGGCGCGTGGACTCGTGGATGGCGGGAGCGCGGACGATCACGGCCAAGGTCGAGCGCACGCTTCACGGGCCCGTCATCGGCCGCGCCACCGTCGGCGGGCAGCCGGTCGTGCTCGCCCTCGAGCGCTCCACCTACGGGCGCGAGATAGACTCGGCGCCGGCGTTTCTCCTCCTCAACAACGATGCCGTCGGCACGCCGCGCGAGTTCCGCGACGCGCTCCAGTACATGACCGGCACGCTCAACTGGCTCTACGTCGACAATGACGACGTCGCCTACTTCCACTCCGGCCGGTACCCGGTTCGCGCCGACGGGGTCGATTCGGAGCTACCGAGCTGGGGCACCGGCGAGTGGGAGTGGCAGGGCATTCTGCCGGCGGAACAGCAGCCGTTCGACGTCAATCCCGGACGCGGCTTCATCACCTCGTGGAACAACAAGCCCGCCCGCCTGTGGCGCGCCGCCGACAGCAACTACGGCTACGGGCCGGTCTATCGCTCGCTGGCGCTCGACGTACGGCTCGAGCGCGCCATCCGTCAGGAAGGGCGCGTGAGGGTCGCGGCGGCCGTCGAGGCCATGGCCGACGCCGCCACCGTCGACCTTCGCGGCCAGACGGTGCTGCCCGAGGCCCTGCGCCTCGCCAAGGGCGATCCGAGCCTCCGGCCTCTCCTCACCCTGCTGGCGGACTGGGCGAAGCGCGGCGCGCACCGTCTCGATCGCGACGGCGACGGCCGCTACGACGCCGAAGCCGCGGTCGCGCTCATGGACGAGTGGTACCCGCTGCTTCTCGCGGCGGTGTTCGACCAGCAGCTTGCCGGCCTTTACGATCTGGTGCCGCTCCAGTTCGACGATGCGCCGCGGAACGCCAACCTCGGCTCGGCCTATCAGAACGGCTACTACGGCTACCTCGCGCGCGTGCTGCGCCAGGCGGCGCGGCGGCAGACGAAGGTGCGCTACACGGCACTGCGTTGCGCCGGCGGCACCCGGGAGAGCTGCGCCGCGGCCGTGCAGTCGAGCCTGCGCGCCGCCGCCGATGCGCTCGCGGCCCGCTTCGGCTCGGCCTCCCCGGCGGACTGGCGGGCGGATCCCGACGCGGACGAGATCCGGTTCTCGCTCGCCGGCTTCGCGCGGGTCAGCCCCATTCCGTGGCAGAATCGGCCGACGTTCCAGCAGGTGGTGCAGATTCGCTAGCAGAGCCGGCGGTCGGGCTCCCGGCTCACCGTTCGGCTCTCGTCGCCTACGGTCGGAGCTTTTCGTTCACCGTCCGGTTCGTTTCCTCACCCGGACGAGACTCAAGGCGTTTCGCATCGCCTGGTCCTCGGGGGCGAGCGCGACGACGCGCGCGAACGTCTGCTCGGCCAGATCGAGGTCGCCGGCACGATAGGCGGACGTCGCCAGGTTGCGCATCGCGTCCAGATCGTCGGGCCGCTCCGCGAGGACCGCCTCGAAGGCCGTGACCGCCTCGGCGAAGCGGCCGTCCTCCAGCAGTCGCTCTCCCGCAGCGTGCCGGATCACTTCGCCTCCTCCCGCCAGGACCACGAGGGCGATCGCTATCGCGGGCATCGCCACGAGGAGCGTCCCGGGAGCCGCCCAGGCAACCGTCCGGGATTGCGGCATCAGCGGCGCGACGTGTGGAGCCGGGGCGCGCGCCGGCGACGTGCCTTTCTCCAATCCGGCGGCATAGCGAACGACGGCGATCAGCAGCAGCGTTGCGCCCGCCATCTCGCACACCTCCTCCGCGGCCACCTCCACTTGATACCAGTCCCGTGGGATGAAGAACCCTATCGCCGTACCCTCGAACACGAAGGACACGCCCCAGAGCCCGAGGCCCATCACCGCGGGCCAAAGACAGCCCGCCCGCATTGCGAGGCGCGTCGCCAGCACGGGCCCGAGGACAGCCGCGGCCAACGCGGCCGCCGGGGCAAAGACGAGCTGCCACGGGGGCACCGCGCGCAGCAGCGACGCCGGCGCGAGTGTCGCGAGGGTCGCCTCTCGCAGCACGCCCTCGTGGATGACGGCGATCTCGTCGAACGATAGGCAGAAGAACCCCGCCGCGAGCGCGGCCCACATCGCCCGCGCCCGCCCGAGACCGCCCTCGCGCCGAAAGGTTGCGAGCGCCGCCACGCCGAGCGCGGCGAGCTGCATGCTCGAGAACCAGCTCGGCAGGTTGTGCTCGCGGTCGAGGTTGACGATGTCGCTCGCCGGCAAGCCAAAATGGAGCGCGACGAGAACCGCCTCGACGCCGAGGAGCCCGAGCGCCCACCCGGGAACCGCCGCCGGCGTCACATCTGCATCCACATCCACATCCGCATCCGCATCCGCCATCCCGCCCTCCCTTCCACCGCCAGCCGCGTCTACGCCGGCCGCCGACCCGGCCCGCTAGTCATGGCCTCCGTGGCCCCGGTCGTCACTCGGCCCGCTCGGGTGACTCGGCTCGCTCGGGTGACTCGGGCCGCTCGGATCGCTGGGGTCGCTCGGGTCGTATCTGCTCGGCTTGGGCGTGAGCAAAACCCGAAAAGTTCCGAAGCGAAAGACGTCGCTCGACGGGCTCGGCGTCGCGAACGACAGGTTCATCGACAGCGTCACGCTACCCCCTACCACGAACGGCACGGGCACGTCGCTGCGCACGCACGTCGGCGTCGCCGAGAAGGGGATATCATCGTGCGTGTGCACGGGCGTCCCGGGGCCGACGTCGACGAGTTCCGTCAGCAAGAGCTGCGCGATGAAGGGGACTTCAGCGCTCCCGGGATTTCCGTCCTCCTCCTGATGGCACACCTCGACCGCGACGACGAACAGCTCGTGTGCGCGCCCCTTGCCGCTGTGGCTCGCTGCGGGTAGCGAGAGCGGCAAATGGACCCAGTGATCCGCTCCGGTGTTGTCCGCCGTCAGGCGTACCTCCACGGCTCCGAGCACGCCGCCCGTCTCGGGCTGGGTGATCGCCAGGTCCGGGTCGCTGGTCGTCAGGCCCGTCGGGCTCACGACGATCGCGGATACGTGGCTCGACCGGTCTCCATCGCCGTGCCCGTGGCCGTGCCCGCTCCCTGCCTGGGCGTCGCCAGACGTCGTAAACAGCGCCAGGGTGGCGGCCACCGCGACGCGGATGAGCAGCCTCGATGATCTGTTTTTGCTCGCTGTCATCATGACCTCCGCTGCGCGTGGATTCGCACCCCGCCGTTCACACGCTCGGCGCCGGGTGCCGGGGCCCGAGAGTCGCAAGGTTCGTGCCGAGCTTTGCGCGCGTGGCAGGTGTAGCGGCACGGCGCATTCTCCGCCGCAGAGCGTCACGCCGGCGCCGGAGTCGCACGTTTTTGGACGCGACTATGCGCCGCGCACGAGGGTGCCCTCGCCGCCGCGCAGCCGCTCGGCGAGTCGCGTGAAGCGCTCCTGGATGCGATTGTTCTTGACGGCGATGGCGAGCGCCTTCCTGGTCCCGATGAGGACCACGAGGCGCTTGCCGCGCGTAAGCGCCGTGTAGAGGAGATTTCGCTGCAGCATCACGTAGTGCTGGGTGTGGACGGGTATCACGACGGCGGGATACTCGCTGCCCTGCGACTTGTGGATGGAGCAGGCGTAGGCGAGCACCACCTCGTCGAGGTCCGCGTACTCGTACGCGACCACGCGGTCGTCGTAGCGCACCTGGGCGCTGCGGTTCTCGACATCGATCGCCGTCACCCGGCCGATGTCGCCGTTGAAGACCTCGAGGTCGTAGTTGTTCCGGATCTGCATCACCTTGTCGCCGACCCGGAAGCTCCGCGTGCCGCGGACGATACCAGCGTATCCGCCGTCGCCGGGATTGAGGAGGGCCTGCAGCTCGGCGTTGAGGCTGGCGGTGCCGAGGAGCCCGCGGTTCATCGGCGTCAGCACCTGCACGTCGTCCACCGGATCGAGGCCGAAGCGCGCGGGGATGCGCTCGGCGACGATCTCCTTCACCGCCGCCAGCACGTCCTCGGGCTCGGTGCGCTCGACGACGTAGAAGTCGGCGACCTGCCCCTCGGCCGCCCCGGCCGGCAGCTCGCCGCGGTTCACGCGATGCGCGTTGACGACGATCAGGCTCTCGGCGGCCTGGCGGAAGATCTCGGTGAGGGCGACCACGGCGACCGCGCGTGAGGCGATGAGATCGCGGAGCACGCTGCCGGGACCGACCGACGGGAGCTGATCGACGTCGCCGACGAGCACGAGCCGGCAGTCGAGCGGCACGGCCTTCAGCAGGTTGTAGGCGAGGACCGTGTCCACCATGGACATCTCGTCGACCACGACGACGTCGGCGGCGAGCGGATTGTCCTGATTGCGCGCGAAGGCCATCTCCGCGGGGCTGAACTCGAGCAGCCGGTGGATCGTCTTCGCCTCGCGCCCGGTGGCCTCGGCGAGGCGTTTGGCGGCCCGTCCGGTCGGCGCCGCCAGCAGGATCTTCCGCCCCTTCCGCGCCAGGATCCGAGTGATGGCGTTGACCACCGTGGTCTTGCCGGTTCCCGGGCCCCCGGTGATGACGAGCACTTTCTCCTGCAGCCCGGCGCGCACGGCTTCCCGCTGCCGGGCGGATAGCTCGATCCGCTCGCGCTCCTCGACCCAGACGAGAGCCCGCTCCACCACCACGTCCGCCGGCGCGGCCGCGCCGGTCGCGAGCTGACGCAGCATGGCGCCGAGCCCCTCTTCGGCCCAGTGCAGCGAGGCGAGGTAGACCGCGTCGGTCGCCGCGCTCGCGCGCCCATCCCGGGGTGGGGGCTCGACCACCACGCGCCGCTCCGCCGCCACCGTCTCGAGGCCGCGAGCACGCGCTCCGCCTCCACCGCCAGCATGGCGGCCGTCTCCTCGATCAGGCGATCCTTCGGGAAGAACACGTGGCCGTCGTCGGCGCGCTCGCCGAGCACGTGCAGCAGGCCCGCCTCGGCGCGGCGCGGCGATGTGGGCTCGATCCCGAGGCTTCCGGCGATGCGGTCGGCCGTCTTGAAGCCGATGCCGAAGATGTCGGTGGCGAGCCGGTACGGGTTCTCGGTCACGGTCGCCACCGCGCGGTTCCCGTACATCTTATAGATCCGTACGGCATGGGTGGTGGACACCCCGTGGGACTGCAGAAAAACCATGACGTCCTTGATCTCGCGCTGCTCGACCCAGGCGTCGCGGATACGCGCGCTGCGCACCGGCCCGATGCCGTCCACCTCGAGAAGCCGCTCTGGATGGCGGTCGATCGTCTCGAGCGTGTCGAGCCCGAAGTGGCGCACCAGGCGCTCCGCCATCACCTTGCCGATGCCGCGGACGAGGCCGGAGCCCAGGTACCGCTCGATGCCGACGAGCGTCGAGGGCGCGACGGTCACGAAGCTGTCGACGCGGAACTGCTCGCCATAGCGGCGGTCGTCCACCCACGTGCCGTGGAGCCGCACGCTCTCGCCGGGCTGGACGCCGAGGAGGTTCCCGACGGCAGTGACGGGCTCGCGCCGGCCGGGAACGGCCAGGCGCACGACGCTCCACGCCGTCGCTTCGTTGACGTAGACGATGTGCTCGAGAATGCCTTCGAGCAGCGCGCGCGGGGCGGCGGAGGCCATCGCGCCGCTGCCGAAGCCTGTGCTCCCCCGCGCCACCGGCGCCGTTGTCGCACACGGCACCAGCTGGCGCAATCCGACGCGACGCGGGAAACTGGCAGCAAGCGCGCGAAGTGGTCGACTGCGCTCCACTCGATGGAGTGCACGAGCCTCGCGTGACACGTGGCGGGTAGTCTGGCGGGGGCGCGAGCCCGTCGCTCGCGCCCCCGGGCTCCGAACGGGTGTCTAGGTCCAGGCCGTCGCCGCGTCCCCGCCCAGTCCCATCCGCTCGAAGCGCCCGCCGCCCTCGTTGAGGAGCCGGCCGAGGAGCCCGTCCTGCTGCCGCTTGCGCTTGAGCTTCTCGAGCAGCGTCGTCCGGTTCACGCGCAGCAGCCGGGCCGCCTCCTTCTTGTTGCCGGAGGAGAGCCGCAGCGCCTGCACGATGATCCGGTCCTCGATCATCTCCATCGCGCGGTAGAAGTCGATGCCCTGCGGCCCGAACTCCCAGGGCGCCACCGGCGACGGCAGAGGATCGAGGCTCGGGGTCGTGGTGAGATGCGCCGGCAGATCCTCCGGGCGGATCACGCCGTTGCCGTTGCCGAGCACGAGCGCCTGCTCCAGCACGTTCTTGAGCTCGCGGACATTGCCGGGCCATGTGTACTGAGTGAGCACCGCCAGGGCGTCGTCGCTGACCTGGCAGGACGGCAGCTTCTTCTGCACGTGGAACTGCTGGATCAGGTGGCGTACGAGCAGCGGAATGTCCTCGCGGCGCCGCCGCAGCGGCGGCATCTCGATCGGCACGACGCGCAAGCGATAGTAGAGATCCTCGCGGAAGAGCTTGGCGCTCACCGCCTCCTCGAGCTTGCGGTTCGAGGCGGCGATGACCCGGACGTCGACCTGCTGCGTCCCCACGCTGCCCACGGGCTCGAACCGGCCGTCCTCGAGAACGCGCAGCAGCTTCACCTGGAGCTTCGGGCTCATCTCCCCGATCTCGTCGAGGAAGATGCTGCCGCCGTCGGCGATGCGGAATCGCCCCACCCGGCTGCTCACCGCGCCGGTGAACGCGCCCTTCTCGTGCCCGAACATCTCGCTCTCGAGAAGATCCTCCGGAATCGCTCCGCAGTGCACCGGCACGAAGCGCTGCTGGCGGCGCGCGCTGAGCCGGTGGATCGCCTCGGCGACCACCTCCTTACCCGTGCCGCTCTCGCCGCTGATCAGCACCGTCGCATCGGTCGCCGCCACCCGGCGAATGATCTCGACCACGCCGAGGATGCTCGGATGGCGTCCGACGAGTCCCTCGAAGCTCGGGATGTCCGCGCTCGCATCGTCGCCGCTCGCCGGCGTGACGGCGGGCACCTCGGCCGCCGGGACGCCGGGCACTTCGGGCGGCAGTCCGGTCAACGCCTGGGTCGGCGCGAGCGCGAGGTCGGGTGCCGCTGGGAGATTCGCCGGAGGTACAAATTCCAAGTCCATGGGCATCGATCCTCCTCGAGTGTCGGGCCCCGATGCGGGCTCGGCATCCTGGCCGAACACAGGCATGGGAGCGCACAAACCGCGGAGGTCGGCACAGCAAGAGCGATGCCAGAAAGCCGACTCGCGCGCGTGCCCGAGTCAAATCTTTCCGCAGTGTCGGGACTTATGTCTTGCGGACGGGACCGTGGCCCGGTCGGCTGCGCCCCCGGCCCCCTGCCCCGGACGGACAAGTTTGGGCGGCCGGCGTGCGTTTTAGTCCGTTCGGGCCGAGTGCGGCAGGAGCGGATGACGCGTGGAGTAGGACCCGTCGTCGAGAATCAACTGCCGCGCCTCGCGCGTCTCCACGTCGACGACGACCGGCGCCATGAGGTTGGCGGACATGCCGACGGGATGCGTGCGCGGGATGGTGACGATCGCGAAGACGGCCACGTCCCGCTCGGCGGCGATGCCGAGACAGCCGTGGGCGTCCACCCGATAGTCGGGAAAGAACTCGGCGGGATCGACGACGGCAAAGGCGAGCTCGGGCTCGTCGAGGCACAGCAGCCAGCGCAGCGGCCCCGGCCGCGTGTGCTCCACGATCACGAAGCGATGATAGTCGGGAAAGCCGATCAGGCCTCGGCGAAGCGCAGGACGCGATCGGCGGGCACGGCGAAGGTGCCAAATCGCGTGGAATGCACCTCGACCGACGCCCGCTGCGGCGCCGCGACCTCACTTGCGACGTTCATGGTCGTTGGCAACGGGCTTCGGACCGCGGCGATGCCCGCGAACGGCGCTGGCCGCATCGTCCATCGCCTCGGAGCTGTCGAGCGCCGCCTCCTCGTTCTCCTTGAGAATGGCGCGGTAGATCTCCTCACGGAAGATCTTCACGTCCGGGGGCGCTTCGAGACCGAGTCGCACCTGATTCCCCTTGACCTCCAGCACACGTACGGTGACCCCGGTCCCTATCCGGATCACCTCGCCCAACTTCCGTGTCAGGACCAGCATGCCGCTCCTCGACGAAGGCCTAAGACGAACGTCTATCGGCACAACCGGACGGGAACGTGAGGAACTCTCGCGCCCGTTGGTGAAGCCGCGGATCCGCGAGCCCGCGCTGCTCTCGAGGCCTCGCGATCGCTCGGCAAGAGACGCGCGCGCCGGAACGCAGGCCGGGTCAGCTATCTGTCCAGCTATACTGTCAGCAGATTGACGAGGCTGGCGTCGATCGCGCGCTCGGCCGCTGCCGTTGCCACCTGCAGCTGGCTCTGCAGCTGCGCGAGCTGGGTCACGATGTCGACGGTATCGGCGCCGCGGGCGGAGGCGATCCCCTCGGTCGTCAAGACCTTGGCGCTCTCCACCTGGCTCTTGCGGTTGTCGACGCGGCCCATGCGGCTGCCGACGCTGGCGCGCTCGGCGCCGAGAACGGCCGCCGCCGCATCGAGAGCCGGAATCGCGCCCTCGGGATCGGTGTTCGTCTGCAGCCGCGTTTCGAGGTCTGCGATCGCCGCAATCGTGCTGCCGAACACCTGGTCGCCCGGCGTCGTCACCCGGATGCGCTGATCGGGCGCGATGGCGACCTCCAGGGGGGCGCCGGGGCCGGCGTAGGGATTGAGCGGGTCGAAGGCCGGGTCGTTCGGATCGGTGAACGGCGGCGCCGACGTGGCCGCCTCCTCGCCCGCTGCGAACACGCGCCGGCCGTCGAACTCCGAGTTGCCGATGGCGACGATCGCCTCGAGCAGCGCGTGCACTTCCTCCGCGGCCGCCTGGCGCTCGCCGTCGGAGAGCACGCCGTTCCCCTGCTGCACGGCGATCTCCTTCACCCGGTCGACGATGTGGCGGGCATCGTCGAGCAGCGCATCCTGCGCGCCGAGAAAGCCGCGCGCGAACTCGCCAGCCCGCGTGTCGCGCCCGAGTGATTCGATGACGGAGAGCGAGCGCACCACGCGGCTCGCCGCCGCCGGATCGTCGGAGGGACGGTTCACGCGGTAGCCGGTGGCGACCTGCGCGGTGAGCTCGTCGATCCGCGCCTTCAGGCGGCCGAGGGTGCCGTTGAGCTCCGAGAACGTCTGCAGATCGCTGACCCGCGAGATCATCGCGCCCCCTCCGCGTCCCGCGACGGCCAGTCACGATGGTCCGGTATCATTCCGCCATTTCCAGCAGTGCGTCCACGGTCGCCGTCGCCACGGTCACCAGCATCGCCGCCGCCTGATACGCGCGTTGCGCCTCGAGAAGCCCGGTCAGCTCCTCGTCGGTGTTCACCCCGGACACGGCAGAGCGCTGCGCCTCGAGCTGGCTCGTGAGCGCCTCGGACGCCTCCGCGCGCGTTCCCGCGGTCTCCGTGATCGTGCCCACGTCGGCGATGATGGAGGAGATGAAGCCGGTGAACGTCTGGCCGCCGAGATCGGCGTTGCCGACCGTGGGGTCGGTGCCATCGAGCGCGGTCGACGCCAACGCCGCCAGGTCGAGGGCGTTGCTGTTGTCCTCCGGCGTGTTCGGCGCCGCGCCCGTCGCCGCCGACGCGGCCACCAGCCGCGGGTCGGTGATCAGCACCGCCAGGTCGCCGGCGCCGCTGCCGCCGAACAGCGCCACGCCGGCGTTGCCATCGAGGTCCTCGCCGCTCGTGTGCACGGCGTTGACCGCGGTGCGCAATGCCACCGCGAACTGATCGAGGCTCGCCGCCGTCGCCGGGATGTCGGCGTCGCGCACGCCGAGGAGACCGCCGAGCTCGCCGCCGTCCACCGGATTGGTGAACTCGACGAAGCCGCCGCCGCCAACGGCGAAGCCCACGCGCGTGAGCCCGCGCCCGTCGAGACCGAGGAGCGCCGGAGCCGTGGACGTGTCGCCGACAAGATGGGTGCTGCGCACGCCATCGACCAGCAGAATGCCGTCGGGGCCGAGCACGGTCACGCCATCCTCGGCCTCGAACTGCGCGATGCCGACGAGCGTGGAGAGCTCGCCGAGAGCCTCCTGGCGCTGGTCGCGCAGATCGTTGGCGGTGTGCCCGTTGATCTCCGACGTGGCGATCTCGCCGTTGAGCCGCGCGATGTTGTCGAGCAAACCATTGATGCGCGGGAGGACCGCGACCACACGATCGTCGACCTGGCGCTGCAGCTCGCCGAGCGAGCCCTCCCGCCCGCGAGCGCTTGCCGCGAGACTCTCGGCGCGGGCGAGAAACACGGTCCGCTCCGGCCCGCCCTGCGGGTGCAGGGCCACGTCGGCCGCCGCAGCGAAGAACGCGTCGAGCCCGTTCTGGAGCCCGGTGCCGTCGAGCTCGGCGACGAGCTGCTCGAGGCGCGCCAGCTCGTCGCGAGCGGTGCTCGAATGCGCGCTCGCGCTGCGTGCCAGCAGCAGCTGCCGCTCGACGATCGGATCGACGATCTGGCGAACGGTCTCGACTCGCACACCGTTGCCGATCACGAGCGGGGTGAACTGGGTCGGCCGCTCGCTGGTGAGCTCGACGCGCTGGCGGGAGTACCCGGGTCGGTTGACGTTGGCGAGATTGTGGCCCGTGGTGCGGATGACGAGCTCCTGGGCGTGGAGCGCGCGCGTGGCGACGTCGAAGACCGGCGTGATGGCCATGGCTCGGGCTCGTGGCGGGCGGGCGCGCGCCGCTACACGCGCTGATCGAGCGCGTCGGGAGTGGGCCCGGGCGTCACCAGCGCCCGGCCGTCGTAGCGGGTACCGGGCAGCAGCTGGCGATAGGCGCGCAGCAGCTCTCCCACCATACGCAGGCTCGCATCGGCGAGCACACCGTTCACCCGTTGCAGGCGCCGAGTCTCGAGGAGCATCTGCCGGAGACCGGCGACCGCGCGCCGGATCTCGACCGCCGTCGCCGACGGCAGGCCGGGAAGGAGGGAAGCCACGCGACCGTCCCCGTTGTGCAGGCCGAGGCGCGGCCGAGGTCCTCGACCGCCCGGCGCCGCTCACGGGCCAGCGCCACGAGCTGCGTGTGCAGGCCGTCCTTGCGCCGCACACACGCGGTCACGCCATCGGCCGAGAAGCGCGTGAGCGCGTCGCGCTCGGCGTGCAGCACCTGGGCCAGCTCCGCACATACCGCGCGCTCCCGTTCGATCAGATCCTTCACCACCACCGCCGCTTCCATGCGCCCACCCCCGCCGCCACCGCGCTCGTGCGCTGGCGCGCTCCCAGGTTCTCGTCTCCGCCTACCGCGAACGCTCGCCGAAAATCGCCTCCAGCAGCTTGCGCGCTGCCTGCTTGAGATCCGGCAGGTACTCGCCCCGCTCGATCTGGCCCCGGAGCTCCGCCACCTTTTCGGCGCGGATCCCGTCCACTTCGCCGAGCTCGCCGCGGAGCCGGCTCAGGGTCCGCGCCTCCTCCGACACGCTGACCTTGTCCTCGGTCGCCGGCGGCACTGGCCGGCCGTCCCGCGGCCGCGTCGCGTCGGACGTCACCCCGGGTGTTTCGCCGGGACGACCTGTGGCGCTCGGTCCGATGGGCCCGATGGGATGATCGTTGATCTTCATGCCCACCCTCTTCGAAGTGCTCCGGCACCCACCTTTGCTACGCTCCCGACACGATTATCGGTAGGTCGACTACACATCTTTAGCCCTCCCAGACCCCACACCACGCCTCATGCCGTCCACCGTGCGCGGATCCCCTGCGAGCACCGATGCGTCGCCGGGACGGCCGGCCCCCGTGGCACCGTCCGCCACCGGCGGTGCGGCCGCAGATCCTACCGTCGCCGTCGCGGGGGCCGCAACCGGCTCGGGGCCCTCGTGCTGCGGCGCGAGGCGTTCGACGAGGCCGAGGGGATCCTCGGCCGCCAGGGCCTGCGCCAGCTGCCGGTCGAACAGGCTCTCGTACACGTCCCGTCCGGGAACGCGCGGAAAGAGGCCCTCGGGAAGGGTCTGCCGCAGGGCCGCAACGAGCTGGGTGAAGAAGACCTCGCCGAGCTCGCGGGCCGCGGCGCGCCGCCCTTCGGCGGGCCCCATGCGCTCGATGGCGGCGAGGCGCCCGTCATCGAGACCGCGGGGCACCGAGAGCGAGGGTAGCGACGTGGGGGCAAGCGGATCCATGGCCACCGGCATTCTCCTCACATGATCTCGATCTCGGCCTGGAGCGCCCCGGCGGCGCGGACCGCCTCCAGGATGGCGATGAGATCCTGCGGCGTCACCCCCAGGGCGTTGAGGGCGCCGACGAGCTCCCCGAGGCTGACCCCTGGCCGCAGCACCGCCAGGCTGCGCTCGCTGCCCTCCTCGACCGAGAGCGTGGAGTCTGGGACGACCACGGTGCGGCCGCGCTCGGCGAAGGGCGCCGGCTGCGACACGCCGAAATCAGTCTTGACGTTGACCGTCAGGCTGCCGTGGGCGATCGCGATCGGCATCACGCGGACGGCGTCACCCATGATCACCGTGCCGGTGCGCTCGTTGAGGACGACGCGCGCGCGCTGGTCGGGCGCGACCTCCAGCGTCTCGATCTGCGTGGCGAGCTGCACCACACCTTCCTGATCGACCTCGGCGACGTTCACCTGAATGGTCCCGGCGTCGCGCGCCCGCGCCGCCGCGCGGGCGAGGTGGCGGTTGATCACGGCCGCCACCCGGCTTGCGGTGGTGAAGTCCGGATCCCGCAGGCTGATGGTGAGAATTCCCTGGCGTGCCACTTGAGCCACGACCTCGCGCTCGACGATGGCGCCCCCGGAGATGTAGCCCGCCGTCGGGTGCCCGCTCTGCGCGCTGGCGCCCGGTGCGCTCGCCGAGAAGCCGCCGCCGAGCGACACGGCGCCCTGCGCCACCGCGTAGACTTCCTGGTCGGCGCCGAAGAGCGGCGCTTGCAGCAGCGTGCCGCCTTGCAGGCTATCGGCGTCGCCGAGCGATGAGACCAGGACGTCGAGACGGTTGCCCGAGTGGGCGAAGGGCGGCAGATCGGCCGTCACCACCACCGCGGCGACGTTCTTCAGCTGCAGCTGCCGGGGATTGATCGCCAGCGTGAGCCCCCGCCGGCGCAGCATGTTGAGAATGCTCTGCGCCGTGAAGAGGGCCTGCTGGCTGTCGCCCGTGCCGTTGAGACCGACGACCACCCCGTAGCCCCAGAGCTGGTTGGCGCGCACGCCTTCGATGAAGGCGATGTCCTTGAGCCGCGCCGCCGGGGCCGGCACGGCGACGAGGAGCGTCGCCGCCGCCAGGAGAGCCGCGACGACCGAACGGCGACGGGACTCCTGGGTCGCAGGCGCGACACGGATGAGCAGCGGGCGGGGCGGTGTGCGCATGGTGCTCTACGCTAGAACGGCCACAACCAGTCGAGGAGCGTGTAGCCGAAGCCGGGGCGCTGCTGGTTGGCGACCACACCCGAGCCGTAGAAGTCGATGCGCGCATCGGCCAGGCGCCACGACGGCACCTCGTTGTTGGCGTCGATGTCCTCCGGCCGCACGATGCCGCGCAGCACGATGTATTCCTCCTCGGCGTTGAGCGTAACCGTCTTCTGGCCTTCGACGTGGAGATTGCCGCTCGGCTCCACCGCCGTCACCGTCACCGTGATGCGGCCGGTGAGGCTCGCCTTGCGGCTGGTGTCACCCTCCCCTTCGAACTCGCGCGCCGATTCGGCCGACACGACGTTCGACGGGTCGATGTTGCCGATGGTCGGGATGCCGAAGAACTCCTGCACGCTCGCCGAGATGGTCGAGGACGACCCGAGGTTGGTCTCGGCGTCCTTCTCGCCTTCGGCCGCCTCCGAGATGACCACCGTGAGCAGCTCGCCGGGGAAGCGCGGACGGACGTCGAGAAACGGATAGTTGGCGGCCTTGTCGGGCCGCCACAGGGACCCCATCCCGGCGGTCGGCGGCGTCGGTGAGGCCAGCCGCGGCATCTCGGGCAGGAGCGGCGGAGCCAGGGGCGGGTCCGTCGCGGCGCAGCCGCCGAGCAGCAGCAAGCCCAGGGCAAGCGGACCACAGCGCGCGCGGCGCCGCAGCGCGAACGTCCGCAGCAGCACCCGGAGCGAGCGTGTCATCTGGCCACCGATGCGCATTCGACCCTCAGAATCCCACCTCGACGGTGCCGGCATCCACGACCCGCCCGACGACCTCCTTGTGCGACGCTGCGTTCCACACCCGCACCTGGCCGTTCTGCGGCGCGTTTTCACGGACCTCGCCCCGCGTGGTGATGCGCAGCCCGGTCGATTCCGCGAGCAGCATGACGACATCCCCGCGCCGCACCACCACCGGCGCTTGGAGCTGATCGTGTCGCAGCGGTGCGAGCAGCGGAATGCCGACCCGGGCCTCCTTGCCGACCGCGTCCTCGGCACGAGTGACGGCGCCGCGCGGCAGCGCCGAGACGTCGCGGCGCTCGGCCATCACGTCCTCGGCGCCGACGATGCCGCCGGCCGAGATCGCCCGGCGCGCGACCCACACGTTCTCGAACAGGGCCAGATGCGCCGTCACCGTGGTCGAGCCCATCACGCGCTGGTCCTGGAGGAACTCGATGAGCAGGCGGGTCGTGCCCGCGGCCGGGTTGGCCTGGATCGGCGTCACCTGGGTCGTGAACGGCCCGAGGGGCAGGCCCACCGGCGCCGGCACGTCCACCTGCCGCAGCAGGACGTCCCCGCCCTGCGCCGCTACCTGCCGCTGCATGTACTCCTCGACGATCCCCCGCACCGCCGCCGCCGATACCTCCTGGGCCCGGCGATGCACCCGGACCAGGTTGGGAATGCGGTAGCGCACGCGGTCGAGGTCCACCACCTGCTCTCGCAAGGTGGCGAGAATCGTCGCCCCGGCGAAACTCCGCGTTCCCCCTGGCTGCGGCGCGCGCCCGATCTCGACATCGGCGAGCGCCGCGGCGCTCGGACCCTCGAGGCGGGCGAGATCGCCGAGCCGCACGACCTCGCCGTCGACCGTCGCCTCGGCGAGCACGCTGATGCGATCGAGCGCTCGAGCCTCGCGCTCGTCGTCCGCTTGCGCCACCGCCCACGGCACCCCGGCCGCGAGCGCCACCGCCATGGCCACGAGCCATGCCCTGATATGCGCCCTCATCCGCGCCCTCGCCTTCACGTGCCGATACCGTTGGTCACGCGCAGCATCTCATCGGCGGTATTGATGGCCCGCGACGTGACCTCGTAAGCGCGCTGTCCGACGATCAGCGCGATCAGCTCCTCGACCACGCTCACGTTCGATTGCTCCACGAATCCCTGCAGGATAGTGCCGCGCCCATCCTGGCCTGGCACGCCGGTCTGCGGCGTGCCGGAGCTGTCGCTCTCGCCCGAGAGATTGCGTCCGAGCGCCCGCAACCCCGCGGGGTTCGGGAAGCGGGCCAGCTGGATCTGTCCGATCTGACTCGGCGCCGCCTGTCCGGGAAGCTTCACGGTCACGGTACCGTCCTGCCCGACGGTGACCTCTTCGGCCTCGAGCGGGATGGTGATGACCGGCTCGAGCGGATCGCCCTCCGACGTCACCATGCGCGACTGGTTGTCGATCTTGAACGCCCCCGAACGGGTGTAGACCGTCTCGCCGGTCTGCAACGTCACCGGAAAGAACCCGTCGCCCTCGATCGCTAGATCGAGAGGGTTGCCGGTCTGGCTGACGCTGCCTTGGAGAAAGATCCGTTGAATGGCCGCCGGCCGGGTGCCGAGACCGACCTGGATGCCCGTGGGCGACTGGGTCGTGGTCGTAGACGCCGAGCCCGGCGTGCGCAGGGTCTGATAGAGCAGGTCCTGGAAATCGGCCCGGCCCTTCTTGAAGCCAACCGTGTTGACGTTGGCGAGGTTGTTGGCGACCACGTCGATGTGGAGCTGCTGCGCCAGCATCCCGGTGGCCGCGCTATAGAGCGCGCGGATCATCTAGTTCGTCCCCCCTACCTGTGCGATCGCCGTCTCGATCGTGCCGTCCACCTGTCGCATCGCTTGCATGTACGCCTCGTAGCCGCGGGCCACGTCGATCAGCTCGAGCAGTCCCTGCACGGCGTCGACGTTGGCGAGCTCGATCGATCCAGGCACGAGCTGCGTCTCGCCCGCATCCACGTCCGTCGGCGCCGCGTCCGCGGGCGCCGCGTAGAGCGCCGTCCCTTCGGGCACGAGCCGCTCGGGCGCGTCGAAGCGCACGAGCCGGAGCCGGCCGACGGGCGCGTCATCGACCGACACCCCGCCGCCGGCATCGATATCGATTCGCCCCGGCGGCAGGCGGATCTCCTGCCCGTTCTGTCCCAGGACCCCGTGACCGCCGGGCCCCAACAGCACGCCCGTTGGGTGGAGATGGAACTGGCCCTGCCGGGTGTAGCGCTCGCCGTTCGGCGTGCCGACGGCGAAGAAGCCCGGCCCGGTGAGCGCCACGTCGAGCGGACTGCCGGATTCGCGCACCGAGCCCTGGGAGGTATCGGTGATCGTCCTGTAGGCGATCGCCGGCACGGTGCCCCCCGGCGTCGAGACGAGGGTGCCGTAGCCGCCGCTCGTCTGGATCGCCCCGGGTTCGAGCGCCTCGACCAGTAGCTGCTGCGCCTTGAAGCCGGCGGTATTGACGTTGGCCAAATTGTTGGCCGTGATCTCGAGGCGCTCCATCGCCGCCAACCCCCCCGAGACCACCGCGTAGAGCGCCCCCGTCATCCGCCCACCCCCTCGAAAAGACGATCCGTCACGCGCGTCCGCACACCGCGGACGCACACGCCGACGCCGAATGGGCAGCAAGCCACATGCCACCCGGTGCGCTCCGGCGCGCCGCCCGCCACGGCCGCATCGCGCCGCCTTACTCGGCAGGGCCTGCCGCCCCGGCAGGTTCTGCCGCGGCCGCCCCTCGGCCCGTGCGCTGGGCCGTGGGCGCGCGCACCGGCGTCACCGACCGCGGCCGCAGCTCGAACATCAGCCGCACCGCCGCCGGATCGAGGTTGAGCGCCCGCGCCACCTCGACAGGCCCCATGCCGCCCGACGCGAGGCGATCGATCTCGTGGCGCACGGCGTCGGCGCTCGGTTCGGCGCGCATCACGCGGCGCACGCGCTCTTCCTCTTCGGCCAGCCGGTAGAGCAGGTCGCGCAGCTGCTTCTCGCGCAGCCCGAGCAGCCGCTCGAATTCCTTCGCCCGCTCCTCCGCCTCCGCGACCAGACGCCCGAGACCGGCACGCGCGTCCTCGAGCGCGTCACGCTGCGCGAGCCACCGCCGGGCGACGGCACGCTCGGCGCGCGACAGGTAGACGACACAGAAGCCGATCACGATCAGGTCCGCGAGCACGATCGTCACGATGGCGAGCGTCATCAGCATTCCCCTCCCCCCTGTCCGCGCGCCCGCCTCGCCGCCGTCACACGACGATGTCGACCCGATGCTCCTCGGTGGCGGGCCCCGGGCTGCCATCGTCGCCCGGCCGTCCCTCGCCGTCGGCTGGCGGGCTCTCCACCGGCCGCTCCGGGCGGCGACTGCGGTCCTTCTGCCGCCGGTCGCGGCCGTCGCCGCCCGGCGAGACGACCGGCACCGACGGACCGACGCCGCCCATGCGCTCCCACGTCGGGCGTCCGACCCCACCTTCCATGCGCGCCGCGCTCCCTCATTCGGCCGCGCTGATCGATCCGCGCAGATTGCCGCGCAGGCGCAGCATGGCTTGCGAGTGGATCTGCGACACGCGCGATTCGGTCAGCCCCAGCACGGCGCCGACCTCCTTCATGGTCAACTCCTCGTTGTAGTAGAGCGTCACCACCATGCGCTCGCGCTCGGGCAGCTGCCCGATGGCGTCGGCGACGATGTCGATGCGCTCCTGCGTCAGCAGCACCGCCAGCGGATCGGAGCCGTCCTGATCCTCGCCGTGGGGACGCAGGCTGATGCGCTCCTCCCCGGAACCGAAGCCGAGATCCTCGAGGGAGAGCAGGCACATCTCGCCGACCTTGCTCAGCAGCTCCTGGTAGTCCTGGAGGCCGAGCCCGAGCGCCCGCGCCACCTCCTCCTCGGTCGCGGGGCGGCCGAGCGTGTTCTCCAGGGAGAGACACGTGCGCTCGAGAAGGCTCGCCTTCTGGCGCACGCTGCGCGGCACCCAGTCGAGCGAGCGCACGTGGTCGAGAATGGCACCGCGGATACGAAACTGGGCGTAAGTGGCGAACGACGCTTCCTTGGCCGGATCGTACTTCTTGACGGCGTCGAGCAGACCGACGATTCCCCAGCTCACCAGGTCGTCGATGTCGATGTGCGGCGGCTTGCGCACGGCCAGGCGTTGCACCACCTGCCGCACCAGCGGCAGATGCCGCTTGAGAATCTCTTCCCGGTCGGCCGAGCCGCCGGCGTACCGCTCCGGTCCGCGCGCGTCCCCGCCGTCCCGGCCGCGGGGTGGCGCCACGCCGAGCTGCAGCGGCCGGGCCGGCGCCGCCCGCTTGCGGGGCGCTGTGCCGCGAGGTCGTGTCGACATGCCTCCCCCACCCTCTCCCACGCTACACCTGCGCCACCAGATTGCGGAAGAAGAACTGTGCGCCGCCCGTCGGCCGCGCGCGCCACGGCCGCACGAGCACGCAGTCCGCGAGCGTCTCGAACGCCCGCGCCGCCGGCGATCGCGGCGCGGTCAGCAGCACGGGTCGCTGCTCGCGCACGGATCGCTGCACGGCATCGTCGATGGGCACGTAGCCGGCGTACTCGATGCCCACCCCGAGGAAGCGTTCCGCCACGCGCGCGATCTGCGTGTGGGTGCGGCGGGCCTCGCCCTCGCCGCTGCACATGTTGACCAATAGAAGAAACCGGCGCAGCCCATGGCGCGTGGCGAGCACCTTCATGAGCGCGTACGCATCGGTCAACGCGGTCGGCTCCGGCGTCACCACCACCAGCACCTCGTGGGCGGCGCTGTTGAGGTAGAGCACGTTGGACGAGATGCCTGCGGCGGTGTCGATGAGCAGCACGTCGAGCGCCCCGTCGAGGGCGTCCACCTGCTCGAGGAGCAGCAGACGCTCCTGCGGGCCGAGCCGCGTCAGGTCCTCGATCCCCGTGGCCGCGGGGACGACGCGCACCCCGGCCGGCCCCTCGACCGCCACCTCAGCAAGGCTGCGCTCGCCGCGCAGCACGTGCTGCAGCGTGTGGCTCGGGTTGAGACCCAGAACTACGTCGATGTTGGCGAGCCCGAGGTCCGCATCGAGGATGAGCACCCGGCGCCGGCGCCGCGCCACCGCCACGGCCAGGTTGGCCACCACCGTGGTCTTGCCGACGCCGCCCTTGCCGCCGGTGACCGCGATCACCCGACACGTCGGCGCCGCCACCGGCGGGGGCTCCGGCGCAAAGGCCATTCGCATCGCGCGCTGTCCATTTTCGTCGTACGTCATGCCGCCCCCAACCACACCGCCAGGCGATTCGCCGACGCCGTCTCCAGATCGCCTGGCACCCCGCGTCCCGTACCGAAGAAGGCCACCGGCAGGCCCCGTCCCCACAGCGCACCGAGCGTCCCATGCGCCGGCGCCGCGTCGATCTTGGTCACGATGCAAGCATCGGGCCGGAGCTCGGCGAGCGCGTCGCACACCTGCCGGCTCACGATCGGCGCCGTCGTGGCACTGAGCACGAGGGTGCGGCGCACATCGCCGGCGCAGTCGGCCAGCGCGCGGATCTCCCCGCGCCTGTCACCGTCGGCTGCTGCGACACCCACCGTGTCGACGAACACGTCGTCGACGCCCGCGAACGCCTCGATCGCGCGCCGCAGCTCGCCCGCGCCGCCGACGACCGCGTGCTGCGCCCCGAGGATGCGGGCGTATGCGCCGAGCTCCTCCGCGCCGCCGATGCGATAGGTGTCCGCCGACACGAGGGCGACCCGGCGCTTCCCGTGGAGCGTCGCGCGGCCGGCCAGCTTGGCGATCGTCGTAGTCTTGCCGTCTCCCGGCGGCCCGAAGAAGATCGATACGCGTTGCGCCGCCGCACCACGGCGCCCGCGCTCCTGCCCCGCCTCGCAGAACGTCACCCCTCGCCCCGCCGCGTTCGCCAGCGCGGCGTCGAGCCGCGCCCCGCGCGCCATTCGCGCTGCCGCCTCCTCGATGAAGCCGGCGGCGATGACACCCTCGACCCCGGCGGCGAGCAACGACGCGTGCAGGCGCCCGAGCTCCGCCGGAAGATCCCCGATCGCGCCGTCGCCGATCGCGCTGCCCGTCGCGCGCACGACGAGCGCCCGTACCAGTTGAGAGAGTCGGCGCACCTCGTCGGCGAGCGCGGCGTCGGCGCTGGTCGGCGCCACATCCGCCGCCGGCGCGTCGTCCACCGCCGCCACCACCTCGACACCGCCCGGCGTGCCGGGAATCGACCGCGTCTCGAGGATCAGCGCATCCGGACCGAGCGTCTCACGCACGCTCGCCAGCGCCGCCGTCATGGTGGAGCCGGTGAAGCGCCTGAGCTTCATTCGAGGGTCACCATGCCGATCGACTGCACCCGCACTTCGGCGGGAATCTCGGCGGGCGAGAGAATAGTGAGCGTGGGCACGTAGCGCTCGATCATGCGGCGCAGGTACGGCCGCAGCTGCGCCGAGCACACGAGCACGGGCTGCTGCCCCTTCTCGGCGAACTGCTCCATCCACTTCCCGAGCCGGAAGACGAGGCGCTTCGCGGTCGTGGGCTCGAGGGCGAGATAACCGCCGTCCGGTCCATGCTGGACCGCGTCGATGGCGGCGCGCTCCGCCTGCGGCGCCAGGGTCATGAGGGGCAGGCTGCCGTCGGTGCCGACGAACTTCTTGGTGATGGAGCGGGCCAACGCCTGGCGCGTGTACTCGGTCAGTTGGTCGATGTCCTTGCTCTGCGGCGCATGGTCCGCGAGCGTCTCGACGATGCTGAGCATGTCACGAATGCTCACACCCTCGCGCAGGAGATTCTGCAGCACCTTCTGGATCTGCCCCACGGTGAGCTGCTGCGGCACCAGCTCCTCGACCGCCTTCGGCTGGGTCTTGGCGAGCGTGTCGAGCAGGTTCTGCACCTCCTGGCGGCCGAGCAGCTCATGCGCATGCCGGCGAATGATCTCGGAGAGATGGGTGACGATCACCGTGGCCGGGTCGACCACGCTGTAGCCGTGCATCTGCGCCCGCTCGCGATCCGCCTCGGCTATCCACAGCGCCTCGAGCCCGAAAGCCGGCTCGCGCGTCGGCGTCCCGGGTACGGGCTGCAGCACGGTGCCGGGATTGATGGCGAGATGCGCCGCCACCTGCACCGTGCCCTTGGCGATCTCCGCGCCCTTCAGCAGGACGGCGTACTCGCCGGGCTTGCGTTGCAAGTTGTCGCGAATGTGAATCGGCGGCACGATGAAGCCCATGTCGAGGGCGAGCTGGCGGCGCAGCCCCTTGATCCGCTCCACCAGCGGGCTCCCGCTCCCGGCGCTGCCATCGACGAGCGGCACGAGCTCGTAGCCGACCTCGAGCTCCATGAGATCGAGCGGCAGCAGCGCCTCGATGCGTTCGGGTAGTGCCTTGCCGAGCGCCGCAGCCCCCTGTCCGGCCGCCGGCACCGCCGCCGGCGCGCGCTCGGCGCCACCGGCCCGCCGCAGCCCGATGACCAGCGCGGCGAGGCACATGAAGGGCAGGAACGGCAGCCCGGGCACCAGAGCGAAGAGGGTGAGGAAGGTCGCGACCAGCGTGAGGACGCGCGTATTGGAGAAGAGCTGGCCGGCGAGCTGGCTGCCCAGATCGTCCTCGGCCGCCGCCGCGCGGGTGACGATCATGCCGGCGGCCGTGGAGACCAGCAGCGCCGGCAGCTGTGACACCAGCCCGTCACCGATGGTGAGCAGCGTATACGTCTCGGCGGCGGTGCGCAGATCGATGCCGCGCTGCACGACGCCGATGAAGATGCCGCCGACGATGTTGACAGCGGTGATCACGATGCCCGCCAGCGCGTCGCCGCGCACGAAGCGGCTGGCGCCGTCCATGGCCCCGTAGAAGTCCGCCTCGGCCTCGACCTCGCGGCGCCGGCGGCGCGCCTCCGCCTCGGTGATGAGGCCGCTGTTGAGCTCGGCATCGATAGCGAGCTGCTTGCCCGGCAAGCCATCGAGGGTGAAGCGGGCCGCCACCTCCGCGATGCGTCCCGTGCCGCGCGTGATCACCGACCAGTTGATGACGACGAGGATCAGGAACACGACGATCCCGACGACGTAGCTGCCACCGACCACGAAGCTGCCGAACGCCTGGATGACGTGGCCGGCCGCCGCCGGCCCTTCGTGCCCATGAAGCAAGACCAGGCGCGTGGAGGCGACGTTGAGCGACAGGCGGAAGAGCGTCACCACCAGGAGCAGCGTCGGGAACGTCGAGAACTCGAGCGGCCGCGGGCTGTAGATGCCCACCAGCATCACCAGGATGCCGATGGTCACGCTCGCGGCCAGCAGCACGTCGAGGAGCGCCGTCGGCAGCGGGATGACCATGAAGACCACCACGCCGATGATCGCCGCCGGCAGCACCATGTCCCCGGGCCGCGTCGCGCCGACGAGTCTCGCTGTTGCCGCCTCAGCCATCTCCACCTACGACCGGACCACGCCGCCCACCGCGGTCGCTCACCGAGACACGCCCCCGAGCCCGTGCGCCGCGGCCTGCGCCCGGCGCTGGAGCGAGTAGATGTACGCCAGCACCTCGGCCACGGCGCGATAGAGCGCCGCCGGGATCTCCTGGCCGATCTTGACCGACCGGTAGAGCGCGCGGGCGAGCGCGCGCCGTTCGACGATCGGCACGCCGGCCCGCCGCGCCGCGGCCTTGATCTGCTCGGCCACCTCGCCGGCGCCCTTGGCGACCACGCGCGGCGCGCGCATCAGATCGGCGACGTAGCGCAGCGCCACGGCCACGTGCACCGGATTGGTGAGCACGACGTCCGCGGTGGGCACCTCGGCGAGCATCCGGTTCTTCGTCAGCTCGTAGTGGAACTTCCGGAACCGGCGCTTGATCTTGACGTCGCCTTCGGTCGAGCGCTGCTCGTCCTCCAGCTCCTGTCGCGTCATCTTGAGGCTCTGCTCGACGCGGTAGTACTCGTAGCCGTAGTCGATGGCGGCGAGCGCCAGCAGCGCCGCGCCGACGAAGAGGACCGTGTCGCGGATGCCGGCGCCGATGAAGGCCACCACGTCGAGAACGCCGACGGCGACCAGGGCCTCGGCCCCCGTCCCGGCGCGGAGCACGATCCGGTAGGCCACGTAGCCGACGATGAGCAGCTTCACCACCGCCTTGAGCAGCCCGACGACGGCTTCCGCCGCGACCATGCGCTTGAGCCCGGCGAGAAGGTTCACGCGCTCGAGACTCGGCATCAGGCGGTCCATGCGCACGACCATGCCGCCCTGCGAGAGATGGGCGCCGATGCCGGCCACGGCTGCGACGCCCACGAGAGGCGCCGCGAGCAGGGCCCCGTCGACGACCATGCGACGCAGCACCAGCGGCACCGTCGCCTCGGTGATCTCCAAGGTGGCGGAAAGGGCGATCCAGCGGGCGAGCATCTCGCGACAGCGCGCCAGCAGCGCCGGCGCGCACCACATGCCCGCGGCGACGCTCGCGAGGACCACCGCCGCGGTGGCGATCTCGCGCGACCGCGGGACCTGCCCGCGCTCGCGCGCCTCGGTACGCCGCCGCGGTGTCGGCGGAAGGCTCCGATTCTCCTGGTCGACCTCTGCCACGCTCTCGTACCCCGGCGCCGCGGCGCCGCCTCAGTGGAGCCCCCCGAGCAGGCCGCCGAGGAGTCGATCCACTCCGGTCAGCCGCTCGCCGATGAACCGGACCGTGTAGGGCAGGCCGGCGCTCAGCAGGAAGAAGCCGGCGACGATCTTCACCGCGAATCCCATGAAGAACACGTTGAGCTGCGGCACCGCCCTGGCGAGGAGCCCGAGCGCCGCATCCGTGATCAGCAGCCCGCCAAGGACCGGCGCCGCGATCCTGACCGCGACCTCGAACAGTCCTCCGACCGCTTGCAGCAGCCCGCCGACCTCGCGGCCGGAGAGTCCGAGGGTGCCCGGCGGCGCCAGCTCGAAGCTGCGCAGCAGCGCCTGCACCAGCAGGTGATGCCCGTCCACCGCCAGAAACACCTGCAGCGCCACGAACTGCACCCAGAGGGCGACGGGCGTCACCTGCAGCTGCGTGCGCGGGTCCACCACCTGGGCGATGCCGAGTCCCATCTGGATGCCGGCCAGCTCCCCGCCCATGATCGCGCCGCTGAGGACGAGCTCCATCGCCAGGCCGACCATGAGCCCGACGCCGAGCTCGAGCGCGATCGGGCCCACCAGCCCCGGCACGTCCACGATCGTCGCGGCCGCCCCGATCGGCACCAGCCCGGCGAGCCCGAAGGCGATGGCGACGGTCACGGCGACGCGAACGCGCATCGGCACGCCCTGGTGCCCGAAGATCGGCGCCGCGATCATCATGCCCCCGAGTCGAGCCACCACGAGCATCCAGTGGATCACGCGCTCGGGCGGTACGACGACATCAGCCCCGTTCATGTCCGCACCGCACCCGGCGCTCCGGCACCGCAGCCCATCATCCGACGTAGCTCGGCAGCTCCTGGATGAGCACCGTCGTGAAGCTCACCAGCTTCTGGAGCATCCACGGGCCGAAGATCGCGAGCGAGACCACGACGGCGAGCATCTTCGGAATCAGGGTGAGCGTCATCTCGTTGATCTGGGTGGCCGCCTGGACAAGCGCCACCGCGAGGCCGACGACGAGGCCCGCGAGGAGCACCGGGCCAGCCAGGACGAGCACGAGCTCGACGGTCTGACGGCTGATCCCCACGATCGTCTCGATGGTCATCACTCTCTCCTATCGAAAGCTCTTCAGCAGCGAGCCCACGAGCACGTTCCACCCGTCGACGAGGACGAACAGCATGAGCTTGAAGGGCAAGGACACCAGCACCGGCGGCAGCATCATCATGCCCATCGACACCAGGACCGACGCGATCACCATGTCGAGGACCAGAAACGGAATGAACAGCAGAAACCCCATCTGAAACGCCGTCTTCAGCTCCGAGATCATGTAGGCCGGAATCAGCACCTGCGCCGGCATCGCCGCCGGCGATGCCGGCCGCTCACCGCCCGCGGCGCCCACGAACAGCGCCAGGTCCTTCTCCCGCGTCTGGCGCAGCATGAAGCCGCGCAACGGCTCGTACGCCCGCTCGAGCGCCTCCATCTCGGTCAGCTCCTCGTCGAAGTACGGTTGCACCGCCTTGGCGTGCACGTCCCGGAAGACGGGGAGCATGACGAAGACGGTGAGAAAGAGCGCGACCGGGATGAGCACCTGTGTCGGCGGCATCGTCGGGGTGCCGATCGCCTGGCGCACGAAGGAGAGCACGATGACGATCCGGACGAAGGCGGTGAGCGCGATGAGCAGTGTCGGCGCCAGGGAGAGAATCGTGAGCAGGATGACGATCTGGAGGCTGCCCGAGATCCGGCCGCCCTCTCCCGCCCCGAGGCTCAGCGACAGCTCCGGAGCCGCCGCGTGCGCCACGGTGAGCCCGGCGACGGCGCCGAGCCCGAGGATGCCGGTCGCCGCCACGGCAGGCCAGAGCCGCCAGACGCGCCAGCGGCGCCGCACGTGTCGATTCACGTACGGGCCCCTTCGCGTGCGGGCACGGCGCAGGGCTCGGCGCCGAACGCCTCGGTCGAGGCGATCTCGGACTGGGAGGTCTGCGCCAATCGTGAGTCCCGCCCGGCTCGCGCCGGCGTCGACCCCGCTCGCGTCCACGAGTCGGCGCGCGACCGCCGCCGTGGTCTCGAGTTGATACGCGCCACCAGGCGCACCGTGTTGCCCGACAAGGCGAGCAGCAGTCGCTCGCCCTCGACGTCGACGAGCGTGAGCACGCGCTTGCTGCCGAGATAGCGGCTGGTGACGAGCTCGATCCGCCCGCCGTCCGACCCGAGGGCGCGCGATCGGCGCCATCCGAGCGCCAGCATGACGGCGACGGTGAGCACGCCGACGGCGACGGACACCATTGCCACGGGATCATCCATGCTCGTCGTCACGCCAGGTTCTCCACCCGTGCGGTGGGGCTGATGATCTGCGTCAGGCGCACGCCGAACTTCTCGTTGATGATCACCGCCTCACCGCGGGCGATGGGTTTACCGTTGACCAGGACGTCGAGCGGCTCACCCCCGGGCTTGTCGAGCTCCACCACCGAGCCGGCCCCGAGAAGCAGCAATTCGCGGATCGTCAGACGCGCGCCGCCGAGCTGCACCGTCACCCGCAGCGGCACGTCGAGCAGGAGATCGAGGCTCGCCCCGCCCTCCAGCTTCTGGCCGTGCGCCCCACCGCCGCTCTCGCTCCCGGACGCCGTCGGCGCCGGGCCGTGCGCTCCTGCCGTTTGCTGTGCCATCAACACTCTCCTCCATCAGCGCGCGACGGCGGCATGCTAGGCCCGCCGGCCGACGCGCCCGAGGACGCGCACCGCGTGTCCGCTGCGCGCGAGCCCCGGCATGCCGTAGAACTTGGGCAGTCCCTCGACGCGCACCACCACCGGGTCGTCCTTGCGCGTGTCGAGGACGAGCATGTCGCCCTCCTTGAGCGCCACCAGCCGCCGCAGGCTGACGAGACAGCTCCCGAGCTCCACGGAGACGTCGATGCTCACGTCATCGATGCGCTCGCGCATCTGTCCCATCCAGCTCGGGCCGCGATCCTCCGCCAGGGCGTCGATCTCACCCGCGAGCTTGGCGCGCAGCGGATCGAGCGCGCCGTACGGGATGCACACCGTGAGACTCAGCTCCTCCTCGGATTCGAGCAGGATCCGCACCTCGGCGACGAGCGCCACGGCGTCATCGGTGGCGATCACCGCGTGGCTGAAGTGCGATTCCGAGCGCACGATCGTGAGCTCGAGCGGCTCGATGACCTGCCATGCCTCCTGAAAGTCGCCGAGGATGCGGATCACGAAGCGCTGCAGCACTCGAGTCTCGATCAGCGAGTACTCCCGTTCCTCGATGGCTTTCGACCGCCGCGTCTTGCCGCCGAAAGCGACCTCGAGCGCCGCCGCCGCGAGGGTCGGCGACAGCAGCAGAAGGCCGTTGCCGTGGAGCGGAGCGAGCTTGAACATGTGAACGCTCTGGGCGCGCGGAAACCGATGCGTCCAGCTGCCGTAGCGCAGCAGCTCGACGCCCGACAGGGACAGCCCGCCGATGTCGCCGAGGGTGCCCTCGATGGTGCCGCGGAGGTTTCGAATGAAGACGTCGAAAACGCGATCGAGACCCGGCAGCCGGCCGTAGAGCGCCCGCTCCTGTACCGTCAGGTCGCACGGCCGGACGGCCGCCGGACCCTGCACACCGCGCGCGCCGGGCACGCTCCCCTCGGAGACGCCCTTGAGAAGCGCATCCACCTCGTCTTTCGACAGCACCTCGCCCATGACGTCACGCCGGCGTCATCGCCTCACTGCACGATGAACTCGGCGAAGTAGACGGCCTTCACGGCATCGTCGGCGAGAACGCGATTGACGCGCGCGATGATCTCGTCACGCAGCTGCGCCTTGCCCTCGACGGTGCGCACATCGCCGACGGACTTGCTACTGAGGAGCGTGAGGACCAGATCGCGGATCTGCGCCTGCTTGCCCGAGAAGTGCGGCGGCGGCTGCGCGCCGAGGAACTCGAGCTTCATCGTAACCTTGAGGTAGCGCTGCGTCCCCTCGTCGGCGAGGTTGACGACGAACGGATCGAGGGGCGCGACGGACCCGGCGCCCTCTTCTTCGCCGTGCGCCGCCGGCTCTCCGTGTGCTCCCGCTTGCTTGCCGTGCCCATCCTTCTTTTTTTGGCCATGGGCCGCCGGCGGCTTGGCCGCCTCGGCCTCGCCCGCACCCCCGAGCACGCCGGTGAAATAGGCGACACCGCCGCCGGCCCCGAGCACCACCGCAACGGCGATGAGAATGATCAGTAGCTTCGACTTGCCGCCCTTCGCGTCCGGCGCGTCCTTCGCCTCTCCGTCCTTCGCCTCGGCCATCGGCAATCCTCCGCCCCGCACCAGTGCCCGTGCTGCCTTCGAGGCAGCAAGGCATGTGCCACGGCGCTGCCACCCCCGGAGAGGCCGGCGCTACGGCGTATCGCGGAAAATCGGGAGCTTCGGGCGGCTGCGGCCGGTGGCGCGGTCAACGTCCTGACCACTCACGGCATCCGCCGCTCATTTTCCTGACTCGAGACGGAGACCGACACCGAGGGGCGGCCCGGCTCGGCCGCCCCTCGGTCGGAATCACCGGACGCCGCGCAACTAGCGGATGATGTTGACGAGGTCGTTCAAGAGCTGATCGCTCGCGGTGATCACCCGCGTGTTGGCCTGAAACCCACGCTGGGCTTCGATCAGGCGGATGAACTCGTCGGCGATGGACACGTTCGAGTTCTCCAGCGAGCCGCCCACGACCGCGCCCCGGCCGCCGCTCAGGGGCACATCGACGACGGCAACGCCCGAGTCGGCCGATTGCTGGAACAGCTGATCGCCGAGCGGCAGGAGTCCTTCCGGGCTCGGAAAGCGGGCCAGGGCGAGCTGGCCGATGACCCGCGATTCACCGTTGGAGAACAGCGCCTCGACGAAGCCCTCTTCGGTGAAGTTCACGCCCTTGAGGTCGCCCACCCCGAAGCCGTTCTGGGAGCTGAAGCGCAGCGAGAACGGGCTCGCGTTCTGGCTGAGGCCGTCGGTCAAGCCGGTGGCGCCGAAATCGAAAGCGATCGTCTGCGCATTCGCGCCCACGAACGTGATCGTGGTCGGCGCGGCCGGGGTCACCGTACCGAGCGAGCCGTCGGCGTTGAACGTGATCGTCCCGTTGCCCACGATCATGGGATCGCCCGCGCCGAGGCTACCCGGCGCCGGGCTGCTGACCTCCCCGGCATCGAAGGCGACATCATAGCGCCAGGCATTGGTACCCGTGCGCGTGAAGAAGACCGTTGCCGTGTGCACGCCGCCGAGCGAATCGAAGACCTGCACCGGAACCGGGTGCGTGGCGCTAGCATAGGCGTTGGTGAAGCTCGAGGAATCGAAGCCGCCCGCTGGGATGGCGCCGTTGGCGTCGAGGTTGGCACCGACGGTGGCAGTCGTCGTCGCCTGCGCCTGGCTGTTGAGGTTGGCGGTGTTGATGGGCGCCGGGGTGCCGACGCGTTGCCCGGTGGTCTGCGAGATTGGGAACGCCAGCACCGGCAGTCCCTCCGGCGTGATGATGTCGCCGTTGGCGTCGCTGGTGAAGTTGCCGGCGCGGGTGAACAGCGGTGCGTTCGGGTCACCGACCAGGAAGAAACCCTCGCCATCGATCGCGAGATCCTTGTCTCGCCCCGTGGCTTCGATTGCGCCCTGCTGGAAGAGCGTGCGCACCGCCCCGACCCGGGCGCCGAGGCCGATTTTCCCGAGCTCACCGCCGCCGCTCGCGCTCAGGAGATCCGCAAACTCGGTGCGACTCCCCTTGAATCCCGTCGTGCTGACGTTGGCAATGTTGTTGCCGATGACGCTCAACGCCGCGCTCTGACTGTTGAGCCCGCTCGCGCCGATCGCCAGTGCTCCGAATACCGCCATGCCTCATTCCTCCCCTTCGAAAGCCCCGGGCTGCCGCCCGGCCTGCTGCGTTGTTCCCTGCGATCTCGTGATTCCACTGCCGCTACCGTCATGCACCGCTGAGCGCTCGCGCCCTCAGCCATCCTCCGCACCTCCCGCCGCGCTCTCGGGCGCACGAATTGCCCCGATCTCACCGAGGGCCACGCGCCGCTCTCCGAGCAGCAGCACCGGCGCCTCGCCGCGCATGTCGACGCCCGTCACCGTCCCTTGCACGAAGCTCTCGACCTCCACCGGCTCCCCGGCCTCGTCGCGGCCGCTGATACGCGCCGTGTAGGGCCCATCGGGCACCTGCAAGCCGCGATCGTCCTTGCCGTCGAAGATGAACTCCAGCTCTCCGGCCGGCGCCGCGCCGAGATCGACGGTGCGCACGGTGCCACCCCCCGGCGCCTCGATCGCGATCTGGACACCCGTGGCCCCCTGCGGCACGTCGAGCACGAGGGCGCTCGCCGCCCCGTCCGTCATCTCGATCGTATCGCCGCCAACCGTCACATCGGCGCCGAGCAGGCTCACCGGGTCGATCTGCTCCCGGCTCGACATCGCTTCCCCGAGATTCTTGAGGGCGGTGTTGATGCCGTAGAGCTGCTCCAGGCTCGAGAACTGCGCCAGCTGGCTCGTGAGCCCGTTGACGTCGAGCGGATTCAACGGATCTTGATTCTGGAGCTGGGTGATGAAGAGGGTCAGGAACTGCTGCTGGTCGACGGTCTCGTTGGCGCCCAGCGCCGACGGCGCCTGCTCCTCGGCCGACTGAGCCGCCGCAGAAGCCCTCGTGTCGATCGCATCGATCATGATCGCGAATGCCCTCCCTTCCTCGCCGCTCGCTCATGCGCGGACGCTGAGCCGACCGCCGTGTACCGCCCCGAGGGATCCGGGTGTCTCGTGCGTCCGCTCGCGCGTCTCGTGCCCCGGCGGGCCGCTCGGCCGCCCGGTAGCGAGCGCGCCGTGCGCGTCGCGTTCGAAGGCCGGCCTGCCATCGCCGCTGCCGACGCCGACACTGAAGCTGTCGAGCCGCAGGTTGTAGCGCTCGAGCGCGCTCTCGAGATGCGTGCGCTGGCTCGCGAGCAGCGCTCGCGCATCGTCGCTCGCGGTGGCAACGCTCGCGTGCACCCCGCCGTCGCGCACGGCGACCCGCACCTCGAGCTCGCCGAGCCCTCGCGGCTCGAGCGTCAGCCGCATCTCCCCATCGTGCCGCAGCCGGCCGACGACGTCCCGCTCCGCGCCCGCGGCAAGCGCCCGCTCCAGATGGATGGTGCTCGGCGGGCCGCCGGGACGCGCCGCCTCGCCTTTACCGCCTGCCGCGCCATGGCCCTCACCGGCGGCGCCGGATCGCGCGCCCTCGGCCGAGGGCGGCGCCGCGCCGTGATCGACACGCGACACCTCGCTCCTCGTGGCGCCGGAATCGCCTGGCTCCTGCTGTTGCTGAGCTGGCCCCTGCGCACGCGGTCCATCGCCCGGGGACGGCACCCGCAGCTGCGCGCTCGCCGCCTGCGCGCTCCCCGGGCGTCCGGAGAGCGCCCGCGCCATGCGTGCGTCGTCGCGCGCCTGGACCGCCGGGGCCTCGTCGGCAGGATTGCGGGCGCTGCCGTCGTCCCACGTCGCGGCATCGTCGCCAGCCCGCGCGTCCGCATCGCCTGCACTCGTCTCGACGACGGAATCCTCGACGCCGTGCTCCGATGATCCGGCTGTCCCCGCAAGTTTCACCGGACCAGTCGGCTTCGCAGTCGTTGCGGCGTCGGGCGCCGAGGCGGCATCATGTGGAGCGGATCGCGGCGGGTCGCCCTCGTTTGCAGCGGACGGCTTCACCGCCGTCGTTGTCGCTGGTTTCGGCGCCATGGCCCCGGTCTGCTCGCCGGCGGCGCTCCGGTCGATCGCCCCTCGCTTCGCGACGGAACCTTGCGAGGGCTTTTGGCTTGCGATGGACGCCGCACCGTCGCTCAGCGCGACCTGCTCGACCCTCGGCAATGCGGGTCCGTCGCCCGAAGCGCCGGCGATGCCGGGCGCGGATCCTTCCTCGCCTCCGGCCTTCTCGCCTTTCTCATCATCGCCATCGCCGATCGCTCGCGGCCGGTCGCCGCCCGGCACAACGGCAGCGACGCCCGTGACTGGCGTGTTTGTCGCGTCCGGCGGGCTCGACGCGCCTGCGGCGCGCGGCGAATCGACCACGTCCACGGCGTCTTCGCGCTCGGCCTCCGCTCCGACCTCGGCCTCGGCCTCGGCTGCGCCCCGCTCTCGCGCACCGTTGGCGGCGACACCGGCCTCCGCCCCGCCGGCGATGCGCCCGCTGCCGCCCGGATCGACGCCCGGCGCGCCGACAAACGTGTCTTCACCGTGCCCATCCACCGTCTGCACGCCCGCCGTCATCGTGGACGCGCGACTCGCACACTCGCCGATCGCACACGCCTCGCCGGCGCTGCCGGCCACTACCGAGCCCGCCGCCGTGGGAGCAACCGCCGCGCCGTCGCCGTTCGCCGGGCCCTTTCCGGAGCCGCCCGTTGGTCCACGACTGCGGACGAGGGCGGCCTCGAAGCGCTCGCCCCCGTCCAAGGGAACGGCGTCTCGCACCGGCGCGCATGGCTCACTCCCTGCCTCTCGGCTGCGCCCGGCTGGCTCGGCTGCGTGCAGCTGCATGCTCCGGCGTCCCGCAGCAACGCTCGTACCACCCGCGCCGGGTGCGAAATCGCTCGAGAATCAAGGTGTTCGCGATTGCGAGCGCGGTAGATTTCGCCCTCGCGCCGGCGCTTGTTGCCTACCGCGGAGGACTCGCGGACGAGTGCGGCTGCAGGGGAAAGCTGTAACTGACGACCACGTGCCCGATTCGTGCGCGCGGGCTAGCGCTAGCGCGAGGCCGCCGGGCTCGCCGGGCGTGAGGGCTTCCGCCCACCGAGGAGCTCGGTCAGGACGACGGCCTTCTCGGGCTTCATCAGCGGCAGGACGGCGCTGATCTGCCGCTGCTTCATGTGCTGGAAGATGCGCAGCACGGTCGCGTCGTCGAGCCGATCGAAGAGCGGCGCCGCCTCCTCGGCCTTCATGGCGCCGTAAATCTTGCCGAGCTCTTCCATCGCATCGACCGCAGCGCCGCCGCTGCTCGCGTCGGGCGTGTGGCCGGCGGCCGCGGCGCCGGGCGGCTGCCCCCCCGGCTGCGCCGGGCTTCCGGCGGGCACGGCGACAGATGCCGTCGATCCGGTCAGGCTCTCGAGATGCACGATCTTGTCGTTCAGATCCTTCGCGGCGGCAGCGATCGCCGCCTCGCGGCGGGCGAGCTCGGCATCGCGCCGCGCGAGCTCCTCGTCGCGCCGGCGCAGGACCTCCACCAGCTCGCGCACACCGCGACTCTCGGCATCGAACTCGGCGCTCGGCCGGTCTCCGGGAATGCGGAGGGGCTCGGACGCCGGCGGCGCCGCCTTCGGCGCGATGCCGGCGGGCGCTGCTGCGCCGGCGCCCGTGCTCGGCTTGGCGGCCCGCGTCACGGCGGGAGTGCTGGCGCTTCGCGCACTGCCGCCGTCGCCGCCGCCCACGGCCAGTGCCGCGAGCGGCAGCAGTCCCGCGAGCTTCACCGTCAGCACCACGGCGACCCCGGTTCGCATCCAACGCCGCGGGTCCATCGCCAGCTCAGCCCCCATCGGGCTCGTCTCGCTGCGGCCGTCGTGCCAGGTCGTCGTGAAAGCCGGCCTCGGCGCGCGCCTCGGCTTTAGCCTCGCGCGCCTCACCCTTGCGCTCGAGCACCTCGAGCTGCCGCTCCTCGCGCCGCCGTCCGAGCAACTCGCCGCGGCGCTCCTCGATCGTCGCCGCGAGCGTGCGGGAGCGGGCGGCCAGACGTTCGCGGCAAATCGTCTGCGCGGCTTCGAAGATCGCGTGCAGGTGAAGGTCGATGGCGCTGCTCCCGGCCGCCGCGGTGACAGCCGCGGCGCCGCGGTTGTGCTCGAGGGCGGCCGCCGCCTCGACCATAGCGCGTTCCACGGCCGCGAGATCGTCCCGCAGCGTGGCGATCTCCTCGCCGAGACTCTTGCGCTGCTGCGTCTTGAGCCGCCGCAAGCGGGCGAAGCGAAGCTTCTTCATGTGGCCTCGGCTGCCCCTCGCGCGTGGCGGGTCATGGGACGGCCTCCCCGACCAGCGCCGCCAGGAGTCCGCGGCTCTCCTCGAGCGAGCAGGGCTCGTCGAGCCGTTGCCGGAAAAAGTCGGCGATGCTCGGCGCCTTCGCCACCGCCTCGTCGATGCGCGGATTCTTTCCCTGCGCGTAGGCGCCGATATTGATCAGGTCCTCGGCGTCGCGATGGGTCGCGAGCCACGCGCGGACGCGGTTGGCGCGCCGTGTCTCCTCCTCCGGCACCACATCGATCATCACCCGGCTGACACTCGGCAGCAGGTCGATGGCGGGATACTGCCCCTGCGCCGCCAGCTGTCGGGACAAAACCACGTGGCCGTCGAGCAGGGAGCGCGCGGCATCGGCGATCGGCTCGTTGAGGTCGTCCCCTTCGACCAGCACGGTATACAGGCCAGTGATGCTCCCATTCGCAGCCGGTCCGGCCCGCTCGAGGAGGCGGGGCAGCGCGGCAAAGACCGAGGGCGTGTAGCCGCGGGTGGACGGCGGCTCCCCGATGGAGAGCCCGACCTCGCGCTGCGCCATGGCGAAGCGCGTGAGGGAATCCATCATCAGCAGCACGTGGCGGCCCTGATCGCGGAAGTACTCGGCGATGCTGCTCGCCAGATACGCGCCGCGCAGGCGCACGAGCGGCGGCTGATCCGAGGTCGCGACGATCACGACCGAGTGCGCCAGGCCGTCGCCGAGGTCGCGCTCGATGAACGCCCGCACCTCACGACCGCGCTCGCCGACGAGCGCGATCACGTTGACGTCGGCGCGCGTGTAGCGGGCGATCATGCCGAGGAGCGCGCTCTTGCCGACGCCCGAGCCGGCGAAGATCCCGAGGCGCTGCCCACGGCCACAGGTGAGGAGGGCGTTCAGCGAACGGATCCCCAGATCGAGGGGCTGATCGATCGGGCGCCGGTCGAGCGGATTCAGCTGAGTGCCGTAGAGCGGATAGGCCGTCTCGCCGCCCGGGATGGGTCGGCCATCGAGCGGCGCGCCGAGCGCGTCGAGCACCCGTGAGAGCAGGCCACGGCCCACGTACACGAGCGGGCGCTCGCGCACCAGGCGCACGCGTCGACCGGGCGCGATGCCGCGCACCTCCCCGAGAGGCATGAGCAGGACCCGCTTCTGTCGAAAGCCGACGACCTCGGCCAGCACCGGCGGCTCGCCGTCGACCGATCCCACGATCTCGCACTGGCTGCCGACCGCGGCGCCCGGTCCCGTTGCCTCGATGGTGAGGCCAATGACGTTGGTGACACGACCCTGGAGACACACGGAGCTCAGCGCCGCGAGCCGGCGGCGCGCGGATTCGATGCCCGGGCCGAGATCGATGCCATCGACCCGTTCGTCACCGGGCAACCCTGGTGCCGGAGCCAACATCATGAAGCCCCGCTCATTGCCGCTCGACCAGGCCACGGCGCACCTGCTCGACCTGCGCCCCGATGCCGAGGTCCAGCTCGCCGAAGCGCGTCTCGATCACGCATCCGCCGGCATCGAGCGAGACATCCTCGATGATCTCGAGCTCCTTGACGCCCTCGAGCCGCGCCTGGAGAGCCGGCATCCGCTCCCGCAAGAATACCGCGAGAACGGCCGGAACCCGTACCCGCACCTGCTCGCGATCCACCGCCTGACGCACGCCGTCGCGGATCATGTCGAGCCACGCCTCGGGGCGCTCGCGCAGCTCGGCCCGCAGCACCTTCGCCGCCACGTCCACCGCCACCTCGAGCAGCTCGCGCTCGTACCGCTGGCCGAGGCCGGCACGAAACGCCGCGAGCGCTTCGAGTGACCGCACCAGCGACTCCGCCGCCGCCTCGACGTCCGCGCGCGCCTCCCGCCGTCCGCGCTCGTACTCCGCGGCAAGCAGGTCCCTCCCACCGCCCGCGGGTGCGGCGGCAGCCGGCATCACCATCGATTCGTGGTCCAGCGTCTCGGGCCCCGGGCCCGCGTCCTCATGCGCAGCGCCGAGCCCGGATACCCCCATCTCAGCGCCGAGCCCCGCCGACGCGTCGATGCCGGCAAACAGCGGCCGCCACTCCTCCTCGCCGGACCCCACGCCCGCGCCGGGCGGGCGCAGCGGCACGAAGCCGGCTTCGGACTCGCCGGCCGCCGGCGCGGCTGGCGGCACGAGGGTGTCAAACGACGACATCGCCCGCGCCTCCCCTGCCGAGCGCCACCTTCCCCTCCGACTCGAGACGCCGCAGCTCGGCGACGATGTTCGCCTGCGCCCGCTCGACGTCCTTGAGCTTCACCGGACCCATGGCGGACATGTCTTCGCGGAGAATGTCGGCCGCGCGGCTCGAGATGTTGGCGAAGATCTTGGCGCGGAGCTCGTCGCTCGCGGTCTTCATGGCGAGCATGAGATCGTCGCGCTGCACCTCCTTCAGCAGGGTCTGCACCTCGCGGTTCCCGAGCTTCACCACGTCCTCGAAGGTGAACATGAGATCGCGGATCTTCTCCCCCATGCCCGGGTTGCTCTCCTCGAGCTGCTCGAAGATCCGCCCCTCCTGCTCCTTGGGGATCGAGTTCATGACCTCGGCCGCCACCTTCGCGCCGCCGACGGCGCTGCCCATCGCGTGCAGCGTGTCGCGTGCCTCGGTGCGCAGCACGTCACCGACCTCACCGAAGAGGCTCGGCGACACCACGCCCAGGTCGGTGATGCGGGCGACGACATCGGCTTGCAGCTCTTCGGGGAGGGCGAGCAGCGTCTCGGCCGCCTCCCGCGGCGGCAGATTGGCGAGCGTGAAGGCGATGAACTGCGGATGCTCGTCGCGGATGCGCCGCGCCAGGGTGGCGGGGGGCAGCCGCTCCACCGCCGCCATGAACGCCGCGCGCTGGCTCGCCGGATCGGCGAGCATCCGTACCTCCTCGTCGGCCTCCGTCTCGTGGCCGATCTTGGCGATCAGGGTGCGCGCCAGCCGCTCGCCGTCCACCAGCAGCCCTTCGCGGTTCTTCAGGCGGCTGTAGAACTCCTCGTGCACGCGGGCGGCATCCGCCTTGGAGACGTCCCGCAAGCGGGCGATGGCGCGGCTCACCTGGCGGATCTCCACCTCGTCGAGCTGGCGCAGCACCGAAGCCGCCGCCTCCGGGCCGAGCGTGCTCAGAAGAATCGCCGCCTTCTCGACGCCGGAGAGTTTGGAGTCCATGTCGCCTGCCGCTCGCACGTTGCGCCCGCACCGAATGCTTCGGCCGCGCGGCGCCTCGCCTGCCTCGCCGGATCCCGGCTCGGGGCGCTACGCGTCTCGTGTCTGGAGCCACTGGCGGACGAGGTAGGCCGCCCGCTCCGGGTCCTCGGTCGTGAGCCGGCGGTTCTCATCGCCGAGGCGCTGCATGATGCCGTCGAGCTCGGGCAGCACGCTGGCGTGCCCGGTCACCGTAACCCGGCCCGGACCCGTCGGCGTCGACAGACGCCCGAGCGCCGGCCGCACCACGAACAGGAAGAAGGCGAGGAGGAGCGTCGCGCCGAGCACCCGTGGCACGTAGGCGACGAGCCCGACGGACATGCTCGTCACCGTCTCCACCCATCCCGTCTCGGGCGCCACCGGAGTAGTGAAGGGCACGCTCGCGACCTCCACGCGATCACCCCGCGCCTCGGAGAAGCCGACCGCGCTCTTGACCAGCTCCGTGTAGCGGTCGAGCTCTTCCTGGGGCCGCGGCACGAAGGTCGCCCCACCTTCCCCCTGCTCGTAGGTGCCGTCGATCAGCACCGCCACCGACAGCCGCTCCAGCTGGCCGATGGAGCCCACGCTGCGGCTCGTCGTCTTGCTGACCTCGTACGTGACGCTCTCGTCGCGCCGCTCGCTACGCGTGCCGCCGGTCGCCTCCGGCGTCTCGTTGGTGAGGTTGGAGGCCACGCCCGGCACGCCACCCGCTGCGCGCGCGTCATTGCTCTCCTCGCGCGAGAGCCGCTCGCTCGACACCGCGGTTCGATCGGGATCGACCCGCTCCTCGGTGGTCTCGACCCGGGTGAGATCGAGGAGCACGCTCACCCTGGCGTTGACCTTCTCCGCGCCGACCACCCGCCCGAGCATCGACTCGATCCGCTCCTCCAGCCGCCCCTCGAGGGCGTGCTGATACTCGAGCACGCGGTGACCAACGCCGCTCTCCTCGAGGCCGCCCTTGTCGCCCGCAAGGACGCGGCCCGCGCTGTCGACGACGGTGACGTCGTCGGGCGACAGCCCCTCGACGCTGCTGGCGACCAGGTGCACGATGCCGGCGACGTTCCCGGTGCCCATGGCGCGGCCCGGCGCCAGCGTCAGCACCACGGACGCGGAGGGGCGACGATCCTCGTTCACGAAGACCGAGCGTTCCGGGAGCGCCAGATGCACCCGTGCGGCGGTCACCCCGGAGATCTGCGCGATGGTGCGGCCGAGCTCTCCCTGCAACGCCCGCGTGTAGTTGAGGCGCTGGACGAAGTCGGTCATGCCGAGCTTCTGCTCGTCGAAGATCTCGAAGCCGACGCCGCTGCCCTGCGGTAGCCCGGCGCGCGCCAGCGCGAGCCGGATGTCGTACACGCGCTCGCGCGGCACCAGGACGGCGCGGCCGCCGTGCTCCAGCCGGTAAGGAATCCGCTCCTTGCGCAGGTACTCGACGATCGCCGCGGCGTCGGACTCCTCGAGATTCGCGAACACGCTGTCGAACACCGGTCGCGAGGCCCACCATACGAACACGGCGAACGCCACGACGAAGGCGCCGGATAGCCCGAGAAACATGGCGCGCTGGCGCCACGGCATGGTGGCGAGAAACCCGCGCACCTGTCTCAAGAGCTGGCTGAGCCACTCGGCGATCTGCGGCATATGCTTGCTGTCGTCGTGCGCCGGACCGCGGTCACCCGATCGGCATCCCCGCGGCTACTCCCGGCTTACCCCATTGTCTCGGCCATACGGACCGGACGGTCTGGATGCGCCAACCCCGCCAGCCCGCTAGACCACTAGACCACTAGACCACTAGACCACTAGACCACTAAACTTGCATGTTCACGATCTCTCGATACGCCTGCACGATCTTGTTGCGAACCTGCATCATGAGCCGGAACGACAGATCGGCCTTCTCGAGCGCGATCATGGTGTCATGCAACGAGATGCCCTGGCCCGTGACGAGCGACTCGACGGCCGCGTCGGCTTCTCCCTGCAGCTTGCTGACCTCCGTCAGGGAGTGGCGCAGCACGCTGCCGAAGTCGGCGCCCTCGGCGACACCGCCGCCGCTTTTCGTCGCCTCGCCGCCCTCGATGCCAGGCGCGATTCCACCAACGCCTTTGATCTCCATGGAGCCCCCCAGCGCGTGCGCCGCCGGCCTACTGCTGCGATCCGATACGCAAGGCGGCCTCGCCCATGACGCGCGCGGCGCGGATCGCCTGCACGTTGGCTTCGTAGGCCCGCGTCGCCGTCATCAGGTCCACCATCTCCGCGACGACGTTCACGTTCGGATAGGCCACGTAGCCGGCGCCGTTGGCATCCGGATGCGTCGGCTCGTACATCATGCGGGGCGCCGTATCGTCCTTGACGATGCCGGCGACATCCACGACCCGCAAGGCACGATCGTAGAGCCGCGCGTTGAGCGTCTGCTCGAACGTATGCTCGAGCGGCGCGCTCCGGAACACCACCGACCGGCGGCGATACGGGCCGCCGCCGTCCGCCGACCGGGTGCTGTGGGCGTTGGCGAGATTGGATGCGACCACGTCCAGCCGCAGGCGTTGCGCGCGTAGTCCGCTGGCGCTGATCTCGAGGGTTTGTCCGAACTCCATCCCGTCAATCCTCCGGCCTGCGGCCGTCTGCCTCCGACCTGGGGCCGTCTGCCTCCGACCTCGCAGTCCCTTGCCTCCGACCCGTCACTCCGCCCCTTCGATTGCGCGCCGCAACGTCCCCAGGCGCCGCGTCAGAATCTCGGCATAGGTCGTGTACCGGCTGCGATTGTACGCCAGGCGGGCCATCTCCATGTCGATGTCCACCGTATTGCCGTCCGGCCGCATACTCCCCGACGGCCGGTCGACCAGTCGCGCCTCGGACACCACCGGCGCGCGCTCGTCGGCGGCGCCCGTCTCGAAGGCCATGCCCAGCGCGTCCTTGAACTCGAGATCCCTGGAGCGGTAGCCGGGCGTCTCGACGTTGGCCACGTTGGACGCAAGGATCTCGTGGCGCTTGTGGTGCAACGTGAGCGCCCGGGAAAGTCCTGCGCTGACCGTGTCAAAAAGTCCGATCGGCATGTTGTCTCCCGCCCTCGTCGTGCAACTTCCATTCCACGGAAGCGACCCCGCGCGCCCGGCCGCCGTCTCCCGGGGCCGTGACGGCCAATACCGCATCCGCAGCGCGCTCCGCGTGGCGTGTCGCGATCTTAGCGCTCGCCTCCGGCTCGATCGCACCCGGCGCGCACGCCGCCCCGCCCCGGCATTCTGCCCACGGAACCGGACACGCTCCGTCGTCCCGTGTCAATCATCTGTCGCTCGTGCACCCACCATCCACGCGAGCATCCTCGCGGCGGCACGCTCGTCTCCCTCAGGCGGGTCCGATCTGCGCCATGCCGCGACCGCCGCCGCCACCAGCCGGCTCGCCGGCGACCTGCTGCGGCCCCGGATCGCGCACCACCGAGCCGCCGGCCCGGTACTCGGCCAGCTTGTTGCGCAGCGTGCGGATGCTGATCCCGAGCTGCTGCGCCGCGCGCGTCCGGTTGTTGTTGGTCACCCGCAGCGTCTCGAGGATGAGGCGGCGCTCCACCTCCGCGATCGTCAATCCAGCGAGGCCGGCGACGCCGGAGAGGCCGGTGGCGAGCGGCCGCGCCGCCATGCCCGCGCCCTCGAGATCGCCGCGCTCGATGGGCCGCCCGCGGCTCAGCAGCACGGCGCGCTCGATGACGTTCTGCAGCTCGCGCACGTTGCCGCGCCACGGCCGCTCGAGGAACCACTGCCGCGCCTCGGCCGTGATGCCGCCAGCCGCAGCCCCGCCCGACGTGCCGAGATAATGGTCGATCAGCAGATCCAGGTCGCACCGCCGCTCGCGCAGCGGCGGCAGCGTCAGCGGAATCACGCTGAGCCGGTAGTAGAGATCCTCGCGAAAGCGTCCCCGCTCCACCAGATCGGCGAGCCGGCTGTTCGTCGTCGCGATCACGCGCACATCCACCGGGATCGGCGCCACGCCGCCGAGCCGATCGATCTCGTACTCCTGCAGCACGCGCAGCAGCTTCGCCTGCAAGGCGAACTCCATCTCACTGACCTCGTCGAGCAGGATGGTGCCACCGTTGGCGAGCTCGAACTTGCCGCCCTTCCTCGTGATCGCGCCGGTGAAGGCGCCCTTCTCGTGCCCGAACAGCTCGCTCTCGAGCAGCTCGGCCGGCAACGCCGCGCAGTTGACGGCGACGAATGCCTTGCCGCGGCGCGGGCTCCGCTCGTGGATGAAGCGGGCGAGCAGCTCCTTGCCGGTCCCGCTCTCGCCCTCGATGAGCACCGGCGCACGGCTCGCCGCGATGCTCTCGGCGACGTCGAGCACCTGCAGCATCGCCGGGTCCTGGGTGACGATCGGACGTGCGGCGCGCGCGCGAACCGGTCGCGGCGCACCGCCCTCGGCACCGGTCGTAAGCGCCCGCCGGACCAGCCGCAGCAGGTCTTGCGGCGAGAACGGCTTGGTGAGGAAGTCGTACGCGCCGAGCTTCATGGCCGAGACGGCGTCCTCGATGGTGCCGAAGGCGGTGATGAGGATGACCGGCAGGGCCGGATGCCGTCGCCGGACCTCGCGCAGAAGATTGAGCCCACCGAGCCCGGGCATGCGCAGATCGGAGACCACCAGGTCGAAGGGCTCCCCGGACAGCCGCTCGATGCCGTGCTGTCCGCTGGGCGCCTGCTCCACCGTGAATCCGCCCCGCCCGAGCACCTCCGTCAGGGCGCGGCGCATGGCGGCATCGTCGTCCACGATCAGGATTCGTTCGTGCTCCATTCCCATGGGTTGTCTTCCCTCACGCGGGCGTGCCGCTCAGCGCATCACCCAGTCGCTCCTCGCCACCGCGGGTGGCGTGCGCCGGCTCGTCCGCCGCCGGCAGGATCACCGTGAAGCACGCCCCTTCCCCTGCCCGCGCGCGCTCCGTCACCTCGCCCCCGAGCGTCTCCACCAGCGTGCGCACGACGGCGAGGCCGAGTCCCGTGCCCCGCTCCTTGGTCGTGAAGAACGGCTCGAAGATCCGCTGACGCGCCTCGCTGGGAATGCCGGGGCCGGTGTCGACGAACGAGACCGCGACATGCTCGCCACTCTGCGCGCCGATTGTCAGCGCGCCGCCGCTCTCCATCGCCTGGGCGGCATTGCGGATCAGATTCAGGAACACCTGACGCACGAAACTCGGATCGGCCTTCGCCATGATGCGCGGCGACTCGTACCGACGAACGATGGCGACACCGCTCTCCGCAAGAAGCGGCGCGCCGTAGCGCAGGGCATCTTCGACGGCGGCGACGACGTCGACGCGGCTCGCGCGCGGCACCGGCGCGCGCGTGAAGCCGAGGATGTTCGTTACCAGGTGGTTCAGATCCTTGATCCCCTCGGCGATCTGGGACACGAGACGGCGAGGCCCCGGACGGTCGCCGAGATCGTCGATGAGCAGCGAGGCGAACAGCTCCATGCTGCCGAGGGGGTTGCGCACCTCGTGGGCGAGCGTCGCCGCCATCTCGCCCATGGCGGCGAGCCGACTGTGGCGCAACGCCTCGGCCTCGAGGCACCGCTGTCGCTCGAGGCTTTCCTGGAGCAGACGGTTCTTCTCCTCGAGCTCGATCGTCATCACCGCCACGCGCTCCTGCAGGGCGCGGTAGGCCCCCTCGAGTGTGGAGGTAGCGGCGGTGAACACCTCGAACGCCCTGGTGAGCTGTGCAACCGCTGGAGGCGCGGGCCTGGCGCGAGCGACGTTCATCGGCGTCCTCCGGAGCGCGCCGGCGCCTGGCCGCCCGCCTCCGCCCCTTCCGGGCTCTTGGCGTCCGGACCTTCCCCCGTGCCACTGCCTTCCTCCGGACTTGCCGCGTCCCGACTTCCTCTTCCCGCGACCTCTCCCGTCGGCGCCCCTCCCTCCAGGTCACGCAGGACGCGATAGTACGCGGCGCTCGCCGCCGCCGCGCGCGCCAGCAGCGGATCCGTCTCCTTGGCCGCAGCCTCGGAGTACGTCGCAACCGCGGCGGCGGGGCCGGCGCTCGCGGACTCGGCATGAGCGAGCTGGTAGCGCACCCCCGCACCGGCCGCCTGCGGTGACAGACGCAGCGCGGTGCGCAGCGCCGTCGCCGCGAGCGTGTGCTCGCCGGCGCGCTGGGCGGCCGCCGCCAGCGCCAGCATGTCTTCCAGCTCGCCTTCGCGGGGCCCGGCGCTCGGCGGCGCCGCGGCACCTGCCTCGGTCTTGAGGAGAGCGCCTTCGAGGGCTTCGATCGCCTCCGCCGCTTCCGCTCCCCGGTCATGATCGCCGGCCGCGAGCGCGAGAAACCGCCCCGCATCCCTCCCCTCGCCGAGCAAACGCGCGGCTTCCTCGACTCGCCCGAGCTGGAGCAACGCCTCGGCACGCAGACGCTGGGCCTCGGCCCGCGCCGCGGGCGACTTGGCGGCCCGCGACGCCTCCGTGGCCAGATGCTCGGCCTGTGCGTGCTCCCCTCTGGCGAGCGCGGCCTGCGCCAGGATGCGGCGTGCGTCGGCGCGGGTCGTCCCGCGCAGCTCGGCGTGAACCGGCGACAGGATGCGCATGGCGAGATCCGGGACCCCGACCTTCAGGGCCGCTTCGGCGACCTGGACCACCTGGAGCGGGGCGAGATGCCGGCCGATGCCATCGCCGCGGTAGCGGTAGAACACGGTGAGCATGCCGGCATGATCTTCGCGCGCGCGCAGCTCCGCGATCCATGCGGGAAAGATGCGGCTCCGTGCGCTCTCCGCCGCCGCCAGGCCGGCCGGCCCGAGCGCATCCGTGCGCTCGAGCAGGGCCAGCGCCTGCGGCTGGTGCCCGTGCTTGGCGAGCAGCTCCGCCTCGAGCGCCTGCGCCCGCGCCACCAGCGTGACGCCCGTGACGCGCGTTCCGCGCTCCCCGATCTCGTGCAGCAGGTCGCGCGCCTCCTGCTCGCGTCCAAGCTCGTCCTCGACGCGCGCGAGACGCAACGTCGCCTCGCCGCGAACCATCGCCGGCAGCGCGGCGTCGGCGCGAACCAGCTCGTAGGCTCGCCGCGCGAAGTCGGGCGTGCCGGCCGCCAGCGCCAGATCCGCTTCGAGAAACTTCCGGCGCGCGAACAGCTCCCCGTCGAGCTCGGGGAGCGCCAGCAGGAGCTCCTCCGCCGCCTTCGCCTGACCGGCCGCCGCGAGCGCGGCAGCGTGGGTCAGGAGCATGCGCGGCGACCGCACGATCTCGGCCGGGCAGCGCGCGCGCATCTCCTCGAAGAGCTCGAGCGCCTGCATGCCGCGGCCGGACTCGGCCAGGAGGCTCCCGAGCGCCCCGCGCGCCTGACAGCCGCCGTGGCTCGCGCCCGGGCCAAGCGCGACCGCGCCGCGCAGCAGCCGCGCCGCGCGGTCGTCGTGCCCCACCGCTCGTGCGGCGCGCCCGGCACCGAGCAGCGCGAGCGCCCCGACCGCCGGATCGTCGGTCACACGCGCGAGCTCCAGGAAGTCTCCCTCGGCCTCCGGGATGAGCCCCGTGGTGAGCTCGGCAAAGCCGACCATCAAGCGGGCGCGATCGCGATCGGGAAAGCGCGGCGCCACGCGCGCGGCGCGGCGGTAGAGCGCCACCGCGGTGAACGGATCGGTGCGACCGCCGAGCGCGTGCAGATAGACGATGTCGGCTTCGAGAACGTGCGCCGCCGCCGGCGCGTCCGGAGGCAGCACGGCGCGCTCGGGCGCAGCTGCACGCTTGCCGGGCGCGGACGCGCCCGGCACTTTGTCGCGGGGCTGGCGCAGGGCTTCGAGCGCGGCGCGGCGCGGGGCGAGAAACTTCTCGGTGGCCGCCGCGGTGTCGGCGTGCGCATACACCGGCGCTCCGAGGTCCGGCCAGATCATCGTGTGCCCGCGGAACTCCTCGAGCCGGTAGGCACTCCGCGCCTGCGCGCGCTCCTGTGTGCTCGGCAGCGCGGCCCCGAGGTCCCCTGCTTCCGGGAGAGTACCCGCCGGACTGTTGTCGTGGCCAGCGGCCGCGTCGGCACCAGCACCATCTGCTGCGCCGGACGCCGTCTGCTCGGCGCGCAACGCCGCGTCGCTGCCGGCCGCAGCTGCCGCCGCTGGCGGCGCTGCGGGAGTCGGGTCCCCGGCAAGCGCCGCGAGCTCGACGGCGGCGCTACGCGCGAGGGCTTCCATTCTCTCGGCGGGCGAAGCGGCGGCCGGCGCCGTCGTGCCCGCCGCCCTCGCCGGATCTGTCGCGCTGGCCGCCGGAGCGCTCGCAAACGCTGCGGCGGGGACCGTGTGTTTCTGCGCCTCATCGCCGCTGAGCGGTTCGGGTTCCTTCACCGCCAGCGACATCAGCGCGCCGCTCGCGGACCCGCTCGCGACGTCCCGCTCGACCTGTGCGGTGACCGGCGGTGCGGCGCTCTTGGCGGGGCGGGACGCGTCGCCGCCGGCGGCACCGGCGAGCGCCACCGCGAGGCTCGGCGCCGGACGGAGATCGACGACGAGACGCGGCGGCTCCGACAGCACGAACGCGCGCGCCGAGCCCACCGGCTGCCCGAGCCGGACGCTCAGCCCGCCCGGCCGTACGACCACGTCGCGGATGGCCCGCGCGCTCGGCGATTTCGCCTTGGGAACGTGGGACGTCGCTTGCTTCGCGTCGAGGCCCGCCAGCTCGACGTCCACTGTCCACAGGGTGCTGTGCACCTCGGGCGGACGCGCCGGCACGGCGGGAAGCGCGAGAACCGTTCGGTATCGATCTCCCTCGACGCCGAAGCGCGGCGGTCCCTCGACCGGGAGACGCACGTTCGTGCGCGCCGGTGTCACGTCGGCAGCGCTCGTCGCGACCGACGTCGCGGGCGCGGCATCGACCGCCGCGCCGACCGATGCGCCAGCATCTTTGCGGAGATGAATGTCGACGACGAGGCGCGCCGGCCCCTCCAGCACCACCGCCTCGGCGCGTGCGATCGGCTGCACCGCGTGAATGGAGACGCCGCCGCGCCAAACGATGACCTCGCGGATCTGCGTGCCGCCCGCCGCGCGCGGGCTCACGGCATGGCGCTCGTCAGTCGCGCCGCGCAGATCGGCAAGAGCGACGTCGACGGCCCAGAGACCAGCGCGCACGATCGGCCGCGCCGAGGGCGATGCTGAGAGGGGGAGCACCATCCTCTGGCGCTCCCCCTCCACACCGAAGCGCGGCCCCGAAGTCGGCCGAACTCCCCCCGCCCAACTACCTCGCCCAACCGCCGTGGCGATCAGGCATCCCACCACCACGAGCCGCCACTTCACGCCTTCGGGGGGAGCAAGCCACGTGCCACGGCGCCGCGGTCGCGAATCCCTTGCCTGCCGCGACCCGTGACCAGTGAGCGCAGACGGCGAGCCCGCTCGCGTGACATCGACGGGTCAGGCCCTTGACCTTCACCCGGGCTGCGCTCCGAGCGTCGCCCGCCACCGTTCGAGCAGCGGCAGCAGCCGTCCCGAGAGCACCGCCCGCAGCGCGGCGAAGTCGCGGCGGAGCTGCGCCCCCTCCAGGTCCTCGCAGATCGCTTGCAGATCGCCTGCGATCTCCGTCCCGCCGCCGGCGCCGGTCATCACACCGATCCGACCGAGCTTCTCGCACAGCGCCACCAGCAGGCCCAGCTCCTCGACCCCGCCGCGGTAGTAGCGAAAGGCCTCCGCATCGCGCCCGCCCGCGAAGCACTCGACGCTGCGCTGGAACTTGCCCTGGATCGCCCACAGGTACGCATCCAGCCTGCCGTTGGCCTCTCCGGCGAAGGCCTCCGGCGACCGCGTCTGCAGATCGATCTCGGCAATTCCGGCCACCGGCAGCGAGCGGACCTTCGCCGCCGGGTCGTCGTCGTAGCCGATGCCGTCGATGCGGACGCCCACGATCACATCGCGCGGCTGCACGTGCGCCTCGAGCTGCTCGAGCAGCTCGCCCACCGTGCGGACGCCCTCCATCGTCACGCCACACTCCTCGCCATTGACCGCTGCACGGATCATCGGTCCCTCCCTCATCAGCCAAGCGCCACGGCCTCGGGGCCTCTTGATTCACGCACCGGCGCGACCCGTCGCGAGCTCGCCGGCGACCGGTCGATCGCGGCCAGCAGCCGGAGCGCCAGCTGCGCTCGGCTGCCCAGCGCCGCGTAGAGCGCGAGCGTCTCCCGCGCGAGGACGTCGAGCGCCTGGGTCTCGCTCACGTTCTCCTTCTCCAGCACGAACGTGCGCGTCAAGGTCGCAACACCGTCCTCCACCAGCCCGAGCTGCTCGATCTCGCGGTCGAGCCGCTCGATCTCCGCGCCGATGTCCTCGAGCTGCGCCAGGCTCGGCTCGGCTCCGGCGCCGCCGACGCCAAGCGCCGTCGCCAGCCCCTGTCCACGCTGCGCCAGCGCGGCGAGCATCTCCAGCGCTCGGCGCCCCCCATCCACGCCGGTCGCCGCGCGCGCGCCGGCGCGCTCGCGCCAGCGTTGCTCGAGCCGCGTCACGGCCACGCCCGGCTCGGGCTCGCCGTCGAACGCCGCACGCCACATCTCGCGATACACGAGGCGCAACGTCTCGCCGGCGTCGATGCGCGGCACGAGCGGGACCGGATCGTACATCCCCTCGTCGTCGAAGCCGATGCGAAAGACATCCACGGCCGACCAATCGCGCGCGCGACGGGCGAGCGCGCCGTAGTCCTGGCAGAGCCGGTCGCGCACCGCCCAGAAGACCATCTCCGGCTCGAGCTCGTCGTGACACACGGGGGCAAGGCAGCGCACCATGTGGTGACACGGGCTGCAGGCGATCCGCGTCTGGAACGCGATGCTATCGGCGGCGTACGGCCCGGTTTCCCACACGTAGGCCGGGCCGAAGAAGAACGACACCACCGGCGTGCCCACGGCGACCGCGAGATGCATCGGACCCGTGTCCCCGGTTACGAGCAGCGCCGTACGCTCGAGAATGCCGGCGAGGGTGGGAAGGTCCGTGCGCCCGGCCAGGCTCAGCGCCCCCGCGCCGATATCCGCGGCGATCGTCTGGCACAGCTCGCTCTCGCCGGCGCTGCCGATCAGCACGACCCGGGCGCCGAGCCGATCGCGCAGGTCACGGCCCAGCGTCGCGAAGGACGACGCGGGCCAACGGCGAATGGCGTTGCTCGCCCCCGGCTGGAGTGCGATCACACGACCGCCTTCCGGCGTGACCCCCTCGCTGGTCAAGAGCGCCGCGGCGCGCTGCCGACCGGCGCCGGTCGGGGTGTACCACAGCCGCTGCTCCGGCGGCCGGACACCGGCGATCCGACTGTAGAAATCCACCAGGTTGTAGGGCGCGTACCGCCGGTTCAGCACCGAGGCCACGAACAGCCGCGACCATGGATGGGAGATCAGCCGCTGCCCCTCGCTGTCCATCATCCAGCCGCGGCTGTCGCGCACGCCGAGCAGGCGCATGAAAACGCCGCTCATGCGCGAGCTCGAGAAGTTGAACGCCTGGTCGAAGGCGCGGCCGCGCAGCGCCCGAACGATGCCCTCGACGTAACGGTACGCGTCCACGAGCTTCGGGCCGCCGGCGAGCAGATGTCGTCCGACCTGGTCGAGATCGAGCTCGTAGACGTGGTCGATCCCGGGAATCCCGTGGCACACGCTGGCGTGCTGCACGTCCACGGCGACGGTGATCTCCGCCTCCGGATGGCGCGCCTTGAGCCCGGCGATCGTCGGCGAGCTCTGCAGCTGATCGCCGAAGCGCGTGAGGTTCACGATCAGGATGCGCATGTCGCTCCGGCGGTCCCCGCCCGGTAGCTGGCGAGGAACATGTCGTCGTAGTGCTTGAGGAAGATCCAGATGGCTTCCTCGTCGCTGAGCGCCCCGCGTCCCGCGTGCACCTCCGCGGCCAGCTGCTCGACCCCGACCTCGGGCACGTCCGGGCACGCGCGCTCGAGGTAGCGGCCGAGGGCCGTGTCCGCGCCGGCGGCGGCGATCAGCGCCGCCTTCCCGCCCTCGCGCCGGCGCCCGTCCGCATCGCCATAGCGCTCGTAGTCGATGCCGAACACGTGCTCGAGCATCTGCGCCATGCGCATCTCGTAGGTGTGCTCGGCGAGCACGCGCCGCCGCCCCGCCGCGGCCATGGCGCGGCGCTCCTCGGGATGCGCCACGTAGTGCTCCACCCGCTCGCGCAGCTCCGCCGCCGACGCGAACGTCGCTATCTCGACACCCGGGACAAAGAGCTCGGGCAGCAACCGCCGCTCGTCGACCAGCTGGAACGCGCCGCACGCAGCGAGCTCGAACGTGCGCGGATTGACGAAGTCGCCGATCGGATCGACGCCGTCGACGTAGGTCGAGGAGTGCAGGTTCAGATTGACGGCCGTGGCGTTGAACACGCGCACGCAGTCTGCGGTCGAGAGCCGCGCGCCGCCGCGCTGCACCACCGTGGTCCACAGGCCCGCGGCCCCCTCCCACTCGCTGCCCCAGATCTTGAAGTCCATGCCGAGCAGGCGGCGAAACGTCGCCCGGCGATTGTGGTAGCCGGCGCCGACGAAGGACACCGCGCTACCGATCTCGGCGCGCTCGCCGTCGCTGAGGACGCACGGCGCGTGCACCGCCGGATCGGCCGCACACGGCAGATAGCAGGCATTCTGGATGCCCGCCGCGGCGAAGGCCTCCAGGCATCCGCCGCGCTGGATGGTGAAGACGTAGCGGTAGTGCGGCGCCACGTGCTGCCAGTACGGGAATCGCCGGAAGTCCTCGACGAACCAGAGCGCCGTCGCCACTCCCTGCTCGGCCAGCCGATCGAGCAGGCGCGTGGTGACGGGCGCCTGCGCCAGCGCCAGGACGAGATGCGGCTTGTCGTGCTCGACGCGCCGGAGGATCCCCTCGGCAAGCCATTCGACGAAGCTTTCCTCGAGGCGCTCGTGGGCCGGGCCACGCGCCCCGAATCCCGCGATGTGCCGGAAGCCGGCCGCAAACGGCTCCATGTCGAGGAGCGTCACCGCATGCCCGAGCCGCGCCAGCGCCCGCGCCGCAAATCCAGCCAGCGGCAGGCTGCCACCGGACATGGGCGGGATGACCAGGATCCGCAGGCGCAGGCTCTGCCGGCCAATGCGACCGAAGAGGGCGCTCCGAATCGCGCGAAAGGCGCCGCGATCGCTCCCGAGCGCCGCCCCGAACGGCAGCACGGCCACCCGTCCCATGCTCTCGAGCTCGTCCGTCCCGGGGGCCCCGCTACGAATCTCCACTCGCGCCATGAGGGCGCGAAGATCCGCGCCCTGGAGCGCCGCTCGCAGCACCGCAGCGTTGGGCTCGACGACGACGATGCGCTTCGCCGAGCGCGCGGCAAGCGCCTGCAGATGATGCCCAGCCCCGAACCCGAGGACGACGAGCGTATCCGCATCCGCCGTTGCGCGTGCCGCCAGACGGTCCTCCGCCCAGCGTCGAGCTTCGAGCGCCGGTGCGTGGACGTTGTGCAACGCCACGCCCCCCACCCAGAGGTTCGGCGTCCCATCCGCCGCGGGCCGTCGATCGACGGTCGACTCGCTGGCCGTCGCGATGCAGAGCGCCAGCTCGCCGTCCCGCGTCTCGAGGACGGATAGATTCTCCGCTAGCCAGGAAGTCATATTGCTGTCATACAAGCCAACAACGTGGCCGGGCGCTGTGCGCGCACCGGCCGGCGTTCTGTCGACCCTTTGGCGGGACGCACCTGGCGCGGAGCGCCGGCGGTTCTCCGTTCCGGCCGCGACGTCGGCAGACCATTGCTGTCTCGCGGAAGTTGCAAGGGATGTGCCACGGCATTGTATTGCCGCGGGACTTTGCAGCACCGGTCGGAAAATCGTCCGGCGGGCGAGCTCGCGCTGCGGGCCGGCAGATACGCCGCCGCTGGCGGGAGGCTGGTTCGGGAGGCTAGTGCGGGCGTATCTCGTGCGCCGGCGACTGCGCACCACGGCGGCGAGCGGCCCGGCGTCCCGCGCGCTCGCGTTCGGCTGCCAACCCGCTCAGGAGCTCCGCCACGCGCTCGGCCCCGCGGCCGTCGACGAGCTGCTCGGCGGCGAGGCTGTACCGCCGCCGGAGCTGCGCCCCGCTGAGGAGCGGACCGAGCGTCTCGGCGATGCCATCGGTGCTGCGCTCGGCGACCACTGCGGCGCCCGCAGCGGCGAACAGCTCCGCGTGCCACCGATCCGAGTCCCGCCGCGGCACGAGGACCGCCGGCACACCGGCCGCCGCCAGCTCGTATGCGGCGATACCGAAGGCGACGACCGCCACGTCCGCGGTTGCCGCCAGTGGCGCCAGCTGCGGCACGGCGTAGTGCACTTCCCACTGGCGGACCGTCCGGGCGAGCGCTTCCTGCACGTCGCCCCGGCTACGACAACCCGGGCCTACCACGAGGACGGGGTGAATCTGGTGCGGGATGCGATCGACGGCGGCGATCGCCATCGACGTCATGCCGTCGGCGTCGTTGGCCCCCATGGACACCAGCACCCGCGGCGTACCCTCGCCACGCTTGGGCGCCGGGCGAAACGTCTCGCCCAGGATCGCGTACGCCGGACTGGCGAGGTGAACGCCGGCGGCCCCCCGCCAGCTCAAGGCTGGGCGCGATGCGCTGCTGACGACCAGATCCGCGGCGAGCCGTCCCGGCCCCTCGTTCTCGATCATGACGACGGCGCGGCCGGCGCGCTTGAGTGTGAGGACGGCGTGGCGCCCGAGGGGAGCGGCAACGTCGAGGGTCACCACCGGTGCGCCGCATCGCTGCGCCTGCCGCATCAGCGCCGCAGCGTCATCCAGCTCGGGCTCGAGGAAACACGGCGTTTCCTTCTGCGTCACGAGCCAGTCCGCCTGCGGTCCCCGCTCCTTGAGGACCATCGTGGCGTCGATGCCGCGGCGGCGTAACTCGACCGCCACCGCATGCGCCCGCCGCGCATGCCCGAAGCCGACGCCGAGACCGGCGGCTGCACACAGGAGAACATGGGAGCGCCGGCGTGCCATGGCCTCACGTCGCGTGCACGAGCCGGAGCGTGCCCGACACACCGCGCCGGCCGCTGAAGCGGCGCGCGTGCTCCCCGACCGAGAGCGTGCGCCGCAGCCGCGAGGAACGTTGCAGTGCCAGCGCCAGGCTCAGCGTGGCCCGCCCCTCGCCGGCATCGGAGATCGGCGTCCGCCCGGTGAGGAGGCAGGCCAGGAAGTGGCGCATCTCGGCCTCCTCCAGCGTCGCCAGGTCGACCGGCAGCCGCTCCACGCGCCGCTCCGCTCCGCCCAGGCGTTCCAGCGCGACCTGCGACTCACCGGCGGACCAGGTGAGTGTGCCCTCGGTGCCGACGAGCTCGACGCGGGTGGCGCGGTGACCCCGCAGGCTATCGGCGAAGATCTGCAGCAAGAGCCCGCTTTCGAAGCGCAGGATCGCGGCGCCGGGATCGTCGCCGACTCCCTCCGCCGAGGTCTCCGTCGGCACCGCCATGACTTCCGCCGGCTGCCCGAAGAGCCACCGGATCACGTCGAGCCACTGCAGGCTCTCGGTTGCCGCACCGCGCACACCCGCACCAGAGGCATCGGCCTCGCGCACTGCCTCCGCACGGTCGGAGGCTCCCGTGCCCAGCCACAGTGACCCGGCGTACACCCGTCCGATCGTTCGGGTCTGCACCAGCGCCCTGATGCGCTCCAAGGCGGGATGAAAGCGGAGGCGCGAGCCCACCATGACCACCCGTCCGCGCGCCGCCGCCGCCTCGAGCAGGAGCCCCACTCCGCCGAGCCCGTCGCCGAGGGGTGCTTCGACGAAGACATGGGCACCGGCTCGAATCGCCTCGACGGCCAGTGCGATCCGGGTCGCAGGCGGGCTGCACACGATCACGGCGTCGGATTCGGCCGCCGCCGCGCTCGTCGAGCCGAGCACACTGCCGCCGAGCTTCGCCTGCAGGATGCGGGCGCGCTCCGCGTCGTGGTCCGCGAGGCGCAGCTCGTCGATCCCGAGTGCTCGCAAGGTGCGGGCGCGGCGAGCACCGAGCTGGCCGCAGCCCACGACGGCGATACGGAGACTCACTGCCATGCGCTCATCTCTCCGGACGAGCCAACGAAGCGCCATGGAGCAACGGGCACGATCACCCGGGCCCCGGCACCGGATGGGATGCAGTCGAGCAAGCGCGATGCCAGCTCTAGCCCCCCTCTCTCACCGGGCGGCAGCCGCGGCCGTGAAGAGCCGTTGGCTCGCCGAGAATGGCACGTTGGGAGCATCCGAGGGCGAGGTGTCGGGGAAATGACGCCGCCGTCAGGCACGCCGACTCGGCGGCCGCCGTTCGGCGGCACCCACACCCGCGCTCCGGTAGCGCGCCAAGGCCGAGCGGCCGAGACCGACGCGCACGAGCGAGCGCCGGGTTTCCTCCATCGCGCGCCGCAGTCCTTCGAGCACCTGCTCCCGCAGCCGGAGAATGTCGCTCAGGGAGGCGGCGCTCTCGGCCCACACCTGCCGCAACCGATCGAGACCGGGATCCGCCGGCAGGCCGGCGACCCGGCTGCGCACCGGCCCCACCGTCGCCGCCAGGCCGCGGGCGCGCTGGAGCAGCGCCTCGGATCGCTCCACCTCGGCGGCGATGCTCGCGTCCGGATGTGAGCGCGCGAGCGCGGACAGCCGCTGGTACGTCTCGCGCAGCTCGTCGTAGAGCCGTCGCTCTTCCTCGCTCGCCTGGAGCAGATCGCTGTGGGGAGGGTTCGGCATCACGTCTTGCGCCTCCGTCCGGCTCGCCGCGCCTACGGTGCGGGGGCCGCTGTCGGCGCACCCCGGAGGATGGCCTCCACCTCGGGCGAGGGATCGAGAATCACCTGGCGATACGCTTCATACGTCCGACCGAGCAGGCGCGAGACGTGCCGGATGGGCGTCGGGTCACGCAGCACGTTCGCTTCGGTCAGCTGGAAGAGCATGAACTCGTAGAGCTGCTCGAGCATCGCCGCGAGCCGCGGGTGCGGCCGCCGATCGATGGTCGCCATCAGCTCCGAGATAATGCCCTGCGCGCGACCCAGGCAGTGGACGAAGCGGTCCACATCCCCGTCTCCCAGCGCCGCCTCCGCCTGGCCGAGGAACGCGAGCGCTCCCTCGTACATGGCGAGGAGAAGCCGGCCCCGGTCCATTCCGGATATCCACGCTGCCCGATACGCCTCGAGATGTCCCGCCATGCTCCGTCCCTTCGCCGCTCCGCTACGCGCGCCGCTCCGCTACGCGCGCCGCTCCGCCGCCGGCCGCTACGAGCGCACCGTCCGGTTGCTCGGCGCCGACCGTCCGATCGCCTGCAGCTGCGTCAGCAGAAAGTTGCCCTGCGCCTGGATCGTTCCCACCGTCGATTCGAGGCTGACGAACTGCGCCTCGAGATCGGCGCGGAACGCGTCGATGGCCCGCTCACCGGCGTCGATCGCGTCGTCGGCGCGCGCGATCTCCTCGTCGAGCCCGCTCTGCACGTTCGGCAGCAGGCCGCCCGCCTGGGTCAGCTGCGTGATCGACGCGTGGAGCAGGTCGCCGACGCCGTCGCCCGCGCCCACGCCGCCGAAGAGCTCGCTGACGCCCTGCGGGCTCGAGCCGAACTGGGTCGCGAAGGCAGCCGCGTCGAAGCGCAGCGTGCCGTCCTGCTGGGTGGCGATGCCGATCTGCGACAGCGTCGTCACCCCGCTCGCCGTATCGGTGATGGAGGTGCCGATGTGGGTCCGCAGCCGATCGAGGACGCCGCGCACCGTCGGGTTGCCGACGAATGGCCCCGCCTCGAGCGTGTCCTCATCGACCTCTTCGATCTGGCTGTTCTCGTTGACAAACGTGACGAGGTCGTTGAACGCATCGACGAAGTCCTGGACCTTGGTCTCGACCGCTTCCCCGTCGTCCCCGACCGTCACCTCCGCCGCGGCGTTGCTCTGCTTGAGCTGGATGCTCACGCCGGGGATCACGTCGCCGATGGTGTTGCTGGCGCGCTCGATGGTCTCGGTGAATCCGGGGATGGTGAACTGCGCGTTGGCGCCCGCGGTCGCCGTGATGCCGAGGCTCGTGCCGTCGTTGACGACGGCGATGTTGCTCGGCGTCCCGGTGTTGTTGGCGACGATCTGGAGCTTGTAGCTCGCGGCGCTCGGCGTCCCGACGTTGACCGCGGAGGCGGTGACGCCGGCGTTGAGGGCGTTGATGCTGTCGATGAGCTCGTCGAGGGTGGTCGTCGCCGTCAGATTCACGGTCTGCACGTCGCCATCGCCCACCGTGAACGCGAAGGTCCCGGCGCCGCCGGCGACCGTCTCGGTGACATCCCCGAGCCCGGTCGACGCCGTGGCGCGCGAGGCGCTGGCGAGCTGCGTGACGTTGACGGTGGTGATGCCGCTGGCGGCGCCGGTGCCCGCGGTCGCCGCGAGGACATCCGCGTCGCTGGTCGCGGCGGTCTTTACGAGGACGTCGGTCGGCGCGCGAAGGTTGGCGAGGGCGCTGCGAACGGGGAGCAGCTTGGTCTCGAGGGTCGAGAAGGCGTCGCGCTTTTCCTGGGTCGCATCCCGGTCGGCGATCTCGAGATCGAGCGGCCGGCGGCGGATCTTGACCAGCTGGTCGACGATCGTCGCGGTGTCGAGTCCCGATGCGATCCCGCTGAACGTGAAAGCCGCCATCCTCTGCTACCCGCCCGCCCTACCCCTCAACATCCTGCCCGGCATCCTCTGCCGCGGCTGCGCCCGCACGTTGCACCCCGTGGATGCGCGAAGGGGGGAAGCGTGTCGCTTCCCCCCTTCGTGTTCGATCGAAACCGACTCCGCTACCCGAGCAGCGACAGCGCGATCGCCGGCTGCTGGTTCGCCTGGGCCAGTATCGAGGCACCGGCCTGCTGCAGGATCGTCGCCGACGCCAGGTTGGTCGTCTCCTCGGCGACATCCACGTCGCGGATGCGCGACTCGGCGGCCGAGAAGTTCTCGCGTGCCGACCGCAGGTTCTGGATCGCCACCTGGAGGCGGCTCTGCACCGCTCCGAGCTGGCCGCGGTTCTGCGCGACGTTGGTGATCGCCGACCGAATGCTGGCGAGCGACGAGAGCGCGGCGCCCGACGTGCTCACCGCGACCGACGACAACCCGAGCGCGCTCGCGGTCGCCGTGATCTGCCCGAGGGTGATCCGGGAGTTCGAGGTCGCATCGAGACCGATCTGGAAATCGATGCTCGCCGAGGAGCTCAACAGCTGCGCGCCGTTGAACTTCGTGACCGCGGCGATGCGATCGATTTCGGAGATGAGCTGCGCGAACTCCGACTGCAGCGCGGTGCGCTGCGTATCGTTGAGTGTGCCGGTTCCCGACTGCTCGGCGAGCTCCGCGAGCCGCGCCAGCGACGAGCCGATACTCTCGAGGGCCTTGTCGGCGACGTTGATGGCGCTCACGCCGTCGTTCGCGTTCCGGATCGCCTGCCCGGCAATCCGGACATCCGCGCGCAAGCTGTCCGCGACGGCCAACCCCGCGGGATCGTCCTGGGCTTCGTTGATGCGGAGACCCGAGGACAGTCGCGCGAACGACTTATTGAGCGCATCCGTCGACGCCGCCAAGCTGTTCTGCGCCCGCAGCGCAGGGGCGTTGGTGACAATACTGAGAGCCATCCTGTTACTCCTCCCTGTACGCTAGACTTTCCCGCCAGCCGTCCTGCCTGGCTCCGGCTCCCCGGCGGCCCCCTGGGCGACCTGCCCTACCAACCATCCCCGCCATCCCCGCTTTCCGGGCGCGTCGGACCGTCTGTTCACCAGTGTATCGACCGACCCCGCGGCGGACTTTAGCGAGCGCCGTGCGGCTGCGCTCCTCGGGACGAGCAGCCGTAACCAGGAACCGCGCACCCCGCATGGCGGCCGCCATGTCGGCCACCATGCGGGGCTAGCCGGAAAAGTCTTGAGATCCCGGGAGTTACCCGAGCAGCGACAGCGCGATGGCCGGCTGCTGGTTCGCCTGGGCCAGGATCGACGCGCCGGCTTGCTGGAGGATCGTCGCCGACGCCAGGTTGGTCGTCTCCTCGGCCACGTCCACGTCGCGGATGCGCGACTCGGCTGCCGAGAAGTTCTCGCGCGCCGAGCGGAGGTTCAGGATCGCCACCTGGAGGCGGCTCTGCACCGCGCCGAGCTGACCGCGGTTCTGGGCCACGTTGGTGATCGCCGAGCGGATGCTGGCGAGCGACGACAGGGCGGCGCCCGACGTGCTCACCGCGACCGACGACAGGCCGAGCGCGCTCGCCGTCGCCGTGATCCCGCTGAGGGTGATCCGGGAGTTCGAGGTTGCATCGAGGCCGATCTGGAAATCGATGCTCACCGACGAGCTCAGCAGCTGCGCGCCGTTGAACTTCGTGACCGCGGCGATGCGATCGATCTCGGAGACGAGCTGCGCGAACTCCGACTGCAACGAGCCCCGCTGCGTATCGTTGAGCGTGCCGGTTGCCGACTGCTCGGCCAGCTCGGCGAGCCGCGCCAGCGTCGAGCCGATGCTCTCGAGCGCCTTGTCGGCGACGTTGATGGCGCTCACGCCGTCGTTCGCGTTTCGGATCGCCTGGCCGGCAATGCGAACGTCCGCGCGCAAGCTGTCCGCGACGGCCAGCCCCGCGGGATCGTCCTGGGCTTCGTTGATCCGCAGACCCGAGGACAGTCGCGCGAACGACTTGTTGAGCGCATCCGTCGACGCCGCCAAGCTATTCTGCGCCCGCAGCGCCGGGGCATTAGTGACAATACTGAGAGCCATCGTGTTCCCCCTCCTCCCGGTACCCTAGACCTTCCACCAGCCGTCCCGCCTGGCTCCGGCTCCCCGCCGGCCCCCGGGCAACCCGCCCCGCACCTACCCCGCACCTGCCCCGCTTCCCGGGCGCGTCGGACTGCCTCTTCACCCAGTATCGACCGGCGCCGGAGGGGACTTTAACGCACTCCCCAAAGCACTCCGCATGTCGTCCGCCGTGTCGTGCGCGAGAAAGCCCCCTGGAAAAGCGCCTGGATACTCGGCGCCTGCCGTCTGCATGCGCTGCGCGACGCGAGCCGGGGACGAACTTGCCGCACTCGGCGGCAATCTTTGCCGGCGGAGCCCGCTCGAGCCTCGCGGCGAAACCCCGGCGCTTTCCCGTGAGTCTCGACCCGCGCGGACTTTTCTCATCCATCGCTCCTCCATCGCGACACGACCGCCAGGCGAGAGCGCCCTGGCATGTGCCTTGCTCGACGCCGCATCTGCGCCGAGCGCACACCCGAGGGTCGCCGCTCGCGACGGGAGGCACGTGAAACCCATTCCGCTTGGCCCCGAGAGCCACGTCATCGTGACCGGCGGCGCCGGCTTCATTGGTGGTCATCTGACCAGCCGGCTGCTCGATCAGCGCGCCGAGGTGACGATCCTCAGCCGGCACACCGCGGCGCCCCGCGCCCAGGAGCTGGCCGCGCGCGGCGCCCGACTCGTCGCCCGTGATCTGTCGGTGGACCAGACGGTCCCGCTCCTGCCTCCGGGTCGCCGTCCGGACATGCTGATCCACCTCGCTGCCGACGTCTCCGTGAGCAGCCCGACCCTGTGGGCTGCGAACGTCGAAGGCACGGCGCGGGCGCTGCACCTGGCCGAGACCCTCGACATTCCGTACGTCGTGTTCGCCAGCAGCATCGAGGCGCAGGGGCTGGGCTCAGACGACGAGATCCCGCTGCGCGAGGACGCCCCGTGCCGCCCGGTGTCGGACTACGGGCGCTCGAAGGCGAGCGCCGAGCAACTGGTGACGGCCTGGGCGGCGGCCACCGGCCGCGGCACGCTGGTGCTGCGCATCGGCAACATCTACGGTCCGGGGAGCGCGTGGTTCCTGCAGCCGGCGCTGCTCGCGCTGCTCGGCGCCACGCCGATCCGGCACGTCTGGCCGCAGCTGCGACCTCGCCGCTTCCAGCCGCTCTATGTCGACGATCTGATCGATGGGCTCACCCGCGCCGTGAGCCAGCGGCTGACGGGCCTCTACAACATCACCGGCGAGGAGCCCGTGACGATCGGCGGGTATTTCGAGCGGCTCGCGAGCCTGCTCGGGCTCGCCGACGGTCTCGCGGCCATCGAGGCGCCGGGTCCCGGCGCCGATGCGCCCCCGAACGCCGTCGCCCCCGACTTCGCCTACGTGCTGATGGGCGGTCCCGAACGGGCGCATCACAGCTACGACAACCGCAAGCTGCGCAGCGAGATCGGCGACTACGCCCGCTGGTCGCTCTCCCGGGGCCTGGCGGCCACGCTCCAGTGGTACGACGCCTGCGGCGCCTTCGCCGCGCTCGTCAGCGCGCTACGGCAACGCGGGTTCGGAGGCGCGGTCGCGGTCGAGCACTGAGCGGGTTCGCACCCGCGGTGAAGGAGCACCGAACATGCACGTCACCCTGATCTTCCCCGGAGTCGCGCTGCCGGGATTCGACAGCTTCAAGAAGAAGCCGACGATCGAGGCCAACTTCATCGACCACGGCCTCGCGTCGCTCAGTGCCGCGGCCAAGGCCCGCGGCCACAGCGTCGATCTGATCGATCTGCGCGCGCTGCGCGACTGGAACCATTTCCGCAACGAGGTCCGGCGGCGGCCGACACGCGTCTTCGCCCTGACCTCGTGGAGCCTTCACTATCCCGACGCCGTCCGCGCTATCCGAATTGTGAAGGAGGAGAAGGAGGACGCCGTCGTCATCCTCGGCGGCGTGCATGCCACGATCCAGACCCGCGACGTCGCCGCCAACCACCTGATCGATCACATCATCACCCAGGAGGGCGAGATCAGCTTCCCCAAGCTCCTCGAGGCGCTCGACGCCGGCGAGCGGCCGCCGCGGGTCATCATGGGCGAGCCGCCGGTGCTCGACGAGATCCCGTGGGTGGACCGCGACCTGTTCGACGTCAGCGGCGAGCTTGCGATCCCCATGGTGCCGAGCCTGCCCACACCCTTCGTCACCACCAACGCCGGCCGCGGCTGTCCCTTCAAGTGCAACTTCTGCCAGCCGGCCGAGCGCGCGGTGTTCGGCAACCGCGTCAAGATGCGCAGCCCCCAGAACGTCATCGAGGAGCTGCGCTACCTGAAGGACCGCTTCGGCTTCCGCAGCTGGATGGCGCACGACGACCTTTTCTTCATCAACCATCGCTGGACGCGGGAGTTCTGCGAGCAGTACCGCGCCGCCGGCTTCACCGAGCCCTACATCTGCCAGATGCGCGCCGACCTCATGTGCAAGTACCCCGATGTGGTGAAGCTCATGGCCGAGACCGGCCTCGCCTGGGCCATGATCGGCTTCGAGAGCGGCAGCCAGCGCATCCTGGATCTGTTCGAGAAGGGCACGACGGTCGACGAGAACCTGCGCGCCGCCGAGATCTGCAAGGAGTACGGCGTCAAGATCTGGGCCAACCTGATGTTCGGCGCGCCGACCGAGACCCGCGACGAGGTGCTCGACACCGTGCGCATGGCCTGGCGCATCGAGCCCGACCACCACAGCATGAGCTTCTTCACCCCGACGCCGGGCAGCGGCATCGCCGAGGAGCTGGAGAAGAAGGGACTCACGATCGTCGATCCGTTCAAGGGCTCGTGCCGGACGCCGAACGAGGCCAAGGTCAAGGACGTCGACTACGACTGGCTCGAGAAGGCGATGGCGCTCGCGCGCGCCGGCGGGAACGAGGAGCGGCTCACGGCCCTGGTCGGGCTGCCGGCGGGCGCGTAGGCACGTTCCTCGCTTGGCGCCGAAAGGACACCTCATGCGCGTCGCACTGATCAACAGCCCCTCGCTCACCGCACGCCCCGTCAGCCGCAGCATGGCCGGCGGCCTCGGCTTCGACGGCAGCGCCGAGATGCTGCTGCCACCGCTCGATCTGGCGATCATGGCGGCGACGCTGCGCGAGCACGGCGGCACGGTCGAGCTGATTGACGCCGATCCGCTGCGGCTCGACGCCGCCGGGGTGCTCGCCCGCCTCGACGGCCAGGCGTACGACGCCATCATCGCCACGGTGTCGCTGCCGACCCTCGACCAGGACGCGGCGTTCCTCGTCGAGCTGCGCCGGCGCCAACCCGGCGCGCGCATCATCGGCAAGACGCTCGTCCGCGACCACGGCGTGCTGCGGGCCCTGCTCGAGCGCAGCGGCGCCGATCTCGTCATCCATGGTGAAGCCGATCTGACCGTCGCGGACATCGTGCGTGGCAGGACACGCGGTGGAACTGCCTGGCTCGAGGCCGGTAGCGACGGCGGATTGACCTGCCTGCAGTTCGACGCCGGCGAGCCGGTGGCCGATCTGAACCAGCTGCCGCTGCCCGCCCGCGATCTGCTGCCGAACGATCGCTACTGCTACCCGCTGCTCGGCGCCCCGGTGGCGACGTTGCAGACGAGCCGCGGCTGCCCGTATCCGTGCGGGTACTACTGCCCCTACCCGCTCGTCGAAGGCGTGAAGTGGCGCGCGCAGAGCCCCGAGCGCATAGCCGCCGAGCTCAGGCAGGTGGTGGAGGAGATCGGGATCTCGAGGATCTACTTCCGCGACGCCACCTTCACTCTCAATCAGGACCGCATCGCGCGCCTGTGCGATCTGATCGCCGAGAACGGCTGGCGCATCGAGTGGGCGTGCGAGACGCGGGTGGACTGCCTGAGCGACGAGCTGCTCGAGAAGATGCACGCCGCCGGCTGCGTCGGCCTGCTGGTCGGCGTGGAGACGGGCGACGAGCAGGTCATGCACCACCGGGAAGGCAAGAAGGGATTGACCGTCCCCAGGCTCGCGCAGGTACGCTCCAAGGCGTCGGCGCTCGGCATCCGCCTGCACTTTCTCTTGATCGTCGGCCTGCCGCGCGAGACGCGCGAATCGATCGTCGCCACCTACGATCTCGTGCGCCGCTACGAGCCGGACACGATCGGCGTGACGATCATCACGCCCTACCCCGGCACGCCGCTCCACGCCGAGGCTGTCCGCGAAGGCTGGCTCGACTCGGCGAGCTTCGAGGACTACGGCGGCCACCAGATTCCGATGCACACGCCGCATCTCGGCCGCGAGGATCTCGTCGCCGGCAAGCGCTTCATCGAAGAGGGGTTCGCGCTGCTGCAGCTCGAGCGCAGCGGCCGCGCCCAAGGCGGCGACGCCGGCCGCGCCCTCGCCCAGGAGCACTACGACCGCCTGCTGCGCTGGGCGTACCGGCTCGATGAAGGAATCGCGGCGCTGCGGTCACTGGCCGCGCCCAGCCATTCAGAGACTGCGAACGGCACCCACGCGAACGGCCACCACGCGGCCGCGGGCGAGGCAAGAAACACGCACGCGACCGACGCGCCGTTCGACCTCAGCGTCGTCATCCCGACGCGCAACCGCCCCGCCATCCTGCGCAAAACGCTACTCGCCTTTTCCTCGCAGACGCTGGCCCCCGATCACTTCGAGGTCGTCGTCGTCGACGACGGATCGACCGACGACACCATCGCGATGCTCGAGCGCTTCAACGCGCCCTTCGCGCTGCGCGTGTTCCGCCAGCCGCACCAGGGCCCGAACGCCGCTCGCAACCGCGGCATCGGCGCCGCCCGCGGCCGCATCGTCGTCATCACCGGCGACGACATGATCCCCGAGCCGGGCTTCCTCGCCGCGCACCTGAAGTTCCACGAGCAGCATCCCGCCGAGCTCGATGCGATGCTCGGCTTCATCGACTGGTCCCCGGAGATCACCGTCACGCCGTTCATGCGCTCGCTCGTCTCCAAGGACGGCGGCTTCCAGTTCGCCTTTCACGAGGTCCGCGACGGCATGGCGGACTACCGCCTGTTCTACACCAGCAACGTGTCCCTGAAGGCCGCGCTGCTGGCGCGCCAGGCCGTGCTCTTCGACCCCGACTTCACCTATCCGGCGTACGACGACATCGAGCTCGGCTACCGGCTCGAGCGCCAGGGCATGCGCCTCCACTACCGGCCGCTCGCCGTCACCTGCCACCATCACGAGATGACGCCGGAGAGCTTCGCCGCGCGCCAGCGCAACGCCGGCCGCATGGCCGTGGTCTTCGCGCGCAAGCACCCCGAGCTCGGCCGCGGCCAGCTCGAGGTCGAGGCGATCCTGGCCTCCGGAGACCGCCCGTCACCCGCGCTGCTGACGACCATGCTCCAGTGCCTGGAGGAGGTCGAGAAGGTCCAGCTCGACAAGCTGACGGACCTTCGCGTCCAGAACGGCGGGTTCGATCAGTACTATGCCAACACCATTCTGCATCCGCTCTACCACGCGCTCTCGACGACGGCCTATCGGCTCGGCGTGCATGAGTGGGCCGAGGCGGCCGGTGAGCATCAGGGCGCCTTGGCGCCCGGTAGTGACGCCGGCACCGCGGCGCCCGGTAATGACTCCGGCGCCGACGCGCGCCGCAGCGAGCCCCCGCGGGATGCAGCCCAGCAGCCCTTCGAAGCCTCGATCATCATCCCCGTCCACAACCGCGCCGACCTCACCAAGCAATGCCTGACGGCCCTCGCCGAGGTCACCGCCGGCGTCGAGTTCGAGGTCATCGTCGTCGACAACGCCTCGACCGACGAGACCGCCGCCTTTCTCGGCCAGCTCGCCGGCGACGTGCGGATCATCCGCAACACGGCGAACCTGGGCTTCGCGGCGGCGTGCAACCAGGGCGCCAGGGCCGCCCGCGGCCGCTGTCTCGTGTTCCTCAACAACGACACCATCCCGCAGCGCGGCTGGCTCGCGGCCATGGCCGACGAAGTCCGCACCCATCCCGAGGTCGCCATCGTCGGCAGCAAGCTCCTCTATCCGGACGGCCGCATCCAGCACGCCGGCGTCGCGTTCTCGCGCAGCATGTTCGCCCCCTACCATATCTATCGCCAGTTCCCGGGCGACGCCCCGGCTGTGAGCTACCGCCGCGAGCTGCAATGCGTGACCGCCGCCTGCATGCTCATCCGCCGCGACGTGTTCGAAGCCGTCGGCGGCCTCGACGAAGGCTATCGCAACGGCTTCGAGGACGTGGACCTGTGCCTCAAGGTCGGCGAGGCCGGCTGGCGCATCGTCTACCAGCCCGCCAGCGTCCTCTATCACCTGGAAAGCCAGACCCCCGGCCGCATGGCCCACGAGCAGCACAACGGCGACCGCCTCTTCGCCCGCTGGGGCGATCACTGGTGGCTGCCGGACGAGGACGCCATCTACGTCGGGGATGGGTTCGCCCTGCATTGCGACGACGGCGACGAGAAGCTGCGCTTCTGGCTCACGGCCCTGGAAGACGAATCCGAGAGAAGACGCTGGGAGACGGTCGCGGAAGCGCAGCGGCAGGCGCAGCGGCGGGACGTCGTCGCGCTCACGGGCCTTCTCGCCCGCGCTGTGGAATGGCCGGACGAACCGGTCGTTCTTCGCTGGGCGGGCGCGCTCTGCGAGGCGATCGGCATGCCAGTCCTGGCCGAGGGATTTGCGAGAAGACTCCCGCCAGCGACGGGGGGCCCGGACGCGCGCGATCGGGAAACGCGTGCGTCGGGAACCGCAGCCGCCGCGCCCGGGCTTTAGCCCGACCTGCTCGACCAACCCAACCTGCCCCACCTGGCCCGATCTCCCACCAGATCGCTTCTGCGGCACGCCCCCCCTCACGAGGGAAGGCGTGAGTAGGCGGCAAGCGCCCGCGCGCTACACTGCGCCGGGCCGCGGCATAACGCCCGGCCATGCGGATGAATACTTAGGGCAAGATCCCGGTCCGATGCAGGAATCTACTCTTGACTGCCCACGGCACTGCCGCGATACACTGCGGAGCAGAGGTACTATACGGAACGATCCACTAGAGTTGGGTTTCACATAACACCGGAGGCCGCATGAACTGCAGGCGATTCTTCCTCGCGATCGTGGCGGTTGCGTTGGCGTTCGCTTCAGTCGCGAACGCTCAGCAAGGTGCAGGCAGTAGCCCCGGCCTTCGACGGTGATGTCCTAAGAGTGCTGGAAATTTCGGATGGAGGAGTCATCCTCGCCTGACGTGGAAACGTCCAGAGGGAGGGCCGGTTGGCGCCGAGCTCTCCAGGCGAGGAGGACCCCCATGGGAA
>Ga0187892_10000179_pt1 | contig 164558 bp, 164 predicted proteins | sample MA1701073metaG_FD_139345 | JGI IMG/M metagenome (GOLD analysis project Ga0187892, IMG submission 139345) | Bio-ooze microbial communities from a basaltic lava cave in the Kipuka Kanohina Cave System on the Island of Hawaii, USA - MA170107-3 metaG ...
CTGCTCGGTCCACGGTGGTAGCGTCCGCATGGGTGTAAGCCTCCTTTGGTGGAGAATGGGTTCGCTTCGACAACGACCCAGCTTACACCCTTCTGCTTTTACACAGAGAAGATTACATCACCGCCCTGCATTGTTGCCGAACCAGTGGTATAGTAGGGTACCGCTGAGGCTGCCTCATCAAGCACACCCGTGCCAGCATGGGCGCGTCTTTCTCAGGAGGATGCTATGTTTGGTCCGATTACGCTCCCGTTCGGAGCCAAGATGCTGTTCAACACCGTCAAGCTCAAACCCAGCGTCAGCTTCGATGACATCGAGATGGCCGTCGGGGAGTTATGCAGCGTCGTGAAGGAAACCTACGGTGGCGACAAAGGGGGGTTCATCGGCGGGCAGGTGTTCAAGTTCTCCGGGTTCGTCTCCGACAAGGGATCCCTCACGACATCCAGGACCGCCGACGACCATTACGTCATCGTCACCTATTGGCGCTCCTTTGAGGATCACGAAAAATCCCACGCCGACGAACTCTTCAACAACAAGTTCGCCACATTAGCCACCATGTGCTCCGAGACCAAGGAGCTGGGGTACGACATGTTGTGGCAGGGGGCCCCGAGGGCCTGACGACATTGCCGGGAGCACCTGCCCCGCTTGGTGGCACCGAGTGCGTGGGGCGAGGGTTGGACTGATCCTCTTCTCGGCCGGAAGGTGGAGAGGGAGGGCTACGGGCGGGTTGATCCCATGATGGACCGGAGAGCTTCCACGACCTTCGGGTCATAGAGCCCTTTGGTAACCCCACGGCGGATGTCATTGAGGGCGGCGTGGCGCTCCCAGGGGTCCCGGTAGGCCCGCCAGGAGGTGAGCGCGTCATAGGCATCGGCGACGGCCACGATGCGTGCACCCAGGGGAATTTTCTCACCTGCCAGGCCGTCCGGATATCCTGAGCCGTCATAGTTTTCGTGACTATGACGCACAATGCTGACCATCCCCTCGCTGCCATTACCGAGGTCCTGCATCAGCTTCGCGCCCTCGACCGGATGCCTCCTCACGATTTCGAACTCACTCGCAGTCAGGCCACCCTTCCGGTTGAGCAGATGATGCGGAATGATCTGTTTGCCAATATCCGCCAGGTAGCTGGCGACCAACAGCTCCTGCTTCTGCGTTTCGGGCATCCCCAGGACGCTGGCCACGGCGAACGAAATCAGCGCGACAACCTTTGAGTGCCCGACGCTCCCGTCCAGACCTTCCACGGGGAGAATCACATCCTCAGAGATTGGAATGAGATCCACCGCGTGCCGGTAGTTCTCACAGACACTCTCCGGAATCTTCTCGCGGTTCTTCAATGGATCCTTCAGCGCGATCAACTCGTATGCCTCAATCCTGGTGCGCTTGCCCTTGACACTGATCTTGCCCGCATCCTTGAGGCGCATCCCCGCCTCCGCATAGGCGACTTTCACGTCCACATGGCCCGGCTCCAGGTGCAAGGCCCGCTCGAAGTACGAGAAGGCCTCCGGCACCTCGTCCAGCTCCAGGTGAATGCGGCCGATCTCGTAATAGGTCTGCGCTTTATCGGGGCTGGCCGCCAGTTGTTCGTGCAGGCCCTCGAGCCTTCGCTCTCGCTCGATGTCGGTGACATCCCTGTTGGGCTGTTCCCGTACCTTGCGCGCCTCGACAAAATGCTGCACCCCTTCATAGGTGAAACGATCGATGAGGATCCGGCCGACCGGACAGGACTTCTCCAGCCTGGAGGCCACGTTCACGACGTCGCCGATCGCGGTGTAGTTCTGGCGCTTTGAGCCGATCAGGCCCGTGATCGTGGAGCCCGACGCAATGCCTACCCGCATCTGCCAGGGATACCCCAACGCGACCCTCTTCTCCTGCATCTTCAGCCCGGCCAGCACCGCAAGGAGTCGGTAGGATTCCACGTCCAACGGCGCGCCAAATTCACACATGATGCCATCGCCCATGTACTTGTCGATGTGCCCACGGTACGCGAGCAAGATCGGTTCCATGTCCCCGAGAAAGCGGTTCAAGTCTTGGATGACCGCCTCCGGGGGATGTTCCTCCGAATAGGTCGTGAATCCAACCAAGTCGGAGAACAGGACGCTGATATTGCGCTTGTCGTTGCGTAGCCGTCCCTCGATCATCAGCTTGACCACCGAGTGGTCCATGGCGGGGGACAGGGACTCGTCCATCTTGGCTCTGAGGGTTTCCGCCGACAGTTGGGATTCCTTCAATTCCTCGCTTTGCTGTTTCACTCTCGATTCCAGATCGCTGGTGTACGCCTCCATGGCCGTGGTGCTCTGCCTGACGTCTTCCTCCTGCCGCTTCAGGTCTCGGTTCACGTTTTGCACCGCGGCGATCTCTTCATTGAGCCTCTCCTGGAGCCGGCCCACCACGGCTCCAGCGACCACGAGGGCCCCGCCCCAGATCGTGATACGCAAGAACGCGTCGAGCACTGTACCGGGGGCCCGAAACCACTCGGCAGTAAAAAAGACGTACAGCGGTATGGTTAGCACGCAGCATAGGGTGGCGGGCATGAACTTCCTGCGACCCAGGAAGTAGCCGCCGGCGAGCATCGGGAGAAAGTAAAAGTCCAGAACGGCGAGCCTCTGCGGAACCCAGAAATTGATCAGGGCCGTGGCGCAGATGACCAGAAAGAGGGCCCCGAACCCTTTGGGCCCGAGTACCTCGAACGCTTCGACCAGTGCCGAGGACCTTAGCACAGCTGCAAAGATCAGCCACGCCCCGGCACCGACCATCCCCGCCACGAAGACCCAGTTGTAAACAGCCCGGTCTGTCTTGTCGAGAAACGGGGTCGCGACCGGCAGGAGCACCTTATACCAGGCAGGGATGACGATCAGCGTGGTCAGCGGGGTAATGACTTGGCGGAGAAAAGAGAGTTCCTTGCCATCCCTCTGGAGCTGGAGACCCGTCCGCCGACCCAATAGCCAGAACAGCAGGAGGGCCCCGCCAAACCCCAGAAATTCCACCAACTGGGAGGCGGTCAGTTTGCTTCCAGACAGAATGGTTTCTTTGAACAGCGGGAGCTTGCTCAGCGACACCCCCAACAGGACTGCCACCAGGATCGCAATCCCGTACTGCCCCGCCCAACTCCACTTTCTCCCCATAGCACTCCGTGCGGTGAAATGGCCCCGTTTCAGTATAGCGGAAGGGCTGCTACCGTCAAGAAATCGGCGGAATATGAAAACCCGGAAAGCACCCGCCGTTCAGGTCTGAATCGGACAGCAGGGGGCCGAGCTCGACAAGGTGTTGCAGGGCCCTCGGCTTACTGGCCCGGCAGGAATACCACGTGAAGCGCGGGCCGTGAGGGTCAACTCATCGTGAGCACCGCGCGGAACCGAGCCTTGCCGCTTATCATGCGCTCGTAGCCGGCCGCGGCCTGTTCGAGCGGGAACGTCTCGACCATGGGACGAATCCCCGTGAGGGCACAAAAGTGCAGTGTGTCTTCTGCGTCTCGGGCCGTCCCTGACGGCCAGCCTTGAACCGACCGCCGCTTCCCGATGAGTTGAATGGGCGTCACGTTAATGGGATCGGCCGACGCCCCGACCACGAGCAATTTGCCATCAACCCCGAGCCCGTCAATGAGCGCCGTCATGGCTTTACTATCCGGCGCCGTGGCGAGAATGACCGAGGCCCCGCCCATCTCGGCCAGTTCTTCCGCGGCGTTCATCGATCCGGTATCGAGGTAGCGGAAGGCGCCCAGCTTCAGCGCAAGGGACTCCTTGTCTTTGCCTCGACCAATGGCCACCGTCCGAAATCCCATTTTGCTCGCGAACTGGATGCCCAGATGGCCGAGCCCGCCGAGCCCTTGCACGGCCACAAGATCCCCCGCGGCTGCGCCGCTGTGGCGCAGACTATTGAATGTCGTAAGGCCCGCGCAGAGGATTGGTGCCGCCTCCGCAAGCGATAAGGAGTCCGGAATGAAGGCCAACGTCTCGCTCCGTGCGATCATGTACTGCGCGTACCCGCCATCAGCACTAAATCCCGTGATGCTGAGATACTGGCAACCCATGAAATCCCCACGGCGACAGGGGACACACTGACCGCAGTGTCCACCATGCCATCCTACGCCCACCCGCTGGCCCTTCTTCCACGCCGTTACGCCCGTACCGACCTCGTCGATCACGCCGGCCACCTCGTGGCCCGTGACGCGCGGGTATTGCAGCCCGGGCCAATGCCCCTCCTTCACAAACAGGTCGCTATGACAGACCCCACAGGCTTGCACTTTGATGCGGACCTGGGCGGGGCCGGGTGCGGGAATCTCTCGTTTGACCACTTCGAATGGCGCGCCCGGACGACTGATTTGTACTGCCGTCATCTGTGCCATGAGCGGGCCTCCTTTACGGTGAGAATAAACAAAAGACCGCTGCCGATCACTCGGGCAGCGGTCTTTCTATGTTCAGGACGGTCGCCTGAGTGTCGGCGCTCAGCGCGTGCGGCGGTTGTGCTTCTCTCGGTAGATCTGCCTGCTTTGCACATTCTCCTTGTGTCGAATACGGGCCTGCTCTCGCGGACCGAGGTGGCCATCGGCTCCCGCTCTCGCCTCAGCGCGGTCCACACGGGCCTGGCCATGCTCCAGTTTCGCCGTTTCCTTGTTCGTAAGGGCACCGGATTGGACGCCTTGCTCGATCCGGCTTTGCTGATTGATATTGCGCTGCACGTCGGCTTGCATGCGCTGGGAGGACGGCGCATTCGGGTTGCCGGTCACCGCGTTGTTCTCCAGCTTGTTGATCCGCGACGACTCCTGATTCTGGGCCCTCTGAATCCGGGCGGCCTCCTGCGACGAGAGGGTCCCGTCCTTGAGCGCCTTGGACTCCATGCTATCGATGCGTGCCTCACCACGTTCGAGCTTGGCCGCCTCGCCTGTGCTCAGCTGACCTGACTGCAAGCCCTTCTCGATCCGAGTTTCCTGATTAATGTCGCGCTGCACTTCGGTGCCCACCGACTGGGCGAACACGGGGGACGAAAGGGGGGCAAAGAGGACGAACACGGCAGCCGCCTTAGCGAATTTCATGAGATTCTCCTTCCGTGAATCTGAACTAGTCATTTCGTCTCGCATGGAGACGGTTTCCCGAACACCAGCCCGTAGATGAACGATGGGATACAGAACCCTGTGCTCACCGTGACCAGCGCGGCTGCGACCAGGGTCCAGCCGAAAATCTGTCCGACCAGCGGCCGACCAGTCTGAAACCCCCAGGCCGCGCCGGCGAGCATCCCCGTCGCTATCAAGCACGCAAACCGGCGAGGCAACGGATAACGGGGCAGGAACGGACCGCGGACCACGTGCCGGAATCCGTAGGTGTACAGCAGATCAAACGGATGCCCCGGGAGCAGGCCACCGAGCGCGGCAAACGGGACGAGCCACCACAACACGGTCGCGGACTGCAGGGCCGTGCCCACAGCGGCCCAGAGCATGCAGATCGCCGGCGACAGGCGCAGCCAGTAGTTGATCTGGCGCACTGTCCGGTCATCGAGGCCCAGGAAACCCTGCGCTTCAACCCGCTCTCGTATCGTCTCAGACCTATCGCTCATCGGTCCAAAGGAGAATGTCCTCTTTGTTCCTTTCTACGCCTTTTTTCGGGCGGCGTCCACACTCCAGATGCCCGAGCCTTGCGAGGAGATATACAAAAAGACAAAGCAGTAGAGCGCGGCCAGCTCGCCATTGTTCTGAAGGGGAAACAGCGCCCTGGTCCCGTGGACCAGCCAGTACGCGGAGGCCATGAGCCCGCTGCACAGGAACGCCGCCCAGCCGGCCAACAGGCCGATCATCACAAGGAACCCACCCACCAACTCGATGGGGCCAGCGATGTAGATCACGAAGGGAGGTACCGGGGGCGTAGGGAGTGGAAATCCTAACAACTTGTGAGTCCCGTGCCAGAGAAACAACAACCCGACGACGATACGCATCAGTGCGTAGGCCTGTGTGTGGTAAGCTCGCATGAACCGCGGCATGAGGGCCTCCTCTCGAGACAGTCCTGACAGCCAATGGGGGTGGAGCTCAGAAACTGGGACAGCCTATCTACTTAGGTGGTTGATGTCAATTGGGAGGGGCCACAGACACTTCGTCGTGTCCTTTTCGGAGAGATGGTAAGATGGCGCCCGTCCGGCTACACTGGCCGCTGGTGCAATCGTGGGACCACGCAAGCCTCCAATCCTCAACAAGACCCTGATGGCCGGTGCGATCGGCAATGTGCTGGAATGGTATGACTTCGCGCTCTATGGCTACTTTGCCCCTGTGTTTGCCGCCTTGTTCTTCCCGTCAGAGCAACCCTCGGTGTCACTGATCTCCGCCTTCGGAGTGTTTGCGATCGGATTTCTGGCCCGGCCAGTGGGGGCGTTGCTTTTCGGCCACCTGGGCGACACGGTGGGACGGCGCGACGCGCTGGCTTGGTCGATCTTGCTCATGGCGGTGCCCACCCTGCTGGTTGGGCTCCTGCCGACCTATGAAACCATTGGGATGGCCGCACCGCTCGCCCTCACGTCGTGTCGGTTTCTCCAGGGATTGTCAGTCGGCGGGGAATTTACCGGCTCCGTCACCTTCCTCGTGGAACATGCGCCGTCGTCTCAACGGGGCTACGTCGGTAGTTGGGCCGGGTTTAGTGCGCAAATCGGGGCATTGCTGGGCTCTGGCGTGGGCGCGCTGGTCGCCTCAAGTCTGACCCAGGAGGCACTTCGTCAGTGGGGATGGCGGATCCCATTCCTGTTGGGGAGCCTGATTGCGCTCGTGGGATGGTACATGCGAAGGCGTATCCCGGAATCACCGGCGTTTGAACGCATGCGCCAGGCGGGAACGTTGTCTCCTTCGCCCATTCGCGAGATTCTGTCTTCGCAGCGATCGGCAGTCGGACAAGTGATCGGTCTCGTGTTGTTGCACGGTGTCGGCTTCTATCTCCTGTACGTCTACCTGACGACCCATCTCGTGATGGTCGCCACGGTTCCTCTGGGTACCGTGCTCACCATCAATACGCTCTGCATGGCGCTGCTGGCCGTGCTGATTCCTCTCATGGGGAGCCTGTCCGATCGCTTGGGACAGAAATCATTGTTAATCGTCGGCGCCGCCGGGCTTGCGATCACCTCCTACCCGCTGTTCACCTGGTTCACGGGCGATCGCGTGGCTCCCATCCTGATCGCCCAAGTCCTCTTGACCGTCTGGCTCTCCTGCTATATGGGCCCCTTCTTCGCCGCAGTCGCTGCCCTGTTCCCCACACCCCAACGCTATACCGGGCTATCGATCGGCTATAACGTCGCGTCCGCCCTGTTCGGCGGTACGGCGCCGTTGATGGCGACACTCTTGATCGAGTGGACCGGCAACACCCTGGCTCCGAGTTTCTATCTGAGCCTCTGCGCGCTCATCTCACTGACTGTCGGACTGACCCTTCGTGATGGGCCTGGTCAACCTGCCGCACGCGCTCAAGCAAAGTAGGACGAAGTTCCTCTGCTAGACCTGCACGACTACGCTCAAGGCCTTGACGGATCCCAGCACGCTGGGTGACAGCCGGCACCTGTTGGAGTAGACTGAAGTCGGAAACTCGGAGGGACCGCTATGGCAGACAGACAATATCGTCAACGAGGGTATCGGGAATCCGAAAAGGAAGGGAAAGGAAAGTCGGAGAAGCCCTCCGCGTCGCGGACACCGGCGGTGCTTCCGAGTCGAACCTTGTCCCGCTGCGCGGACTGCGGAACGCCACTCCCGCCGATGACCGATGTGCTCGGTCAGTGTCCCAAATGCCGATCAGCGCTCCATTCCTGCCAGCAGTGCAGCCACTTCGCTCCAGGGCAGCGGTTTGAGTGCACCCAGCCGGTCCCGGAGCGCATCACCGACAAGCGCGCTCGCAACGAGTGCACCTTCTATGCGCTGCGCGTTTCCGTGGAGCGCGAAACGTCGGCGGGATCAACGAGTCCTGAAGCCGCTCGACGCGCCTTCCAAAATCTCTTCAAGAAGTGAGCGCCACGGCTGTAAAGCCGTGCCAAGTTGAAATTCTTCGGCGCAACCCGCCGAAGCCTTGGCGAAAGCGGGTAGCTTCCCGGGGCTACCGCCCACCCGCGCGCCGCGAACTTTTTAGATCACGATTACTTCAACGTCACCAGAAAGGCGGCCGCGACGTGCTTGGGGTGGAGATGACAGTAGGCACGGTGGACCGAAGCGGTCTTGTCAATATTCGCAAACTGGACGTCGATAGTTTTCTCCTCGCCGGGCTTAATCACCTCCTTCACCTTCATCGTATCAATCGCGAACCCGTGCTCTGATGTGAGCGTATTGATCACCTTGAACGTCAGTGGTCCGCTACCATGCGCGTGGTTTGTTGTTCATCGTTCACCTCCCCGCGGTGAGCTTGCACTGGCTCGCTCAGGAAAGCAGAAATGCCCACAGGCTACGTCTTCAGAAGCAAGGTGTCAACAGACGCGATGACCGTTAAGGGGACCGTGGACGCCGTCGAGCTGGGAGGGAGATTTCTGAAGGAAGTTGGCAAGACCTTTCAATCAGACCTATGCGTGCCGCGAGCCCTCCCGAGTCGATAAGACGGAGCCGGGACTATATTTCTTCACTGGACTGCTCGCTCAGCCACGCCTTGAACGCCTCACGGAGAAGCCGTCGATACTGCGCGTGGTACCCGGGGATACTGGAGTAATCTTCCGTCTCCAGCATCTTCTGAATCATGGCCACGGTATATGACGCACCCTGAGCCTCGTGATTCCTGTGGCGCACGGCAAGGCGACTCTCAGCGTCGCCTTTCTTGGCTTCCTCGAACACATGCCAATCACAGTCTTTGGAAAATCGAAGGTAGGCCATGGGGATGACTCAAAGTGAGCACGCGCCCGAGCGGTTGCCAGCACCCAGCAACCCACTCTCCTCATGACAGTCCATGCTGTTCTCTCCCCACCCGTCCATCGTACCGATTGGACGACTTGAACAGTTCGAATCGGCCATCCCTTGCGTAGAGTGCGACTCGGGTCCGCAACGCCTGCATCTCAGCCGTGGTCATCGGCGTGAAGCGGCGGGCCACCTCGAGATTCTGCCGCAGCACCTGTTGCGAATCGATGCCGCTCACCACGGAGGCCACCGGCAGGCTTAACACGTAGCGCAGGGCCTCCTCCACTGTGACGATGCCTTGCGCGATGGGCGCCCCATTCCCGCTCAACGTCTTCATGGCCAGCGGGGCGATCCCGCGCTGATTCAAGACCGGCAGCACCTCCTGCTCAAAACTCCGGTAGGTGCCATCGAAAACGTTCAACGGCAACTGACAGGTCTCGAACGGAAAATCGTGCGCCAGCATCTTGAGATGGATCTTGGGGTCTTTGTGGCCAGTAAATCCGATGAACCGTACCTTACCCTGCCGCTTCGCCTCAAGCAGCGCCTCGGCTGCCCCGCCGGGCGCAAAGTGTCGATCGGGATCGTCGTCGTAGATCACTTCATGAAGCTGCCACAGGTCCAGATAGTCCGTCCGCAGGCGGCGCAGGGATTCTTCAAGCTGCTGCATGGCGACCTTCTTGTCGCGCCCATGCGAGCAGACCTTGGTCATGAGCAAGACCTGTTGCCGCCGACCCTGCAGCCCCTTCCCCATCCATTCCTCGGATCGCCCGCCGTTGTACTCCCAGGCGTTATCCATGAAGGAGACGCCCGCCTCGATCGCTTCATGCAACACCCGCACGGCGTCCGCTTCCGTACCCATGCGCCCCCAATGCGCGCCCCCGAAACAGAGCACCGAGACCTCCACCCCTGTCTTCCCCAGCGCGCGCTTTGGGATGTCCCCGGTGGCCGAGCTCGCACTTGCAATTCCCTGGGCGGATTCGACGCCAGCCCTAGCAGGAGCCTGCGCCATCGCCTGAGCCAACCCGCGCGGGCCACTCAACGCCATCACCGACCCGACCATGCCGAGCGTCTTCAGCATCTGGCGGCGGTCGAGCTCGCTGGACCAGAAGTTTGGGGACTGCTTTTGGGGATCCATAAAAAGCCTCTCTAGCTCGATCGACCGATCGACATCAGGCTACTCCTCTCCTGAATCGTGTTCAAGCGGTAGAACGGGCGGTCTAGCCTGGCGGCCTGGCGAGGGAGGGGGGTTGCGAGGGAGTCGGGGCAGAGTGCCCTTCCGGCACTGTGACGGGTGGAGGCTCAGGAGGAACTGGAGCCTCCACCATTCAGGACTGGTGGCACCGCCGGCCCTGAAAAAGGCTCGGACGCCTTTCGTCACAAGACCCGTGTGTCGTCACGCGGCGTCCTTGATCCGGTACGCCGTAGCTTTGATCCGGCCCCCCGCACGCAGGGGATGCACGGAGGTCAGCGTGAAGGTCGGGATCCTTCTCTTATTCATGAAGCTATGGGCGAGGATGAAGAGCAGAAAGCCGGGGACGGCGGCCGCGAGCACGATCAAGCTCAATCCTTTCAGGATGTGGACGAGCACGGTGGTCATGCTCGGCCTCCGTCGTTTCTCCGACGTGCCCATGCCTTGAGCCTCCGAACAGAGACAGTGGCAATTCCACGCTGCACCGAATCTGTCATCTGGATCAGAAAATGAGTTCCGATTAACGCGATAAATCTCGTTACGATTATCCACGTCATGGTTTAGCCCCCCGATCCCTCACCGCCTGGTCCAGGACCAGTCGTCCTGATCCTTGTCGGCCGGCTTGTCCATCAGCCCAGGCGCCATCGTGCCGACCAAGGCACCAAGCACCCGTAGCAAGCCCCACCCGATGAGCACCGAGAAGACAATGGTCGTGATCATGTTCTGCCTCAGGCTCCCCGATCACTCAGTGGTCTCTTACCACTTGTCGTGATCCCGGTCGGTGAAGTTTTCGATCACCCCGGGTACCAGAGTCCCGAATATGGCGCTGATCATCAGCAGCACGCCCCAGCCCATCAACACGAGAAGTAGGATGGCCATGTTCGGTTTCCTCCCTAATCCCTACGGTTTGTTTCCCCTGACCGATTGCCTCACCGGGGTGATACAGCAAGCCCAATACCAACGAAATCTCCAGTTATACCCGGTGGCGAGAGCGCGTACTAACCTATTGAATCTTTGAGTGAATAAGAGGTATCGTGGTTAGCCAAGAGTCCCAGAGGCGTTCGTCCTGATCTCTTCACACGTATCTAAAAAGATAACCTGCGTAACACAGAAGGATAATTGCTCCTCCCGGTGGGAGTCGCCGTCTGGCCGCTCAGTTAAAAGGAGGGCCAACTCCGATGCCCATGGCGGCCAGGCCAGAGGTGCAGAGGAAAAATGCTGCCGGGTGGCCCAGGCATCGGGAATAGTGATAAGTTGCAGACCGGCGAACAGAGGTGGAGCAGCCCCATGGATGCTCAGATGACGTTCCGCATGCGGATCACAGACCCCGCGCTTGAGGAGGCGCAGAGGACCATCTCTGAAGCCGTGAGGGCGGCCGGCGGGCGCGCCCTGCTGACCGGCGGGTGCGTCCGCAATGCCGCGCTGGGTCTCCCGGCCACCGATCTCGACATCGAGGTCTATGGGATCCCACCGGACCGTCTCAAGGCGATTCTCTCCGAGCGGTTCATTGTGGACCTGGTCGGGCAGGCCTTCGGGGTCCTCAAGGTTCACGGTCTGCCGATCGACGTCTCGATCCCCCGCCGCGAGTCCAAGACCGGCGTGGGCCACAGGGGGTTCGAGACCCACTCTGATCCTTTCATGACGGTCCAGGAAGCCGCATCACGCCGGGATTTCACGATGAACGCGATGGCCTTCGACCCGGCCAGCGGCGAGGTGATCGATCCCTATGGCGGACGGCGTGATCTGGAAGCACGCGTGCTGCGGCATACCTCGGAGAAGTTCGTGGAGGATCCGCTGCGTGTCCTGCGAGGGATGCAGTTTGCCGCGCGATTCGACCTGACGGTCGCCCCGGAGACGGTCTCCCTCTGCCGGAGCCTCACGCCCGAGCATCTTGCGCGTGAGCGGATCTTCGAGGAGTGGCGGAAGCTCCTGCTCCTCGGGGTCCGGCCGTCCCGCGGGCTCACGTTCCTGCGCGACTGCGGCTGGCTCCCCTACTTTCCTGAACTCGAGGCGCTCATCGGCTGCGCGCAGGAGCCCGACTGGCATCCCGAGGGTGATGTCTGGATCCACACGCTGCACTGTCTGGATGCCTTTGCAAGCGAGCGCCTTGGACAGGACGGGGAGGACCTGGTCGTGGGCCTGGCCGTCCTCTGTCACGACCTGGGCAAGCCGGCGAGCACCATGATCGAAAACGGGAAGATCCGCTCCAAGGGCCACGAGGCCGCGGGCGAAGCGCCCACCCGCTCGTTTCTCGGCCGGATGACGACTCAGCAGGATCTCATTGAGGACGTGGTCCCGCTCGTCCTCACGCACCTGCGCCCGAGGGAACTTTATGAGGCCCGGGCCGGCGACAGCGCCGTTCGGCGCCTGGCCCTGCGCGTCGGCCGCATCGATCGCCTCGTTCGCGTTGCCCGCGCGGATCAGATGGGTCGCCCCCCGATGGTGTTCGACGGTTTTCCGGCCGGCGAGTGGCTGCTGACCCGCTCCCGTCTCCTCGACGTCGAGCGCGCCGCGCCGCCGCCGATCGTCTTAGGTCGACACCTGTTAGACCTTGGATTGACTCCCGGTCCGAAGGTTGGAGCGATTTTGAAGGCCTGCTATGAGGCTCAGATCGACGGCGCCTTCTCGACCCTCGAGGAGGGCACCGAGTACGCAAAGCGCCTGATCCGTGAGGGGACCTCGGTCGCCTGAACCACGGCGTCCTGGGGAGTGAAACTGCACCAATTCATCCACGCGATCAGCTCCATATCAGCTGCGCGCTCAGGGGAGGATAGCGGACATTCAGCGAACGGGAGGGCTCGCGCATGCGACAACCATTGGCTCTAGGCGGCATACTCGGTGGCCTCGTCCTGTTTCTCTGGGGGGCAGTGTCCTGGATGGTCCTCCCCTGGCACCCGATGACCCTGCAGAAATTCACGGATGAGGCGGCGGTCGCCGGAATCGTGAGCCTGACCGCACCACGTGCCGGGGTCTACATCCTGCCCAATCCGCACAAGCACGAACCGGGCATGACGGAGGAGCAGAAGAAAAGGGCGGAAGAGGAAGGACACAGGCGCATGATGCAGGGCCCGTTCATGTTCGCGGCGGTGAGTGTGTCCGGTGCCAGGCCCATGGCGTCCGCTCTGTTGACGAGTCTGCTCGGCAACATCCTTGCGGCGCTCCTGGCAACCTTGTTGTTGCTGAAGACGAGCGGCCTGAGCTACGCGGGGCGAGTTGGTTTTCTCGTCACGATTGGACTGACCGCTGGCGTCATCGCGGACCTGCCCGACTGGACTTGGTGGAACTTTTCGACTAGCTACACCGGCGTGGCCTTTGCCGATCTCCTGGTCGGCTGGTTGTTGGCCTCCCTCGTCATGGCGAAGGTGGTCACCGCCCGCACCTAACCGTACTCGCTAGTATCCCAGCAGAGGATCGTGCGCCATGACGGACGTCATCTCGGACCCCTCTTATGTACGCGCGATCTCGGCCTTTGCGCTCCTGGGTCTTCTGTTGTGTCTCGAATGGCGAAGCCCCTTCCGAGTTCCGATCCAATCAAAACTTCAGCATGCCGCCACCAATTTGATGATTGGGGGAACCAATGCCGCGGTGGTCAACCTCCTCATGGGCACCCTCTTGCTGTTCTTGAGTCATCGCGTGGAGAGCAGAGACTGGGGATTGCTCCACCATTTCGGCTGGGGAACCCTTCCGAACATCCTGGCCTCGGCCGTTCTGCTCGACTTGCTCTTCTACGGAGTCCACTGGGCCAACCACTATGTTCCGTTCCTCTGGCGCTTTCATCGGGCCCATCACAGCGATTTGGATTTAGACGTGACGACCTCTCAGCGATTCCATATCGGTGAAGTGCTCATCTCGACCCTGATTAAAGCGGTGGCCATTCCGGTCCTGGGTGTTTCATGGATGGGCCTCCTGATTTTTGAAGTGGTGCTCCAGGCTGCGACGCAGTTTCAGCACAGCAACCTCGGGCTGCCAGCCCCACTGGACAAAGGGGTCCGCCTCCTTCTTGTTACACCCCACATGCATTGGATTCATCACTCCAGACGCCCCCGGGAGCATAACGCCAACTTCGGGACCATCTTTTCGGTTTGGGACCGACTGTTCGGCACGTACTTCATGCAGACGCGGCAGGAAGAGATCCGGGTCGGCCTACAGCAGTACCCTTCAGTCGAACATGTTGGCCTGTTTCAATTCCTTGGTATGCCGCTCGCTACCGCATGTCAGCCGGGTCCGTATGGTCCCCCATGAAACAGGATTCCTTCAAAGACTTTGTTCTGGATCAGCTGACCGAACTGCGCGGTGTGACCTGCCGCGCCATGTTCGGCGGTTACGGGCTCTATGCTGGCAAGATCTTCTTTGGCATCCTCCACAAAGGCCGCTTGTATTTTAAAACCACGCCCTCAACCCTCCCCGCGTATCGCGCAAAGGGCATGAGGCCCTTCCGGCCGAATACCAAGCAGACCCTCAAGACCTACTACGAAGTGCCGGTGGGGATCATTGAGGATGCCGAACAGCTCGCGTTGTGGGCCGAGCAAGCCGTAGGCCCTCACAAAGGCTAAGTGGCTCTGACTCTTTGGACCATTGGGCACTCCACTCGACCGATCGAGGAGCTTCTCGACCTCCTCAATGCGTGGGGCATCTCGCTCCTGGTCGACGTCCGCCTCATCCCGTTCTCCCGGAGAAACCCTCAGTTCAACACGCAGGCGCTCGCTGAGAGCGTGACGGGGGTCGGCCTGCAGTACCACCATCTCTCAGCATTGGGTGGCCGCCGGAAAGCGTGGCCGGACTCCATCAACCTGGCATGGAGGAGTGCCGGCTTCCGCGGCTATGCGGACTACATGCAGACCGCCGCCTTCCGGGAAGCCTTGGAAGAGCTGATGGCTTATGGTAGGCGCGGACACACCGTCATCATGTGCGCGGAGGCCGTTCCCTGGCGATGCCATCGGATGCTGATCGCGGACGCGCTGATTGCTCGAGGCTGGACTGTCCACCACATCCTGTCGGCGGCAAGTGCGGAAGCCCATTCGCTCACGCCCTTTGCCCGGCTCGATCATCACACCGTCACCTACCCGCCGCCTGATACAGAGGAAAACGCTCCCCGGCTCTGGTAACCTAAAGACTGGTGGAAGGACTCCCTCTGGGCACGATTCTTGCGCCTCGCGGGGCAACAAACGACCAGTCTCATCGCGCGGGATGAAGGTTGTTGCGGAGATGCGTCACAGGTGATCGCAGGCCCGTTCACTAGGCTGCCCGTCGGTGCGCTCGTGGGCCTAATCGTGCTGCTCACCGTCTGCCCTGCGGGGGCGGCTATTCAGCTTGAAACAGTCCTGACGGGTCTCTCCAGCCCCGTCTACGTGACCAACGCCCACGACGGCACTAACCGGCTCTTCATCGTCGAACAGCCAGGCCGCATCAAAGTTCTCCAACCGCAAGCAACCACGCCGACCTTGTTTCTCGACATCACGTCGCAAGTCCTATCGGGTGGTGAGCAGGGCCTGCTCGGTCTAGCGTTTCATCCCGAGTACGCGACGAACCGTCGGTTCTTCGTCAACTACACGCGCCAGACTGACGGCGCGACCGTGATCGCCGAGTATCGGGCTTCCATGTCGAATCCCAATGTCGCCGACAACGGAGAGACCGTCCTGTTGGTCATCCCGCAGCCGTTCGCCAATCACAATGGGGGAATGATCGAGTTTGGCAAAGACGGCTTCCTCTATATCGGGATGGGCGACGGCGGCTCGGCCAATGACCCCGGCAACCGCGCGCAAACCGTCAACGATCTGGTTGACTCGCTGCTCGGGAAGATGCTGCGCATTAATGTTGATGTCCCGAACGGGTCGATCCCTTACTCGTCTCCTCCGGACAATCCGTACGTCGGCATTACCGGGCGGGATGAGATCTACGCGATCGGGCTGCGGAACTCGTTCCGCTGGTCGTTCGATCGCAGGACGGATCTCCTCTTTGCCGGCGATGTGGGCCAAGGTGCGAGGGAGGAGGTCGACCTCATCACGAAGGGCGGTAATTACGGCTGGCGTGTCTTCGAAGGCACCCGCTGCACCGGCCTCAACCCGCCCGATCCTTCGTGCACCGGCAGTTATATCGCGCCGATCACCGAGTACAGCCACGATGGGGGACGTTGCTCAATCATCGGAGGCTACGTCTACCGCGGGTCCCTGGCGACCTTCCCAGCGGGGACGTATGTCTATGGTGACTTTTGCACCGGCGAGATCTTTACGCTCTTCCCGCCGATGAGCGGGGGCGCCAATACCTTGCTGCTCGACACGTCGCTGAGCCTCTCATCGTTCGGTGAAGATGAAGCAGGAGAGCTGTACGCGGTCGGACTCGGGGGCACGGTCAACCGGATCACCAATACGTCTTCGCCTCCGCCGCCACCCATGTCTGGAGGTGGAGGCGGAGATGGTGGCGGCGGGTGTTTCATCGCGACCGCGGCGTTCGGCTCGCCCCTGGCTGCCGAAGTGCAGGTCCTTCGAGAGTTCCGGGACCGGTCTCTGCTGATGCATCTCCCGGGGCGACTCTTCATCGGCGCCTATTACCGTCTCAGCCCCCCTCTCGCTCGTGTCATTGGGAAGTACGACCTGCTCCGGGCGGCCACTCGCACTGCTCTTCGGCCGGTCGTCTGGTGGACGCGTTTGGCACTCGCGTCGCCGGCGTTGGCCTGGTGGACGCTAGCCCTGGGCGCGTGCGGGCTGCTGGCCGCTGCGATGGTGCCGCTCCTGCTCTGGCGGAACCGGCTGCTGCGCGCTGACGGTCAGCGGAGGTGTCCTCTCAAGTGAAGGGTCCTGCTTTTCGGTGTACAAAATTGCACGTCATTACGCCCGCTGAACAATGTTGAAACCATCCTTGATCTCCGGTCTACCAATATTACACTGTAATATTAACATCTTACATATTTCAGAGTAGCCGGATCAGTCCGGCATGGGACTTGCTCAGTTTAATGCTCACGGAGCAGGTGACTTCGGGATTTACCGTACGTCCGGATCCGGACGTCGTGATACACCGTCTCTCCTGATGACCCAGTGAAGGCGTCGGGGAGCTACCCAGAGGGACCGTTATGGATGTGCAAAAAAATAGACCCGAGAAGCCAGTAGCGCCACTCCGTCAGTTGCGACGCCGGGCCCAGCGTGTGGAGCTCATAGAATCATGCCCCTTTGAGATGAGCGAAGATATCGGTGGGGGAATGATCATTTTGCACGAGGGAGAAGCACTCTCGATCAACGTCAGCTCCGGTGGATTGTTGCTCCTGATGGATCAGGCTCCTCAGGTGGGTCAGGTGCTGAAGGTCCAGGTACCGACCCAGATCAGGTCAACCAATTCACTGACGCTGGTCGAAGTACGCTGGACGCGGCAAGTTCTAGCCGAGACACCTTCCATCAGGTATTTGGTTGGGGTGAGGTCCCTCTTCGGCCCCCAGTTCTACGAGTAGGGAACCTGCTCGAGCAGACCACTCACGCGATCCAAGAGTTCCGACCAGAGAGAAGCCCGGGGACTGGAGCCTCGGAGTAACAGCCCAGCCAGCCCGCCACACGCTGAAGCCCCTACACTCCCGCCCCGAAGCCTAGGCAGCCCGCCTGCAAGTGCTGCTCGAACAACCGGCCCCCCGCCTTCCAGCGCCCCAAACTCACCTCGGGCAGCCCGCTCACGGGTCTCGAGGGTCGGCTCTCGCCCATTCCTCCGTGTACCCATAGTCTTCCCCCGAACATGGTACGAGGCGACGGTGAAGAATGGATTGGTCGGAGCGGACATCGAGCTCCGCTCACCGAGAGGTCCCAAGCACACCGACGGTCCAGAAATCCAAAATCCACGAGGCCCTCGTAGAGGATGGGTAAGTGAGCGGCGGCAATAACGCCGTAGTCCGTGGGGAGAGGGGGCCGCGGATTGTTCGAATCAGTCAACCTCTAACAGGAGGGTCAAGCCATGCAAGTACGTTTGGTCTCATGGGTCGCCATCATCGGGATGGCCGTCGCGGCAGCGGGATGCAGCATGATGGACAGCGCCACCACCAAGGCTCCGGAGGCGTCACTGTACGATCGTCTGGGTGGCAAGGCGTCGATTACCGCCGTCGTGGATAATTTCGTCGGTCGCGTCGCGGCCGACAACCGCATTAACGGGAAGTTCGCGAACGCGAACATCCCGAGATTGAAGATGCTGCTCGTGGAGCAAATTTGCCAGGCCTCCGGTGGGCCCTGCACCTACACCGGCCGGGACATGAAGACCGCGCACGCCGGCATGCGGATCACTGGCGAAGAATTCGACGCGCTCGTCGGAGATCTCGTCGCGACCCTGAATAAGTTCAAGGTTCCCGAGCGGGAGAAGAAGGAATTGCTGGGCGCACTGGGGCCGATGAAGAAAGACATCGTCGAGACCCCCCTCGCACAGAAAACCGACTGAGGGCGTTTGGCCGAGTCTCCCCAGCGGCTTTGCAAGGGGACAGTCATCGCCCGGGCTGTCCCCTTCCCCTCCTGCCACACGCGCCGTTCTTCTTCGTCCATCCTGTAACACGCACCCATGGGGAAAGACTGCGATACTGAGAGTCCGACGCTCCGATCGAGCCTCTCAAGAGGAGCAAAGTAGCCTCCTATGGATCGCACGACTGAGTGGCTTGAAGCTGACGGGCTGGGCGGGTTTGCCTCCGGAACTGTGTCCGGCATCAGAACCCGGCGATACCATGCCCTGCTGCTGCCCGCCATGACACCACCTACCAGCCGCGTTGTCCTGGTGAACGGTTTCGATACCTGGGTCGAAACCCAAGCCGGAACGTTTGCACTCTCCGCTCAAGCCTATACGCCGGATGTGGTGCACCCTGACGGACATCAGCGGATCTCGTCATTTGAGCCGGAGCCCTGGCCGCACTGGGAGTTTTGCCTGGAAGACGGCATGCGGATCGCCCAGGAAATCTTCGTGCTCCACGGCAGTCCAGTCGTAGCCGTGTGCTGGCGCCTGATCAGCCAAGGCAGTGGGTCCGGGAGGGACGGATCCAAGCGGGACCCCCTCCCGTCCCATGGGATTACTCTGTCAGTGCGCCCCTTCTTGTCAGGACGCGACTACCATAGCCTCCATCACGAGAATCCGGCCTTTCGATTCGAACCGAAGGGCAACACCGGAAGGGATCAATCGCTGAGCCGGCTTGTCTGGCATCCCTATGACGGTATCCCGGGGATCGTAGTGGTCTCCAACGGGAGCTATGCTCATCAACCCGAATGGTACCGGAATTTTCTCTACCAAGAGGAGCGCGCCCGCGGGCTTGATTTCACCGAAGATCTGGCGTCGCCGGGCATCTTTCGCTGGCATCTTTCCCGAGAGGAGGCCGTCTGGATTCTGGCAACGGAGCAGGCTGCGGCAGAGAGGCTCAGCCCGAACATGTCCGCCGAGGTCCTGCTCAAGAATCTGCGGGTCGCCGAAACGAAACGGCGCAAAGTGTTTCGCTCCCGGCTGCATCGCGCCGGCGATGCATACTTTGCAAGCCGGGGATCGGGGAAGACCATCGTCGCCGGGTACCCCTGGTTCACCGACTGGGGACGCGATACGTTTATCTCGTTGCGCGGGCTCTGCCTGGCAACCGGACGGCTCGCGGAGGCTGGCCAGATCCTCGTTGAATGGGCCGGGACTGTCTCCGAGGGCATGCTGCCCAATCTCTTCCCCGATCGCGGCAACGCGCCAGAATTCAACTCTGTGGACGCCTCGCTGTGGTACATCATCGCGGTCCACGAGTACCTCCAAGCGATGCAAGCCAGGAATAGGCTGGTTCCGGCCGAGGATCGCAACCGCTTGCGGGAAGCGATCGAGGCGATTCTCTCAGGCTACGCCAAGGGGACACGCTATGGAATCCATTGCGACAGGGACGGACTGTTGGCGGCGGGCCAGCCCGGCGTGCAGCTCACCTGGATGGATGCCAAGGTCGGCGACTGGGTTGTCACACCGCGCATCGGGAAACCGGTGGAGGTGCAAGCGTTGTGGCTCAACGCGCTCCGGATCGGCGGTGAGCTCTCGGACCAACCGGCGCACTGGACGGATCTGTTCGCGCGCGGATGCGAGAGTTTCAAGGCCTGCTTCTGGAACCAGACCCGCGGGTGCCTCTACGACGTCGTGGATGTCGATCATCAGCCGGGACGAACTGATTCCAGCTTCCGACCCAACCAGATCTTGGCCGTAGGTGGTCTGCCGCACGCGCTGCTGAACGGAACACAGGCCTGCGCGGTCGTCGACGCGGTCGAAGCGAGACTCTGGACGCCGATTGGGCTCCGGTCGCTGGCGCCCGGTGAGCCGGGCTATACCCCGCAGTACCAGGGTGGCGTCCGTGAGAGGGACGGTGCTTACCACCAGGGTACGGTGTGGCCCTGGCTGCTGGGCCCCTTCGTGGAGGCTTGGATACGAGTCCGCGGCGGGACGGAGAAAGCGAAGCGCGAGGCCCGAACGCGATTCCTCGAACCTCTCCTGCGCCACCTGGACGAAGCGGGCCTGGGCCACGTCTCTGAGATCGCCGACGCGGACCCCCCGCACACTCCCCGAGGGTGCCCCTTTCAGGCCTGGTCCGTCGGCGAGGCGCTCCGTCTCTCGGAGGTCATCCTCCTCGGGGCACAGCCGGTCAGAAAAGCAGCGCCGCGTTAATTCTCTTGGCCTGTGCCGCCTCCAGCCAGTCCGATTGAGCACGATCGCTGCGGTGTAACAGTCCGCTACGGAAAGAGACTATCGTGCGGAAACTGCAGCAGGTTGAGGATGACAACTCCGTGAGGTTAAGCATGCCCGCAGCGCAGGCCGACGCGGCCACGGTCTCCGCCCAGGTTCCCGCAAGTCGGGAGTCTCCATTCTCGATCGGGAAAGTCATCCTGGCGGCGATCGTGGTTGTTGGCCTGGGTGTGACTTACTGGTTGGACCTCTCACAGTACTTGTCGCTAGAAGAACTGAAAGCGAATCGGGACCGCCTGTTGGACTACACGGATGCCCACTATGGCACAGCTGTGGCAGCGTTCATTGTCGTGTATTGTCTGACCGCCGCGTTCTCCGTGCCCGGCGATATCTTCCTGACCATGGTCGGAGGTTTCCTGTTCGGCAGTGTCATCGGGACGCTCTACGTCAATATCGGCGCGACGGCCGGCGCGACGCTGGCCTTTCTCGCCGCCCGGTATCTGCTGCGGGACTGGGTGGAATCCAAATTTGCCGATCGGATCGGGCCAATCCAGGAGGGATTCAAGCGAAACGCGTTCAGTTACCTGGTCACGCTCCGATTGATCCCGGCAATCCCCTTTGTCCTGGTGAACCTGGTCTCGGGGCTGACGCGCATGGATCTGAGCACCTACGTACGAGCGACCAGCTTAGGGATGCTTCCCGCGAGCTTCGTGTTCGCCTATGCCGGCCGCCAGCTCGGGATGATCAATTCAGTCGGCGAGGTGGCCTCGCCACCGGTGCTCCTGGCCTTGACGCTCCTGGGCCTGCTCGCTCTCACGCCACCCCTCTTCCGCACCATCTCGCACCGGCGTGACCGACACCGGATGACAAAACCGGAGCGGCACACCAACGATCTCTGAGAGGAGTACATGCGATGCCAGACAGGCAGGTACACGACGCTGAAACGAGCCGGCTCATCCAAGATGACCAACGCGAGAGAAACTGGAAGCGCTGGGGTCCCTATCTCTCCGAGCGGCAGTGGGGTACGGTGCGCGAAGACTATTCGCAGGGCGGCTCCTGCTGGAATTACTTCCCGCACGACCATGCCCGCAGCCGCGCGTATCGGTGGGGAGAGGACGGCCTGCTGGGGATCACAGACCGTCAAGGACGCCTGTGCTTCGCACTGGCCTTGTGGAACGGCCGCGACCCTGTTCTCAAGGAGCGCCTCTTCGGCCTCACGGGCCCCGAAGGCAACCATGGCGAGGATGTGAAGGAGTGTTACTACTACCTCGACTCGACCCCGACGCACTCCTACATGAAGGCCCTCTACAAGTATCCTCAGGCCGAGTTTCCCTACACGTGGCTCGTGGACGAAAATCGCCGCCGTGGAAAAGACGCGCCGGAGTTCGAGCTCGTCGACACTGGTGTGTTCGACGGAAACCGGTACTTCGACGTCACCGCGGAATATGCCAAGGCTTCCCCCGATGACATCCTGATCCGGATCACCGTCGCGAATCGTGGTCCCGAAATGGCGATGCTCCATCTCCTCCCGACCCTCTGGTTCCGGAATACCTGGTCGTGGGGGCGGACGGGCGAGGGCTACTGGCCGAGGCCCAATCTCAGTCGCCAGGGAAAGACCAGACTCCTGGCCGACCATGCCTCGCTCGGGCGGTATATCCTCGAGGCGGAACTGCTCAAGGGCGCCGATGCCACGGAGTTTCTCTTCACGGAGAATGAATCGAACTATGTCCGGCTCTACGGCACCGGGAACTCTAGCCGTTACGTCAAGGATGCCTTCCACGAGTACATCATTCACGGACGGGCCGAAGCGGTCAATCCACAGGAAGTCGGGACCAAAGCCGCCGTGCACTACCGGCTCCAACTCCCTGGTGGCAGCGAGTTCACCGTGCGGCTGCGTCTGTGCGCCGAGGCTGAGGCCCCGCAGAATCCCATCGGGCGGGACTTCGATCAGACCTTTAGCGAGCGCCATCGCGAGGCCGATGAGTTTTACGCGACCCGGATTCCGTCCGGGCTTGGGACTGCCGAGCGACAGGTCGCACGACAAGGCTACGCCGGCTTGCTCTGGTCCAAGCAGTTCTTCCACTACTCGGTGAAGGACTGGCTGGAAGGCGACTCGTCACAGCCCGCCCCGCCCGCCGAGCGCAGGTCGGGCCGCAACAGCGATTGGGGACACCTCTACAACCGCGACGTCATTTCGATGCCGGACAAGTGGGAATATCCCTGGTACGCCGCCTGGGACCTAGCTTTTCACATGATCCCGTTCGCCAAGGTGGACCCGCACTTCGCGAAGGAGCAACTAGCGCTCTTTCTTCGCGAATGGTACATGCATCCGAACGGCCAGATCCCCGCCTACGAATTCGCCTTCTCCGACGTGAATCCGCCCGTGCACGCTTGGTCGGCCTGGCGCGTCTATAAGATGACAGGCCCCAAGGGCCACCGCGACCGTCGCTTTCTGGCCAGCGTCTTTCAGAAACTGCTCATCAACTTCACGTGGTGGGTGAACCGGAAGGACGTGGAAGGGAAGCACTTGTTCTCCGGCGGGTTCCTGGGCCTCGACAATATCGGGGTCTTCGACCGATCCAGACCACTCCCCACCGGCGGCCACCTGGAGCAGGCGGACGGGACAGCCTGGATGGCGTTCTTCTGTTCCACGATGTTGGCGATGGCACTGGAGCTGGCCAGTGAAGATCCCGCCTATGAAGACGTGGCCTCGAAGTTCTTCGAGCACTTTGTCGCCATCGTGGATGCGATGAACGCGCTCGGCGGCTCCGGCCTCTGGGACGAAGCCGACGGCTTCTACTATGACCAGCTTCACGTCGACGGCATGCACACGCCCTTACGGATCCGGTCCATGGTGGGACTGATCCCCTTGTATGCGGTCGAGATCCTGGAGGCGGACGTGATCGAAAAGCTGCCGGGCTTCGCCAAACGCATGCAGTGGTTCCTGACTCAGCGGAAGGATCTCGCCCGGCATATCTCGTATATGGAGCCTCCGAAGGGAGCCATGGCCAGGGGTGCGGCGCACGGACACCGTCTGCTCGCCATCCCGTCCCGTGAGCGCCTTGAGCGGGTGCTTCGCTATTTGCTGGACGAGAATGAGTTCTTGGCACCGTACGGCATCCGGTCCATTTCGCGCATCCACATGCATCAACCCTACGTCTTCCAGGCCAACGGGGAAGAATTCCGGGTGGACTATCTCCCGGGCGAGTCCAACACCGGCCTCTTCGGTGGAAATTCGAACTGGCGTGGGCCGATTTGGTTTCCCGTCAATTACCTGCTGGTCGAAGCCCTGGAGCGATACCACCATTTTTACGGCGATGGGCTCAAGGTCGAATGCCCGACTGGGTCGGGACGGATGATGAACCTGAAGGAAGTGGCCGACGAAATCGCGGGGCGCCTGGCCCGGATTTTTCTGCCGGACCAGGACGGGCGGCGGCCCTGCCATGGAGAAGACCGGCGCTACGCCGACGACCCGCACTGGCGCGAACTGGTGCTCTTCTACGAGTATTTCCACGGGGAGTCCGGCCGCGGCGTGGGGGCGAGCCACCAGACGGGCTGGACGGCGCTCGCGACGCGCTGCCTCGAAGCGCTGGCCGCGCACAAACGGAGTTGACGCATGAGACGCCCCGACAGGATCGCCGGTGGGCCTGTCTGCCTGACGGCCGTGGTGATGGCCCTGCTACTCCAAGGGTGCCAGGCCTTGAATCCATCGGTGCATGCCGGCGCGCTGGATGAGATCCGATTTAAACAGCTCTGGGACCTCTACCGACATTGTCTGGCAAGTACTGACGCCGGCGCCATGCGTCAGGCTGCCGCCCGTCTGAGCCAGGCGGCGCAGGAGGCCGCCGCCGTTATGGCCAGTCCGCCACCGTTTCTCCCGACACCGCTCGCGCGACTCGTGTCGACACCACCGCTTCGCCTGTCAGTCGATCCCGAAGCGCTGGCGACCTCCTGCGCCCTGGAGGCCGGCGAGGTGGCTGTGGCTAGCGGCCAGACCGCCCTCGCCGTCGAGATGTTCCGATCAGTCATCCAGGCGCATGGACCGGGCACGTACGCATACTATGCGGAGCGGGCACGGGCTGGATTAGGGAGACTCCGGGACAAAGCCCCGGCAGTCTATGAGGTGCTGCTGCCCCAGAGCGCTCCAACGCGTACGGTGGCCGATTCTCCAGTAAAAAGATGATCCATCGCCTGTAACAAGTCCGGACCCTAAGAGACGAAGCGATGCGGGGGCAGCGGCCAGAGCCGTCACCTTTGATCGATCACGCAGCTCGTTGGACGTGGAGGTTCATCTCCGATGGAACAGCAGCTCGATCCGGAGCCCTCCCTGATGGAGGCTCTGCCAGCCCGGATCCAGGAACCGGAGCCCGTCGCCCCTCCCCCGGAACTCAGCCAAAGCCCGGCGGGTCTCGAGGCGTCTCTTCCCAAGCCCCTTGCTGACCCCGTGGTTCAACGCACCTACCGCCATTCGCTACCCGTTCGCCTTGGCCATTGGCTGAACGTGCTGTGTCTTCCGATTCTAATCATGAGCGGGTTGCAGATTTTTAACGCACATCCGGCTCTGTATTGGGGCGACCGGTCTGATCGCGATCGCCCAATCCTTGCTCTGCGCGCGATGAGGACAGAGCGCGGTGAGGTGAAGGGGGTCACCACAGTGTTTGGGCACGCTTTCGAGACCACCGGGGTCCTCGGATTCTCCTCCAACTCCACGAGAGGGTTTCCCGCCTGGGCGACGCTCCCCAGCAGCAAGTGGCTCGCGATGGGCCGACAATGGCATCTGTTCTTTGCGTGGATTTTCGTCATCAATGGACTGCTCTTTGGACTCTATGCCCTCCTTAGCCGGCATCTCTGGAGGGATCTCTTTCCTAAGTTGAAAGACCTGCGGGGCATCGGTCGGGACATCCGCAGCCACCTGACCTTTCGCCATCCCACGGGAGCGGAAGCGAGGCACTACAATGTGTTGCAAAAACTCGCCTACGCCGGCGTCGTGTTCGGGTTGGGGCCGCTGATCGTCCTGACCGGTCTCTCCATGTCGCCGACCATTGATGCCGCCTTTCCCGAACTGTTGACCCTCTTCGGTGGTCGGCAGTCCGCGCGCACGATTCACTTCCTGGCCTGCTTTGCGTTCATCGGTTTCATCGTGGTCCACCTGCTCATGGTGGCGACCACGGGTTTGCGGAATAATCTCCGGTCCATGATCACCGGCTGGTTCAACATTACGGAAGGTGGTGAAACTCATGACGCGCAAGCTACTCAAACATCGGACAATTGATCGCCGGGGATTTCTCGTCGGGGCCGCGCAGGCCACAGGGCTATTGTTCTTAGCCGGTTGTGACAATCTATCCCGTACGGAGTGGTTCCAGAGTCTGCTCGGACGCGCCGAGGGGGTCACGCGGCGAGCCCAGCGCTTCCTGAGCCCGAGCAAGGCGATGGCCAAGGAGTACACCGAGGCGGATCTGTCCCCGGTATTTCCTGCCAACGGGACTCGAAATCCAGACGATGCGGCCTATCAGGCACTGGCCCGAAACAATTTTTCTGACTGGCACCTTGAGATCGGTGGGCTGGTCCAGCGCCCGGCTAGCTTTTCGCTGGGGGAGCTTCGCAAGTTCCCGTCACGCACGCAGATCACGCGCCACGACTGTGTGGAAGGCTGGAGTGCCATCGGCAAGTGGAAGGGAACGCCTCTCAGCACGCTGTTGGCTGGAGTCCAGCCTCTGCCCTCGGCTCGCTATGTGGTGTTCAACTGTGCCGACCCGGATGAGGACGGGCAGCACTATTATGAGAGCCTTGATTTCGCGGACGCCTTTCATCCGCAGACCATCCTGGCCTATGAGCTGAACGATCAAGTTCTCCCCATCGCGCACGGCGCACCGATCCGTCTGCGGGTTGAACGACAGCTCGGGTACAAAATGGCCAAGTATGTCATGCGGATCGAGCTGGTGGAGAGCCTTGAGTCGATCGGGGGAGGTCAGGGTGGCTATTGGGAAGACCAGGGCTACGAGTGGTACGCCGGGATCTGAACTGATCGTCACGACGCCCGCCCAGACCGCTCACCCAGCGGGGAGGGAGACTCGCATGCGGTGCTCACGGTGTCCTGGCTTCATGGCTCAGGATCGGTCCTACGATCTGTTCGATGAAGCGGGAGCACTCCATTTCAGCGCGTGGCGCTGCAGGGGGTGTGGATCCATGATCGAGGAGATCATTGCCCAGATGAAGGGCGGCACGAGCCATTCCAGGCGGCTCCTTTACGCGGTGCAGACGTGACGACCCCATCGTCCGCGCTCGGCATGGCCTCGCAGATCTCGACTGCGGGAACAGCAAGGGTGGGCCTCCTGGTCGACGCGCTGAAGCGCCATTGGCCGGAATACTTGATGGAGGCGGGCGGATTGGGCCTCTTCATGATCTCAGCCGCCCTCTGTACCGCAGTGATTCAGCACCCGGCTTCACCGGTTCGGCAGGCCATCGCCGATCCGATCTTCCGTCGGGTCCTGATCGGTCTTGCGATGGGCCTGACCGCCATCGCCATCATCTATTCGCCGTGGGGAAAACAGTCTGGGGCGCATCTGAACCCGGCGGTGACCCTGACCTTCTGCCGTCTCGGACAAATCACGTTTGTGGATGCCTTCCTATACGTGCTGGCGCAGTTTGCCGGCGGGTTGACGGGAGTCCTACTCGTGGCCGTCGTCATCCGGTCGACTCTGGCCGATCCCTCAGTCAATTTTGTCACCACGGTTCCCGGACCAAGGGGAGCCGGTGTGGCCTTCCTGGCCGAAGCGCTCATGTCGTTCGGGCTGATGCTGACGGTACTGGTCGTGTCCAACCGGCAGCAAGTGGCTCGCTTTACCGGACTGTTTGCCGGCCTGCTGGTGGCGACCTATATCAGCGTGGAAGCGCCGCTGTCCGGCATGAGCATGAACCCGGCACGCACGCTCGCTTCCGCCCTCCCGGCTCATCTCTGGACCTCGCTCTGGGTCTATTTCACCGCTCCGCCGATCGGCATGCTGGTCGCGGCGGAAGTCTATCGCCGCGCCACCGGGGCGCGCCCGATCGCCTGCCCCAAACTGCACCACCAGAACACATTCCGTTGCATCTTTTGCGGCAAGCCAGCCGACGCGTGAAGGCCGGGAGTCCTCCGGACTCTGAAACGAACCGGCGAGTCGCGAGACTATGCCATACGGTGGCTGGACTACGGCCGCGGCCGGAGTCCGGCATGTTCCGCAGAGGATGTCGCACAACCAATCAAGGAGGTGTTCTATGCGACGTGTTTCTCTCTTCCTGTTCTCGGTGTTGATGGCTGTCGGGTTGCTGAGCGCGACCGACAGTTTCGCCGGCGACAGCCATATGACCACGGCGTTCAAGGGGGTCAAGGCCAACACCGGCTTCGCGACTCTCGCGAAGCAGGGGAACCAGACCATGTTGACCTGGTCGGATGAATTCAAGATCCCCGACACGCCCGCGCCTCACTGGCAGGTCGTGGACTCGAAAGGCAATGTGTACTTGCTCCAGCGGTTGAAGATCAAGGGCGACAAGGAAAATCGGACGATCTCAGTGCCGTCTTATGTGCACGATGTCACGAAAGTCCAGATCTGGTGTGCCTTCGCCGAGGTCCTCCTGGGCGAGGCATCGTTCGACAAACCGGTGATGATCGCGGCGGCTCCGTAAGCCGTCCTGGCTCTCCCGAACCCCTCCCTCCCCCCTTCGCGGGGGAGGGACAGGGAGAGGCCTCCATGAAGAATGAACGGGACATGGACAATGGTCGGTGAACGATGCTGAGGCCGAGCTCGGCAGTGAGAATTGGGAAATGAGGAGAAGACCATGACTGTGGTGCGCATATTTTCGGCTGCGCTGGTGACCCTGGGATTGATGCTCGCCGCACAGGCGCAGGCGCAATTGATCGACAAGAAGGGGCTGACGCTGGAGGCGGCCAAAAAAATCGCCGCTGCGGCCGAGGCCGACGCGAAGAAAAAAGGCGCCCGGGTGGTCATCGCCGTCGTGGATGACGGAGGAAACTTGCTCTTGCTGGAGCGGCTTGATGACACCCAGGTGGCCAGTGTTAACGTGGGGATCGGGAAGGCGCGGACTGCCGCAATTTTTCGGCGTCCCAGTAAAGTCTTCGAAGACCAGATCCGCGACGGACGCGTGGCGGCTCTGGCTTTGCCCGGGGCGACGCCGCTTCAGGGCGGAATTCCCATCCTGGTCGAGGGGAAAGTGATTGGCGCGATCGGCGTGAGTGGGGAAACCCCCTTGCAGGACGAGGACATCGCCAAAGTCGGAGCCGCCGCGCTGGCCTCCAAATAGCGCTCTGCCGTCAGCTTTCAGCCGTCGGCTCTCCGCATCCGGAGAGCTGAGAGCTGATTGTTGACGACTGACAGCACACATCGAACAGAAGGAGAACTACCATGAGAATCCTGACGATCATGACGGTGGGACTGATGTTGGTGGGCGTTGCGGCCACTGGACGGGCAGAAGTGACCACGGATCAGAGGGCCTTGACCCTGGAAGGGGCCAAGAGGGTCATCTCTGCCGCAGTTGTCGAGGCCAAGCGCCTCAACGCACCGGGTGGTTCTCTGGCGGTCGTGGACGAAGGAGGCAATCTGCTGGCCCTGGAGCGGCTGGACCATACGTTTGCCGCCAGCGCGAACATTGCCATCGGCAAGGCGCGGACCGCCGCCCTGTTCAAGAAGCCCACGAAGGCCTTCGAGGAGGCCATCAAGAACGGCCGCACCTCTATGGTGACCCTCGGCGGGGATCTTCAGAACTTCACGCCCTTGCAGGGTGGGCAGCCGCTGACCTGGGAAGGCAGGGTCGTGGGTGCCATCGGAGTCAGCGGGGCGGCCAGCGCCCAGCAAGACGAGAACCTGGCGGTCGCTGGCGCCGCCGCGCTGGAGTCTATGGACGTGAGCGCAGAGCCGACGAACCATACGTTGCCGGTGACCTACCTCGACACCCGCACGGTCAAGGCGGCGTTCGACAAGGGGGCGGTGCTGGTCGGCGAGGACGAGAACATGATGCACGCCGCCCGAAACTACATGGTGCATGCGAGCCACCGGGATAAACCTGGCGTGGCGGAGGTCCATACCCTCGACACGGACATCGTGTACGTGCTGGAGGGAACGGCGACCCTGGTGACCGGAGGCAAGGCGGTCGATCCGAAGACCATCGCGCCGAATGAGATTCGCGGAAAATACATCGAGGGTGGGGAGACACGCAAGCTGGTGCCCGGCGATGTGGTGATCATCCCCAACCCCGTCCCGCACTGGTTCAAAGAAGTCTCGACTCCGTTCAACTACTATGTCGTGAAAGTACGCTGAGCGCAGGCGAGAGGCGCGAGGCGAACGGCCTAGAGCCTAGAGGCTGGCTCTTACGCGAAGAGGTTCCAATGAAGGCGAGAACGCGCATTGTGACGACCCTTGCAGCGTGGATCCTGACGACGGGAATGATCGCTCCACCCGCGTTCACGAAGTCCCATGTGCTGGAGCAGAAGCCGGACGCGATCATCGATTTGATGGCGCCCGACGGCGTCTCGTTAGTCAGAGGCCAGTGGCGCTACAGCGATGCGAAGATCATCGAGGTCACGCATCACAGCCCCGGTCCGGACCTTGGGCCCAGCGGATCCCCGAATCGAACCAATGACATCACGCCGCACGCTGGCGCGGCCGACTTTGATGACTCAAGCTGGGAGAAGATCGATGCCCCGGGCCTGGAGACGCGGCGCTCGACGGGCAGACTCTGTTTCAACTGGTACCGCATCACCGTCACGATTCCGGAGAACATCGGTGCCTTCGACCCCGCCGGCTCTCGCGTAGTCTTCGAAATCGTCATCGATGATTATGCGGAAGTCTGGGTGAACGGGAAACTGCCGCTGGTGCTCGGGCAGGCCGGGGGACCGCTCGTGAAGGGATTCAACGCACCGAACCGACTGGTCGTCGGCCGAGACGTCCAGCCCGGCCAGCGTATCCAGCTCGCGGTGCTCGGCGCCAACGGGCCGTTGTCCAATCCCCCTGGCAACTTCATCTGGGTGCGGTCCGCCACGCTGGATTTCTACAAGGCCTCCCGCTTTGAGGAAGCCCGGGAGTGGGTCGGAGAAGTCACCCGCAAGGATCCGGGACTGGACGCGATCGTCTCCCAGACCGCCAAACTGGAGAAGCTGGCTAGCGGCTTTTCGTTCACGGAGGGCCCAGTCTGGGTCCCCCGGAAAGACGGCACTGACGGCTACCTCCTGTTCAGCGTCCCCAACGACAACACGATCTACCGCATGTCGGCGGATGGGCAGGTCTCGGTGTTTCGGGCCAAGAGCGGCTACAGCGGGTTCAACATCGGGGAGTACCACCAGCCCGGCTCGAATGGCCTGACGCTGGATCAGAAGGGCCGGCTCACGATCGACCAGCACGGGAACCGGCGCGTGATTCGGGTCGAGCCGAGGGGGAACATCACCGTGCTGGCCGACCGGTACGAGGGCAAGCGGCTCAACAGCCCGAATGACCTGGTGTACAAGTCCGACGGCTCGCTGTACTTCACGGATCCGCCGTTCGGTCTCCCAAAAGTGTTCGATGATCCTCGGAAGGAACTGCCATTCAGCGGCGTCTACCGGGTGGCGGACGGCATGGTCCAGCTCCTCAGCACGGACCTGGATGCGCCCAACGGCCTCGCCTTCTCGCCGGACGAGAAGTACCTGTACGTGGACAACTGGAATGAAAAGAAGAAAGTGGTGATGCGGTATGACGTGAGGCCGGATGGGACGCTCGCCAACGGCACGGTGTTCTTCGACATGACCTTTGTGCCCGGCGAGACTGCCCTGGATGGCATGAAGGTAGACCAGCAGGGCAACGTCTACGTCTGCGGACCGGGCGGCATCTGGGTTCTCTCGCCGGAGGGCAAACACCTGGGCACGATCACAGGGCCGGAGGAAGCCCACAATCTCGCGTGGGGCGACGACGATGGGAAGACACTTTACGTCACGGCGCTGAGCAGCATTTACCGGATCCGGACAAATATCCCGGGCGTCAGGCCGTAGGCCGAAGTGCTCAGTGATGAGTGATGGGTGATGAGTGGGGGCCTGAATGAAAGCCAATAATATATTCTCCTGTTTCCTGAGCTCGGTCGCGCTGCTCGCCGTGGCTGGCTTCAGCCCATCGGCCGCGAACCCGGGCCAAGGGGGAGCGACCGGAATCGGGGAAGTCGTGCGGATAGACGCACGGTTCGACCAACTGGTCGCGCCCGGTACGCAGATCGAAAAACTGGCGGACGGGTTCACGTGGGTCGAGGGGCCGATCTGGAGCCGAAAGGAAGCACTCCTGTTCTTTTCTGACATTCCGGCCAACGCGATCTATCAATGGCGGGAAGGCAAAGGTGTCAGCCTGTTCTTGAAACCCAGTGGATATACTGGGTCCGCCCGCTTCGCGGGCAAGGAGCCAGGCTCGAACGGGTTGACCCTGGATAGCGCCGGTCGCCTGGTGCTCTGCCGGCACGGGGACCGTCAGATCGCCCGGCTGGAGCCCGATCGAAAAGTGACTGTGCTCGCTGACCGGTACGAGGGTAAACGGATCAACAGCCCCAATGATCTGGTCTTCAAATCCAACGGCGACCTCTACTTCACCGATCCGCCCTTCGGGCTGCCGCAGGCCTTCGACGATCCCCACAAGGAGCTCCCGTTTCAGGGCGTCTACCGGGTGTCGAAAGATGGTCGAGTACAGGTCCTGATCAAGGATCTTAAGGCGCCGAACGGCATTGCCTTTTCGCCGGACGAGAAGAGTCTCTATGTCTCAGATGTCGATCCGAAACGGTCAGCCTGGTGGGTCTATGACGTCAAGGAAGACGGAACGGTCGCCAACGGTCGGATCTTTTTCGATGCGACCCGCTGGAGGAAGGATCCCTTCTTCGGGCCCGACGGTCTGAAGGTCGACCAGAAGGGCAATCTCTTCGGAGCGCGGCCCGGCGGGATCAGCGTGTTTGCTCCCGACGGGACGCATCTGGGCAATATCGAGATCGGCGGACCGACCTCCAATCTGAACTGGGGCAATGACGGCTCGGTCCTCTACGTCACCGGTGGCTCGGCCATCTATCGAATCCGCCTCACCACCAAAGGAGCTGGCTGGTGAAAGGTAGGCGCGAGGCAATGGGCAATAGGCGATGGGCTATAGGGGGGAAGGTGATGGGCGCGGGGCTATAGGCTATGGGTAGGACTCTCTTCCCTATCGCCTATCGCCAATGGCCTAGAGCCTGCCGGATTTGCCGGCTGATAGCCTATCGCCCATAGCCTGTTGAGGAGGTATCCATGTCTACCCATTACGACGTCATCATCATTGGGACGGGAGCCGGAGGCGGGACGCTGGCGTATCACCTGGCTCCGTCGGGCAAACGCATTCTGCTCCTGGAGCGCGGCGGGTATCTACCGCGCGAGAAGGACAACTGGGACTCGCGCGCCGTGTTCATTCAGAACAAGTACAAAGCGAAAGAGAACTGGACGGACAAGGAGGGCAAGAGCTTCCATCCCGGAATCCACTATTACGTCGGCGGGAACACCAAGGTATACGGTGCGGCCCTCCTGCGATTTCGGCAGCAGGATTTCGGAGAGGTCAAGCACCACGGCGGCATCTCGCCGGCCTGGCCGATCGGCTACGACGAATTGGAACCGTATTACAGTCAGGCCGAGCACCTCTACCAGGTGCACGGAGAGCACGGGGTGGACCCGACGGAACCGCCCGCCAGCGCGCCCTATCGTTATAAGGCCGTCAGCCATGAGCCGCGCATTCAGGAGCTGCACGATGATTTCAAACGCATGGGCTACCGGCCGTTTTCGCTCCCGCTGGGCATCCGCTTGAACGAGGAGCACCCGGAAAAGGGCGCCTGCATAAGGTGCAATACCTGCGACGGGTTCCCATGCATGGTCAACGCGAAATCTGATGCGCAGGTCACGTGCGTGGATCCGGCCCTGCAGCACTCGAATGTCACGCTGCTCACGCACGCCTTCGTCAGCCGACTCGAAACGAGCGCATCCGGGCGAGAGATCACCAAGGTTCACGTCGAACGCAATGGCGCACGTGAAACGTACTCGGCGAGTATCGTGGTCGTCTCCTGCGGCGCCATCAACTCTGCCGCACTGTTGCTTCGTTCGGCCAACCGCAAGCATCCCAATGGCCTGGCGAACTCGTCGGGTGCGGTCGGCCGCCATTATATGTGCCACAACAACTCGGCGCTGCTGGCGCTTTCCAAGAGGCCCAATTCGACCATCTTCCAGAAGACCCTCGCGGTCAACGATTTCTACCATCGCACCAAGGACTGGGAGTACCCGCTCGGCCATATCCAGATGCTGGGGAAATCCGACCTGGAGCAGTTGCGATCGGGCGCGCCGGCTTTTGCACCGGGCCTCGCCCTGGACCAGATGGCCAAACACTCGATCGATTTCTGGCTGACGTCGGAGGACCTGCCGGACCCGGACAATCGCGTGATCGTGGGAAAAGACGGCGCGATCGCGCTCCAGTACACCGAAAACAATCTGGAGGGACACACGCGCCTCGTGGCCAAGCTGAAGGACATGCTCGGGCGCCTTGGCTGCGAGCACCACCTGGTGCCGCAGCATATCTATCTCGGCAAGAAGATTCCGATCGCCGGGACCGCTCATCAGTGCGGCACGGTGCGGTTCGGCCGTGATCGGAAGGCCTCGGCGCTCGACGTGCACTGCAAGGCCCACGACCTGGACAATCTCTACGTGGTGGATGCCAGCTTCTTCGTGTCCAGTACGGCGGTGAACCCGTCCCTGACGATCATCGCCAATGCGTTGCGGATCGGGGATCATCTCTTAGAAAGGCTGCGCGCATGATCGCCCGAATGGACGAAGGCGAGCATCAGGAGGCCTGCCAGATTGTTCCGGGACGGAAGCACGTCGTGATTCTTGGCGGAGGCTTCGGCGGGGTCTACGCCGCAATCGAGTTCGAGAAGACGCTGGCTCATGATGCGAACGTTGACGTGACGCTCGTGAATCGTGAGAATTTCTTCCTCTTCACCCCGATGCTGCACGAAGTCGCCTCCAGCGACCTGGACATGACCAACATCGTCAACCCGATTCGCAAGCTCCTGCGCCGCGTGGAGTTCTTCCATGGCGAGGTGGAGTCGATCGATCTGAGGCAGCGGCTGATTCGCGTGGTACACGGAGAGACACACCACGGACACACCCTGCCTTACCACCATCTCGTCCTGGCCTTCGGATCGGTCACGAACTTCTACGGCCTGCCCGGTCTGGCGGAACGGGCCTTGACGATGAAGACGCTCGGCGATGCCATCTATCTGCGCAATCGCATGATCGCTCATCTGGAAGAGGCCAATTTCGAATGTTCGGCCTCGCTGCGGAAGCCGCTCCTGACCTTCGTGGTCGCGGGCGGCGGGTTCGCGGGAGTGGAAACGATCGCCGGGATGAACGACTTCTTGCGGGAAGTGCTCCCGTTCTATCCGCACCTGCGGCCCGACATGCTGCGTCTGGTGTTGGTCCACTCGGGCGACGTCATACTGCCCGAACTCGGTGAACAATTGGGACGCTACGCCCACCAGAAGTTGTCGGCACGAGGAGTCGAAATCAGGACCAATACGAAGGTGGTCGAGCTTTCGGATCACGACGTCCGCTTGAGCGATGGGATGACCATTACGACCAGCACGCTGGTCTGGACGGCCGGAACCGCGCCCAATCCCCTTCTGGCCACGCTGCCCTGTCAGACGAAAGGGGGCCGCCTGCTCGTGAACGACTGCCTTGAGGTGCCGGACTGGCCCGGTGTCTGGGCACTGGGAGATTGCGCATTGATTCCGGATCAGTTGACTGGCGGCTACCATCCGCCGACGGGACAACATGCGCTGCGCGAAGCCAGGGTCGTGGCACGCAATGTCACGGCGGCCTTCCGCGGGACGGCCAAGCAGCCGTTCCGGTTTAGGACGATCGGGCAACTTGCGGCCATCGGCCGACGGACGGGCGTGGCCAGAATCCTGGGTGTCAATTTTTCGGGCGTGATTGCCTGGTCTTTGTGGCGGGCGATCTATCTCAGCAAATTGCCGCGCATCGAGAAGAAAGTCCGGGTGGTCCTGGACTGGATGCTCGACCTGCTGTTCTCGAAGGACCTCGTGCAGCTTCAGACCGCTCGTGGTCAGGCTCCGGCTGCATTTGGCGCCCCTCAAGCGCGAGAACTCGCAGGGAGCGAGCGACATTAACGATTCACGTCACATATGACACAGCCGCGACAGAGACCCCTCACCGTTTGCATGTTCCTATTGGTCTTGATCGTTGGGCCCGCGGCGGACGCCGCTGAGCCGCCTGTTGCCGTTCAATCCGTCACGGCCATCGGCATGACTGTCGCGGACATGGATCGCTCCACGGCTTTCTACTCGGAGATCCTGGCGTTCAAAAAGATCAGCGACGTAGAGGTAGACGGTGCTGAGTATGACCGGCTGTGGGGCGTGTTCGGGCTGCGGGCACGCGTGGTGCGCATGCAATTGGGCGAGCAGGTCCTCGAGTTGATCCAGTTTCTGGCGCCGCCCGACGCCCGGCCGATTCCCGTCCCCTCGTACAGCAATGATCTGTGGTTCCAACACTTCGCGATCGTCGTGCGGGACATGGACGCAGCGTGGGAGCACCTCCGCAAGCACCATGTCCGACAGATCTCGCCACGTCCGCAGACGATTCCGATGTCGAACGCCGCGGCGGCGGGGATCAAGGCTTTGAAGTTTCGCGATCCGGATGGGCACAATCTCGAGCTCCTCTGGTTTCCGGAGGGCAAGGGCAATCCCCGCTGGCATCAACCAATCTCACCCGCCCACCCCGGGGCCGCCGAGACGGCCCACTCACCCGGGGGGAACCTCTTCATGGGCATCGACCACACGGCCATGACGGTTCACAGCACCGACAACAGCCTCAAATTCTACCACGACCTACTCGGAATGACGGTGGGCGGGAGCAGTCTGAACGTCGGGAGTGAACAGGAGCATCTAGACAGCCTGCCGGGAGCCAGGGCTCGCGTCACCGGCATAAGACCGCTGGTCGGACCACCCGGCGTCGAATTCCTGGAGTATGAGTTACCGGCGGGCGGGCGGCCCATGCCGGCGGATGCCCGTCCCACCGATCTGCTGCACTGGCAGGTGACCCTGATCGTCAGCGATGTCGAGGCGACGGCAGATCTGTTGCGCGCGGCGAACTACGCGCTCGTATCATCAGGAGTGGCCACGCTGCCGGATCGCAAGCTGGGATTTCAGCAGGGTCTGCTCGTCCGCGATCCTGACGGGCACGTCATGCAGTTGGTGAAGTAGCAAGGGAGTCCCCCGTTATGGCGGCCTCTCGACCAATCTCCATCCCCGTGATTCTCGGGACCACGCGGCAAGGCCGCCTGAGCGAGCACGCCGCCCGACTCATGGTCGAGGAGATCGCGAAACGTGATGGGGTACAGACGGAGTTAATCGACGTTCGCACGATCCCGCTGACCACCGCGGATGCTGGCGAGGCGATCAAAGATCCACGATTTTCTGAAGTGATCGAACGGGCTGACGCGCTCGTGTTGGTGGTGCCCGAGTATAATCACGGCTACCCTGGTGTCTTCAAGCATGTGCTGGATAGCTGCTTGAAGGAGTACATCCACAAGGCAGTCGGGATCGTTGGCGTGTCCGCAGGGCCATTCGGCGGCGCCCGCGTCGTTCAGAACCTGTTGCCGGTGATGCGTGAGCTTGGCTTGGTCAACATCTTCTGGGACGTTAACTTTTCAACCGTGCAGAATGTGTTCGATGAGAGAGGCAAGTTGCTGGACCAGGCATTTCTCCGGCGGATCGACAAGTTTCTGAAAGAACTCATCTGGATGGCTCGGGTGCTGAGGTACGGGCGAGAGCAGGTGGCGTTAGAGTAGGAGGATCCGCTCGTGCCCAAGACCATCAAAATGGTTTGTCCCGCCTGTGGCGCACTGATGAATCACCATGCGGAGAAGCTTCGCTATTCGGAGGCCCTAGCTGATCCCAGGGCTGTCGACCATGAATTTGGGGCGGTCCTCATGGAAACCCACGCCTGTCCCAACTGCGGGAAAACGGCGGATCGGAGGGCCTGAGACAAGTTCCAGTATCTTCCACCCCGCTGACCCTGGTGATTGCGTCTTACGGATTGTTCAATGATGAGTAACCCAGAGAGGTGAACCAGATGCACCAACTTACTGCCCAGTCTTCTTGCTTCAAGGCCCTCATTGTCACGCTGACTCTTTTCGGGCTAGCAACATCGGCCGTGGCCGGCGAGTTTTACGAAAAGGATGGTGTGGCCATCAGAGGCTACGATCCGGTGGCCTACTTCACGGACCAGAAACCGGTCCAAGGCTCGCAGAGCTTCACGAGCGAATATCAGGGATCGCTCTTCCGCTTCGCCTCAGCGGCCCATCGCGACGCGTTTGCCGCTCATCCTGAGAAGTTCGCACCCCAGTACGGAGGGTTCTGCGCCTTCGGGACTGCGCTGGGCTATAAAGCGGCCGTGGACCCCGAGGCCTTCACGATCGTCGGGGACAGATTGTATCTGAACTATTCCTTAAAAGTCCGCGCCAAATGGCAGGAGGACATCCCCGGGCACATCAGGAAAGCCGATCACAACTGGCCGGATGTCCAAAAGACGACCAAGGTGGTGGAGTGAGGGATGATGGTCCTCGAAAATGATGGGCTGATGAGTGATCCGCGCCCTTTGTGTAACGATTTGGCCCGGTGGCGGACTCTACCCCATCAGCGTGTCTTCAACAATCCAACACATAAGAGGAGGAGATTCCCATGATGACCTCGGTGACGGTCGCGAGTGCGACCAGCAGAATGTCTGTGAGCGATTCCGTGAAGGCGCTGGGCGTCTTTTTGACCCGCTACGGGCTAGTCATTGTATTCGCCTGGATCGGAGCCATGAAGTTCACGAGCTACGAAGCCAACGCCATCCAACCCCTAGTGGCGAACAGCCCTCTCATGAGCTGGCTGTACAACATTTTCAGCGTACAGGCCTTTTCCAACTGGCTGGGAGTGCTGGAGATCGCCATCGGGGTGATGATTGCAGCCAGGCCTGTGTCGGCGGCGCTGTCCGCCGCAGGGAGCGCCCTGGCAGCCATCCTGTTTCTCGGTACGCTGAGCTTCATGCTGTCTACGCCACCGGTCTGGGAGCCAAGCCTGGGTGGATTTCCGGCGCTCTCTGTGGCGCCGGGGCAATTCTTGTTGAAGGACCTCGCGTTGCTGGGCGCTTCGGTCTGGTCGTTGGGTGAGGCGCTGGCGGCCATGGAGCAGGATCGGTGAGCGGGATTTGTGGTCCACGCCCGTGGTCGGGTTTATCCCCGACCCTAGAGCCATGACGCGGCGTGGTGAGGACCCGGCTCGGCCGTCCCGTTTCCACTGCCCCTACCGTCCATCCGCCCCCGCTTCGACAGCCGCCGCAGGGCTGACGAATTCTTTCCGGAATGTAACGACCTTCGAGAGGTACTCGCGGGTCTCCTGGTAGGGCAAGCTTTTCCGCAATTTCTGATAGACCTCTGCTGGGTACAGGCTGTTGATCTGGTTCACCGCCGCAACCTGGTCCTTCGAGAAGGCACGCAGCACGTTGCTTGGACCCGTATTATACGCGTAGATTACGCAGTACTCGCGCGACACCGTATTTGCTACCGGCTCCAACTGTTGGTGGCTGAGCACGTTCAAGTAGGCCGTCCCCAACTCGATGTTGTTATCCGGGTCGAACAGGTAGTCACGCGAAGGGATGGTGTCCCGCCCCTTCGCTCGCCGGTACGCTTCACGGCCCCCGCTCGTGGGCACGAGCTGCATCAGCCCATATGCAGGGGCTGAGCTTACCGCAAAGGGATTAAAGTTGCTCTCCGTCCGGATGATCGCAAAGACGAGGCTGGGGCTGATCTGATACTGCTCGGCAAATTGGGTCACCACAGGACGGTACTTTTCCGCTTGCTTATGCGTGAAGTTCGCGACCATGGGCAGCTTCACGTACCACGCCGTCTTGGTCACCCCCTCCTGCTCGACGGTCCGCGTGCCCGACCGTTTATCGAGTAGATAGGCCGCGAACCGCTCCGCCTCGGCAGGTGCACGAACCGGCTTGCCATCCTGATCCACCACCAGCCCGAGAAGGTAGGGTTCCTTCTCGCCCGTGAGCGTGATCGTCTTCTACCTACTTTCATAGCCACGTCACTCGCAAGCCGTGAGCGCCTCCTTTCCCCGGCCCGATCCTTCACGACGCCGATTCTGGCTTTGGAGGAGAGGCGTGGCGGCCTCCTTGCCCTAATCCCGGCTCCCGGAGTCGGTCGGCGCGCCTGATTGCGACCTGTCGTCCCGGCAACCGCGAAGCAGGTCAGCCAGCGCCCCCATGAACGATCCGGCCCCTCTCCGAGCAAACTCCTTGGCAGCGATCTCGGCGTTGAAAACCGGGGCGTTCACCGTGCCCTTAACCGTCACGGCGATTGGCACGATCGTCAGTCCAGCAGAGTTCTTCAAGACCGAGGTCAAGCACGGAACCTGGATCTTTCGTGACAATGCAGGACTGACCTTTGTCAGGACCCGCGCGTCGAGCTGGCCGTCCAGACCGACCTTGCCGCTCGCCTCCAGTGCTGCCGCAGAGGCCTCCACGTGCCCGCGCACCACGTGGAGCCATTCGTCCTCCAGCCGCAACTCTGCGTGCATGGTGTCGAAGCGCATTCCCTGAAATTCGGTCGCGTGGGTGTATTTCGCAAGAAAGTCGAGCAGAGGGGACTTGAGAAATTTGCCGTCGGTGACATCGAATACGGCGGCGCCGGAGAGGCTCCGCTTTAGCGCCTCTCCCTCTCCACGCCCCGTCCCTGATGTCGCGAAAGATCCTAGTCCGGTGAACCGCGGCTCTCGTCCGGCCTGAATTGCCCGCAGCAGCATCCCGGTCTCCAACGAAGCACCTTTGGCGCTCCATGACAGCTCCGGCTGGTTGTCCTTCATCGCCACCGACAGCACGCCTTCCACGGTCCCGCCGGCGACCCCAGTAGGCTCGAGCGTCACCTGAAGGCCGCCACCGGCTCCTTTGGCGACAAGGCGGCCCTTGTCGATCTTGAGGTTTCGGTAGGTCATTGATTTGATCGAGATCTCGGCGTCGGTGTCCAACGGCGCGCCGAGGCCAGTGCGCCTGTCACTGGGTTGGTCGCCAGGCGCGCTGGCCGATTCGTCGGACTGGGCCGCTCCTGCAACCGGTCGGGGCGCCGAGACCAGATCGGCGTACCAACCGGCATCCAACGACACCACCTCGCCTTTGAGCTCCAGACGGGGTCGCTTCCCGAACCGGAGTACACCGCTCGCAGTGAGATGGTCCGGCACACCCTGTGTCCGCTCGGCAGTCAGCGTGAAAGCGGCGGCACGAAGCTCCTCCTTGCTCCGGGTCAGGTCATGCTCCACGTGCAGGGTCGCATCTGCGAGCCCACCCTCCTTGCGCGCCACACGGATCGGCCCCAGCGTCTCGCGACCGCGCATGCTGAGGACGCCGCTCGCCTGGTCCTGCGCCAGCGCAATATGCCCGCTCACGCGCAGGGGCCCCGGCGTACGACCGGGGAGCAGATCGAACGCATCCACCAAGGGGGCACCGTCCAAGTCCTTTAGCGTAATCGTCACTGCCGCCTCCCACGCGGATTTCACCCTGGCGCTTGTCGAGCGCGGCGCAAGCGGCCACCGTCCAGTCATCGACAGCGTGCCCTCTGGTCTGGCACCAGATTCCAGGGTCATACCCAACTCCTTGAACTGCACCTGGGTCCTGGCCGCGTCCAGCTCCAGGTCCGCTCGCGCAGCGATTGAATAGCTACTCGCTCCGTCGGTAGTCGACCTCACCCGTAGGTCGGCGGCTCGCGCCGTCGCCTTCAACGAGAGCGGTTGGTTCGGACCCGCGACGGCGATCCGCCCCTCGATTCTCAGCGTCCCCCCATTGATCGCCGGGCGCCGGTGCACATCCATCCCTGCCAACTGATCGAGGAACACGGCCAGGTCGCCAGAAGTCGCATCGAGCGTCAACTCCGTTGAGCGTCCGATGAAGTCCGCAGACCCGGCTACCCGAACTGTGGCAATCGGTTTGTTTCCGGAAGAGAGCCGGATGCCGCACTCAGTGATCGCAATTCGGCGGCCCTGTCGGACGGTCAGGTCGAGACTCGCGCCTATGGTCATCGGTCCGCCGGATCCTCTGCTCCCGCGTTGAAACTCCAGGTCAGCGACGTCGAAACCTCCGGCCACCGTCATCACGTCTGCATCACCATGCCAGCGCACCTGCAGGCGCCCGTCAAGGACGCCGGCTCTCACCATATCCAAGCTGTCGAACCCCAGCCATGCGAGTCGTGGCCGGAAGTCTCCAATATTGAGGCGGCGAATCTGCACGGTGTAGGTGATGGGCTGAGCGTCCTTGGGCGCGGCGGTTGCGTCGGGCCCCGTGTGACGCAGATTCATCCTCATTGGCCGATCCAGCTCCGCTGTGATCAGGGGTCGCGCGCGATCCAAGAACTGCACCCGGGATTGTTCCATACGCAACTCGCCGGTCGTCAGGTCAAAGGTGCCCGCTTGCGCAACTACCACATCCCACGCAGGGGTTGGCCTGGGCAGGTGCGCAAGACGCAGACTGGTCTGGGTACTTCGCAGATCGGCCTTCCAGGCGATCCGGCTGCCGGCCGCTTGAACAATAGTCTGTCCGCTCAACCGCGCGCGGTGAATCCGGGCCGGGGTCCAATGGGCCAGCACGGGATTCAACGCTTCACCGGGCAGCTCGTGAAGCGTGAGAGACCCCTCCACGGTCAGGGGCGTTGCCGACACGTTGACCGGCACCGACCCGGACACCTGCAACACACCGACCCTCTTTCCCCTCACGGTCACCAGCGTCGTCCACGGGTCAAGATGTAGTGTGCTCAGCGCGAGAAGCCTCCCGCGCGCCTGGCTGCTGAGACTCAGCGGGCCGACGCCGGCCGCCTCATCCCCGGCCGTGAGGTTCGTGGCCTGCAGCTGACCGGTGAGCCACACCGTCTCGCCATGGCCATGGACCGACACGGTCACCGTGCCTTGGACCCGTCCCCCACGAAGGTCCTTCAACAGATCGCGGCCTGTCAGCGCCAGCCACGGACGCAGTTCGGCGACTTCGGTGTCCTGGACCGTCAAACTCCAGACCGACGCCTGGGCTTGCTCACGACCTGCCTCGTCCACGGGCGTTCGACTCCGGTCGAGATTGATGGTGAGTGGATGGTCGAGCGCGCCAGTCAGCCGGACCCGGGCGCCCTCGGACACGGTCAACTGGAACGATTCTAGCGTCAGATCCTGAGACCGCGCGTCGAAGACTCCCGCGTGCTTCAAGCTCAGATCCATCGGCGGGGTCGTCCGCGTCAGGGTGCGCACTCGCAATTGCTGCCCGGCGAGCGTGGACCGGACGGCGTAACGCGGTCCCACCGCGCGGAGCAAGACCTCGCCTGAGACCAGGGCGGAGTCGAGGCTCACTGGTGCATCCTCAGCCAAACCGAAGCAGAGGTTCAAGACTTCGGCGGTTACCCGCTGAACCGCCAGCGACGCGTCCACCGACTGGCCTCCCTCTGCCTCGCGCACCGTCACCGCGGCCGCGGCGGACCCCAGCGCCGTCTCACCTCTGCGCGCGGTCAGCGAGGAGGAGGCCTGCGCGGCCCCCCTCGCCAGGTCGTACTCGCCGGAGAACGTTTGGTCCACGTGAACGTCCTGAGACTCAGCGGCGCTAGAGCCGCCGCCTCCCGCCCGGATGCGAAGCGCGTTGGAACCGCTCCATTGCACGTGCGCGCCCGGCGTGTCCGCCTCAAAGACGGCATCGAGCTTCACCGACCCAGTCAAGGGGACCACGTGTGCGTCGCGATCGAGACGAAGGTCCGCTTGTAGAGCGAGTGATCCGGAGCGGCCGGGCCCAAGCTGGTGCAGGCCGAGCGTCACATCCTTCGCCGTGACCACGCGCTCACCGGCGCGGGCGATGACGGTCAGGCCTTCCAGACGGCCTCGCTCCACCGCGACAGGAATCAGCGGGTGCAGAGTTTGCGTCGGCAGTGAGGGCATCCCTTTTGGCGCGCCCGCCTTCGTCCCCCCTTCCTGAGGAGCCAGTCGGATCGTGGCCTGCTGGACCTCCAGGTCGTGGACGACCAGCACCGGTTCACGGAGCAACGACAGCGGGGCCACCTTGATGACGACTCGCTCCGCCTCGACGGTCACCCCAGTAGTCGCATCGGCAAAGACAAGGCCGTCCAGCTCCAATGTGCCGCGCAGCATCAGGAAGCCGTCGCGCACGCTGAGTGTACCCGTCCCCACCGCGTTCACCAGCGGGACGATCACGTGCCGGAAGCCATGCCGGGTCTGTACATAGAAGGCGAGCGCCGCCACCACGACCGTGGTGACCAGGAGAAGGGCTCCCAGGACACGCAGGACCGGGATGGTGCGGATCCACTGAGAAGGCGTCATGGACCTTTAGGAGTTGACGAGAGGTTGACCACGGGGAGAATGCACCGCGGTATTGTACCAAGTCGAACGGTAAAATCCAGTTCTTACGCCGACGGGGGCGCCTCGCTAGCGCTCGTGAGCCCCGATAGGCGGACCGGCCTATTCGAACAGGAGCGGAGTCTCTGCCTGCGCCACGTCCAGCCCCAGGCGGGGCCCTTCGCAGGGCACGCAGCGCGGGCCATCGTCTTGGCGAGGGCGCGACGCACCGCCTCGAGGCGCCGATCGCTCATCCGCCGCCTGATGGGCTGACAAAGTCCTTCCGGAAGGTGACGACCTTGACGAGATACTCGCGGGTCTCCTGGTAGGGCAGGCTCCTCCGCAACCTCTCGTAGACCTCCGCGGGCTGGAGGCTGTTGATCTGATTCACCGCCGCGACGTGATCCTTGGAGAAGGTCCGCAGCACATTGCTCGGGCCGGTGTTATACGCGGAGATCACGCAGTACTCGCGCGATACCGCATTCGCCACCGGCTCCAATTGGTGATGGTTCAGCACATTCAGGTAGGCTGTCCCCAACTCAATGTTGTTGTCCGGGTCGAACAGGTAGTCGCGCGAGGGAATGACGTCTCGTCCCTTCGCACGCCGATAGGCCTCTCTGCCTCCGCTCGTAGGCACGAGCTGCATGAGGCCATAGGCCGGCGCGGAGCTCACTGCGAAAGGATTGAAATTGCTTTCGGTCCGGATGATCGCAAACACCAGGCTGGGGCTGATCTGATACTGCTGGGCAAATTGCGTCACCATGGGTCGGTACTTATCTGCTTGCTTGTGCGCGAGGTTGGCGACCATGGCCAGCTTCACGTACCGCGCCGTCTTCGTCGCCCCCTCCTGCTCGACGGGGCGCGTGCCCGATCGCTTATCGAGTAGATAGGCCGCGAACCGCTCGGCCTCGGCGGGTACGCGCACCGGCTTGCCGTCCTGATCCACCACGAGTCCCAGCAGGTAGGGCTCCTTGTCGCCAGTCAGTGTAATGGCCTTGTCCGAGAACAGGTCCACGGAGCGGGGATCATTGGGAGTGAGCAAGCTCGTCACAATGGCGCTCTTGAGGCTCCCGTTCGGATCCTTGTCATCCAGGGTCTCGACGAGGATCTCGCCCGCGTCGAAATCCACAATCGCGCGGCTCCGGTAATTCTGTGTGTACTTCACGTAGCGCTTCTGCTCCGGCAGCTTGACCTCCTTCTTCCCCCAGGTCTTCCCCACCTCACCGCGCAGATGCGCCATCAGGGTCTCCAAATCCCGCTGGGCGGCGCGGACATCCCTCAGCAGCGCAACCGGATCACGTTCGTAGCTCTCGAGCCGCCTCTTGAGCGCCTGCTCCGGATCCTTGCTCTGGGCGAGGTCGATGACGGTCTTTCCCGTCCGGCTCGTCACGGCGCGCTCGGCCGCGCCGAGCACGCGATCCGTTGTTTCACACCCTAGCGAGACGAGCAGGCCCGCCACTACAAGGAGTACCAGGATGCGCGTTGACTTCATGAGTTCTCCTGCACATCGGCGCCATACTTGCGACCTCGCCACCCAGGGCACGCCGACCACCCTGAACTGCTCCTTCATAAACCCTGTGCGTCATCGTACCGTGCCACGCCGCCCGCGTCAATGAAGCCGCCCCTCCACCAGAATAGGGTTGCGCAAGGGATCAGGGACGCCTAAACTTATCTCATTGACTACTGGGAAAAGGTCAAGTACGGGGCCGCGTATTTCACCCGAAGAGAGAATGGGCCGCTCCCGTCGAACAGCCCCAGGAGCGCTGCGGACATCTCTTCCGCGTAGCTTCAGGACACCCCTCCCTTTGTTTTCTCTGCAGCCCGTGCTATCGTCATCTGGATACCTGGTCACGCCTAGGCCAACACGATGAATCCTACCATGAGCCTTCCACGGCTTCTCGTCACGCCCGTCCTCCTCACCCTAGCGTACTTTGTTGCCGGTAAGCTCGGCCTCATGCTGGCCTTCGTGCACACGAGCGCGACCGCGGTCTGGCCGCCTACGGGTATTGCCCTGGCTGCGTTCCTGATCCTTGGATATCGCATCTGGCCTGCCATTTTTCTCGGCGCCTTCCTGGTGAACATCACCACGGAAGGCACGGTTGCCACGACGCTCGGTATTGCGACCGGGAACACGCTTGAAGGCCTGGTGGGCGCGTACCTCGTGGACCGGTTTGCACATGGCCGTCACGCCTTCGATCACCCACAGGATATTTTCAAATTTACCGTCCTTACGGGGCTGTTGAGCACGACGATTAGCGCCACCTTCGGTGTGACAAGCCTGGCTCTTGGCGGCCTCGTGAGTGGGGCGAGCTATGGCGCGATTTGGTTGACGTGGTGGATGGGAGATGCGGCGGGTGCTCTGATTGTGACACCTTTGGTGCTGCTCTGGCACGCTAAACCTCGGCTGCGATGGACCCGGCGTCAGGGTTACCAGGCTGCTTTCTTACTCCTAGTGCTGGGGTTTGTGGGCCTGCTCGTCTTCGGCGGGCTCCTTCCCACCGACCTTAGACATTACCCGCTCGAGTATCTGTGTGTTCCGATCCTCGTATGGACGGCATCTCAATTTGGTCGCCGGGTCACAGCCACGGTCAGCTTCCTGCTGTCCGGAATCGCCATCGGGGGTACTCTGATGGGGTTCGGACCCTTCATGAAGGGCACGCCTCACGAGTCTCTACTATTACTCCAGGTATTTGTGAGTGTGATTTCCGTCATGACTCTTGCACTGGCCGTCACCGTCTCAGAGCGAAGACGGACGGAACAGAAGCTCGCCCAACTTGCAGCCATTGTCGAATCTTCGAATGACGCCATCGTTGCGAAAGCGCTGGATGGCAGGATTCTAAGCTGGAACCAGGCCGCCCAGAGGATGTTCGGGTATGGGTCCGAAGAGGTCGTCGGTCAGCCGATCACAATCCTGGTTCCGCCGGATCACCGCAACCAGGTGCGTGACATTCTGGACAAAATCATGCGCGGTGAACGCATCGACCATTATGAGACCGTGCGGGTCAGAAAAGATGGCACCCGGATCCCTATCGATCTCACCAACTCTCCGATTAAGGATGACACAGGCAAGGTCATCGGCGTGTCCTCGATCAAGCGCGATGTGACGGAGCGCAAGAAGGCGGAAGAGGAGCGAAACAGGCTTGTTCTGGAGCTGAGCGACGCACTGGAGAAGGTGAAAACCTTGCGGGGTCTCCTCCCCATTTGCGCGGCGTGCAAGAAAATCCGCAACGATCAGGGCTACTGGGAGCAGATCGAAGCCTACCTCAAGAAACACTCAGAAGCAGAGTTCACGCACGGCATGTGCCCCGAATGCCTCGACCAGTTTTATCCGGGTTGGCGGCGTGTCCCGGACGAGAGGACAAGAAAAACTTGAACGCACTCTTATACGCTCATCGCCTCCAAACGGCTTCGCATCACCCGGCTTGCTTGAACCCACCGCCTTGGGCCTTCCGCGTCAGCGCGCTCATGAACCGCTGAAGCCGCTCCTTTTCCTCCAACCGGAGCCGCGAGAACTCCAGGCCACAGTCCCGCCCCTTTGCCCATCGGACCTCGGCGAGCTCCACCTTGAGCGGGGCGTACTGCCCGGGTAATTCGATGCGTAACGCCAGCGTGGTCCCCGCCTGGATCAACTCGTCGCTGACCAATGTGCAACCCCGCAGCGAGAGTCCCGATATCATCCCGCCGCCGGCGATCCTGTTGCCGGAGAACGAGACTGGCAGCTCGATGGAAAAGCGCGCGAACTCACGTTTCTCCATGGGACACCTCTCACGCGGCTCTCTTGGGTCCGCGACGGTGCTCTCCCTGGCTAAGAAGTCTCCTTCATGCTACGCGAAAGCGTGCGGGAAGCCAAGTATTGAGGAGGTTGCCCGCACTCCTGCAGTGCCGTCGGCGGACTACTGCTCATGAGGGTTGGGATCAGCGCGTCGCGCAGCGGAAGCCGATCGTGGCCGCGCGCTCCTCCGGGAAGGCGCCGCCGCGTGTCGCGGTCCTGAGCATGTGGGGCTTGCTCTTCCAGGAGCCGCCTCGGACCACCTTGTATCGGCCCTCGGTGGCGCCCGCCGGGTTCCGCTCCGGCATGATCGCATAGTAATCGAACCCGAACCAGTCCTGCGCCCATTCCGCCACGTTCCCTGCCATGTGATGGAGCCCATAGGGACTCCGCCCCTCTTCGTTGCTGTCCACGGCGGCAACGAGCGGAATTTCATGCACGTGGTACTTGCCGAATATGGCCAGCTCCGGGGCCGGCGCGGCCTTTCCCCAGGGAAAGAGGTTCCCATTGCTCCCCCGTGCTGCCTTCTCCCATTCGGCTTCACTCGGCAGCCGCTTACCCTGGACTCGGCAGAAGTCGTCGGCCTCCAACCACGTCACATACAGCGCCGGCCAGGGGGCTAGGACATAATCCGGTGCGAAATGGACCGAGATGAGGTGCCAGATTAGCCGCTGCAAGGCGTCCGGCACCCGGCGCCCACGCTGATTCAGGTGGGCGAGCAACTCGGCCAGTGTGACCTCATAGCGGTCTATCTTGTATGCATCCAACCAGATGCGTCGTTGTGGAATCTCGGTGTCGTCGTACTGCGTTTCCAGCCCATAGGGGTCCCCGTCCTTGCGATTCGTCCCCATCAAGAACCACCCCGCTGGAATAATGACCGTAGGCGAGGGGTGAGCCAACTCGGCGATTGCGGTCAGGTGGCGCGCCAGTTCCGGCGGCGGGTCAAGGTTGGCCACCACGGCAGGCGACGCGGGCAGTCCGATTCCTGCCGGTAGGGCGAGACCCGCAATGCCGGAGCGGGGTGGTTTTCGGCGGGACGCTGGAGCAGTGCCGAGGCTCACAAGAAGCTCGCTCAGAGATGCTGGTTGCGACCCACAAGGACGGTCCAGGTTCCTCCACCGATGACGAGCGCTGCCCCGAGAAGGGACAGCCAGTCTGGCACCTGCTTCCAAATGAGCCAGTCGATGAGGCCGGTGAATACCACGGAGAGGTAGTAGAGGGGACTCACGACGGAGGCCGGCGCTTTCGCGAGGCTCCATGTCACGGTGAACTGTCCCCCTGCCAAGAGCAGGCCGATGAGAATGAGGATCAGCCACGTTTCCGGGTCGGGCGTGGGCCATCGGTCCATGAGGAGCGGCGCGGCGGCTACCGAAGAGATCAGAAAATAATAGAACAGGATGAGAACATTGCTCTCCGTCCGGCTCAGCATTCCCACTGTGATGAAGACCACGCCCAAGCAGACGCCTGAACCCAGTCCGAGAAAGATAGCCGGACTGAAAACTTCTCTTCCCGGGTGAAGGATCAGCACCACCCCAACGAGGCCAAGGATGATCCCTCCCCAGAGGCGAGAGTCCGGTTGCCGTTTCAGCCAGATCCACAGCAGCAGCGGCACCCACAGCGGTGCCGTATTGATCATGAGGACGGCGTCGATGAGAGGGATCCAGCGAATCGCGAGAAAATACAGATACCAGGCCAGACAGCCAGCCAAGCCTCGCAGCAGATGAAGAAACGGGTGTTGAGTCGAGAGCGCGGGCAGCCCACGTCTTACGACGAGTGGCGTGACCAGCGCCAAGGAGATCACGGAAGCGACAAATAAGATCGCTTCTGAAGCCACGGTCTTCCCGGCAACTTTCGCCAAGGCGCTAAGGCCGGCTACCCCCAAGGCTGTGGCGATCATCCACAACGCACCCTCAGCCAGAGAGTTTCCTAATCCTTCAGAGGGATTCCGCACAGTCGCTCTCAGTTAGACCGGATGGCCCGGTCAAGGTCGAGCACAGGACTATGCATCCAGGCGACCTGATTCGCCGCGTGCCATCCTCCCATAAATCGATGTCGCTTGAATTAGGCTAGTATAACCTTGAGGCTCATCAGGACTCCATCAGTCGGATCATCGTCTGATCGGTCAGCTCGGCACTTGCGTATCGTATTCGATTTATTGGAAGATGCCCGTGAGCGTGCGTAGCTGCTCGCTCGTATCGCAGCCGGACTCTTGCAGGACACATGGGCAGCTTGAACATCAGCACCAGGCCTCGTCCTCCTCATCTCTCGGAGGACGAGGCCCGCCTGCTTGCCTACGACCTCTTCGGTCTCACCGCCAGGGTACGGCCGCTGCCCAGCGAGCGCGATCAGAATTTTCTCCTCGAGACCGGCACTGGACCGCAATTCGTGATGAAGATCGCCAATTCCTCCGAGGGTCGGGAGGTCCTAGAGGCCCAGGACGCGGTACTTGAGCATGTGGCCCGCCTGGCTCCGTCGGTGCGCTGTCCCCGCATTCGGCCGGCGAGCCTGGGTCAGCGCATCGCAGAGGCTCGCGGGGCCGATGGCTCGATGCACTTCGTCCGACTCCTGACGTACCTCCCCGGCCATCTCTTTGTCGAGGTCAGTCCCCACACCCCCGAACTCCTGGACAGCCTCGGCGGATTCTTCGGCAGGCTAGACCTGGCGTTGGCGAACTTTTCCCATCCCGCCTTGAAACGGGAGCTCCAGTGGGATCTCAAACACGCCGAGGCTGTCCTGGCCACGAGCCTGGACGAGATCCGCGATCCTCAGCGACGTGCCCTCGTGGAGGGATTCCTGGAACGATTCCGGACGGTCGTGAAGCCAGCGCTGCCGAAGCTGCGCACGAGCGTGATTCACAATGACGGGAACGACTACAACGTCCTGGTCACGGGGATTGAGTCTCTCGGCGGGGAGGTGACCGGAGTCGTCGATTTCGGCGATGTCGTCGAGTCCCATACGGTGTTCGAACCGGCGGTCTGTGCCGCCTATGCCATCCTGGGAAAGACCGACATGGTATCCGCGGCGGCTCAGGTGATCGGCGGGTACCATCGAGCCAACCCGCTGACTGAACAAGAGCTAGAGCTCCTCTACGATCTCATGGCCATGCGGTTATGCACCAGCGTGGCCATTTCAGCTCAGCGGAAAAGGCACGAGCCCGACGACCATTATGCCACCGTTTCGGAAGGACCCGCGTGGGCAGCCCTCGAACGTCTCGCGCACCTGAGCCCAAGGCTGTTGCATTACGCGTTCCGCGCCGCCTGCGGACTGGCTGCGTGTCCGCACACGGAGGAGGTGGTGCACTGGCTGGAGGCGAACGCGGCGGCCCTCGGACCGGTGACGGATCCGGATGTACGGAAGGGCGGCTACGTGACGTTCGATCTGAGCGCAGGGAGCGTGGAATTTGCCGGTGCCGGGGATCTCACCGACACGGAGCGTGTTACGGAAACCCTGTTCGGACGCATGAAGGCGGCAGGGGTGGGGGTCGGGGTCGGGCGCTACGCCGAGGCCCGCCGAAGCTACACAACCGAGGAGTATCGACCGGCAGGCAGTGAAGTGGAGGACTGGCGGACTGTCCACCTGGGTATCGATCTGTTCATGAGGCCCTCCTCACCGGTCTTGGCCCCACTGGACGGCACGGTGCACAGCTTCGCCAACAACGCCCGGACCCTCGACTATGGACCTACCGTCATTCTGCGTCACGAGATCCCGAATGGTCGGGAGTTTTTCACCCTCTACGGCCACCTCAGTGCAGCGTCACTGCAGAGATTGCGTTCGGGCATGTCCGTGCCCAAGGGGACGCCCCTTGGGGCTGTCGGAGACTCTTCGGTCAATGGACAGTGGCCCCCTCACCTACACTTCCAGATCATCACCGACTTGCTGGACCAGGCCGGAAATTTTCCCGGTGTCTGCGCCGGACGGGACCGGGCTCTGTGGCTCAACCTGTGTCCCGACCCCAATCTGGTTCTCAAGATCCCGAACCTCTCGACCCCACAGGAGGGACGAAGGCCCGAGGAAATCCTGGAGGCCCGACAACGTCACCTGGGCAGAAATCTGACCGTGTCCTACCAGAAACCCCTGAAGATCGTGCAGGGATGGAGGCAGTACCTGTACGACCATCTGGGTCGGGAGTTTCTTGACGCCGTGAATAACGTCGCGCACGTCGGCCACTGCCATCCCGAGGTTGTTCGGGCTGCGCAGGAGCAGATGGCCGTTCTGAACACCAATACCCGATACCTGCACGACTACCTCGTGGACTATGCAGAGCGTCTGTGCGCGACCCTGCCCGCCCCGCTGCGCGTCTGTTATTTCGTCTGTTCAGGCAGCGAAGCCAACGAGCTCGCTCTGCGCCTTGCGCGAACCCAGACGAGGGCCACGGACATCGTTGTCCTGGAGGGCGCGTACCACGGCAACACATCGACCCTGGTCGAGATTAGCCCGTACAAGTTCGACGGCCCCGGCGGCGCCGGAGCGCCCGCCCACGTCCACAAGGTCCTGATACCGGACCGGTACCGCGGACCGTACAAGGACGATCGGGACGCCGGCCAGCGGTATGCGGAGCACGTCCGCGAAGCTCTCGAGCAAGTCCGGCGGGACGGCCGGCGCGTCGCGGCATTCATCTGCGAATCGATGTTGAGCTGCGGTGGACAAATCATCCTGCCGCCTGGTTATCTTGCGGAAGCCTATCGGTTGGTCAGAGAGGCCAGAGGCATCTGCATCGCGGATGATATCCAGGCGGGCTTCGGGCGGGTCGGCTCGCATTTCTGGGGGTTTCAGACCCAGGACGTGGTGCCCGATATCGTGACCATGGGTAAGCCCATGGGCAACGGGCATCCCCTGGCCGCGGTCGTGACGACTCCTCAGATCGCGTCTTCGTTCTCCAACGGGATGGAGTATTTCAATACCTTCGGCGGCAACCCGGTGTCCTGCGCGGTCGGGATGGCAGTGCTGGATGTGATCGAGAAGGAAGGGCTGCAGAGGAATGCCCTCACCGTCGGCTCGTACCTGAAGGACTCGCTGAAGTGCCTGCTGGCTACCTACCCCATGATCGGCGATGTCCGAGGAGAGGGGCTCTTCCTGGGCGTGGAGTTGGTCAGGAACCGCCAGACCTTGGAGCCGGCCGCCTCGGAAGCGTCGTACGTGGCCGAGCGCCTGAGGCAACTCGGTGTCTTGACCGGGACCGACGGCCCGTTCCACAACGTGCTCAAGATCAAGCCGCCGATGGTGTTCACCAAGGCCGACGCTGACCGGATGACCACGAGCCTCGACCGCGTGCTGGCCGAGCCCCGTCTCAACCTTCTGCGAGCCGCGCTCTAACCCACGAACCGGAGCAGAAGAGAAACCCCGGACGAAACCAAAAAAGAAGGACAGGCAACCCTCTCACTCACAGAAGGTTGCCTGTCCTCCTCTCGCTTCGCAATCCGAAATGTGGGTGCTGCCGATTACTCGAAGACGAAGTTCACGCGAACCGTATGGAGCTCGGTACCCCGGTAGAACGAGAGATCCATATTCGCTTTGCCTTTCCCCTTCGGCAGTGTGAATTCCCTGAATGCGGTGCAGCCGATCATTCCAACCTGCTCGTCTTGACTCCCGCCCCATCCCGAATCACTGAACTGGGCAGATGAGCCCTTCGGCTTGAGGGGAACCGGGCTGAATACCTCTCGGGCAAGGTCTTGATGAACCTTCTTGCCCTTCTTGTGTTTGTAGCCAGTTGGCACGCCTCTGCCCCAAAAGCCCCAAGCTCCCAGCCCTGTGTCCGGTTCATATACATAGGTAATGGGACCCGGCCCGACGTTCTTAACATACACGGCGACCCCCACACCCGTGGTAGGAACCGCAATTGTGCTCACAGGCAGCACGATCTTCGAAGAATATTCGATCCCCGCCTTCTCGTTTCTCTTGACGCGCTCGAATCTCGCAAGACTATCGGGGCAGAAGTTAAGCTGTGCATCCACCACGGGACGTGATTTTTCACGATCCCGACGATTGTCACTATCGTCATCATCCGAATCGGGAGGATTTGCACGGACCATTTCCTTATGGTTGCGATCGCGGTCATCGCGATCATCCCGATCCGCTAGCACAGCGGGAGCAGAGAGGGCGACCGACAGAGCGACTATAGCCGGTGCGTAGAGAAGTTTGGAGAGTCTCATGGCTCATTCCTCCCTCAGTGACGATGGTTCACTACGGAATCTTTATGGGATCCGAGTGAGCAACCGCCGTGCCTGAGGGGATTTTCGTATCAGGGACATAAAGATATTGAAGTAGCGGATGTTTTTCGCACTTGGCTCCACCCACATAAAGAGCATAAAGAAAAGATGCGACAATCCTCGGCTCAAAGGGGAGCCAATTTGTGGGAAGAAGCGGCGTGGTTGCGCCCGCTGCAGCCTTGTGGTTGCGGAATGTGGACGCTGACGGGGTGGGAGATCTGACCTATGTGGGCGCCTGGCACGCCACACGCCAGTAGGAATAAGTATTCAGGACGATGGAGTGGGAGGAGCCGGATGGACCTTCCAGCTCCTCACCCCAGGCCTGAGTACAGTCGAAGGGCCTCACCGCCTTGCTAGGAATATCGGTCGTTCTCCCAGGGCAACGCAGAATTCGAGTAGCCGCGCACCTCCCAATAGCCTTTCTGGTCGCGGTCGGAGAACGTGATGGCCTTGACCCACTTGGCCCCCTTCCAGGCATAGCGTTTCGGGACAATCACCCTGACCGGGCCGCCGTGCTCCTTGGACAGCGGCTTTTCATTCCAGGTGTGCGCGAGTAGCGCATCCTCGTCATCGCAGGCTTCAAGCGGCAAGTTGGTCGTGTAGTCGTCGTAGGATGTAAAGAGGACGAACTTGGCCAGGGACAAGGGCCGCACTACCTCGATGAGCCGCCGAAAGTTGACACCCTCCCACTTATTATCGAACGTGCTCCACGTCGTCACACAGTGGAAGTCCGAGACGGACCGGATCTGCGGTTGGGCGAGAAAGTCCTGCCAGCCCCAAACGACTGGCGTGGCCACGAACCCTCCGATCGTCAATTTCCACTCTGTCAGCGGTATCTCCGGCTTGTGTCCCAGGTCCAGGACCGGCCAGTTGCCTACACGGTGTTGCCCGGGCGGTAGCCGGCCGTCCCCAGCCTCCAATCCTTCCATTTCACGGGTGCCGGTTTCTCCCCGCCTGCCCTTGGCCCAGGCTTCCTTGGTCTTGATTAACCGGTCGTTGAACTCCATCCTTCGCCCTCCTATCGCGCTATCGTCTCACAGAAACGCCCGCTGTTACAAGGACTTGCGAACCATTCTGCCTGTAACGATCGACTGGCCCAACAGACTAAGCCGGTGAAGGGCGAACTGGCTCCGCTTGAGAGGGTCCGGATCGACCAGGTCGAAGTACGACCGAGCTCCTGGCAGTCTAAGGAGAGTATCCCATGAAAGCCATTGCGGTTTTACCCGGAAAACCTAACTCGCTGCATCTGGCTGACCTCCCCAGACCCTCCGTCAAGGATATTCCGAATGGTCGAGGAGTGTTGGTGCAGGTCCTGCGTGTGGGGGTAGACGGTACAGACAAGGAAATCAACGCCGCTGAATATGGCCAGGCGCCTCCGGGCGATAATTTTCTGGTCATCGGCCATGAGTGCCTGGGGCGCGTCGTCGAGGTCGGCGAGCGGGTCACCGAGCTGGCTCCCGGCGACTATGTGGTCCCCACCGTGCGCCGGCCCGGCACCAGCCTGTACGACAAGATCGGCCAGTATGACATGACAACCGATGACGTGTACTACGAGCGGGGCATCAACCTTCGGCACGGCTATCTCACGGAGTACTTTGTGGATGAGCCCGAGTACATCGTCAAGGTTCCGCAAGAGCTGAGGCACGTGGGCGTGCTGCTCGAGCCGACGTCGGTGATCGAGAAGGGAATCATCCAGGCCTATGAGATCCAGCGAAGGCTGAAGGTCTGGCGGCCAAAGCGCGCGGCGGTGCTGGGAGCCGGCACGATCGGGTTGTTGGCCGCCCTGTCCCTCCGGATGCGGGGACTGGAGGTGATGAGTTTCGGCCGAAGCCCGGCCCCGTATCGAAACTCCGACCTGCTGGAGGAGATCGGCGTGCGATATGTCTCGACCGAGACCATGACGCTCAAAGATGCGGCGGCAGCGCACGGCCCGTTCGATCTGATGTTTGAGGCGACGGGATTCGCTCCCATCGTCTTTGAGGCCATGGAGTACCTGGGGAAGAACGGGGTCTTGATCCTCTCCAGCGTCACGGGCGGCGGGCGCACCATTCAAGTCCCCGCCGATATGATCAACCTCGGGTTTGTACTTGGGAATAAGGTGATGGTAGGTACCGTGAATGCCAACCGGGACTATTTCGAGGCCGGCGCCTACGACCTCTCGCGCGCCGAACTGGAGTATCCGGGGTGGCTCTCCAAGCTGCTGACGCATCCGGTGAACGGCCTCGAAAACTACCGGGACATGATACGGCTCCTGACCCAGGAGAAAAACGGCATTAAAGTCTTCGTCAATGTGGTTAAAGAATACCTCTGATGACACCGTCCAGATGGGGAAGTCTCGCCGGAATTCTTCTCATCTTGCTCAGCGTCCTGAGCGGCTGTCTGTCGCCGATCGCGATGCACCGGGCGGTCATCGAGTACGACCGCACGGTAAGCTATGTCGAGGCCGATTTGCTGCTGCTCAATATCGCCCGCGCCCGGCGGCACCGTCCCGTCCACTTCACGGCCGTCTCGAGCGTCGCAGCAACGTTTGATTTTCGGGTGACTGCGGGCATCAGGGCCGGTTTTGGCTCTGTGACGGACTCGCGTGAACGGCCGGTGAACCTCGACTATTCCACCAGCGTCGCGGAAAATCCCACGATCACGATCGTCCCTATCACGGGGGAGGAATTCACCAAACGGGTCCTCCGGCCGCTGGACGAGGCCAAGTTCGAGTTTCTCGTCCATCAGGGTTTCGATGTCAATATGATCCTGCGACTCGTGGCCCGCGGGATAGCCGTGGATGGGGGAGAGACCCCGGCGGCCTACTTCAATACCCCCTCGCAGCGGGACGGGTACCAGGAATTCCGCCGCCGCCTCCTGCATCTATCCGCGCTGGATTACCAGCGCAAGCTGTTCGTTGGACCGATCATGTTTGAGGAAGCCTCGAACGTGCGGCTGGATCGCGCCCCGACCCCTGAGGAAGTGGTGGATGCCCTTGAAAAAGGGTTCCACTGGACGAAGGCCGCAACCCCTCAGGAATACACTCTCAGCAAAAAGGTGATCGGCCGGATTGTGGTCACCAACTATGACCTAAACCGGCTTCCCAATGAAGAACGACGACGGCTTCATGAAGAGGCCCAGCGCTATTCCACGGACTACATCCTTGTGGACATTCGGCCCGGGTTTCCTGGCGGTGACTATCCCCTGCACGGAAAGGTTATGCTTCGAAGCCTGAACGCCATCATCGGATTCGTCGCGCGCGGGATCGGCGAGGAGCCCGAATTCCACGTGGACAAAGATCCCAGGACCGGCCCGGTCATGCGGAACCCGGCCAGGACGCTCGAAATCGAGGAATCCGACCACAAACCGTCGGACTTTGAGTTCTCGGTAGAATTTGACAAGCAATTCTACTCCGTGACGAAGTTTCCGATCAGTGAGGGGATGGTCTCCAGCTGGAACCAGGAGGCCTTTGCGGTGTTGTCCAACCTCTTCCAGATGACCGTGACGGATCTCACGCGCTTCCCGACGCCGGCCATCGCCATTGCGAAATGACGCAGGGGAATCGGACCGCCTGCGGAATCTGCCTATGCCCGGCCATCTGAGGTGAATGTGTCCCGGGAGAACATTCGTGGAGACCGCCCAGAGGTGACGACGTTGGGGCTCACCTGCAAGGAATTCGTGGGTCTCGTCTCCGACTACCTCGACGGGGGGCTCCGCCCAGTGCTTCGGGCGCGAGTCGACTTGCACCTCCGCCTCTGTCACGGGTGCCGGGTCTATCTGCGGCAGATGCAGCGGACGATCCAGGCCCTGAGCCGGTTGCCGGCACCGCCGGCGCCGCGGGCAGTTCGAGAGAAACTCCTCGACCAGTTCAGGGCGTGGAAGGCGCGGGCTAGCTAATCCCCCGCCCTGCCAGACAGCCCCGCGGCTCCGACGGGCATTGACCTTGACGCCTCTGCCGGACTTGCGCGGCCTCCCCCGGCAGTGCTAGCCTTACGAGGTTCCTTGGATCTCTGGTCCCGACGCGCCTGGGTTCTGTAAGGAGCATCCGATGACCAGGGTCAGACTCTTTACGGTGTTCGCACTATGAACGCTCCGCTGCCTACCAACGAGCCGGAGCGCCTCGCGGCGCTCCGCCGCTACAGCATCCTCGACACCCGTCCCGAACAAGACTTTGATGACCTGGCCATGGCCGCCGCGCAGACGTGCGGAACGCCCGTCGCGTTGGTCAGCCTGATCGACACCAATCGGCAGTGGTTCAAAGCGAAGGTGGGGCTGACCACTGCGCAAACCCCTCGTGACGTTGCGTTCTGCGCCCATGCAGTTCTGCAGTCCGACGTGCTCGTGGTTCCGGACGCCCTAGCTGATGACCGGTTTGCGAAGAACCCGCTGGTCACCGCCGAGCCTCATATCCGATTCTACGCGGGCGCGCCGTTGATCACGTCGGATGGGCACGCGCTGGGAACCCTGTGCGTGATCGATCATGTGCCTCGTCAACTGAATCCCGAGCAGGTGGAGACGTTGCGGACCTTGAGTCGTCAGGTCGTCGCCCAACTCGAGCTGCGACGAACCGCCGGTGCGCTGGCGCGCAGCGCGACGGACAGCCAGGCTGCGGCGGATGTACTGCGCACCATTACGACAGAGACCGCCTCCGCGACTGCGAGCGATTTTTTTCATTTGCTGGTCCGACATCTGGCCGAAACACTGCGGGTCCGCCACGCCTTTGTTGCGGAATGTACGGATGCCACCAAGAGCCACGTTCGCACGCTGGCGTTCTGGAACCGGGACGGCTTCAGCGAGAACGTGACCTTCCCGCTCCGCGGCACGCCCTGCGAGCACGTGATCGGCGGACAGGAGTGCTCTTATCCGGAACGGGTGCAGTCGCTCTTCCCCCAAGACAAAGACCTGGTCACCCTGGCGGGCGAAGGGTACTTGGGCGTGCCGCTTCATGACTCTTCGGGTACGATTCTTGGGCACTTAGCACTCATCCATGATCAACCCTTGCATCCCAAGCCCCACGAGATCGCGATCGTGAAGATTTTCGCCGCGCGGGCGGGGGTCGAACTCGAGCGCGCGCGCCTACGAAGCCGCTCGCCGACTGAATCAAGAGCTCGAGGCTCTGGCTGAGATCAACCGCGCCATCGGGCAACACCTGAACCGCGACGAGTTGTTTGGCGCCTTGGCCGCGTGCCTCAAGACCGTGGTGCCGGCTGATCGTTTTGGCATCGAGCTGCCGATCGAAGAGGGTCAGAAGCTGCAGGGCCACATCCTGACCGTGCGTCGCGAAGCGATGGAACCGACCCAGCCGACGATCTTGCCGGCTCCGGGCACCGCCTGCGATTGGGTCATCCAGAACCGCCAGTGGGTGATCGCGGCTTCCCGTGAGGAATTGCGCGAGCAGTTTCCGGTGACCTTCGACGTGATGTCGGACATCGGCATGGAGTCCCTGTGTGCCCTCCCGCTGGTCAGCGGCGATCGCTCTCGCGCCGCGCTATTTTTCATGACGTCGGAGAAGGGGGCCTACGCCCAGGTGCCTCGCAGATTGCTGGAGCAGGTCGCCAGCGCCGTGGCGGTGGCGTTGGACGATTGCCTCGCGCACGAGGAGCTACAGCGCCAGGCGAGCCAGGCGCTGACCGAAAGCGAAGAACGCTTCCGCGATCTGTTCGACGAGGCCCCGATTGCCTATGTGAATGAAGGCCTCGACACACGGTTTATCCGAGCGAACCGGACAGCCATGCGAACCCTGGGAATTACGCCGGATCAGGTCGAGGGCACCTACGGCAGGACCTTCATTCCCGACACACCCGACGCCCAGCGCCGTCTGCGCCAGGCGTTGGAGTCCATCGGCCGCGGCACGGACACCAGCGGGGTCGTGCTCGAGCTGCGCCGCAAGGACAACGGGAAGCCGCTGTGGATTCAGTGGTGGTCGAGGCCCGACCCCAGCGGGACCTACACCCGCACGATGTTCGTGGACATCACCGACCGAGTGCTGATGGAACAGGAAAAAGCACGGCTTGAGGCGCAGAAGACCTACCTCCAGGAGGAGATTCAGACCGAACACAATTTCGAGGAAGTGATCGGCACCGCCCCGGCGATCAAGAAGGTCTTGCGGGCGGTTGAACAGGTCGCGGCCACCGACGCGGCCGTGCTCATCACGGGTGAAACCGGTACGGGGAAAGAACTGATCGCACGGGCGATTCATAATCTGAGCTCGCGAAGGCAGGGTGTCCTGGTCAAGGTCAATTGCGCGGCGATTCCCGCCGGGCTGATCGAAAGTGAGCTGTTCGGGCACGAGAAAGGCGCGTTCACCGGGGCGCTGGCCCGCAAGATCGGCCGGTTCGAGTTGGCGGACCGGGCGACGATTTTCCTGGATGAGGTCGGCGAGATTCCGCACGATCTGCAGACGAAGTTGTTACGCATCCTCCAGGAAGGCGAATTCGAGCGGCTCGGGAGCACGAAGACCATCAAGGTCAACGTGCGGGTGGTGGCCGCCACGAACCGTGATCTGGAGCGTGAGGTGCGGGAGGGCCGGATGCGCTCGGACCTCTACTACCGGTTGAACGTCTTCCCCATTCACCTTCCCCCACTGCGTGATCGCAAACCAGACATCCCGCTCCTGGCCACCTACTTCATCAAGAAATACGCGGCCGATTTGGGAAAAAAGATCGAGTCGATTGCGCAATCCGCCATGGAGGCGTTAAAGGCCTACCCCTGGCCCGGAAACATCCGGGAGCTGGAGCACGTGATCGAGCGCGCGGTCATTCTGAGTCAGCGACCGCAGTTGGAGCTGGACGAGTGGTTGCCGAAACCAAACGCTACGGGTGGTGTGACAGCCCCGACCACCCTGGAAGATCTAGAGCGCGTCCATATCCTTGAGACCCTGGAGCGCACCGGCTGGCGCGTAAGCGGCGAGAAGGGCGCGGCGAAGTTGCTCGGTATCAAGCCGACCACCCTGGAGGCCCGGATGCAGAAGCTCGGCATTACAAGGAAGGCCAGGGGTACGGAACTCTAGGCGCTAGGAAACTTTCTTCAATCGAACTTCGCTTCTTTCCCAACATTTCGTGACCCTCCCAAAATATTGGGAAGAGATCCGGTTCCTGTAGAAGTGGACTCCTCCCTCCCTGCCCCCATTTCTTTCAAAAACAGTCATGTTTTCAATCAGATCAGTTGATAGCGACTAGTCCGGCTCCGCCTGGCACTGGCCTTGCCATTACTCCCAGTAGTACTCCACGGAATCGAGAGAGATGGGAGGCAGAGTGTTACGGATCACCAAGATTGCAGAGAACGGCACGCCCGTGACCCTCAAACTGGAGGGCAAGATCCACGCCGACTGGGTTTCTCTGCTTGAACAGGAGTGTCGCACATTGATTCGTCAGAGACGGGAAGCACTCCTGGATTTCTCCGCGGTCACCTATATGGATACCCAAGGCGTCGAGCTCGTCCGGTCGCTCCCCGCCCGGACGTTCAGGATCGTCAACGCTCCCGCGTTCATCGAGGAGCTCCTGGAGGGATAGAGGAGGAAGACCATGAGGCAGGTCGGTGTGTCACGACGCGGCCAACTGGAAGCGCACGCGCTGGAGCTCAGTCCGGGCGTTCAGGGTCCAACAGCCGACCGAACGGGCGAGACCGGGATCGAGCCTCCGCGCTCCAGTGCCGCCGCGGAAGAACTTGGATTGCTTGATCGGCTCCGGAAGGGAGATGAGGTGGCCTTTACGTCCCTTGTAGATCGCTACCATGCTTCCTTAATCCGGCTGGCCATGGCCCACGTGTCTGATCGGTCAATCGCAGAGGAGGTTGTCCAAGAAACCTGGATGGGAGTCCTGGAGGGGCTCGATCGATTTGAAGGCCGTTCGTCGCTCAAGACCTGGATCTTCCGGATCGTCACAAACAAGGCCAAGACACGAGGGGTGCGCGAGAGCCGCCAAGTCTGCTTTTCGACTGCCGGCGCCTCGGAGGAGGATCTCGAAGAACCGGCGGTGGATCCTTCGCGATTCCGCACCTCCGGCCATTGGGCGGACTACTGGGCGTCCTATCCCCAACCCTGGGATGAAGCCACGCCCGAGAAGCTCCTGCTAACCAAAGAAGGGAGCACGTTTCTTGAGCAGGCCATCGAGGCGCTGCCTTCGAATCTGCGTCAAGTTCTGATCTTGAGAGATGTGGAAGGGTTGAGTTCGAAAGAGGTCTGCGCTATGCTGGCCGTCAGTGAAGCCAACCAGCGCGTGCTGCTGCACCGGGCTCGCTCCCGGGTCCGGCGGGCGCTGGAACAGTACCTTGAAGGGGGGATTCGACCCGCGTGACTCGAGAGGACATCAAGATCTACGTCCTCGACTACCTGGCTGGCCGGATGACCTGCAAGGAATTTGTCGAGATTATCACGGACTATCTAGAAGGGAGCATGTCCCTTCTGACCCGCCTGCGCTTCCACTTGCATTTGGGCATGTGCCTCGGCTGCCGCGTCTATCTCAGGCACATGCGGCAGACGATCAAGACCTTGGGACGATTGCCAACGGAGCCGGTCCCGCCGCTCGTCCGGGAACAATTACTCGAGCGGTTCCGGACCTGGAGGAAGCTCTAAGCAGCCGGCCGACCCGTCTACCACCCCCTGTTACCCCCTCGAACGCGTGTACGCACCAGCAGACAGACCAGGGACTGCCGTCGAGACATAATAGGCACCTCGAGCCGGATCGCTAAGCCTCAGCCTGCCCTCTCGGCTGAGGCGAGCGACTGCGGCGAACACCTGATTGCAGGAATACGCCGGGAGCGCGCGGACGAGCTCCGGCAAGGGGCAGGGGCCGGCTCCCACCAGCGCCCGGAAGATCTCTTCATCGATGTCACCCGCCTTTGCCATTTCGTTTTCTGCACAGTCACCGGCGCGACTCATGAACCTTCACTCGTCAATCACCCCCACACTCCCCTCCGGGGTGCCCGTTGCTCCTTCCCATGCAAGGGGCCGTGAGGGGGAGGGCTAGGGAGGGGGATTCCCGGCATGAGAGAAGCCCAAGGGCAAATGCTACGCGCTGAGTGGGAGCATGTGATCCCTCCGGGGCGAGCGGCGCCTGGACCGGAATCGTCTGATGGCCCCTGTGACCTCCAATCGCTGGCGGTGGCGATTCTGGGCGACGCCAATGTCAATCACCTCGCCGCAGTTCACACAGCGCCACACGCCCAGCCAAAGGTGCCCGCTGTCATCATCCATATCAATAAAGGCATCCGAGACCATCAACCCCTGACATCGCTTACAGCCCATAGCCCACCTCCTTTGCCTTATAGTCATGTGTGAAGACCCTCCGTTACGGCGTTGAAGGTAGCCACCGTGGCGCCGATAGCCGGAAAGGACTGTGGTGATGGCTGTGACGCCTTGCCCTTGGCCGAGACGATAGGGTACTCACCGGCCGATCTGGCCACGTGCTGGAACGGTTCGAATTGATGCGCCTACGCGACCATACCCCTACGTTGCTGAGTACCCCAGCGAAAGATCCCTTCTTCCCTTTACCGGCAAATCCCCAAACCGAGCTGGTGGTCGCCGATCGCCGGAGACAAGAAGGTGGCATGACCCATGATGAGTGTCTTTCCGGCCATGACCCACATCGTTGTTCTTGAGCCCCGGCGATTGACCCACGTTTCTTTCTGATGTGATCCTAGCAGCGGGACATCGGCCGTCTGTGAACGGGCTTACGATTAGGAGACCAGAAGCGACTCATGGGGACAGTTCAGGTCTGTAAGCTGGTTCACAGATTCCTGAACCGGCGTTTCGCTAGGATGGTAGCATGCCTCTGTTGGAAATCTTTATTCATGCCGGGTGCTTCTCGGAGCGGACGGCTCGGGCCTTGGCGGCGGAGATCCAGAAGGAATGTCCTGCCTGGCGGGTAGAGGTGGTCGAGAATCGTGAGCGTGCGAGTGAACAGGGCATTGTGGCTGTTCCGGCATTTGTGGCCGATGGGAAGCTCGTCGCGGTGGGCGTGCCGAAGAGGGAGTGGTTGGTTCAGAAGCTCCGGGGGCGGAGAGGTCCTACTTCCTGACGAATTTCGGTCAGTGCTTGATCAAAAGGGATATGTATGTGGAGTAGGTGGAACGAGCCGACAGTCCCAGGACCAGTTGTGGCTTTCAGGAGTGACCCTCCAGTGACGCGATTTCTGCTTGTCCTGCCATACAAGGCTTCCGGTATGGCAGCCATAACTCTCGTGGTCGGATTGCTCTTGTTCTCTGGTCCTGCACGGGGTAGCTTCGATCTCTCTATTCACAGCGTCCCGCTAGATCAGATCGTCTCGGGCGGACCGGGCAAGGATGGCATTCCAGCGATCCTGAAGCCGGTATTCATCCCTGGCTCGCAGGCCACCTTTCTCACGACTGAAGACCGAATTCTCGGGCTCAGCCAAGGTCGAGAGGCCAAAGCCTATCCCATCAAAATCATGAACTGGCATGAGATTGTGAACGACACGATTGGCGGCAGGCCGGTGGTGGTCACCTATTGCCCGCTATGCGGAACCGGGATCGGCTTCGATGCACGTGTTCAGGGACGCCCTCTCACGTTCGGCGTGTCTGGGCTCCTCTACCAGAGTGATCTGCTGATGTACGACCACCAGACTGAAAGTCTCTGGTCCCAGATCGCAACGGCGGCGGTAGCCGGGCCGATGACGGGGACAAAATTACCTCTCCTGTTCTTGGAGCATACGACGTGGACCGAATGGAAAGCTGCCCATCCCACAACACTCGTGCTCTCGACAAAGACCGGCTACCCACGAAACTACGATCGTGACCCGTACCTGGGCTACGCTCAGCGCCGCGACCTGATGTTCGACGTCACCCATGCCGACGCGACCTACCACCCGAAGGAGTGGGTGCTGGGTCTGGAAGTCAAGGGTGTGTTCAAAGCCTATCCCTTTCCTGAGCTCAAGAAACTGAAAGGACCCCTGACTGACCAGGTGAACGGCCAGACGATTAACATTCGCTTCAACGCGAGGGCGCAGAGCGCCTCGGTCACTGATTCCGCCGGGAGGTCGCTGCCCTCAATGATGGCCTTCAGGTTCGCTTGGTACGCGTTTCACCCGGACACGCAGGTGTTCAGGGTCAGTCAGTAATGTGCAGGGACCAGAAATTCTGCCACCTGACTGAACCGCTTATCAGTAATGCGCGGGACGAGAGACAATGGTGTGCTGGGTTAAGAAACGAGGCGGTGTAGGCCATAGGAGTCCAAGATCGTGAGTGAGCGGCCGTTCATCCGGATCAGGTGTCGCTCTCGGAACTGACCGAGTGTGGCGCTGACAGTCTCTCGGCTGCAGCCGATGAGATTGGCCATTTCTTGATGCGTCAGTTTGACACGGAGCCGGGTGCCTGTCCCCTCAGGAACTCCGTCGGTCTTTTTCAGCTCTAGGAGCAGATGGGCGAGTCGAGCCGGGACATCCCTGAAGACTAAATCCTCCACCCGGCTCTGGATCTTTCTGAGACGGAGGCCCATGAGCTTAGTCAACTTCACAGCCAGATCGGGATGCCGGTGCAAGTAGCGATCAAAATCATCTCGTCGGATCGCACAGATCAGAGCATCGTCCAGCGCCTCGGCGAGTGCTTGGCGTGGAGCGTCTTGTAGCATCTCCAGCTCGCCGAAGACTTCTCCCGCTTCCAGAATGTCGAAGGTCACCTCTTTCCCGCTGGGGGCGGTGCTGGCAATTTTGACTCGACCTTTCTTGAGAAGGTAGACCGTATTGCTCGGGTCGCCCGGCAGATAGATGGGCTGCCGCTTCTTGACTTCCTGCATTCGAGTGATCCGATCCATTTCCATGAGTTCGGCCTGGCTGAGGCCGGAGAACAGGTGGATGCGTTTCAGATACCAGAGCTTGGTCGGTGCAGCGGCAGCCTGGTCCACAGGGGATTGCTCCGGAGAAGGGTCAGAGGGTAGCCTACTGGATACGGGCGGGGGAGCGCAACTGATTAGCCAAGGGACAGGACGCTGCCGAGGAGCATCTTGCACTATCTCTAGAAATGTGCAATGACATGAACTCATGCGGTGCGGTTCAGAATTGGAGCAGAACCATTAGAATCAGTGCAAGTACCCTAGCGGCTGTGACGGTACTGAGCGGAGCCGCCTGGTTCAAATTTCGGTACGACGACACGCCAGGCCAGACTGTTGAGCTCAAAGCCTTCAGCAAGGCGGACTATCCCGAAGATCCTGAGAACCGCAGCCGCGTCTTCGGAAACTACCCTCACCAATTCGTGAGGATCCAACAGACCGGGGATACGCGCTTTCGTTTTCTGATCGAGCCAGCTTCCAGTCATTCCAGTACAATCGAACTCCTGGACGTGGATCTGGCTCACTTCGTGGCAGCGGTCCCTCCCTGGGTAAAATCGGACCCTGACCTCACCAAGGTGGGACTAATTGAGCGAGAGTGGAACCGCCAGCAGGTGAGTTTTCGGAGCAACTCCGTGCACGTCCGGATTCATGACAGCGGGGACGGATTTGAGCGTCGAGCGCTCAGCCGCGTGGATGTCGCCAGGAACTGCCTAAACGCAGGGCTTTGGGAACTCTTGCTGTACACCGAGGAAGACGGACAGCAGCAGCTGTACGAACACTATTGGTTCACATTCCCACTGGGGCTCTACAAGCAGCTCTTCGAGCAGGTGAACGGCTTATCCTACTGGGACTACTGGTGGTCGCTCGAACACTGGGTGGATCCGTCAGGCACATCGATCCGACTTGATCGTTTGCGGAAGATTGAGCGAGAGTGGCCTGTCACTGCAATTCCAAGGTGGGACGAACCACCTGTGTGGGAAGGTGAACAGCGCATGAAGTTGAAGAACGTACTGGTTCCGCCAATCTACGTTTACCGAGACTGGTATACCCAGCCAGTCCAGTTCGCGAGCTTTATTCCACCCGGGAGGTATTCCGTCTCGCACCCGCGTAACACGAAACTCCACTATTTGGCCGAATTCACAGGAGCCGCGCTTCGCTCGGTACGCACACCAGCGGGACCTCAGCCGCTGTTCGAACTCGAATTGGATTTCCGGGATAGTCGCACCGAGGAACCAACGAAACTGATCCTTGGCGGTCTTGACTTCGGGGCCTTCCCTACCACGTCTCCGGAGCAGCCTACAAGAGGGTGGCAGGCTCCCATGGGGATTGGGAACCCAAGTTTCTTTGAATCTTATGAGGCCCTGCTCACCAATCCGCCGCTCCAGCGTCCGTTCTACGCGTTTCATTTGGACGCGCAGGACCGCTGGATCGACCACCATGCGGTTGGCCTGGACGGCCCGCTTTTTCACTGGGATGCCAACGATCCGTCACTCCTGCACCTGTACCTACTCGCCTATGAGCGCCACGCACTGTTGAACCATTTTATGATCCAATGCCCACCAGAAGCCTGTCCGAAACACTAGTCGCCGGCAGCTCAGTTTGTAAGCCATCTCACAGAAGCACAATTTCAGATTTGATAGGCTGGCATAGTAGCAGCTTGGGGACTTTCATTCCCCAGGTTTATCGGAGAGGAGGTGTGCGATGAGGCATGCTCTGTTGAACGGTCTTATGGGATTTGGGCTCTCGGCCGCTTTGCTATGGGCTTGCGCCGGGTTCGCCGGCGAGGGGAAAAAGGCACCCTCGCCCGAGGCTCTGAAGAACGTGGGCCCAACGTTGGCCAGAACCTACACGTTCCAACCCTTTCATCTGGCAATGCCAGACCATCTCTGGATGGAGGTTGGGAGCGGGCGTGGGGTCTTCCTCCACTTCAACAAACCAGTGACTGACCCGACCGCCACGGTGATCTTCGTGGGTGAAGGCATCAAAAGCCGCTTCTGCGCCGAGGATCAGCCGGATGGCGGAAAGACTGGATTCGTTCACTTCCACCGCCTGCATACGGCGGAGGGCGAAAAAGGCATGGCCGCGCATGGCCATGGAGGCAAGAGCGCCGAGCAGGGCTATTGGCTCAAGCACATCGCAGTCGGAGAGTTTGACATGATGGGCATGCATTTTACCCCCGGCACTGCCATGAACTTTATGCCGACTCCAGCGCCGAAGTGCGGAGCGTAAGGAAGCGATCAGCATTCAGTTCTCAGCATTCGCCACAAAAACTGATGGTTGACGGCTATCGTGTATGAAAGAAGAGGCGAACGCGATGGAAAAAGTGGCGATCGTTGTGCTGGCAGATACGGAGACGCATGAGGGACTCGGGCGCCTTGTCAACGCGTTAGAAGCGGTGAAAGAGCTCAAGGAAGCCAACGACGACGTGGTGCTCATCTTCGATGGCGCGGGGACCAAATGGGTCGTTGAACTCTCCAAGCCGGACCACAAAGCGAACGGCTTGTTTGAGGCGGTGAAGGATCAGGTGGCCGGAGCCTGTGGCTTTTGCGCGCAGGCATTCGGAGTGCAAGAGAGAATTCCGCTTTGCGGAATCCCCCTGGTGGAAGAATTCGACCGACACCCCAGCTTCAGAAGACTCATCTCTGCTGGCTATCAGGTCATCACGTTTTAAGCGGTATTCCGTGACACCCTGCCGCTCCGGATGAGCGCCACACGGATCAGTACACGATGACGCGGTCAGCTTCGCTGAACAGTTGCACCATTCTCTCTAAGGAAATCGGGGTCACCGCTGAGGCTACCCGTGACGGATCAATTTTATAGAGCAGCATCATCGTGCGGTTGCCGTAGAGCTCGACGCCCAGCTTTTTAAGGAACTCGAAGTACTCGCCGTGGTTGAGCGGCACCTGTTCCAGCGGCACGCCCATCTGTTCGGCCAGGCTCTGACGCTCGCGTTCCGGAAGCCCGGCGCGATCCAGGGCCGTAGTCTCAGAGCCAACAAAACTTCTGAACCAGCCAAAGCCCTTTGTCACCGAAGTTACCGCGCTCGCGTCCACCAGGATCGTCACCTTGTGCCCCGCCTTGACCGCCGCCCAGGCGACGTTCGGGACCGCGCAGATCTGAGCATCATCCTCGGCCAGCGAAGTTTTCATGTGGATCAAGACCCGCGAAGCAGCCGCCTGTTCAGCCAGCGCGAGCGTGGACCCGCCCAGAAAGCCGGTCGTGAGGAATACTGTCACCCACTTGGTCAGGCTTCTCATGGTCTCTATCACCTCCTTCAAGAATCCGCCAAACTAATGCCCGTTCGTATGACCCGCTTCGCGAACACAGCAGGTCAGGTTCTGGGGCAAGTCGGCGCCAGAGTCCAACTCCTTGTGCACCGCGTAAGCTTTCAGCGCCCATTCCTCGCCCGGGCAGCCTTGCATGGTCATGGCCACTTCAAGGAACTCAATCAACTCCTCTTGGGTTACGCCTTTGTCGTGAGCCCTCCGAACGTACGCACGGATACAGGGCTCACACCGGATCACAATCGAGATGGCCATCGCCGCCAGCAGCTTGTATTTCGCCGGCACGGCTCCGTCCCGATACGCCTCCTGCCGCATCCGCAGCAGCCCGCCGGTGACCTTGGGACTCAGGCGGCGTAGCTCTGTGAATAGCGATTCCCGATCAATCACTGTGTCTGGTATTTCCTTCACAGATCACCCTCCCTTGTAGTCTGATGTCATCAGAGCCAACACATCCTGAAACTGCATTGCGTTCTTCTTACGCCCCAGCTGATACGCCTCCTCGAGGGACAGAAGATACGTGCCGGGATTCTTCGCCACCCAGCGCGATCCGGCTTCGGACGAGCTGAAGAAGTGCACGTAGTGACAGAAGTGCACAATCACGTCTTCGCGCACCTTCACCGCGTCAGGGGTTAGAAACGACATCACGACGCCGGACGGACGGAGTTCCTCAACACCATTCGGCGACACGGTCAGGCCAATGCCCTGTCCGGTCTCCGGACATCGGGATTCCACCTGTGCGGTCCCTTGCAGAATGGCCGGGATGAACAAGCTATCCCAGGCGCACCAGGTATAGAGCGTCCGGCCCTGCACCTGGAACCGATGGTCCGTTTCCGGCAACGCGAGGCCCCAGAAGCCAATGATTCGCCCTTCCTCGTCGGAGTACACGCCCGGCCATCCGTCGAGGATCCGCCTCGTCTTCTCGTCTGGCACACCCGCCGCTTTCCCCAGCTCGCTGAGCCCAACGGGTTCCCCCTCGGCCAGCAACCGATACAGCGACACCGACACCGCTTGCTGGTCTTGAGACAGATGGAGGAACTCGGTGGGGAAAAGGCTCAGCGCCGAATCCAATCTCTCGCGTGCTCTGTGACCTGCTCGCAACATGAGTCACCTCCCAATTAAGATTTTCTCTTCCTCTCGTCCTCAAGGCTTCGCAGAATCGGGCAGCGGTCCGTGGGCTGGCCAGCGTGGCAGTCCCGGATCAAGCCCTCGAGGGCTCTCGCCAAGGCCCGTAGGTCCCGCACCTTCGCCACCACCTGTGCCAGCTTGGCTTGTGCCTTTCGCTGCACATCCCCACAGCGAGCCGTGGAGATGACGCGGAGGTTCAGCAGGTCGGCGATCTCCTTGAGCGTGAAGCCTAAGCCCTGCGCGTTCTTGATGAACCGCAGCCGCTTGAGTGCATCATCGCCGTAGAGTCGATAGCCAGATGTCTTCCTCGCGGCCGGACTCAGAAGCCTCCGACGTTCGTAATACCGGACCGTCTGGACGTTGACACCAACTTGCTTCGCGAGCTGCCCAATCGTGAGTTCCAGGCTCATGGCATCACCTTGCCCCTCACGCTACACCCTCTACCATAGTACCGAGTCAAGAGGTTTTTTCTGTGAAAGTAGTGGAAGCGTCGCATCCAAATATGAAGGGGGATCGGTCACTCTGACCAACCCCCCTTCTAGCTCGGGCCTCGGTTATACGATTAGCCCCTGAAACCAATGCCACACCTTGGCCGCCATCTCATACGGGCAGAAGCCGAGGGTTTCGACCCATGGGCACATGGCCCTCACCTCCTTTCAACGGTCGCGATCTTACACCCAGGCCTACTACGATCTGTTTCTCGCCCACAAGGCGATCCAAATCCACCACGAACAGATCGACCTGCTCAAACAGTTTTTCGAGATCGCCAACGCCAAGTTTCGGACCGGCAAAGGCAGCCAGGTGGACGTCCTCAAGGCCCAGGTCGAACTCTCCACCCTGTACCAGCAACTGCCGGTGCTGGAACAACGGCGCGACACCGCCCAGGCCAAACTGAACACGCTTCTGGATCGGGACCCACGATTTCCGTTGGAGTCTCCACAGACACCGCCTGATGGGCGGTTCGACAAAGACCTCGAAGACTTGTATCAGATCGCTGCCAATGCCAGGCCAGAGCTCAAAGCCGGCGAGTTGGCCATCCAACGGAACGAACGCTCCCGGGCTCTTGCTCTCCGCGAGTACATGCCGGATCTGAACATGGCTTTCCAGCGGTTCCAGAACTTCCAGGCCCCAGACGGGTTCGGCGCCGTGGTGTCCATCAACATGCCGTTCGCCTTCTGGACCAAGCCGAAGTACGACGCCGCCGTACAGGAGGCTGCGGCGGCCGTCGCGGCTGCGCGCGCGGACCTCCACAGCATGGAGAACCTGACCCGCTTCCAGATTCGCGACCTCCTGGCGAAAGTCCGGGCCAGTTGGGAGGTGGCCGTGCTGTACCGAACCACGGTGCTACCACAGGCCGAGCAGGGCCTGGAAGCCGCACGAGCCGGGTACCGGACCGGGAAAGCAAGCTTTCTGGATCTCATCGAATCCGACCGGGCCCTGCGGGAGTTTCAGCTTGCGTACTATCGTGCCCTCGTCGAAAGGGAGCACCGACTGGCTGAACTCGAACAGGTGGTCGGGATCGACCTTGGCACAAACGGCTAGGGCGGATGTGAGGAGGACAAGCCCATGAGTGAGCACACACGTAGAAAAGGCTTGATGGTTGGGATCGCCGTGGCCTCTGTCGTGGTCGGCGTTGCCGCGGGATTCTTCGCGGCTCACAGGCTGATGGGCGATATGTCCCGTATGAAGCCAATGGAGATGGCAAGCAGGCCGGGGATGGGCGCCGCTGCACCTTCTTCTTCCGCGGCTGTCGCCATTTCACCCGTCACGCGACAGTTGATCGGAGTCAGAAGTGAGCCAGTCGCCTATGGCATCTTGGCGCAGGAAATCCGGGCGATCGGCATCGTGGGTTATGACGAACGGGGTCTCACCCAAGTCAACCTGAAAGTCTCCGGGTGGGTCCGACAGGTCTTCGTCAACTCGATCGGCCGACCGGTCAGTAAAGGCGAGCCGCTCTTTACACTTTACTCGCCGGATCTGTTGGCCACGCAGGATGAATACCTCGTGGCCATAAAGACGCAGGCCCAAGTGGCAGACAGTCCGCTGACCGAAGCAAAGGCCAACGCGGCTACCCTTGTGGCCAGCGCGCGCGAGCGCCTTCGACTCTGGGATTTGACCGATGAGCAGATCGCTACCTTGGAGCTCGGAGGCAAAGCTGAGCCGGTTCTGACGATTTATGCGCCTACAGCCGGGATCGTTCTCAAGCGCGAGGCCTTCCCGGGAAAGTATGTGGAGCCAGGGACGATCCTCTATGAGGTGGCGGACCTCTCCACGGTCTGGATCTATGCCGACATTTACGAATCAGAGGTGGCGGCCGTCAAGCTTAACCAACCCGCCTCGACGACGTTCGCGGCCTATCCAGGGGAAACCTTTCAAGCCAGAGTTTCCTATATCTACCCGTCGTTAAATACCGACGCGCGCACGGTGCGGGTGCGGCTGGAACTGCCGAATCCACGTCTGAAATTAAAGCCGGGCATGTACGGGAACGTCAGCTTGCGCACCAATGCGGTCAGGACCTTGCTCGTTCCTAGGGAGGCGGTGATTGATACCGGACTGCGCCAACTCGTGTTTCTGGATCGGGGCGAAGGTGTCTATCAACCCTATCCTGTCAAGGTGGGACGGCGGAGCCAGGATCGTGTGGAAGTTCTAGAGGGCATCAAGGAAGGGGATCGGGTCGTCACCTCGGCGCAGTTCCTATTGGACGCAGAAAGTAAATTGGCCTCGACGTCCAGCATGCAGAGCATGATGGGCCAGATCGGGATGGCTGATTGGCAGATGCGTGGCGCGCGCGAAGGGAAGATGGAAGGCATGCCGGGCATGCAGGGCATGGGTATGGAAGGTATGAAAGGCACGGAAGGGACCAAGGGCACGAAGGGGACGGAGTGCATGATGGGGATGGAGTGTATGAAAGGTATGGAAGGCATGAAGGGCATGGAGGGGATGAAAGAAATGCCCAAAATGAAGTCGGAACCACGTCAGTCTGCATCCGAAACCCGCCAGGCGTCTGGCTTCACTCTCACCTTTACCACTCTGCCGGAGATTCCCAAAGCTGGCGAAACAGTCCTCAGGCTTAAGGTGACCGATCCAGCAGGCTATGCAGCCTCGAATGCCGAAGTGGTTTTCAGCTACACCATGCCAATGCCGGGTATGACTGAGTCAAAAGCCAAGGCAACACCCAGCAAGGATGGAGTCTACGAGGCTAAGGCTTTGCTTGGTATGGGCGGCACCTGGGTGGTGACTGCAAACGTGACGATACAGGGTCTACCGCCCATCACTGAAAAGTTTCAGTTCGCGGTTGCCGGTGGAGGCATGTAGCGCAATATGATCGCACGGCTTATCGAAGCAAGCGCACGGAATCCTGTCTTGGTGATTCTCTGCGCGCTGTTGCTGGCCGCTTGGGGTGTCTGGGCGATCTTTGCCGTGCCCTTGGATGCCATTCCGGATCTGTCCGATGTCCAGGTCATTGTGTACACCGAATGGCCGGGCCGAAGCCCCACGCTCATTGAAGACCAGATCACTTACCCGATTGTCACGTCCCTCCTCGCTGGCCCTCGTGTCAGACGGGCCCGAGGTGTCTCGGAATACGGCGTGTCCTATGTGTATGTGATCTTCGAGGACCGGACCGATCTCTACTGGGCCAGAAGCCGTGTGCTGGAGTACTTGCAGAAGCTGACTGGTAAGCTGCCGGTCGGAGTTACGCCGACCTTGGGGCCTGATGCCACTGGGGTGGGGTGGGTCTATCAGTATGCGCTGGTGGACGAGTCCGGCACCTATGATCTGGCGCAGCTCCGGAGTCTTCAGGACTGGTACCTGCGCTACCAACTCGAAAGCGTGCCTGGAGTGGCAGAGGTGTCGTCGATCGGCGGCTTCGTCAAGCAGTATCAGATCGAAGTGGATCCGAATACGTTGGCAGCCTACCGATTGCCGATCAAAACCGTGATCGAGGCGGTCCGCAACAGCAATGCCGAGGTGAGCGGCCGTGTCCTGGAGATGGCCGGGACCGAATACATGATACGGGGACGAGGCTATCTGCGGTCGGTTGATGACATCGAGCTGATCCCAGTCGGCACAGATCAACGAGGCACGCCTATCTTGGTTCGGCACATTGCCAATGTACAGGTGGGGCCGGACCAGCGCCGGGGCATCGCCGAGCTGGACGGCAAAGGGCAGACGGTCGGAGGCATCGTCATCATGCGGGCCGGTGAAAACGCCCTTGCCGTGATCGACCGGGTGAAAGCCCGCCTGGAAGAAGTAAGGCGCTCGCTGCCGAAAAGCGTGCGCATTGTGCCCACCTATGACCGGTCCAACCTCATTCTCAGGGCCATCGCCGTGCTCCGCGAGAAGCTGGTAGAGGAGAGCGTGATCGTCAGCCTGGTGGCAGTACTGTTCCTCTTTCACCTCCGCAGCTCGCTGGTGGCCATCCTGATTCTGCCGGTGGCAGTCCTTCTGGCCTTTATCCCAATGGCTTACCTAAAGGTCACCTCCAATATCATGTCGCTCGGCGGAATCGCCATTGCCATTGGTGCGATGGTGGATGCGGCGATCGTGATGGTCGAGAACGCGCACAAGCGGCTGGAGCAGAATCCGACGGCTGACCGGAGCGACACGATCATCACCGCCGCGAAGGAGGTGGGCCGGCCCTTGTTCTTCTCGCTGCTCGTAATCGCGGTGTCCTTCCTACCGATCTTTGCGCTGGAAGCTCAGGAAGGGCGTCTTTTCTTACCCCTGGCCTACACCAAGACCTTTGCCATGCTCTTTGCGACGGCGCTGTCGGTAACGCTGGCCCCCGTGCTGATGGTGGTCTTGATCCGTGGCAGCATTCGAGCAGAGACACGGAATCCGTTGAACTGGTTGCTGATCGCCCTGTATCAGCCCATCCTGTCGGGAGTGCTCAGAGTCCGTTGGATGACGCTTGGGCTGGCGGTGGCGGCATTGACACTCACAGTGCCGATCTTTGCGCGGCTCGGCGCGGAATTCATGCCGCCGCTGAACGAGGGCACCATCCTCTACATGCCAACCACCGTCCCAGGCCTCTCGATTCCTGAGAGTGTGAGGATCTTGCAGGCGCAGGATCGTTTGTTGACGACGTTTCCCGAGGTGGAGCGGGTGTTTGGAAAGATGGGCAAGGCGCCGACGGCAACCGATCCGGCCTTTGTTGGGATGGCTGAGATCACGGTGACGCTCAAGCCGGAATCACAATGGCGCACCGGGATGACGTGGGACAGGCTGTTGGACGAGATGGATGCGCGCGTGCGTCTTCCGGGTTTCCCGAACATCTGGTGGATGCCGATCCAGACCCGCACGGAAATGATCACAACCGGGGTGCGGAGCCCAGTCGGCATCAAGGTCCTCGGGCCAGACCTCAAGCTGATTGAGAAAATTGGAGTGGAGATCGAGCACGCGCTCGCAACTGTGCCCGGCACGCGGAGTGCCTTTGCGGAGCGACTGAATGAGGGATATTACCTCGACCTGATTGTGAACCGACGCGAGGCAGCCCGCTATGGCTTAACGGTCGGTGACGTGCAGGCCGTGATCACCTCTGCCATCGGCGGAGAAACCGTGACAACTACCGTTGAGGGACGTGAGCGGTATCCCGTGAACGTCCGATATCAGCGCGAATTACGGGGCGATCCCGATCGATTGAAACGGGTGCTGATCGCCACACCCTCTGGCGCGCAGATCCCGCTTGGGCAGGTCGCCGAGATCGTCATCACCAAGGGGCCACCATCTATTTCAGATGAAAGCGGAGCCCTGGCCGGGCTGGTATCGGTTGCGGTCAGCAGACGCGATCTGCGCGGCTACGTTGAAGACGCACAGCGGGCAGTCCAGGAACGCGTCACGCTGCCTCCTGGGTACCGGCTCATGTGGGCCGGTCAATACGAGCATCTTGTTCGGGCCGAAAAGCGGCTGACACTGGTGGTCCCCTTGACGCTCGGTCTCATCCTCTTGCTCCTGTACCTCAATTTTCGATCGTTGGCAAAATCTCTGATTGTGCTGCTGTCCGTCCCCTTTGCCGTGATCGGAGCGATCTGGTATCTGTACACACTGGACTATCACCTCAGCGTGGCGGTCTGGGTAGGGATCATCGCCCTGGCCGGTGTGGCGGTCGAGACCGGGGTCGTCATGCTGGTCTATCTCGATGAGGCTTATGAGCGGCGAGTGCGCGAGGGCCGAATGGCCACGGCCCACGACCTGCACGACGCCATCATGGATGGCGCCATCCAGCGGGTGCGGCCTAAGATGATGACGGTCGCGGCGATCATGGGTGGGCTGCTCCCCATCATGTGGACGACCGGCACCGGAGCAGACGTCATGCAACGGATCGCCGCCCCGATGATCGGGGGGATGGTGTCGTCCACAGTTCTGACTCTGCTCGTGATCCCGGTGCTTTACGCGTTCTGGCGTGGCTGGTCTGCTTCGCTGAACAACCGGCCGCTGCGAGACAGTAGAAGCTTTGGCCAAGAAGAAGAGGAGGAAATCTTGAGAACGGTGGATTGATGAAGCGCGGTGCATCAGGCTGTTGGTGACGCGTTTATAGAGGGCATTATGAACCAGAACCGTAGTCGACTATTCAGAACGATTGTTTTGGTCCTCGGTGCTGCCGGTTTGTTTGTGGCCGGTTCTCTCTTGTCCTGTATGATGCCGATGATGGGGATGATGGGAATGGACGACAAGAAAGATCACGGCATGATGGACCAGGGGCACATGAAGGAGATGATGCAACAGATGATAGGCGAGATGTTGCCGCCCGGTATCAAGCCTCAGGACCTTCCGGACCCAGAAAGCCGGGGAGCGAAATTGCTGAGCACGTACTGCGCTCAATGTCACAACCTTGCCAGCCCGCGGATGCACACGGCAGAGGACTGGTCCCGTGTCGTTGGACGAATGCTGATGCGGGAGCGGATGATGGCTGGAATGCGCGGCATGATGATGCAGGTGAACGCTCCATCCTCTCAGGAGGAAGAGACACTCTTGCAGTATCTTGCAAAGCACGCCATGCAAGCGTTGACACCGGGGATAGTGCCCATGTTCAACTCACCGGGGGCCGCGCTCTTTCAGCAGACTTGTGCGCAATGCCATGCCCTGCCTGATCCAAAACAACACATGGCCTCAGAATGGACTGCCGTGGTGAAGCGGATGCGTCTGAATATGGAGAGCATGGGACGCAGGGAGATCACAGACCAAGAGGCCCAGGCCATCACGACGTATTTGGAGGTAAGCTCGCAACAAGCCAACAGATGAGCGGCGGTACACGCAAACCATTTGTGCGGACACACGAGTCTAGACGTTAAGGCGGCTTCAGGAAACAACTTTACCGGGTGTGTGAGCGTGAGAAATCGCAGAACAGCAGAGCAACAATGACTGCCGAAGACGTGCAAGATTCGGAAGCCGAGCGAGAGGAATTCGGCGAGCTACTTAAGTACACCTTGACAGGATTTGGCGGTGGCCTTGCCACAGGAGCTATCCTTGACTATCTGGGCTTTCAGCGGAGTGCCGTGGGACAGTGGCTGGTTCGCACACTGTCAGGAGAAGGAGAAAGTCTGTTTGAAGGAATCTACTCGTTGCGTAGCCGCCTCCGAGGCTCCTCTGGGTCTCTGGCCGAGGCCTACGGATGGGGAAAGCTCGCCGGGATGGCTACCCCCTGGATCATCGATTGGGTCAGCCGGTTGGCTGGGATTGATGTGTATGGAGTCGAGGGCTTTTACATTCCATACTTCTATGCGCTCGGAGATCAGATCGGAGCCAATGTGTCGGGGCTGGTCTTTCTTCGCCGGCGGGATGGAAGGTGGCGCGCCGCAGTCGGCCAGTATTTCCGTCATCCCGTCATGGTAGCCAGTTTGGCGATCATTTTGATTGTTCCGGCAGGCTTGCTGGCTGCTCGGCTGGTAGGGTTCAGCCCCACCACGCAGATCTTTACTGCGCTCGAAACGATTGGGGCCAACCTCTGTTGGGTTCCTCCGCTTGTGGGCTGGCTCAAGCGAAAAGAGTCGAGCATTTCCGAGAGATGAGAAAGACCCTGTGCAGGGCAGGCTGGAATGAAATGTAGCGAGGTCTCCGGCTCTTCCTACAGGTTCCGCGCCTAAAAACTTGGTCTTGCACCTTCCCCCTACGGGAAGGTGTAACCTGAGCTCATGAGGGAGGCGAGTCATGGATTCGAGAGCGCTGACCATTCGGCAACTTGCGAAGCAGACTAGGGCTTCATCAAAGACCTTGCGATACTGGGAAAGCGTGAGCCTGCTGCCTCGGCCGGATCGCAACTATAACAACTATCGCCTCTACAAGCCAGAAGTCGTGCAACGCGTCACATTTATCCAGAAGGCGAAGAGCGTGGGATTCACGCTGGCCGAAATCCGACAACTGTTCGATGTAGCCGAGAGGAAAGGCACGGCTTGCCCAGATGTGGTCAAGTGGACGGAAGAAAAGATTCGGGCGTTGGAGCAACAGATCAGCCTTCTCTCGAAACTTCGTGAGCGGTTGATTGCGTATCAAAGGGAGTGGAGAAAGAAACTCTCCTGCCCGCCGTTGACGACTTCCGAGGTCTGTTGCTTGATTGAATCTCTCCCACTTGTTCCATCCAAGAAAGGAGGCGATATCCATGCGCTATCTCGTCAATCTCATTCCCGCACCGTTGCTCGCCATCCTGACTAAGGTCTGGCCGACAATCGGGAATGCGACGGGTATTGGCTGTCCACCCTGTCCATTTTGTCCATGAGATAGGGGTTCGGAAATCGTTGCAGTGCTCTACTGAAAGGAGGTGATTCCGATGTGCCATTGGGTAGAGATTCTTGGCTTCTGCCCTTATGAGACAGCATCCAAAGCCTGGCGGTGGGTACAGGGACTCCTAGGGTAAGCACGAGCAGTGGGCGGCTGGCCTCATGGAGACCAGCCGCTTTTTTTACCAGGTTCTGTGCTCAAGGTTGACACCGGTAAAAATGGAGCGTATCTTTAAAAAAACATGATCCGATTATTTATCATTAGCTTGCTCATCTTCTCGCTGTTCTGTATGGTCCCGCTCATGGGGACTCATCACAGTGACTTCGGTCACTTCCACCACGATGTCTCAACCTCCTGCTCCACCTGTATGGGCCCGTCAGCCATGATCGGGTTGACCTGCCTGTTCGCCTTGCTCGGCTTCGTGGCATTGATGATTCCAGCTATACCCACGCTTGGTTCACTCCCCGAGTTGTTCCACCCTCCACGCGCACGCTAACTTCCGTTTAGTCCTCACAATCTTTCCACGGGGCGCTTCGCGCGACAGAAGTGCTCCATCCAGAGCCGTCTCAATTTTAGACGACTTAACGGGCTCGGGAGGATCAATGCCATGAGAAGACCATTACAAAATAAACCCACCATGCTCGGCCGACCGCTCTTCGTGCTCTTCGGGATTACCCTTGTCCTCCTCCAGCTTATCGGTGGATGCAGTTTAGCGGATTTCGAGCAGCGGGATAAGCGGTTCTATTACCGGGCGCTCTGGAACTTCGCACTTCGTGAAAACCTGAAGGAACTCGATATCGAGTTTAATGGAGTGGACTTTGGGCACTCGAATCTTTACGAAAATCTCCTCCTGACCGGCGCCAGAGATGTCCCAGCGATCGAGGAGAAGGCCAGGAAACAGACGCTTCAGTTCATTTATTCACGGCCCGTCCTGAACCCCAATGAGGAAGCGATTGCGCCGACCTATATGAAATTGGCGTGGAAGGCTCAGAACACCTTCGATGAGGCGCATGCTCTCCATCGGTCGACGTATGACATCTACGTCTCCGACCTCGCCGACAAGGACAGCGCTCTCCGTAAAGTGCTGGCGTTTTATCAGGATAGTGAGTATGCGATTACGGCCAAACGGCTGGATCATCGACGGTTGGACACCTTTCCGTACTCGAAAGCGTTTCGCCGGAAGTTCCCGCTCTTCAACGCCACGATTTGGGCCTATCACTACCTTCAGGTCGTGGTCTATGACGCGCTCGCCGCGGCTCCGGATCTGCCGGCAAAACAGAAAGCTGTAGAGCCTATCCGGAACACCTATCACGGCTATCTTCAGAAGCCCCCGGTGGAATGGACGTTCATGCCGTTTACAGGCGAGCTGAGTCCGAAGTTCTCGGTCGAGTATCCCGAGATCGCCAACATCTTCGATAACCTCCACATGATGCATGACAACATCAGCGATATTCTGGTGACCGACCTCTTGCCGACGTGGGAGGAGAAACGCAAGGAAATCTACCGCGTGACCCAGGCGTACTACTGGGCCAGTGCCGATGCCACGAATCCCTTCATCGTTCGTGATGGACAACCGCACCACCCTGGCTCGGCACCGGCAATGGAACCTGGCCCGCCCGGCGGACACTCCGGGCACTAAGGAGGGACCAGTGAAACAGAACACAGCCAGGATCGTCATACTGTTGCTTCTCATGGTGCCGACCGTCGTCTGGGCCCTGGACCACGACAATCTGGACCCCAACCGCCCCATCGCAATCGAAGATGCCTATGTCCTGCCGAAAGGCGAAATCGGAGTGGAAGGAGGGGTGGTCTTCAATGACCGCAAACAAGGCAAAAGCCGATTCACCTTTCAGCCTCAAATTATTTACGGGGCGTTTGCGAACACGCAAATTGAGCTCATGACAAACCTTTTGACCGAACCCACGACGGTCGTGGGAGATGATAAATCGGGTGACCTCAGTGTCGGCGTTCTGTATAACTTTAATACGGAGACGCTCAGCCTTCCTGCCTTCGCTGCCAGGGTGGAATTGGCATTCCCGACGGGAGTGAACTCCAAGGGGGTGGATACAGAGCTGACGGGGGTCATGACTCGTTCGTACGGGCGATGGCGGACGCATGTGAATGTGGGGTATACGTTTCTGGGATCCCCGCAGGGCAAGGAACGGAGCGGAACCTACCGCGGCGTGGCAGCTGTCAGCTATCCCCTCGGGTATCCCACAAGTTTTCGCGATACTATCATTGCGAACGTCTTTACCCGCCAGTCTGATCTGGTGGGTCAACCGAACCCCACGGGGCTCGGGATCGGTCTCCGGCATCAGGTCAGTTCTCGCGTGGTCTTCGATACGGGTCTCGGAACAGAATTTGCCGGGCCGCCGGATCGATCAGTCTTCTTCAGTACCATCGGTGTCTCGGTCGGATTCTGATCGACGTACTTTTGGAGAAGGGAGGGCGCAATGACTTTCAAAAAATCTATCTTGACGACCGTGTTGGTGGGAGTGCTAGGAGTTGGTGGATGCCTATCCACGCAAGCTGGCAAGCTGTTGCCCGCGCCCTCCGGCACGAAGCCAGCCGCTACCCAGCACAATGATGAGGGGATTAAAGCGTACAACCAGGGCCAGTGGGAGAGCGCCAAACAGCACTTCGAGGCGGCCATTAAGGCGTCGCCTGGGCTCGCCGAAGCGCATTACAATTTAGGGATCGTGTTGTACAAGATGGGGAAAGAGGGCGAGGCAAACCCGCATTTTATGAAGGCCGCTAACTTGGCGCCCGGAAACGAGGTGATTTGGAGCTCACCTCCACTCAGCAGCGTGCAGATGCCATCCAAGTCCAGCGTATCCCCTGGCATTTCCGATGGGCACGGTCACAGCCACTGATCGTCATGAAGTGCCATGCCGAACATCATGGCCGCCGCGCCATCCTGCTCGGCTTGCTCCCGATCATGTAGACGACGGGCACCCGTGCCGACGTCATGAAGCGGATCGCGGCGCCGATTTGGCGTAACCGGTGGTCCGCCCATGGGTGCCGTCGTCCCGGGCGGCCGAATTCGGTGGGTGGACCTACAGGCGAGGAAAAACTTTTCGAAGAGAAATCCGGCGGCGTCCCTCCTGCGTAATGAGGTGCGAGGTGCAGAAGGCCCTGCTGCTCTCGATCTGGTAGAATCACCCCACACTCACAGGAGGGAATCATCATGCGGTCACGTTTCGCATCTTGGTTGGTCATCCTTGGCCTTGGCGTCGCGGTGAGCGGCTGCAGCATGATGATGGAGCCGTCCCCCGGCACGACGATGACGGAAAAGTCGCTCTATGATCGTCTGGGAGGAAAACCCGCGATCACCGCCGTGGTGGACGACTTCGTCGGGCGGGTGGCCGCCGACACCCGCATCAACGGGAAGTTCGCGAACGCCGACATCCCCCGCTTGAAGATAATGCTGGTGGATCAGATCTGCCAGGCCTCGGGCGGGCCGTGCACCTACACCGGGCGGGACATGAAGCCGGCGCACTCCGGCATGGGGATCAGCGGCGCCGAGTTCGATGCGCTGGTCAAGGACCTGGTGGCGACTCTGAATAAGTATAAGGTCCCCGAGCGGGAAAAGAACGAGCTGCTGGCCGCGCTCGGACCGATGAAGCAGGACATCGTCGAGCGGCCATAGCGCGAGCCTCATCTCCGCGAAGGACACCTGACTCTCTCTACGCCGACCGAATCAAGAGGGGCCAGGAGAGCACAGGGAAACCCGCAGCCCGATCAGTAAGCACGGGAGAAAACCGCGAAGGAAACCCTTGATCTAGTACAAGCAGGCGTTAGGGCTCTTCGAGCATCTCGTTGCGCTGCGAGGTCGTCACCAGCATGAGGCAGCCTTCATCGGTATAGGTCGGAACATGGACGCTGCCGGCCTCAGCCCGGTGGTAGTCGCCTGCACGAAGCAATTGGCCTCCGCAGACGCACGAGCCCTCAAGGACATACAACTCTTCAACTGCGGCATGCCGATGCGCTCCGTACCGCGAACCGGTCGCCATGCGGACCAGCGCCGTCACGCGGGCCTGCGTCGGATCCGCAAACAAAACTCTCATGCTGATGCCGGCGGCAAAGTCTTGCCAGAGCCCCTCGCCCGAGCGGACGAACAGGAGGCCCGGCAGCGCCGACGTGGCTTGGCTGCCGATCCTAGACATGAGTCGCGCTCGGACCGCCGCGGGCGGATGGACTGCGTCGACGCTGAAGCCCAGTTGGGCCACCACGTGCTCGAATTGTCGGAGTTCGCTCTCGCAGGCGGCGCACCCCTCCTCTAGGTGCACCCCGAAGGCTCGTGCTTCCTGGGCATCCAGCGCTCCCAACGCATAGAGAACCGCCTGTTCGCGGGTCTCCTCTGTGGGGTGTCGCTGGCTCATAGCGCGCGTCCTTCCTCGTAGGCCGCCAGCACATGCCGGAGCTGGATCATTCCCAATCGGATCCGGGTCTTCACCGTGCCCAACGGAAATCCCAGTTTGGTGGCAATCTCACTCTGGCTCAAGCCCGAGAAATAGGCCAGCGTGATCGCGTCCCGCTGTTCGCTGACGAGCTCCGCTAACGCATGGTGCACAAGGCGCTGTCGCTCATTCCCGACACTGGACTGTTCCGGGTCCTCGCCCTCGTGGGGTAACGCCTCCACCGTCTCGAGGGGCGCTCGGCGTTCACGCTCGGCCCTCCCCGCCCGTAGGCGATCAATGGCCCGACTCCGGGCCAGGGTCAGGAGCCAAGTGGTGGGCGAGCCCCGATCCGTATCATAGCGGCGCGCGTCTCGCCACACCTGGGTGAAGACATCAAGCGTGACCTCCTCCGCGCTCGCTCGATCCCCCAGAACCCTCAAGACAAGGCCATAGATTCGCGGGCTTGTCTTGTCGTACAGCATGCCAAACGCTGCTTGATCACCCTTGGCCGTTAGAGTGATGAGATGGGCCCATTCTTGCTCCTCTCCGCGGATTTCGGCCTGCACGAGTAGCGTACCCATGGTCCCCTCAACGGCAGTACGAGCCGAAGGGGGAGAGAGGATTTATCTTCTGATCCCGCCCATTACCGAAATCCAAACTGGAACCGGCCTCGTATTACGGGTGGCAGGACTATACCACCGGGTCGGCGAAGCCGCAAGAACCTCGTGCGGGTCTCCGAATCTAAATGCTCGCGGACTTTCGTAGAGGGGGTACGGGCGTCGCGAGCAAGCTCACGAGGGGGAACCCGCGACCTGTCCTGCCCGCCACAAGAATTGCCCCAAACGGTCGATTGACTAAAACCAACGCAGGAGGGAAGGACATGTACGTACGTCTTGTGACAAGAATCGCAATGTGTGGAGTCGTCGCCTCGATGGTCGGATGCGGCATGATGGAATCGACCATGATGGGGAAGGCCGAGGACAAGTCGCTCTACGAGCGCCTGGGCGGGAAACCGGCCATCACCGCAGTCGTGGATGACTTTGTCGGACGGGTCGCGGCCGACAATCGGATCAACGGGAAGTTCGCGAACGCCAATATCCCGAGGTTGAAGATGCTGTTGGTGGAGCAAATCTGTCAGGCGTCCGGTGGCCCGTGCACCTATACCGGACGGGACATGAAAACCACGCACGCCGGCATGCGGATCACCAGCGAAGAATTTGACGCACTGGTCGGGGACCTCGTCGTGACCCTGAATAAGTTCAAGGTGCCGGAGCGCGAGAAGAAGGAACTGCTAGGCGCGCTGGGGCCGATGAAGGGCGACATCGTCGAAAAGCCGCTGGCTTTGAGCCGCTAAGTCCATCGATTCATAAGTTCGATGACGAACTTATTCCCTCAGGACTTAGTGCTGAGGGAGCAAATGATGCGTAGGCGCCCAGCAAAATACGTCACCATATTTGCGAATCGATGCACTAAGCAGAGTTCGCAGGGTACTGGGCTGGAGGGGTGAACGGCCACCGGCTTGCCCCTCCGCGCCTGAATCGAACTTCCAAATGATGTTCGGGATGGACAGGCGACTGTGCAAGATTGGCACGAACTTTGCTGCGCCCGCGCGTGGTACTGCCCTCCCACCAGGATTCACAAACTTAGTCAAAGTTGCTGCGCGACCGATATCTTCTACTTCGAAGCATGACTGAAATAGGGAGGATTCCATGAACGCGCTTAGAAGATCCGCCACTATTATCATCGCGCTGGTTACTGCCGTCTGCCTGCCGTCCCTCACGGTTTATGGAGCCAGCCACCGGGAGGCACCGCTGATCGCGCTGGACCCGACCGCGGACATCACCGATGTCTACGCCTTCCGGAGCTGGGTGGACCCGAGTAAGGTAGTCTTCATCATGAACGTAATCCCGGCCCAGGAGCCGAGTTCCGGCCCCAACTATTTTGCGTTCGACGATGAGGTCCTCTACGCGATCCACCTGGACGTCAATGCCGATAACGACCCCGATGACATTAACTACTTCTTCCGCTTTAGGACCGAGATTCGCGATCCGTTCAAAGACCTCCCCGTTGCCTACGCCGGAGGCGCCGCAGGAATCCCGACAATTACAGCCCTTGACGGCCCAGGGTCGGAAGGCTTGGGGTTGCGGCAGAGCTATACAGTGACCCAGGTTCGCGGGAGTAAGGGGAAGGAGAAGAATCTCGGGACTCAGACCATGTTCGCCGTGCCGTCCAGGATCGGGTCACGCACCACCGGGACGGAGAACCAGTACGAGACCTTGGCCGGCAAAGGGATTTTCCCTCTCTCGAACGGGGGCCGGGTCTTCGCCGGGCAGCGGGACGAGACTTTCTACATTGATCTCGGCGCAACCTTCGACACGCTCAATTTCCGCCGCCCTGTCCCCATTTTGGAACCTGGTGAGGATGCGGACGACACCAGAAATCCGTTCGGGACCGATCATTTCTCCGGCTTCAACGTCAACACCATTGCGATCGAGGTGCCGATCTCGGAGATCACGCGCAACTCCAACGCCGTCGTCGGCATGTACGCCTCCACCAGCCGCCAGAGGGTCACTGTCCGTGGCGTGGTCGGCAAGGACGAGGAGGATGATGACGATGCCGACGACAGGGAGCTCCGTGGCAAGGGGAAGTTCGTTCAGGTGGCGCGCATGGGGAACCCGCTCGTGAATGAGTTGATCATCGGGACTGGTTCAAAAGACTTCTGGAATGCCACTGACCCTGCGGATGAAGCACAGTTCGTCGATTTCTATTTGAATCCTAGGCTGGTTGGCGTGATCAACGCCATATTTGGCACCCCCTTCCCGACGATGGGGCGGACTGACCTGGTGAATGCGCTCCTCAAATACCCCTCGCAGCCCCAGACCGGGGCATGCACGAAGCGCAATCGCTGTTCGGAGCTGCTGCGCGTCAACGTGGGCGTCAGCCCTACGCAGCCCGCTAACCAGAAGCGGCTCGGGGGCCTCGCCCTGGATGCGGCAGGATTCCCAAACGGGCGGCGTCCGAATGATGACGTGACAGACATCGTCCTGCGCGTTGCCGCCGGGGCGCTGCTCGGCCCCGTGCCAAGGCTTGGCGACGGCGTGAACTTCAACATTGATGCTCAGGGGACAAACCTAACTGGCAACGGGATCTACGGCGTGTTCCCGTTCCTTCCGACGCCCCACGACGGGCGCGACCGCCGGCACGTTGATTGTGTTGCGTCAACGTCCCCGTCCTGTAGTGAGATCCCATAGCCTCATATGGCAGCGGAGTGGCGATTCCTCGTCCCTCCGCTGCCATTTGACGCACCGGCGCGGATAGGAGCATTGGACATGGAAGCACCTCAACGCAGAGCTATCCGGACGGCAGTGGCCTTGCTTCTAGTGGGGCTGTGGGCCCAATTCTCCTTGGCGCAGGAGGCGGCGACCGACCGCACCGTCCAACTCTACCAGCGGATGCTGCACCGAAACCCAAACGACGCCCGAACTTACTACCGGCTCGGCGACGCCTATGTACAAAAAGCGCGGGAGAGCGGCGATCCGACCTACTTCACACTAGCTGAAGAGTCGCTCAAGAAGTGTCTGACTCTCGCCCCCACGTACGGCGGCGCGGCCAGGCATTTGTCCTTTGTGTTGTACTCGAAACACGCCTTCGAGGAGGCGGCCGCGCAGGCGACGAAGGCGATCGCACTTGATCCGAAGGACAGCCACGCCTATGGGATTCTCGGCGATGCGTACCTCGAGACAGGGAAGTATGAGCAGGCCCAACAGGCCTATCAGACGATGATGAAAATTCGGAAGGACCTGCATTCGTACAGTCGCCTCTCGGGCTTGAAAAGTCTCATGGGCGATCCCAAGGGAGCCATCGAGAATCTCGAACGAGCCATCCGGGAGGGGAAAGAGAATGGACGTCCCAACGAGAGCATTGCTTGGGCCCAGTGGCAGTTGGGGAGCGAGCAGTTCGCCCTCGGTCACCTGAAGGAGGCGGAGGCCCAATACCTGGAAGCCTTGAAGACCTACCCGAATTACTATCGGGGCTTTGCGGGGCTCGCCCAGGTTCGCGCCGCTCAGAAGAGGTACGAGCAGGCGATCGATCTCTACCGGAAGGCCATTGCCATTATCCCTCTGCCCGACTCTATCGGTGCCCTAGGGGATGTCTACATGAAGGTCGGTCGCCCCGAGGAGGCTAAGAAGCAATACGACCTGGTCGAATACATCGGCTACCTGAACACCCTCAACAAGGTCTTGTATAACCGCGAGCTCGCCTACTTCTACGCGGATCACGACATGAAGCTGAGAGAGTCCCTGGAACTAGCAGAAAAAGAGCTGGATGTCAGAAAGGATATCTATGCCTATGACGTCCTGGCCTGGACCCTGTTTAAGAACGAACGATTTCAAGAGGCCCTCGCCGGCATGACGGAGGCCCTGAAGTTGGGGACCAAGGATGCCCGGCTCTTCTTTCATGCCGGGATGATCTACCACCGCCTCGGTGAAGCTGAAAAGGCACAGCAATACCTCCAGCGCGCTCTCTCAACCAATCCGTATTTTCATATTGTTCATGCGGACGTGGCTCAACGAACCCTCGCGGCCCTCAGGGGGAATTCAAGCCCGACCGTGGCCCTTGAGAAGGCAGACAAGGCCAATGGTCACTAAAGCTAGGAGTTGTCACTTCTTCTTAGCTGGTCTGGTGACCACCTGGACGATCTCCATGACCCCACTGCCTGGCCTCACCCATCCGATGGGGAACTTCAGCATCAGTCACTATGCAGGAATCCGAGTCGATCAGGATGCAGTCGAAGTCCAGTATCTCATCGACATGGCCGAGATCCCAACTTTCCAGGAGATCCAGGAGAACGGAATCGGCCCGCAGTCAGACCATCCCGGACTGCGAGAGTACTTAGCCCGGAAGGCTGAGGCTCTCAAAGAAGGCGTTCTGCTAGAACTCAACGGTCGTCCCCTCGCGCTGCAGACTGAACCCAGAGAATTAATATTTCCTCCTGGGGCCGGCGGCCTTCCCACGATGAAGCTCTGGGTGGTCTATCGGGCGAAGCTCGATGGTCCTGTCGCTGGGGGGATGAGTTATCTGCGTTTCCGGGATGGCAACTTCCCGGAGCGGGCTGGTTGGAAAGAGATCGTCGCGAAGGAAGGCGATGGAGTCGTGTTGGTCAGCAGCTCTGTTCCTGACAGAGATCGGAGCCTGCAGTTGTCTAACTACCCCACGGATTTGTTGAACAGCCCCCCGCAGGTCCTAGAAGCGCGCCTGGCATTCGCACTCGCTGGCTCCTCTCGACAAGCGGATACGCAGGCGGCATCTGTCCCTGTCACACCAAAACCCGCTTCTCCAACGGCTCGCCAGATCGGAAGGAAGACCGGGGCGCAGGCCTCGATGGGTCTCGAGCCAATCAGGCTTCAGGCCAACCAGCAACCCACACCACGAAACGCCTTTACGGAACTGGTGGCCACGAAGCACCTTGGCTTCGGGATTGTCGTGCTAGCCCTCGCCGTCGCGCTAGGCCTCGGAGCCCTCCACGCCTTGGAGCCAGGGCATGGCAAAACCGTGATCGCTGCCTATCTCGTGGGATCCCGCGGGACTGCTCGGCACGCCTTGCTCCTGGGGCTCATTGTCACGGCTTCGCATACGGCGGGGGTGTTTCTACTCGGAGCGGTGACGCTTTACGCTACACGTTATATAGTCCCGGAACGCCTCTATCCATGGCTTGGGCTGGTCTCCGGCCTCATGATTGCCGGCCTTGGATTTTCCCTCTTTCTTCAGCGACACGCGGGATCGTCACAGTTCTCTTCGCACGCGCACTCTCATGAACACTCGCATGACCATGGGGACGAAGCTCACCCCCCCCGGACGAGAAGAGCACCCCGGCCACCGGGACCCGTCGGATAGAGCGGTTTCGGTCCGAGAACTTCTGGCCCTGGGTGTAACCGGCGGGATCATTCCCTGTCCTGCGGCGCTGGTAGTGCTCCTCAGCGCCCTCTCCTTGAACCGCATAGGGTTTGGATTATTTCTGATCGTGGCGTTTAGCATAGGGCTGGCTGCCGTGCTGGTAACGATCGGCCTCCTCATGGTGTACGCGCGACATTTCATGTCTCGTTTCAGTGGGAACACGCCGTTGATCACCCGGTGGCTCCCGCTGACTTCCTCTGCAGTGATCACGGTATTTGGAATGGCGATCGCTGTCGAAGCCCTCCTCCGCGGGGGTCTTCTCAACTTCCAATTGTAAGGCCGTCGGACCAACGAGAAGGGAAGAGAACTCGTGGACGGCTCGCTGACTGCCGCCCTTGGCTTAGGGTTCCTGCTCGGCCTCCGGCATGCCTTGGATGCTGATCACTTCGCGGCGATGTCGGCTCTGGTCAGTCGGCATCACAGCCTGACGCTCTCCTGCGTGCTGGGGACCTGTTGGGGGGCCGGACACACGGTGGCGCTCCTTGCGGCAGGGGTTGCCATCATCACCTTTCAGCTCACTATCTCGCCGGAACTGGCTTGGGTGTTCGAGATGGCAGTCGCGGTAGTTCTCGTCTTCCTCGGTGCAGATGTGTTGCTCCGGTCTGTGGGTCCACTCACTCTCCACCGGCATGCGCATGCGCATGAGAGCAATGCCCATAGCCACCTCCACCTTCACACGGCTGTTCAAGATGGCCCTGGGCACGCGCACCTCCTCACAGTCGGGCGGCGACCCTTCCTCGTCGGCCTCTTACACGGGATGGCGGGAAGTGCCGCCCTCATGCTGCTTGTCCTCACCACGATCCCCTCGCTCGTCGGGAGGTTCCTGTATCTGCTTGTTTTCGGGATCGGCTCAACCGTGGCCATGCTCCTGCTAAGCGGGCTCATTGGGATCCCGTTTGCTGCGAGCGCCGTCCGCTCAGAGAGAGCCCAAGTCACCCTTCGGGCGCTCGCCGGCGGCGTCAGCCTGGTCGTTGGGCTCGTCTTAGTCTGGACCCTGGGCCACTCGTAACAAGTGAGATGACCTCGGAGACACGCTCAGGAGTCGAGTCGGAGTCCCACCATCTCCGTGAGGCATACCTGACTCTCGATATTATAGTATGGAGTCAAGAGGAGGAGCTAAGGGGACCCTATGCCGTATCGGCTGCTCGCCGACCTCGTGGTGGTCCTCCACCTGGCGTTCGTCGGCTTCGCCCTGTTCGGCAGTCTCCTGGCGTTCAAGTGGACGCGCATCGTCTGGCTAGTGCCGACCAGGGGCAAAAGCCACGCCGCTCTTCCCACGGGCCTATGTAGCTCACCTCGTTTCATCATTACTCCGTTCGCTGCGCGAATCCTACGTCCTGTGCAACGGGACAGAGTCAAGAAGGACAGAACACATAGGGTCCTCGACCCCCATGTAACGATTTCGCCCCTCGCGAGACCACTAATTTCAGACTGATAGACCCCAAGCCTCCCACAGTGTGAGCCGGCTTACAGAAATATCGGGCGAATTCCAGTATTCGTAGGCAAACGCAGTTGACAGGATTGGCACGGACTTGATACATGTACCCATCTCGATCTTTCCATTTGAGCGCGAGGCGAAGATGTCGGACGAGACCATCACCCAGACCGTAAGCGAGCGCTATGCCCGGGCGGCAGCCACGGGCGAGCAAATGTGCTGTCCCTCGGGCTATAACCTTGAGGACCTTCGTACCTTCATTCCGGAGGAGGTGCTAAAGATCTCCTATGGATGCGGCACGCCGGCCGGCCTCGAGACCGTCCGGGTGGGCGAGACCGTGCTGGACATCGGCTCGGGCGGGGGCATCGACTGCTTCGAAGCGGCACGCCGGGTGGGCCCGAGCGGACGGGTGATCGGCCTCGACATGACCGACGAGATGCTGGCCATTGCGCGGCGCAATGCGCCCCTCGTCGCCTCGAACCTGGGATACAGGGTCTCCAACGTGGAGTTTCGCAAAGGCTTGGCCGAGGCCATGCCGGTCGAGGACCAGAGCATTGACCTCATCATCTCGAACTGCGTGATCAACCTGGCGCCGGACAAGCGGAAGGTCTTTGACGAGATGGCCCGAGTGCTGCGACCGGGCGGACGGTTCACGATCTCGGACATCGTGTCGGACCAGCAGGTGCCCAACTACCTGGTCCACGACGCCGAGAAGTGGGGGAACTGCCTGTCCGGCGCCCTCCAAATCGGGGAGTATGTGTCCGGGATGGTCGAGGCCGGGTTCCTGGGCATTCACCAGATCAGGTCGGTCTCGTGGCAGGTGATCGACGGTATCCACTTTCTCTCCATCACGTTGACCGGCTACAAGCTGCCGAATTCGGTCGAGTCCAACGGCAGCCGGTTCGCTACTCTGCGAGGTCCCTTCAGCCGAGTGATGGACGAACTCGGACAGACCTACGAGCGCGGGGTTCCCCAGCCAATCAGCGCGCGCACGGCCGAAGTCCTAAAGACCGCGGCGTTCGAACACCTCTTCTTGTTGACTGGGACACCGGTTTCACTGACTCACTCCGACCCGCAATGGGTCGCGATCCTGCCAGAGCAGGCACCCTGTGTCTGGAAAGGACATTTTGCCGTGCTCACTGGACCGTTCCTGGAGACGAGCGACGACGACCAGCACGTCTTTCGCCGGGGAGATCCTCTGGAGATCTGCTCCAAGACCCTCGCCGTGCTGGAGACAGAGGAGTACACGAGGCATTTTGCGATTATCAACCGTGCCGGCCAGGCAGCGTCTGGTACGCCGGGTTCCAGCGACCCGGGAGGAAGTTGCTGCTGATCCGATCGGTACCTATGAAACCATCTGTGCTCACCCCTGGGCAGTGTTCCGCGGTGCTCCGGGCCCTGGCCGACGAAACCCGGCTCCGGCTCCTGGAATCCCTGTTGCTCCGTGAGAAGTACGTGAGCGACCTCGTGCGAGAGCTGGGACGGACCCAGCCGCACATCTCCCATCACTTGCGCATTCTGCGGGAAGCAGGGTTGATCGAGGGCATCCGGGACGGAAAACGGATCTGGTACCGGATTTCTCCCGCAGTGGCGCGGGCGGTGAAGAAGGATCGGCGGCAGGCCCTGGATTTTGGATGCTGTCAGCTGAGTTTCCCGAATACGGTTCTCGCCGCCCACGTCGGATAGCTAAGGAATCGAAGATGGCTCTGAGTCTGTTGGCCCGGAAGAGCTCGCTCGCCTCGACGATCGAGCAGCGTCAGATTCTGGCCAGCACGGGCGCGTGCCGTCCGTTCGAGGAGCGCATGGGGCTAGTGGGCTTGGACCCGCTCCACGCCACCGGCATCACGGTCTTTCAGATCAATGTCGGCAAGCTCTGTAATCAAACATGCCGACACTGTCACGTGGACGCCGGCCCAGATCGTCAGGAGATCATGACCAGAGAAACGGCCGAGCGGTGCATCGAAGTCCTCGCGCAGACCGACATCCCGACCGTGGACATTACCGGAGGCGCGCCCGAGCTCAATCCCGATTTCCGCTGGCTGGTCGAGCAGGCACGCGCACTGGGCCGCCACGTCATGGACCGCTGCAATCTCAGCGTCCTCCTCCTGCCGTCCCAGGCTGACCTGGCCGACTTTTTAGCCCGCCACCACGTGGAGGTCATCGCTTCACTCCCCTACTACCGTGCATTGCAGACTGATGCTCAACGCGGAGACGGGGTGTTCGATAAGTCCATGCAGGCTCTGCGGCTCCTGAACAAGCTGGGGTACGGCGTGGAGGGGAGCGGCTTGACGCTCAACCTGGTGCAGAACCCGGTCGGTGCCTTTCTCCCACCTAAACAGGAGGCGATCGAAGCCCAGTTCCGGCGGGAGCTCGCGCGTCATCACGGCGTGGTATTCAACCGCCTCTATACGATCACCAACATGCCGATCAGTCGATTTCTGGAGTTTCTCATCGAGAGCGGCAATTATGAAGGGTACATGGAGCGACTGGCCAATGCGTTCAATCCGGCCGCAGCCGCCGGGGTGATGTGCCGGTATACGATTTCCATCGGCTGGGAAGGCACGCTGTACGACTGTGACTTCAACCAGATGCTGGACCTGCCCGTGAGCCACGGCGCGCCTCGCCACATCCGCGACTTCGACCCTGCCCAGCTCCACAACCGACGCATCCTCACCGGCAATCACTGCTATGGCTGCACCGCAGGCGCCGGCTCTTCTTGTGGCGGGGCCGTCACCTGATACCTCAGCGAAGTAGGCACCCCGCCATCGACCGACTGCTTACCCGTTCATTCCAACGTCGACGTTTGATGGCTCGATGAAGATTCAACAGCCGACTCTCTTGTGATACGCTGCTGGTGATGGCCGACCAGAAGCTGCCGACGCGCGCATTCCCCGCCACGATCAGGCGAAGCCTCCTGACCTCTCTGATCCTCTCGGTGGGCTTTGCGATACCGCTCTCAGTCCATGTGCCGGTTCGGGCAGATCAACCTGACACGCCCTCGCATTCGGTCGAGATCCCAGCCGAAATCACGCTCGCGCTGGTTGGGGATCTGCTGCCGGAAGCGAGTTGGAAGGACCAGCACCTCCCGGTCAGGGAACTCTACGCTGAGGTGCGAGTGGATCTGCGGAGAGCCGACATCATCTTCGGCAATCTGGAGGAGCCGCTCACGGCGTCTGAGGAACCGACAGAAAACAAGAACGCAGAATCGGTCCGCGCCGGGAGAGACTTTGTCCTGAAGGCCTCAGCCCCGGACGTGGCTGCGGGCCTCCGTGAGGCCGGATTTACCATCGTGAGTCTGGCCAACAACCACATGATGGACTACCGGGAGCGGGGTCTGCTGGACACGCTCGATGCCCTACGGCACGCCGGGGTGCTGACGGTCGGCGCCGGCCGTCGCCGGGAGGAGGCGCATCGGCCCACCGTGGTCGAAGTGAAGGGGGTCCGAGTGGCGTTCCTTGCGTTCACGGATGTGGTCCCGGCTAATTATGAGGCAGACGCGGAACGAGCCGGCGTCGCCTCCAGCAAGGAGACGGCCGATCTGACTGCCGCGATCAGAGAAGCCAGAGGCCAGGCAGATCTCCTGGTCCTGTCTCTGCACTGGGGCACCCAAGCCATCCATACCGCAACCGAACGCCAACACGAGCTGGGCCGACTGGCCATTGAAGCGGGGTGTGACATGGTGTTCGGAAGCCATCCTCATTATCTTCAGGGGATCGAGCTGTACCGGGGCAAACCCATCTTTTACTCCGCCGGGAATTTCCAGTTTCCCACGCGCAACCCCGAAGCGCAGGAATCCTTCATCGCCATGGTGGGCTTTCGTGGCAGGGACGTGGAGGGGATTGACCTGGTGCCCGTTCGGATCTCTCCCCAGGGGCAACCGCGGATCGTCCGAGGCAGTCCGGAAGGAGATCGGATTCTGGAGCACGTGCGAGAGTACAGCCGGCTCTACGGCACGCAGTTCGTCGCTGGGAAAATCGAGAGGAAACCCGTAGTCCCGAGCACCAGGTGAGCAGGCTCACGGTTTCGGGAGACCGAACTTGACCGGCGGCGGGCCACGCCCTACTTGTCTGAGGAGTCTGTTTCGGCCTCCTCTTCCTCCTCTTGCGCTGGGGCTGTCGAGCCCCTCGTCAGGGAGGGGTGCAGGCCGTACTTCTTCAACAGCTTGTAGAAATCAGCCCGGTAGCGGCCCGCGAACTGAGCTGCACGTGAGATGTTCCCCTCGGTGGCTTGCAAGACCTCCTTCAAGTAGCCTCGCTCGAACTGCTCCTTGGCCTCAGTCAGCGGTTTCAACTGGCCTCCCCCCTGGGATGGAATCGACGCGATCAGATCCGCGGTGATCATGTCCTGTGTCGCCATGATCACCGCTTTTTCGATCACGTTCTCCAACTCGCGGACATTGCCGGGCCAGGGGTGCAGCATCAGCTTCTGCATGGCGTCCGGCAGAAATCCCCGAATGTTCTTGTTGAGAATCTGGGCGCTCTGGGTCAGAAACTGTTGGGCCAGAACGGGGATGTCATCACGGCGCTCTCGCAACGGGGGTACCGTCAACGGGACGACCAGAATCCGATAGAAGAGATCCTCCCGGAACGTCCGGGCCCGGACCGCCTCCGTCAGGTCCTTGTTGGTCGCCGTGATGATCCGAACATCAACCTTGGATGCCTGCTGTGCCCCGACCGGTTTGACTTCCCGTTCCTGCAACGCTCGCAGGAGCTTCACTTGCAGGGCCACCGGCATCTCGCCGATTTCATCGAGGAACAGCGTGCCGCCCTCGGCGCTCTGGAACAGGCCGCGCTTGGATTCATGCGCGCCCGTGAAGGCTCCCTTGACATGGCCGAAGAGTTCGCTCTCAAACAGGGCCTCTGGAATGGCGACGCAGTTGACCGCGATGAACGGCCCCTTGGCCCGCCGGCTGTTGCAGTGGATCACACGCGCGATCACTTCTTTCCCAGTTCCGGTCTCACCCGATAGACAGATGGTGGCATCCGTGTCCGCGGCCAGCGCGACCTGCTGTAAGAGCACCTGCATCTTCGGACTCCGGGCGACCACCTTCTCCATCCCATAGAGCTCCTTGACCAGCAACTTCAGGCGCTGGATCTCCCGTCGCATCCGCTGCTGAGCCAACGCTTTCTCGATCGAGTCCGTGAGTTCCTTGTCGTCGAAAGGCTTCGTGAGATAGCCATAGGCGCCCTTCTGCATGGCCTCGACCGCACTGGGGATGCTCCCGTGCGCGGTCAGGATCAAGACTGGAAGGCTCGGATGGATGAGCAGGAGCTCCTCCATGACCGCCAGCCCGTCCATGTCGGTCAGGCGAAGATCGCTGATGGCCATGTCGAAGACCTCGCGACGCGCCTCCGCGATCGCCTCCTCCCCGCACGTACAGCCCGTCACGCCGAACCCGCTGGCCGCCAGGCGCATCTTCAACAGCTGCAGCAGACCGACATCATCTTCAATGACGAGAATTCGTTCGCGATCCATCAATTCCTCGTAAAAGAGCCTCTTCAGGGCCGGGGCACCTGGTCCAGCGGAGTAACTGGGCTGGAGGCTCCGAAGGGACGCGCGCGTTCCTTCATTTCCTGGTCGATCCGTTTCAGTGCTTCGAGCTGGCCGGTCAAGTCTTCCACCCGCTCGTCGCGGGCCCTCAGCGCTTGCTTGAGCGAGCGGACCGAGGCCCCCTTCTGCTCCGACTCGAGTTTGAGTCGCTGAATCGTCAATTCCCGATCTAAGATCTCTCGCACCAGCCGTTCGATCACCGCCATGGAGGTTTTCTCGCGTGCCATCTCCGGCCGAGTCTCCCGCAGCAACTGGAGCCAGTAGCGACTGGACGCGGCCAAGGGGCCCTTGGAGGACACGGCCAAGACGCCTTCGAAGTGCCTGGTCGCGACCGCTCGATTCTCGCACAGCGCCACCAGGCCGCGAAGGTAGTGGGCACGATCGCAGCCGTGATTCTCGGCGCAATGGACGAGGAGGCGATCCTGCTGCTCAGCGAGCGTCCGGAACAGTTGCGCGTCCTGCGCGTCGAGGACAAAGAAGGGGGCGGTCAAGGCAGCCCCCGTTGTGGCGGGGACTGGAGTCGGCACCGGTGCCGGGGTGGGCTGGACGGGCGGCGATCCGAAAAACGACGAGCACCCGCCCAGCGCGAGCAGGAGGGTCAGCAGCAGCCTGGCTCTCACACGACACCCGCACATCAGATGGCTCCCGCGGATGATGAAAGCGGCAGTTCGAAGCGTACGGTGGTGCCTTTTCCGCGTTCGCTTTCCACCCAGATTCGCCCCCGGTGCGCCTCGACCACTCGCTTGGCCAAGGCAAGCCCAAGGCCGCTCCCGGCCATCGGAATGCGGGCCGCCGTGCGTCCCTGTGTCCGGCCCTGGTAGAACCGTTCGAAGATATGGGGGAGCTCTTCTGCAGGTATGCCGGGCCCGTTATCAGAGACCATGACCCGCACGACGTCGGCCGGTTGATCGGCCTGCATCCGAAGATTGACAACAGCGCCTTCCGGGCTGAACTTCAGGGCATTGGAGAGCAAGTTGTCCAGCACTTGCTCGATCCTGGTACCGTCCACGCGGGCCCACAGGCGGCCCGGCGGTGCATCGGTCATCATCTGAATACGCTTCGCCTCCGCCAGCAGCCTGACTTTGCTCACCGAGGCCTCGGCCAGTCGCTTCAGGTCGGTGGGGATGATCTGGTACTTCATCATCCCGGCCTCCATCTTGGACAGGTCCAGCAGGGTCGAGATGAGGCGGATCAGGCGCTCGCTGCTCCCCATCATGATTCGCAGCGTCTCCCGCTGCGCCGGGCTGACAGGACCGGGAATCTCATCCAGGAGCAACTGTGTCCCCTCCCGGATAGAGGCCATCGGCGTGCGTAGCTCATGAGAGAGATGAGCCAGAAATTCTTCCTTCATCTCGTCCAGCTCCTGGAGTTTGCCGCCCATCCAATTGACGGTGGTCACCAGCTCGCGCACGTCGGTCGGCGCCGCCACCTCGACCGAGGCGCCAAAATGCCCGTGCCCGATGCGCCGGATATGTTCCTGCACGCGGCGCAGAGGTCGCAGGATACTATAGCTCGCCACACCAGCCAGTCCCAGGCCGAACAGCAGGGTGGCCACGATGAGCCGTTGGGTGATCGCTTCGGCATGAATGGTGCGCTCGCGGGAGTCATTGAGCCCTGTGCTGACCAGCGTCTCATGCAGTCCAACATAGGTCTGCATGGTATCGATGATCTGTTTGACCAGAGTGTCCCGACGGCTTTCGTAGTCGCTCACGGATGGAATCCTCCGTCCGGCGACCTCCGTACGCACGAGGGCCACGTACTCCCCATGGAGCCTGAGCGCTTCCTGCAGGAGCTGCTGCCTTTCGCCGGCCTGCTCCTGGGTCTTCAAGTCCGCCAGTGTGCGGCGAACCTCCTTCCCCTCCTCTTCAAAATCCAGCAGAAACTCAACGTCCCGGACTGCCAGGTACTTCTTTTCACTTCGGAGCTGCGTGTAGATGTTGGCAATCAGCCCCTTGGCGGTGTCGACCGCCGGATAGTGGTACGCGACGAGTTGGTTGCTGAGGACTGTCAGCTGCCGAAGCTGCAAGAGGGCGAAGAGGTTCGCCCCCGCCATGACGACAACGATGGCCAGGCACCCCAGAGCCAATCGCCAGAAAATAGACAGCCGCATCCACGGACCTCGGGTTGAAGATGCCCCCCCGGTCACATCCTTGTAGCTGATCCACCCCTTACCTGTAGGAGACTTCATACATTCAACAGGCATGAAAAATCAATACATTCCGGCGACGACCTCTCCCCGATGCAGGGTTTTCCCTTCAACAGCGACTGACGCCTCGATCCGATCCACCATCCAGCCAAGCCAAGAGTTTCAACAGGATAGATCGCCCGGGGAGGCCACTTTGTGGTCGGCACTTCCCTTGCTAATAAAGAAAATGTATGCCCGGTGCCCACTTTCGCGTTCTCGAACGGGATCTGTAGGTGAGGGGCAAGGTCGTCCAGGCCGCGAAGCTTGTCCCGTGGAACGGGTGGGCAATCCCGGGATCGCTGTCGGCTGACCGAGGACGGTCCGTCCAGACTAGGAGGGAACGGTGGCGGATGTGCCCCGCCTCACGAGGGCCCCACGCTTCCTCCGGTGGGGCCCCCTCTGGACCGCTGTTTCTCCTCAGCTGAACCCGGTCGATGATATTTGGAGGGAGATCGTCACGAAGAGCATGCCGCCGACGCCGCACCCGTCCCCATCCGAGCGGGACACTTCCTCCCCTCACTCCGGTGAGCCTGTCACATGAGCATTGAACGGGTTCTGCTCTTCGGCCTCATCGGCTGGTTGATGGCGAGCGTGATCTTGTTGGGGTTCGATCTGCGGTAGCCCAGAGCAGGCCCCCGTTTGAACGAAGGAATGCGAGACATGGGTAGCCGAATCCCCTTGAGTGTCCTCGGACTCCTCTTGGTGGGCCAGACCCTCTCCGGCACCGTCTGGGCCCAGACCAAAGGGGAGGACATACACCTCCAGACCCTTCAGCGAGCCCTTGACCGAGAGATGGGCGTGCAGGGCTCCGAAGGGATGGCCAACGTCCAAGTGCAAACCGTCGCCCGGGAGTTCCACGTCCCACCCGACCTGCTTCAGGACATGCAAGGGGCTAAACAGCCGTGGGGCGAAGTCACCATCGAGCTAGCGATGGCCGACGCGCTGTCGAAGGCCAACGCAGGGTTTTATCCCACGGCCGCCGACGCGTTAAAGCGGGTTCAGCAACTCCGCAACCAGAACCTAAGCTGGAACCAAGTTGCCCAGGAACTGGGCATCAACCTCAGCCAGGTGCGACGCGCGGTCCAGTCCACCCTGCAGGAGCTGCAGGGGGAGCGGGAACGCCTTCAACACCGGCGGAGGGCCGAACAGGCTGTGGACACCGCCCCGACTGCTCGGTGACGGTTCGACCCCCACGCGCGAGGCAGTCCCACCAGGCCTTTCATCCCCTCCCCGCGCGGATCGGCCCGACTGACGCTCCGCTCGTATCCTCCCGTCGCTTGTAAAACTCCCCAGTTCAGGCTAGGCTTACCTCACGACGACCGGTGGTGTCGGGTGAGTATCGAGTTCGGAGTTACCGGAACTGAACACGTCCAGTTGATCACCGAACACTCACTACTCAGCGAGGTTTCTGATGACCCCAGAACGCAAACTGGACGACCTGCTGGCGGCGTACGTCTCGGATTTTGTCGCACGCAACCGGGCCGCCTCGCTGCTCAAACAACGGCTGGAGGACGTGGGGGTCGGGTTCTACCCCCTGGCCGATCACCTGACCTTCCGGACCGATGACATCGATCGGCGCGCGCAGGAATTTCTCGGGCTCGGGTACGCGTACTCCGAGACGATCCAGTATGAGGATTGGTACGCCAAGGTCTACCGCAAGCCTGGGTACCCCCCGCTGTTCATCGACCAGGCCTACCCGGACGCACGTGGTCGCACCAGCCTCATCCCCGGTTGGGTGAAGCAGTTCGGTGACCGGACCCTGCACCATGTGGCCGTCCGCGTGGAAGACATCGATCTGGCGATCGACCATCTTCAACGGGCCGGCATCCGGTTTGCGGGCGCGGTGGTCGGCGAACGGGGCGGCCCGCTGAGGCAGATCTTCACAGTTCCCGAAGAAGTAAATGGGGCGGCGTTCTCGGTTGTTGAGCTCACCGAACGACACCAGGGCTATCTGGGCTTTTCCCCGCCACAGGCCGACAGCCTGATGAAATCCACGGCCAAGAAGAGCAGCGCCTAGGGCCACGCCAGGGATACACCGTTGCCCCTCCTTGGAAAGTCTGCTATGGTGGGCACGCCGAGCGCGGCCTGATCGTTCCCGAGAGCACCCGACTAAATCGCGGAGTGTTGCATGGCGTGGGATCCGAAAGATCCGTGGGGTCGCCAGAGCGATCCGATCGATGAAGTCCTCCGCGAAGCCAAGGCCCGTTTGCGCCAGGCCATGCCGGTTCGCGGCGCACGTAGCGCGATCCTCGCCCTAGCCGTCCTGATTCTGCTCTGGCAAAGCGTTTTTATCGTTGCCCCGGACGAGGAAGGGGTTGTCAAGCGTTTCGGTGCCGTCGTGCGCACCGTCGAGCCGGGTCCTCATTTCAAGATCCCTATTGCCGAGACCGTCCTCCAACCTAAGGTCGCCAAACTGCACCGGATCGAGGTCGGGTTCCGGACCGACCGGCAAGGCCGCCAACAGATGTTCCCGAAGGAAGCCCTCATGCTGACTGGCGACGAGAACATCATCGCGGTGGAGTTTATCGTCCAATACAAGATCAAGATCGCCCAGAATTACCTGTTTTACGTGGCCGAAATCGAGGAGACGATCCAGAAAGCCGCCGAGGCCTCAATGCGCGAAGTGATCGGGAAGAGCAAGATCGACGAAGCTCTGACCGTCGGTAAGGCCCAGATTCAGCAAGACACCCAAACACTCCTCCAGGGAATTCTGGACCAATACCTGGCGGGCATTTCTGTGCAGGCTGTCCAGTTGCAGGACGTGGACCCGCCGGAAGCGGTGGCTGCCGCCTTCAAGGACGTCGCCAGCGCCAAGGAAGACCGTGAAAAGCTGATCAACCAGTCCCAGAGCTACCGCAACGATATCATTCCGAAGGCCAAGGGAGAGGCGGCCCAGCTCGTGAACCAGGCCAAGGGCTATGCCCAGGCCAGGGTCAACCGGGCGGAGGGCGAGGCAAACCGGTTTCTCAAAACGCTGAAGGAATACCAGCAGGCCCAGGAGATCATCAGCAAGCGCATCTATATAGAAACGCTCGAGGAGATCCTGCCTGGGGTCGAGAAAGTGATTATTGATGGAAAGGCTGGGGACCGAGTGCTGCCCTATCTTCCCCTGGATCGACTCAACAAGCCGCCCAAGGGACCGGACGCTGCGGAAGAGAAGAGGCCAGGACAATGACGAAGCAGAACCTCTTGATTGCGCTGGTGGCGATCGTGGTCCTCCTGTTTCTCCTGGGCGCGTCACCGTTCTTCATCGTGGATGTCACCCAGACGGCCATCGTGGTCCAGCTTGGCAAGCCGAAGCGTAACATCACTGAGCCCGGCCTCAAGGTTAAGGTGCCGTTTTTCGAAGAGGTAACCTACTTCGACAAGCGCCTCTTGGACTACGACTCCGCGGCCCAGGATGTCATCACCCAGGACAAGAAGACGATCCTGATCGACAACTTCGCCAAATGGCGCATCATCGATCCGTTGAAAGTGTACCAGAACTTCCAGACCCAGCGTGGCGCTCTCCAGCGACTGCACGACATCATCTATTCGGAGCTCCGTGTGGAGCTGGGACGCCATGACCTCTCCGAGATCGTTTCGAAGACCCGTTCGCAAATCATGAAGGTGGTGACCCAGCGCTCGAATGAGAAGGCTTCCGCCTACGGCATTGAGATCGAGGACGTGCGCATCAAGCGGGCCGACCTCCCCGAGCAGAACGAAAAGGCGGTGTTCGCCCGCATGCAAGCCGAGCGCGAACGCCAGGCGAAACAGTACCGGGCGGAGGGAGCCGAAGAAGCACAGAAGATCCGTTCCGAGGCTGAGAAGGATCGTGAGATCATCCTGGCTGAGGCCTACAAGACCTCGGAAGAGCTGCGCGGCGACGGCGACGCCAAGGCCTTCAAGATCTATGCGGCAGCGTACCGCCAGGACCCGAAATTTTTCGAGTTCACCCGGTCGATGGAGGCGTACAAGAAGACGTTCAAGAGCGGCGCGACGATCGTGATGAGCCCGGATTCAGAGTTCTTCAAATTCCTCAAGCAGCGCTAAGCGTAGCGGTAGCGGGATAACGGGGTAAAGGGGTACAGGGTTCGCGGGATAGCCGGGTGAAGAAAGCTTGTTCTTTACCGCCCTACCCCTCTAGCCCTCTACCCCGTTACCACTTCATGAGAGCCCCGTGATCAGACCCGTCTCTGGGTCGAGATCGATCCGCTCACCTACTGGCCTCTTCGGAAGCCCTGGCATCAACTGGATTCCCGAACAGACCGCCGTCAGAAAGCCGGCTCCCGCCAGGATGCGTAGCTCCTTGATCGGCACCGTGAAGCCGGAGGGCCGGCCCTTCAGCGTCGGGTCATGCGACAGCGAAAGCGGAGTCTTGGCCACACAGATCGGGAGCTGCCCGAGCCCGAGTCGACTGGCTGCTTCGATTTGGGACTCCACCTGGGCCTCATAGACCACCCCTGCAGCGCCGTAGACCCGCCGCGCGATCGTGTCGATCTTCTCTTTGATCGAAGCGGAGTCCTGGTAGAGCGGCGCGTAGGTGGATGGCCGTGCGCAGGCGGACAAGACCGTCTGAGCCAGTTCCTGCGCGCCGGCGCCACCCTCCGCCCAAGCGGCGGCGGTCGCTGCCCCGACGGCACCGGCAGCGAGGGCCCGCTCTTGGACATACTGGAGTTCCTCCTTAGGGTCATCCCGGAACACATTGATCGCCACCACGACCGGCACGCCGAAGGCATTCACGTTTGCAATGTGGTGCTCCAGGTTGGCCAAGCCTCTCGTCAGCGCCTCGCGGTTCGGGCCCGTCAGTCCCGGCGGGAGCGGCGTACCCGGCTTCACGCTCCCGCCCCCGCCGTGAAGCTTCAGCGCCCGCAGGGTGGCCACGAGCACCGCGGCATCGGGGCGTAACCCGGAGACCCGGCATTTGATATGAAAGAACTTTTCCGCGCCTAGTTCGCTCCCGAACCCTGCCTCCGTCACCACATAGTCCGCGCATCGCAAGGCGATTTCATCGGCCAGAATCGAGCTGTTGCCATGGGCAATGTTGCCGAACGGCCCGGTATGCACCAAGGCCGCAGTCCCCTCCGAAGTCTGCAGCAGGTTGGGGCAGAGGGCATCCTTCAGCAGGGCCGTCATCGCGCCGGCGCAGTTCAGCTCTTCCGCGGTGACCGGCCGTCCATTTCGGGTCAACCCGACCAGGATCTGGCCGAGGCGACGCCGAAGATCAGCTGGGCCCGACGCCAGTGCCAGGATGGCCATCACTTCTGACGCCTCCGTGATGACGAACTGGATCGTCCTCTGGAAGGGTCCCTCAGCCCGAAGCTGCCTCAGGGCACGGTCACTCACGCTCATCGCGCGCGGCCAGAGCAGGCGGGCAGGGTCCAGGTCCAATGCGTTCCCGTGGAAGAGGTGATTATCCACGAAGGCCGACAGTAGGTTATGGCTGGCCGCGACGGCATGCGCGTCGCCCGTCAAATGCAGATTCATGTCCTCCTGGGGGAGCACTTGCGCCTGGCCCCCACCGCTCCCGCCGCCCTTGATCCCGAATACCGGACCGAGCGACGGCTGGCGGAGCGTGACGACGCTGCGATGTCCGCTGCGACAGAGCGCCATCGCCAAGCCGACGGCCGTCGTCGTTTTTCCTTCTCCCAGCGGCGTCGGATTGATCGCCGTGACCAACACATACCGGCCCCGCGGCCGGTCGGCCAGTCGCTCCAGGGCGGCGAGTGAGACCTTGGCCTTATACCGACCGTAAGGGATGATCTCCGTCTCCAGAAGCCCGAGCTCCTCGGCAACCTGGCTGATGGGGCGCAGAGCCATCGAGCCTGAACCACGAGCCTCGCTCACGGATCGCTCCTTCTGACACATGACTCCCCCGATCTCATCATGGTGCACGGAAGGTGCGCCGGCGCACACCGAGGGCTGAAGGACAGACTCGAGGTTATCCAGGGTCGTTCGGGATGGTAATCGCCCGGAGGCGGGACGGGCAAGCGGGAAACGGTTAAGTGGGTCAATAAGCCTGGCGGAGTCGCTGTGCCCGAGACAAAACAATGAGGTCCGTCACGATTCGACACGCCCGGGACCTTGGAGGGGAACCACCACGTCAATTGAGGATATACAACTGAGGATTCACCGTGCGGCTGTTCACTTTGAGCATGTAGTGGAGATGAGGACCGGTCGAGCGTCCAGTGCTTCCAAGCAGCGCGATCACGTCTCCGCGCTTGACCCTCTGCCCCTCCCTGACGAGGGACTTGGCTAGATGGCCGTACTGGCTCTGGATCCCGTTGCCGTGGTCGATGGTGACGACGTTGCCCATCCCCGCATCAAACCCGGCGGAGATGACCCGTCCCGCTGCCGGCGCCTGGATCTGCGTGTTCGGCGCGGCGCCGATATCAAGTCCATCATGCATGGCCAATTGGCCGGTGAACGGGGAGATGCGCGGACCAAAGCCTGAGGTCACCCAGCCCTTAACCGGCCAGATCGAAGGAGTGGAAGCCCAGCGCTGAGACCGCACATTCGCCGCCACGGACAGCTCTTCCATCGTACGCTCCTGGTAGGTGACCTCATGCTGCAGCCAGGAGATCTCCTGCTTGACTCGTTCCTCCAGGGACTTTTCTCCGCTGCGCTTGCCCTCAGGAAGGTTGCCCCCCTCTACCGCCGTGCTACTCTCTACCTGGGCGCTTCCGGGAGCCACCTGGCTCGAACCCGCAGGCAGTGGGGTCTCTTCACCACCCTGTCCGTTAAAGTAGTCCTCCGGCTTCAAGGCTTCGACGCCGAGCATCACGCGCAGCCGCTGGTTCACTTCCTTCATCGCCAGGAACCGCCGTTTGAGGTCCTCGAGAGAGGCCGAAAAAGCGGTCGTTTGCTCACGAGCCGTGATGACTTCCTGCCGGAACCCTCGCAGCTCCCACACTTCCCCGGTCCGCATCACGTATTGACCGAGGAAGACTAATTCAGCCACGGCCAAGAAAATCCCCAGAATTAACGCCCTCCGCGCGTTGGTCCGTGACAAGCCGATCCGCAGTGGTCTGGTCGTGGGGCCTCGAAAAATGACGATCGTCAAGGCATCTTTTGGTTCGCTCATGACAGGCAACCCCCTAAGGATGAACAGCTATGAATGGAAAAACCAGGAAACGTCAGTCTACTGAAACTCTTGATATGGGTCAATACTTTTTTGAGTCTCCGACCGGCCTGTCCGGATCACTTCGGCTGACGAGTCACTTCATGGATCCAGGACAAATACTCGGGAGAACCATGCGCAATGGGAACGGCGATAATTTCGGGCACCTGATAACTGTGTAGCCTCTTCACGGTCCGCGCGAGGTCACCGAAGAGATCGGATCTCGACTTCACGACCATTAACGACTCCTGCTCCTCCGACACCTTTCCTTCCCAACGGAAAATGGAGCGGATACGTGGCAAGACGTTCGCACAGGCTGCCAGCCCCCCCTCCACCAATGCGCGGCCGATCCGTGCGGCTTCCTCCTCCGATGAGGTCGTGACGAAGACCACGATCTCCTGGGCTGGCCCCTTCACCGCACCCACCCTGCCCGGGCTATGCTCTTTAGTATAGCGCCCTTAAAAAAATGCGGGGTTCGGGGTCGGCCTGCTGCTCCTTCCGGATGTTCTATCGGAGCCTTCAGGCAGTCCCTTGAGCAGAAACCCAGCAACATCCGTGCCTTAGAGAACCGTTCCCTGTATAAACAAAACATAAGCGATTGAATTCACAGTCTAATGCTTGGACAGGGTTGGACACCAGCTGGCGATGAGAGTGTCTCATAAATGCCATGGTTCCGTACAAAATTGGTCGTCCGGGCCCTCTGGAGCCCAGCGAGTTCGCTCCCCCCTCCGAGCTCAAAGCGCCACGGCCGCCGACTCGTTACCACGTTGGCAACTTCCCTCGCACGACCGTATCGCCCGTGGAGGCTCGTTGACAGAACCTGAAACAGCAGCCTATGATAACCCTCCTGTGTCAGGGAGGGATCACCATGGCCTATACGATTACACCCCGTGAATTGAAGGATCGCCTCGACAAAGGCGAGAAGATCGTGCTCGTGGATGTTCGGGAGCCCTGGGAGTATTCCATGGCCAAGATCGAGGGTGCCATCTTGATCCCGCTGGGTACCCTGCCGCAGTCACTCGACAAACTGGACCGAGCGGCTGAGATTGTGGCTCACTGCCACCATGGCATGCGGAGTGCGGATGCGGTCGGTTTTCTGCTCCAGCAGGGCTACGCGAACGTGAAAAATCTCGTCGGCGGCATTGACGCCTGGTCGCTCCAGATCGATCCTACCGTCCCGCGATACCGCTGATGCTTCAACGCACCGGATGAGTCACGGAGGGCGCGCTCCGCACCCTCCGCGGATTAGGCCTTCTCACCCCGGAAATACTCCACGGTTCGCGCAAGCCCTTCTCTCAATGACACACGGGGTTCCCAGCCCAACTCCTGCCGAAGCAAACGAGTGTCGATCACACTCCGAACCTGCTCTCCTTTTTTGGCCGGTCCGTGGAGCTCTTTGCATCCGGACTTGGTCAGCTCCGCCAGAAGACGGAATAGCTCGTTGATCGAGGTTTCCTCCGAGGTCCCGACGTTGTAGATTCCCTCCACATCCTTTCCCATGACCGCCAGGTTCGCCTCCACCACGTCGTCGACGTAGATGAAGTCGCGCGTCTGACGGCCGTTGCCGTTGATGATCGCCTGCTCACCGTTCAGCATCTTCTGAGTGAAAATCGCGACGACGCCGGCTTCCCCCTCGGGATCCTGTCGCGGTCCGAAGACGTTGCCGTACCGGAGGCTCACATACTGAATCCCGCTGATACGCCGGTAGTAGGCCAGGTACTGCTCGCCGGTCAGCTTACTGATCCCGTAGGGCGAGAGCGGCCGGGTCGGATGCGACTCCGGCGCCGGAAACACGTCTTGCTCTCCATAGATGGCTCCACCCGACGAGGCGAACACGACTTTCCTCGTCCCGTGTCTGGCGGCCTGTTCCAGTACGTTCAGGGTACCGAGAATATTCACCTGAGCGTCGAAGACTGGATCTTCGACCGAGCGCCGCACGTCCATCTGGGCGGCCAGATGCATCAGCACCAAGGGCCGCTCCCGCCGGAACACGCGGGGCAGGCGCCAGCTCTGGATGTCCATCTTGTAGAAGCGCGCTGCACCGTTCAGGTTTCTTCGCTTGCCGGTCGAGAGATTGTCCACGATCGCGACCTCATGCCCTTCCAGGATGAGACGATCCACGAGGTGCGACCCGATGAACCCGGCTCCGCCCGTCACGAGAATTTTCATTTCTCCCCCCGTTGCTTGGCCCTGAACCAGTCGACGAACCGACGGACGCCTTCCTTGACCGGTGTCGTCGGGCGGTAATTCAGCAATCGTCTCGCCTTAGTGATATCCGCGTACGTCACCGGCATATCCCCCGCCTGCGCCGGCATCGTCTGAATGCGGGCCTTCTTTCCCATGCACTGCTCGATCATCCCGAGAAGATCCTTGAGCTCGATCGTGTCAGACTCACCGAGGTTGAACACCTCGAACGGGAAGGGCCGATCGAGGGCCGCCGTCACCCCCTGCACGATATCGTCGATGTAGGTAAAATCTCGCCGTGCCGTCCCATCCCCGAACAGCGGCACCGGCTTTCCCTCCTCGATGAGTCGGACGAACTGGTGGATCGCCATCTCCGGCCTCTGCCGAGGTCCGTACACGGTGAACAATCTCAGACAGGTGATCGGGAGGCCATAGAGGTGATGGTAGGTATAACACATCAGCTCGCCGGCCAGCTTCGTGGCCGCGTAGGGAGAGATCGGGTGGCTCAGCGAAGCGGTCTCCGAGAAGGGGACAGTCTGGAGACCGCCATACACCGAAGAAGACGACGCAAACACGAATGTCTTGAGGGGCCGCCGCCGGGCAACCTCCAGCATGATGATCGTGCCGCGGACGTTGACGTCCTCGTACAACAAGGGGTCCAGGAGAGAGGGCCGCACGCCGGCACGAGCGGCGGCATGGAAGATTCGGTCCACCTGATGCGACTCGCACAAGGCCTCCAGTCGCGCGCGGTCCCTGATATCGGCCTCGACCAGCGTAAAATTTGGCTTTTCCATCACGGCCCGCAGGTTCGCGCGCTTAATCTCCGGATCATAGAACTGGTCGAAATTGTCCAGGCACAGCACCCGCTCCTGGCGGGCCAGCAGTGCCTCGACGACATGCGAGCCGATAAATCCGGCGCCGCCCGTGACCAATGTGCATCCCCCGCTCCGCGCCATCCCAAACTCACACCGTCCGTCGCTGCGCCCTTGGCGCGCATTGGCGGAACCGCCAACCTCGCCCTCTTACCGCCTTACGCCGAGCAAGACCTCACGGTTTCCCTTCGGCCCGACCACCGGCGAATCCAGCACGCCGATTGGAGTCAACCCCAACCCGCTCGCGCAGGCGATCACCTTCTCGGTAACGGCCTGCCGCTGCTTGTCGTCCCGCACGACCCCTCCGCGGCCTACCTGCCCTCGACCGACCTCGAATTGAGGCTTGACCAGCATGATCATCTGCGCCCGATCACGGAGGAACGGGACCACGCAGGGCAGGACGAGTGTCAGTGAGATAAAGGACACGTCCACCACCGCCAGATCGATCGGATCAGGAACTGCTGACCGCTCCAGATATCGGATGTTCCGGCGTTCCAGTACGATCACCTTGGGGTCCTGGCGAAGCCGCCAGTCCAGTTGCCCGTACCCGACATCCACCGCGTAGACGCGCTGCGCTCCGCGTTGAAGGAGACAATCTGTAAACCCGCCGGTGGAGGCGCCGACGTCCATGGTCACGAGCCCAGCAGGATCGACCGCAAAGGCATCGAGCGCGGCGACCAGCTTCGCTCCACCGCGGCTCACGAAAGGCAATGTCTCGGCTAGCTCGATTTTGGCGCCCACCTGGACGCGCTTCGCCACGGTATCTGCCAAGGCCCCGTCCACTCGGACGGCTCCGGCAAGAATCAACCGCGCCGCCTGCTCACGACTCTCGACTAGTCCGCGCGCAACCAGCGTTCGATCCAGTCGTTCCCGAGCTGAGGGTCCTCGTTGGATCATGGGAGACTGATCTGGATCATGCGGTCTTGAGAGGGATGGCCGAGATGGCAGACAGATCGCGGATCACTAGGCTGATGGCGAAGATTCATCGGCCTCGTTGTCCTCGGGGGTAAAAGCACGAAGCCGTTTCTTCCCATCTTTGTCCTGAACCAGGACCTCAACTCGGCGTTCGGCGTCATCCAGCATCTTCAAACAGGTCTTCGACAGCCGGATTCCTTCCTCGAAGATCTTCATCGATTCATCAAGTGGAAGATCGCCTTTCTCCAGCTCCGCGACAATGGATTCGAGCCGGGCCATTGCGTCTTCGAATTTCAATAGCGCCACTGGAATCTCACACTCGCAGCATCAGCAGGCCATAAGCAAGCGACTTTACAGGAGTTCTTATTATACCCTGGCAGGCAATGAGGTCAAGCATCGGGCAAGATGCGACGCACCGCACACACCAGTTCTCCTTTGGCCAGCCTGGCGCGGACTTCATCAGCGACAGCCACGTCTCGGGCGCTCCTCACGATGACACCACCCGGAATGGTCTGGAGAATGCTGTACCCCCTGGCCAGCACCGCCAGCGGGCTCAGGCTGTCCATCGTCGAGAGCAGCGCCGCCAGGGCCTGTCGCTTGCCCACCTGGCTGCTTCGCATGCGAGCTTCCAGTCGCTTCCACAACTGTGGCACCAGGACCAGCCCCCTCTTCACACGGCCCAGGGGACTCCAGGTCGCCAGATCGTGTCGGTAGCCTGAGACCCGTTCCAGCAAGTGTGTCAAGGAATCCTGCCATGCGATCCTGAGCCGAACGGAGAGCTCGTCCAGCCGCTGAGCCGGACGTTGCAGGCGCAGCATCAATGTCGGGAGAGTCTTACGACTTGTGTTCAGCCGTTGCCGGCCCAGGGTCACGACCAGCCGCGCGGCCCGGTCTCGGCGGGCTCCCAGATCGCGAAGGCCGCGGGCAAGATCCGCCAGTACCGGCGCGACCGCCTCGGCGGCAGCCGAAGGCGTGGGCGCTCGGTAATCCGCAGCAAAGTCCACCAGAGTGAAATCGATCTCATGGCCGACCGCCGACACAATCGGGACCGGCGACGCGGCGACCGCGCGCACGACAGCCTCGTCGTTGAAGCACCACAGGTCTTCCAGAGACCCCCCGCCCCGACCGACGATCATCACGTCCACCTCGCCGGATGCACCGAGCCTGCGGATTGCTTCGGCAATCAGCAGGGCGGCGCTCTCTCCCTGGACAGGAGCCGGATAAATGAGCACGCTGAGGATCGGACAGCGCCGCTCCAACACCGTGAGGATGTCGCGAATCGCCGCCCCGGACAGTGACGTGACGATGCCTACCCGATGAGGGAGAAACGGCAGTGGCCGCTTTCGGGCAGGATCGAAGAGCCCTTCCCCAGCCAGCTTCTCCTTCAACTGCTCGAACGCAAGCTGAAGCGCGCCGATCCCTTTCGGCTCCAGGTAGTCCAGAATTATCTGGTATTCGCCGCGCGGCTCGTAGACCGTGAGCTGCCCTCGTACGATGACTTGCAGCCCTTCCCGCAGCGCGAATCGGAGCCGCCGAACGCCCGTTTTGAACAGGACGGCCCGGATCTGACACGAGCGATCCTTCAAGGTGAAATAGAGGTGTCCGGAGGAGGGGGTACGGAGGTTGGAGACTTCGCCTTCGACCCAGAGGTCTGGAAAGCTCTGTTCAAGCCGGTCCCGGACGAGAAGGGTCAGCTCAGAAACAGTGAGGATCCGCTGGCGATGCTCGACCACGTCAGTCCTGTACGAGGAACGTTGCGTCCGTTGAGTCCGTTTGGTCCGTTGAGACGGTTAAGTCCGAGAAGTTCGTTCTACGGGCACAACAGAGTGAACAGGCTCAACTGACTCAACGAACTCCCGTTGCAGGCGGACCCTCAATAGTCCGAAGCGTTTCGGGCCCAGATCAATCCGGGATCCGGAACCGCTGGATGCTGACAGCCTTCCCGACCGTCGGATCGAGCTCGATCAGCACCGCGCTCAGCACCGCCGGACCAGAGGCCACCTCAAAGCGCCGCGGCATGCCGGTGATAAACTTCTCGATGGCCAGTTCTTTCTTGATCCCGATCACGGATTGCACCGGTCCGGTCATCCCGATGTCGGTAATGTACGCTGTCCCTTTCGACAAGATCTGCTCATCTGCGGTCTGGACATGGGTGTGCGTTCCGACCACCGCAGACACCTCTCCGTCCAAGAAGTGGCCCATCGCCATTTTTTCCGACGTGGCCTCCCCATGCATGTCCACAATGATGGCTCGAGTCTCTTGCTTGAGTCGCTCAACTTCCCGGCGTGCCACCTGAAAGGGACAGTCCAGGGTTGGCATGTAGACACGGCCCATGAGCTGCAGGACGGCGACCCGTTCCCCTCCCGGTGTTTCCACCACGAGGCTGCCGCTGCCTGGCGCCCCTTCCGGGTAGTTCGCGGGACGCAGCAGGCGAGGCTCACTCCGAATGAAATCCAGAATCTCTTTCCTGTCCCAGGCGTGATTGCCCAGTGTGATCGCCCCTAACCCCATCTCGAACAGCTCGGAGGCCAGCTCGGGTGTAATCCCGAACCCGCCGGCCGCATTCTCGCCGTTCCCAATGACCAGATCCACGGCGTGCTGGGCCACGACCTTGTGAAGGGTGCGCGCAATCGCCCGCCGCCCGGGCTCTCCCATGATGTCGCCGATGAAGAGGACCTTCATTGATCAATCGATCCCGGCTCGAGGCTCGGGGCATGAGGGGCCGGGCAAGATCTCCGGCCCATAGCCCCTCGCCTCTGGCCTCTCGCCTCACTTTGCATAATCCACGAACCGGCTTTCTCTGATCACGGTGACTTTGATCTGCCCCGGATAGGTCAGTTCCTGTTCGATCTTCTTGGCCAGATCGCGTGACAGCTGCGAAGACTCCGCGTCGCTGATCTCGTCCTGCCTGACGATCACCCTGATCTCACGGCCTGCCTGGATGGCGTAGGCCTTCTGAACCCCCTTCAGCGCGACCGCCAGCGACTCGAGCTTCTCCAACCGTTTCACGTACGACTCCAAGGCCTCTCGCCTGGCGCCAGGTCGCGCAGCCGAGAGTGCTTCGGCCGATGCCACCAGAACTGTTTCCGGGCAGATCGCCTCCACCTGCTCGTGGTGCGCCGCGATCGCATTCACCACCTTGGTCGATTCGCCGTAGCGCTTCGCGATCTCCGCTCCCAGCATGGCGTGTGGCCCCTCCTCCTCATGGCTTACCGCCTTGCCGATGTCATGCAGCAGGGCGCCGCGCTTCGCCAGCCTGACATCCAGCCCCAATTCCGAGGCCATGATGCCGCAGATAAAGGCGGCCTCACGCGCATGGTACAGGTTGTTCTGGCCGTAGCTCGTCCGGAACTTGAGTCGCCCCAGGGTTTTGACGATCTCGGGATGGAAATCAGACAATCCAAGCTCGAAGATCACTTTCTCGGCTTCCTCGATCATCAACTTATCTAAATCGCTCTTCACCTTCTCGACAATTTCCTCGATTCGCGTCGGATGGATCCGGCCGTCTTGCATCAACCGCTCGAGCGAGATCTTGGCAATTTCTCGGCGCAACGGGTCGAACCCTGAGATGATAACCGCCTCGGGCGTCTCGTCAATGATGAGGTCAATCCCGGTGGCGGCCTCGATCGCGCGGATATTGCGACCCTCACGTCCGATGATCCGGCCCTTCATGCCGTCGTTCGGGATCGGCACGACCGAGATCGTTGCCTCCGACACATAATCCCGCGTCACCCGCTGGATGGACCGCGCTATGATTTCCCGAGCCTCCCGCTCAGCCCCCTCCTTGGCCTCATCGATGATCCGCTTGACCGTACCTGCGGCCTCCAGCCTGGCCTCGCTTTCGACCTCACCTAGGAGCTGCCGTTTAGCCTCCTCCACGGTCAGACCGGCCGCCCGTTCGAGCGCCTGCCGAAGCTCCTTGACGGTCTGCGCACAGGTCGTCTCTTTGGCCGCCAGCGCCTCATCGCGCTGGTGCAATGCGCCCTCGCGCCGCTGAGTCTCACTCTCGCGCCGATCTAGTGCTCCGGTTTTCCGCTCCAGGTTTTCCTCTCGCTGAAGGAGGCGCTTTTCCAAGCCGCTGAGCTCGCCGCCCTTCTCCTTCTGCTCCCGCTCCAGCTCCGCTCTCCCCTGAAGCAGCAAGTCTTTGGCTTCGAGTCTCGCCTCCTTGAGTAGGGCTTCGGCCTCCCGCCCCGCGCGCTCGGTAAGCTGGCGGGTCTGTGTTTCGACCTGGGCCACTTGTAGCGACAGCGCCTTTCGGCGAAGGAGCCAATTGGCGCCGATGCCTAGCCCCGCTCCCAGGATTCCCACAATCAGATATAGGGTAACAGTCGTAAGGATGGGACTCACCCCCTTTAGGCTTGAGAGCAACGGGATGGCGCAAGAGAAAAACCGGGGAGGACCACCAGCGTGCAGCGAGCGTCGTCCGAATGGACAAACCGCGGAACAGTCAGAGGGTAGAAGCTGAAGATGGAAGCAGACGGAGCGTTACCGAACGTGAACTATCGTCGTCAGTCGGGGCCGTCCTCGCGCCAGTGCAATTACGGGGAATAGACCCAAACCGGCTCACCGCCCTGGACTGAGGGCTGTAAGACCGGATCGCCGCGTTCCCCACGGCTCTGCGCCACACACCCCTCGCGAAGCGAGGTCACGCCGTCTCATCTCAGCAACCATCGGGTCATGACCTCAACCAGCACGCCAACCCAATGAAACCAACCTGTTCAGAAAGCCCATTCTCTTGATCACGTTCAGGAAAACCGCTCGGCTCCAGCCTTCACTTTCGCCCTTTCACGCTCAGCTCACCGCCGGGACCCGGTTTCTCCCGGCTAGCGACATCCCACAGTACTCCAACAGGTCGTACCGTATCAAATACGCTACGCCATTGCAAGCCCTTCTTTACCTGGTCCGCGAAGGCTGCAACTGCTCCTCGATGGATTCCAGGAGGCCGACGGCCTTCCGCTCGACAGCCGCCGCGTCCTGCTGGCGCCGCTGCTCTGCCTCAAACCATTGATGGGTGATGTTCAGGGCTGCCAGCACCGCCAGCTTCGGCAGAGTCGCCGTCTTCATCCCGAGGGCCAACCCGCGCATGTGCTGATCAACATAGGCCGCGACCCGTTTCACGTGCTGTTCGTCCGCATCTCCTTGAACGGTATATCGCTGACCATAGATTTCAATCTCCACGGTCTTAGTCAAGCGCCACCTCCTTCGATCCCTTGATGTGCTCGAGGAGATCCAGTTCGCCCAAGACCTTCTCAATTCGCGATCGTATCTCGCTCCGCTCCCGCTCCCAGCGACGGACATGCTCTTCCTGAGCAACGAGGCGCTCACGTGCCACGCGCAGCTCTCTTTCGAGGGTGGCTTTCGTCCGTTTGAGCTCTTGAATCAGCTCCACGAGGCCGCGGACGCGCGTCCCCAGCGCCTCCATCTGCTCCAGAGCCATTCCACCCTCAGAAGAAATGATTCATTGACTCATTGAATGATTGAGTCATTTATTGATCGGAGAGAGGCTTCAAGACACAGCCACATCGGAGTCGTCACCGTGGGCTCCTCATGCAACTCAATGATGCAATGACTCGATTCTTCTCAATTCTTCCAGATGTTTGGGCCGAACTATAAAAGCTTCAGCATACCTTGTCAAGGGAACGGGACCCGCACGCTTCTCCGGCCAAGCGGTGGTATTCGCGGTAACTGCGGAGCACCCGTTTCACATACTGACGCGTCTCCTGATAGGGAATGAGCTCAACGAATTCATCAGGGTCTCTGTTACCGTACTTCGCGATCCAGGAGAAGACCGCCGTAGGACCGGCGTTGTAGGCCGCCACCGTGTGAAGCACATTCCCTGAAAACTGGCGCAGGAGCTGCTCCAGATACCCGACCCCCAGGCGAATGTTGGTGTCCTGATTGAAGAGTTCTTCGCGCCCCACCTCCGGCAGCCCGAGTCGCCGGGAGACCGCCTGGGCCGTCACTGGCATCACTTGCATCAGCCCCACTGCACCGGTTCGCGACACCGCGCGTGTATCATAGAGGCTTTCCTCCCGAATGATGGCCGCCACGAGGTAGGGATCCACCCCCTGCCCCGCATAGCCCTGGATCGTAGGCAGGTATCCGGTGGGATAGGCCGCGGTCCACAGGGCCGAAGGCAGCGGCTCCCCTCCCCGCTCGATGCCGTCCCGGAAGTGAAGCCTCGCCAGGCGCAGCGCCTGATGGTAGTCTCCTGCCTCGCTCAACAGCGTGGTCAGCTCAAGCAGGGCGGCACGATCACGGACCACGCGTTCCGTCAGCACGCCCAACTCCCTGGCCGCGTCCTCGTTCAGTCCGAGCAGTTTCAGCTCGAGGGCCTTCCGATAGTGCACATCGCGTCCCAGGTCCGCGCGTCGCTCAGCGGGCTCAGCGACGGCACTCTCCACGACCGGGTCGCCCGAGACAGGGATCAGGGAAGGCAGCTCCGGGTGGGATTGGACCCACTGACAATAGTAGGTCAGGGGATACCGTCGGCACACTTGGACAAAGACCTCCGCGGCTTGGGTATCCTGCTGCCGTTCCAACGACCGACCCAGCCAGTAGTGCGCCTGAGGCCGCATCGGCCCGTCCTCTTTGCCATTCAGCACCTCCCGAAAGGTCCTCGCGGCTTCCTGGAACTGTCCGGTTCGATACTGAATCCAACCGGTCCGCCAAAGTGCCTCTGTCCGCTGGCCCGTTTGCTCGGGAGCCTGCGCAACCTGACGATAGAGTGTGAGCGCCTTGTCCTCGGTCCCCTGATCCTCCAGCCAGGTGCCGAAGTACATCTTGATGGCCTGCTGCTGTTCGGCCGACAGCGTCAGGTCCCGAGGAGACTGCTGCAGGGCACGCAACCCCTCTCCATCCCCCAGCCGCAGATAGACTCGAGCCAGCCAGACGGCAGCTTCGCTGCCCTCCGCGGTTCGGTCCGTAGCGAGGGCGCGGAAAACATCTCGGGCCTGCTCATATCGCTTCAGGCGGACTAAAGCGGTTCCAAGCTTGAGTCTGGCCTGGTGACGCAGAGTATGCCCGGGTGCCGTAGTCAAAAACTTCTGAAACTCGCCGACCGCTTCCTCGTTGAGCGAGAGAGCAGAGTAGGCCAGGCCGCGTGTGTACAAGTCCTCCGGGGTCGGGCGCCATGCCTCCCCCCCCGATCCTCCAGCAAGGCGGGTCTGCGCCTCTCGGGCTTCCGGCGACTGGGGGTATTGCGTCCAGAGTTGCGTCAGCGCGGCTCGAGCCTGGTCGGCACGAGATTCGCGCGCGTGACAGTCGGCCGCCATCAACAGTGCAGCCGGTGCCGAAGGATCCTGCGGCGAGCGAGCCAGAGCTTCGGAGAACAACCCACTCGCGCGGCCACAATCACCCGCACGAAACCAGGCTTCCCCTCCTCGGTAGGCCGCCCGGTTGATCAAGAGGGTCTCGGGCACTCGCTCCGGCACCGAGTCGAACAAAACGGCAGCTTGTGAGGCATCATCCGTTCGGAGCAGCGACTCTCCGAGCCAAAACCGGATATAGTCGTCAAGCTGAGGGAAATCCCGCTGGGCGGCTCTGAGGAACCGCGTGGCCTCAGCTGGGTCGCGGGTTCCCAACTTCACACCCAACAGCAGCCCGGCACGTTTCGCCCAGAGCGTGCCGGGATGTCGCTCGATCAAAAGTCGCAGCTTGATCTCGAGGTCTCGAAGCCGATCGTCGGGAGAGGGCCCCACCCCAGACTTGGTCGGTGGCGCCAGCGCCGCGCGCGCGGCGTAGAAACAGTCCTCGGCGGACGCGCAGTCAAAATCCGGCGGAGTGGTGACGGCGAGCGAAGAGGAGCAGGCGAGCGGGATCACAAGGCCTAGCCAGGCAGCACGAACCCTCCCTCGCTTTCTCGACATCAGTGGCCCTGAAGTGGATACCCTCAAGGTTTCCTATTATACCAAAGGGGCTCGGCCATCCCCAAGCAAGGCGTCAACGCGCCTTGTCAGGGTCTTTGAGGCTGTGCTAGGCTCGCTCCATGCCTGTGCGTTCGCATCACTCACACATGTCGGTGCCACCGGTGTCACCAGCGCTCGCGCCACTGGAGACGCCTGTCAACTTGCTGACCCTGAACCAGTTGTCCGCTGAGCAGTTCGTACACGAATTGGGATGGCCCCGCTTCCGGGCCTACCAGATCCTCCGCTGGCTCTACCGACGGCGCGTGCAGGGGATCGCGAAGATGACGGACCTCCCGCACGCGGATCGGGCTCGCCTGATGTCGATGGCCCAGGTCAAACGTTCTACAGACTGGCAGATTCTTCGCTCGGCCGACGGGACTCGGAAAATCCTGGCTCATCTGGAGGACGGTCTTGTCGTTGAAAGCGTGATCATTCCGGAGGGCAGGCGTCTCACCCTCTGTGTTTCCACTCAGGTGGGATGCACCCTGGATTGCGGCTTTTGCCTGACGGGGACGATGGGTCTCCAGCGAAACCTGCAAGCCCATGAGATTATAGATCAGGTCCTGACCGCGCAGGACTTACTCGAGCGCGAGGAGCGATTGACGAACCTCGTGCTCATGGGCATGGGCGAGCCATTGGCTAACCTGGAAGCGGTCAGTGATGCCATCACACGCCTGACGAACACAACCTGGGGCTTGGCCATTCCGCCTCGGCGGATCACGTTGTCCACTGCGGGCTTGGCGACTCGCCTCCAGGACGTGGCGGCCCTCGGAATCAATCTCGCCATCTCCCTGAACGCGACGACGAACGAACAACGGGATCGGCTGATGCCGGCTGTGAACCGTCTCCATCCGCTGCACCGGTTGCTCGCCGCGTGTCGGGAGTATCCGCTTCCCCCTCACCGACGGCTGACCTTCGAATACGTTCTGCTGGCCGGCGTCAATGACACGGAACAGGACGCCAGGCGGCTGGCTCGTTTGCTCAGGAGACTGCGTTGCAAGATCAACCTTATTCCCTTCAACGAGTTCGCGGGCAGCCACTTCCGCCGGCCGGATGACGCAGCGGTGTCCGCCTTCCAGACTATCCTCAAACGAGCAGGTTACGATGTCTTTCTCCGGAAGAGCAAGGGGCGGGATGTCCTGGGCGCCTGCGGGCAGCTGGGTCACATCCCGGTTCACCCGGTACCCATTGCCTTGACACCGGTAGCAGGCGGTTGCTAGCATGCGCTCCGCTCACGGGGAGTCTGATTGCATGCATCGTGGCCGCATGATCAGGGTAGTCCTCCACTCCTTCCTGGTCATGCTCGTCGTTCTGGTCATTTGCGCTCCGCTGTTCGGCGCACCTCCTGGACCCTCCTCACCCATCGCCCTGGCCGTCCGTGTACAAGAGCACGTCTTGGCCAACGGAATGAAGGTGCTGCTGGTCGAATCGCCGAAGGCGCCGGTGGTCACCGTCCAGATTTGGTACAAAGTTGGCTCGCGGAACGAGGTCATGGGTCGAGCCGGCCTCTCCCACATGCTCGAACACATGATGTTCAAGGGAACGCCGAAGAACCCGAAGGGCACCTTCTCCCGGACGATTCGCAAGAATGGGGGGAACGACAACGCGTTCACCAGCCAGGACTATACCGCCTACTTCGAGAACCTGGCCGCCGACCGAGTCGAATTGGCGCTGGAGCTGGAGGCGGACCGACTGCGAGGGCTCCTGCTGGACGAAAAGGAGTTTCAGCTCGAGCGGGAAGTGGTCAAGGAAGAGCGCCGCCTGCGCACGGAGGATGCCCCCCAGGCATTTCTGGTCGAATCCTTATTCGCCCAGGCCTTCTTGATACATCCGTATCACTGGCCGATCATCGGATGGTTTCCCGACCTCAACGCCATGAACCGCGAGGACCTCAAGCGGCATTATGAGACTTACTACGCCCCGAACAACGCCACTCTGATCGTCGTGGGCGATATCAAGGCCGAGGCGCTGCTGCCGACCATCACACGTCTGTTCGAGCCGATCCCCACCGGCACCCTGCCTCCGCCGCCGTCGGTTGTCGAACCCGAGCAGCGAGGAGAACGTCGGATCGTGGTCAAGCGGGAGGCGCAGGTGGCCTTCGTGATGGCCGGCTATCGAGCGCCCAATTATGCGAGCGCGGACTCCTACCCGCTCATGATCCTGGAGTCAGTCCTGTCGCACGGCAAGAGCTCGCGTCTCTATCAGCGCCTCGTGTATGAGCAGAAGATCGCCCTCGCAGTGGGCGCCGAGTACAGCCTCTTGCAGGCCGATCCCGAGCTGTTTTACTGCTATGCCGTGGTGAAGCCGGGGCGTAAGGTGGAGGACGTGGAGCGCGCACTGTATCGCGAGATTGCCCGCCTTCAGACCGACCTCCCTACGCCCGAAGAGCTGCAGCGCGCAAGAAATCAGGTGGAGGCGGATTACATTTTCGGCCAGGATTCAATCTTTCGTCAGGCCATGCTGCTGGGGCAGGCCGAAACCGTCGGAGCGGGGTGGAAGCGTGTGGAGGAATTCGTTGAACGCATCCGCGGCGTGACTCCTGCGGATGTCCGGCGGGTGGCTCAGCGTTATCTCGTCGAGGATTCGCGCACGGTCGGCATCTTGCTCCCGACTCCGGCTCAGGCCAAGCAGGCCGCGGCAGGGGCGCATTGATAATGATGTTCACGCGCAGACACCAGACGGCTCACCGTCCCATGATGGTCTTGAGGGCATGTCGGCCGACCTTCCTCGCCATGCTGGCCCTGCTGATCGCGCTCCACTGGTCGGAGCAGGCCAGCGGTGCGGACATCAATCCTGTCCGGTTTGTCATGCCGAACGGCTTGACGGTACTGGTCGTCGAACAACATGCGCTGCCGATCATCCAGCTTCAGACCTTGGTCAAGGCCGGCTCGGCTCAGGACCCGCCGAACAAAGCCGGTCTCGCCAACCTCGTGGCCAGCTTGCTGGATGAAGGAACCACAACGCGCACTTCTAAGAAGCTCGCCGAGCAGATCGAGTTCGTTGGCGGCTCCCTGGCTGCCAAGGCTGAAGAGGATTTCACGTCTGCAACTGCCAGAGTCTTGAAGAAGGATGCCGACCTGGGATTCGAGTTGCTGGCCGATATCTTGCAGCATCCCGCATTTCCCGAGCGGGAACTGGAGCGCGTCCGAAACCAGCTTCTGGGGGAGATCGTGGCCGAGAAAGACGACCCCGGTCAGGTAGCTGCCAAGGCGTTCAACCAACTGGTCTTCGACCGGCATCCCTACAGCTGGCCGGCGAACGGGACCGAAGAGACGCTGCCGCGCATCTCGAGGAGCGACGTGCGGGGGTTCTACGCTCGCGAGTACCTTCCTAACCAGACGATCCTGTCCATCGTGGGCGACCTGACCGCTGAAGAAGCCCGTGCGCTCGTGACGAGGCACTTTGGCGGGTGGCGGAAGGGACCAACGCCGGCGCGTACGGCCGCGACACCGAAAGTGATCGAGAAGCCCATCGAGCGCCGGATCGAGAAGGACCTGACACAGACCACCATTATGCTGGGCCACCTTGGAATCAGCCGGACGAACCCGGATTTCTATGCCGTCACCGTCATGAACTATATCCTGGGCGCCGGCGGCTTCTCTTCGCGACTGATGGACTCGATCCGCGATAACCAGGGGCTAGCCTACGGCGTCGGGAGCCACTTTGACGCGAACGTGATGCCGGGGGCCTTCGCTGTCAGCCTCCAGACCCGGAACGAGTCTGCCCACCAGGCGATCTCCGGTGTGCTCGCGGAACTGAAAGGCATGCGGGATGCACCTGTGACGGATCAGGAATTGGCCGAGGCCAAGGCTTACCTGATCGGTAGCTTTCCCCTGCGTCTCGACACCACCGCCAAACTGGCGGGTGTGTTGTGCCTAGTGGAGCTGTATGGGCTCGGGCTCGACTACTTCACGCAGTATCTGCGCTTGATCCAGCAGGTGTCCAAGGAGGACGTCCTCCGCGTGGCCCAGCAGTACCTCCATCCGGATCGTTACGCCCTGGTGCTCGTCGGGAATTTGGCGAAAGCCAATGTCAAAGAAAAGCCGTGATCGGAAGGACTGAGGACTGAGTGCTGAGGACTGAGGGCGCCGATATGATCTGCTCTTGTAAACCTCTCAGTCCTCAGTCCTAAGTCCTCAGCACTACGCCGAAGGTCAGCAGCCATGTTGCAGCACAAACTGGGCAGACTGGAACAAGTGCTGAAGGAGATGGAGTCCGTGCTGGTGGCGTTCTCCGGAGGTATTGATAGCACGCTCGTGCTCAAGGCGGCGCACCAGACCCTGGGCGCGCGGGCTGTTGGGGTGACGGCTGTCTCCCCCACGTTCCCGGCGATCGAACTCGAAGTGGCCCGTCAGGTCAGCAGCCAGATTGGCGCCCGCCACCTAACCATCGAAACCGACCAGCTCGAGATGACGGAATTCGCACGCAACGACGCCGCACGGTGCTACCACTGCAAGACAGACCTCTATCGCGCCCTGGGCCGGCTTCGGCTCGAGATGGGAATGAGCGTGATCGCAGACGGCACCAATCTTGACGACCTGAGCGATGACCGTCCCGGTCTTGTTGCGGCCCGCGCGTGGGGCGTCCGGAGCCCATTGGTGGACGCAGGCCTGTCCAAGGAGGAGGTCCGTGCGCTGGCCAGGGAGTTCGGCTTGCTGAACTGGGACAAGCCGGCGGCGGCGTGTCTCTCATCGCGCATTCCGCGCGGTGAGGTGATCACGCGTGAGAACCTGCAGCGGGTAGAGAAAGCCGAAGAGTTCTTGGCCAGCCAGGGCTTCCGCCAGATCCGGGTTCGAGACTATAGCGGTGAGGCCAGGGTGGAGGTGGGACGGGACGAACTCGCCAGGTTGTTTGCGCCCTCGATGCGCGACGGCGTCAGCCGGGCTCTGAGGGCCCTTGGGTTTGCCACCGTCTTCCTCGCTCCGGACGGCTACCGGCGCGGCAGCACCAATGCCGGGGGTAACGGGGTAACGGGTTACGAGATGTGACGATCTCGCTAGCGAGTCTCTGCGTTATCCCCTTACCCCGCTACCCCCTACCCCCGTTGCTGCTCGGCGATCGCCCGCAGCGCTTCCTCCGCCAGGCGACGATGGTCCGCTTTGTCGAGGTTCTTCTCCACCACCCGTTCAGCCACGAGCAGCGCCAGATCGGCTGTCTGAGAGTGAATCTCCTGCACCGCCCTTCGGCGCGCTTGCTCGATCTCTCGAAGCGCCTCCGTCTTCATCCGCTCTGTCTCCGCGGTCACGCGGTGCTCGTTCTCCTCGAGCAGGCGCTGCGCCCGCTCCTTCGCCTGCACCAGCACTGCCTCGGCGTCTTTGGAGGCCGCGCTCAGCTTGGCCTTGTACTCCTGGAGTTTCCCCTCAGCCTCAACGCGATGGCGCTCCGCCTGCTCAAGGCTCTCTCGAATCTTCCGCTCCCGCGCCTCCAGCGTCTCCAGAATCGGCGGCAGCGCATATTTGGCCAGCACGAATAACAAGACGGCAAACGAAACGATCTCCCAGAAGATCAGCGATGAGAAAAAATGTGTGTCAAGTTGTGGCATTACGACTCTCCAGGGGGAAGGGATTACGGGATGCGGTAGGAAAGGTCCATTCTAGGACCAGATCCCCTTAACCCTGTAACCCGTTACTTTGTTACTACATGAACTTGATCATCAAGGCGATCAGAATCCCGTACAGCGCGACTGCTTCCACAAGGGCAAATCCGATCCACATGTACTTGCCGACCCGCCCTTCCGCTTCCGGTTGCCTTGCCACGGCTTCTATCATCTTGCCAAAGATGAACCCGATTCCCACCCCGGCGCCGGCAAACCCGGCGGCCGCCAATCCCATCCCCACGAGCGCAGCCGCTGCAGCATCCATCTTTTCCTCCGCTCTCGAGTTGTGAGTTCCATGTTTTGAGTTAGGAGTCTGGGTTTGGCAACCCATCACTCATAACTCATCACTCATCACCGACCTAATGTGCGTGCTCCTCGTGGCCATGCAGATTAATGGCATCTCCCAAGTAAACGCAGGTCAGGATGGTGAAAATGTAGGCCTGGATGAATGCAATGCCCAACTCCAGGCCGTAAATGGCGATTGTGAACGCGAAAGGAGCCCAGCCGATCCACAGCGGGAGTGAGACGGCCATGCCGAATAGGACAGCCAACATCGTGTGGCCGGCCGTCATATTCGCAAACAGCCGGACAGCCAGAGACATCGGCCGAGCAAGCTGGCTGATGATTTCGATCGGGATCATGAACGGAGTCATCCACCACGGAATGCCGGGAGGAATCAAAATCCCGAGGAACTTGATTCCGTGGAGGGCGAATCCAACGACAAGGCTCATCGTGTAGACGAAGAGCGCGAAGGCTCCGGTGACGACAATCTGACTGGTGACGGTATAGGACCCCGGGATAAGGCCGAGCAGGTTACAGAACAAGATGAACAGGAAAAGACTCGTGATAAATGGGAAAAACCGCATCCCGTCTTTCCCCATCGTGTCGAGAATCATGCCCCGTACAAACTCCACCAGCATCTCGGCGAGACTCTGTAGCTTGCTCGGCACCAGCCGTCGCCCCCGCCCTGCCTGGTAGAGCATCCAGGCGGCCAGGGCTATCACGATCCACATCGTGATGACCGCTTTGTTCAAGGTGATGTCAATGCCGAACAGAGACAGGTCTCCGTACCGGTGCAACTCGAACGGGTGAAGGGGATGAATCTGCATGGTCAGGTTTAAAGACGTGAAGCCGTCCGGTAGACACTCAGGAGGCCGGCCGACATTCCGAGGAAGACCCCGATGAAGAGAAATAGCGGCCTGGAACCGAACAAGAAGTCAGCCAAGTAACCGAGCCCTCCGCCCACGATCAGTGCCGCCACCAGCTCAATGCCGACACGCAGCGCGAACGAGACGCCTTTGCGGAACTCATCGGGCTGGCTCGACATGACGCCCAGCGCTCCCGGAGCCTTCCGCCCCAGACAAGCCCACCGCGGCGCGCAGCGCGAACGTGGGCGCGCTATTCAATCAAACTCGCCGGGGAATTGTCAAGCCGAACGGACGAGGACTGCTGGCCGATTGACCCGTCGGTGTGATACAACCCAGAGCATGATTCGGCCATCGCGCGCGCGCTTTTTGATCGCTGAACGCCCGGAGCCACTGGTGCTCTCCCTGCCCTTACCGGGTACGGATGCCCACGAACTCTACCGCCGCATCGCCGTCCCCGGTCGTCCGTCGTTCCTGTTGGAAAGCGGAAAGGGCGGCGAGGCGATCGCCCGATACTCGTTCCTGGGAAGCGACCCCTATCTTGTGCTCACCGGAAAAGATGAACAGTATGAACTCCGGTCGCACGACGGGCGGACTCATTATCAGGGAGACCCGTTTACCGCGCTTGCAGCGCTGCTCCGCGCTTCGCGCATTGCTAGACCGGACGGCTTCCCGCCGTTCTTCGGTGGAGCCGTGGGGTTCATCAGCTACGACGCTGTACGTCGGTTCGAGCGCCTACCCAGCCAGGCCTCGGACGACCTCCAGCTCCCGGACCTGCAGTTTGCCTTTGTGGACCTGCTGGCGGCTCTGGATCATCACGAACAGACACTGCACTTGATCTTTGCGCCTCCGCTCGATCGATTGCTTGGCGAACCGCGGCAGAAACTCTATCGAGAGGGATGTGACCGTCTGGCCGAGCTGGAGGCAAGGCTGTCGGTCCCCAGCCAGCTTGGCATTGAAGTCCCGCACCCCGGACAATTTACGATTACACCCGATCAGTCCCGGGCCAACTACATGCAGCGAGTCAGCCAGTGCCAGGAGTACATTTGTGCGGGCGACATCTATCAAGCAAATCTGTCGCACCGTTTTACAACTGACCTGGCGGCTCCCTCACCCGACTTTGCTCCCCTAGGTCGGAGGAACGCGGTCGGCGAGGGAATTGCTTCACTGCTGTACCATCGCCTGCGGAGCGTGAACCCGTCTCCGTTCTCGGCGTTGCTCGAGTTTGACGAGCTTACGCTCGTCAGCTCATCTCCGGAGCGGTTGGTGCGGCTCCAAGGTCGACGTGTCGACACGCGTCCGATCGCCGGCACCCGCCCGCGTGGACTGACCCGGGTCGAGGACCGACGCCTCGTCGAGGAGCTCTTAAGCAACCGGAAGGAGCGCGCCGAGCATCTGATGCTGGTGGATCTTGAACGAAACGATCTGGGTCGCGTCTGCCGTTACGGCACCGTGAAGGTGGAGGAGTTCATGGTGGTGGAGCGCTACTCGCATGTCAGTCATATCGTCTCGAACGTCGTCGGGGACTTGCACGAGAAATTCGACGGTTTTCACCTGATTCGGGCGATGTTTCCCGGCGGGACGATCACGGGTGTCCCGAAGATTCGCTGCATGGAGATCATCGAAGAGCTGGAGCCGGTCCGTCGAGGCCCGTACACGGGCTCGTTGGGCTATTTGAGTTGGAGCGGCGATCTGGACCTGAACATCATCATCCGGACGCTGGTCCTCACCGGTGGGCGAGCCTACCTGCAGGTAGGCTCCGGCATCGTCGCGGACTCCGACCCGGCCAGCGAGTACAATGAAACGCTATACAAGGCGGAAGCGCTCATGCAGGCGCTGCGCAGCGGAGGAGCCCACGGCTAAGGGCCCATCGCTCAGGGTTGAGAGCTTCGAGCCGAAGCCAGCTGGTCCTTCGCCATCAGCTTTGAGCCATTTGCCATAGGCCTTTTGTCGGACCATGTGGATTTACCTCAACGACAGGTTCGTGAAAAGAGAAGACGCGCACGTCTCGGTCTTCGACCACGGCTTTCTGTACGGCGACGGTGTGTATGAGACACTGCGCGCGTACGGCGGCTGCGTCTTCATGCTCACGCAGCACCTTGCCCGGCTCCAACGCTCTGCTCACCTGATTGGGCTCGAGCTTCCCATCCCGGAGAAGGACTGGCCGTCGTTGCTCAAGGAGGCGATTCAGCGCAACGGGCTCCACGACGCGTATCTACGTATCACGGTGTCACGCGGTGAAGGCGACATCGGGCTGGACCCGGGCCTTTGCCGGCGCCCGACCGTGGTGATCCTGGCCCTGCCGTTCAAGCCCTACCCGGCACAGCTGTTTCAAGAGGGGGTGCGCCTCGCCATCGTTCCTGTTCGCCGGAACCTGGCCGCGGCGCTCTCACCGCAGATCAAATCGCTGAACTTCCTCAATAATATTCTCGCCAAACGAGAGGCGACGAAGGCCGGCGCGTTCGATGGCCTCATGTTGAACGCCGAGGGACATCTCACCGAATGTACCGCCAGCAATCTGTTTTTCGTCCAGGCAGGATGTCTCTGTACGCCATCGGTGGATTGCGGGATCCTGGACGGGATCACCCGGGAGGTCGTGATGCTGCTGGCCCGGGAGCAGCGGATCCCGGTCGAGGCGGGACGCTACAGGCCCGAGAGTCTTCGCCTCGCGGAGGAATGTTTTCTGACGAACACCACGATGGAGATCATGCCGGTGCGCGAGGTAGACGGAAAACCGATCGGCTCCGGCGGTCCAGGCTCTGTCACGCTTACACTTCGGAATCTCTTCCAGGCCAGCCTCGCACGAGTTCTCTGAAGGGCGGCGTGTTCGTTCTAATGAACCCGAGGAGTCCTGCGCTCCAGCACCCGGTTCTGGATATATAAGGATGGAGCACCGGGCCGTTACTGAGCGGCGTGGCGCGTCGGAGGGTGCGTTGTGATCGGGGCAGGGCTCCGGACCGCCACTGAGATACCAACAAGGCCTGAATCCATGGACTTACGATCACTCCAGCGGCAGGGTCTCGTGAGCAGTCCACCCCCACGGCCGTCAACCCCAGAATAAGTGGTGGTGTCATTCCATATAAATTTTTGACACACTCTGGACTCGATGATATGGTTCCCATCATGAAGGTGATTGGTGTGTCTTCGACTCGGAGGTGGGGCCCACGACTGGGTCTAGCAGCCGGCATGGCTGCCACAATCCAGATCGGACTGGTCTTCGGCCTTCCGCCCGTCGCCCAGGGCGACATCTACCGAGCGATCGAACGGGATGGGACGATCTCTTACACGAACGTCCCGACTGATTCCCGCTTCAAGAAAATCGAGCGGCTCTCGACCGGCAGGCATGCACGGGTTCCGCTGAGCCATCTGGAGCAGACGATCGCGCGCCATTCCGAACGACACGGACTTCATCCGGCCCTCGTCAGCGCGGTTATCAAGGCCGAGTCAGACTTTGATCCTGCGGCCGTGTCTCGCTCGGGTGCGGTCGGTCTCATGCAACTCATGCCGAAAACCGCCGTCAGGCTGAAGGTTCGCGATCCGTTCGATCCGGAGGAGAATATCGCCGGCGGGGTGCAGCACCTGCGGTACCTTCTCGATCGTTACGAGGGCAATCTCCCCTTGGCGCTGGCGGCCTACAACGCCGGCGAGACACAGGTGGAGCGATACCAGACACTGCCGCCGATTCCGGAGACACGCCGGTACGTGAGCAAGGTCCTCCGCTTTTATAGCGCCTACCTGTCCGGCGATCGTGCTCCGACCCTTCGCACGATCGGTTCTTTGCTGAATCCGGCCCCGGCGAGCACCGTTGCCTTCCCGACCGTGATCAGTCCCTGATTGCTCAAGGTGCTGTGCTGAGTCCTCCCCGCCCGTCTCTTTCTGGGAACGTCCGCTCGATAATGCGCTCCGACGCTGTCTTCCCTCCACAAGGCCGCCTCGGCGATGCAGTGCGCGACCTGAACCATATTCTTAACCTCCAGATCGGTCCGTGACCGGAAGGGACGCGACACGGCACGTTCCCATCTGGAAAGGTGCGCGACGGCGCTGGTCAGCGAGTCCCCCGTCCTCACCAAGCCCACTTTCCCCCACATGAGGCGACGCAGGGAGCTGCGGAGCTTGTCTGAGTCCTCGAGACCCTCCAGTGGACCACCATCTAACTCACGGACGGTGGGCAGCAGCCTACTCCCTACCGCGACAAACTCCCGCGCGGCCACCGCGGCACGCTGCCCAAACACTAAGCCCTCGAGAAGGGAGTTACTCGCCAGACGATTGGCTCCATGGACTCCACTGCAGGCCACCTCACCGGCCGCAAAGAGCCCCGGGAGGCTGGTCGCTCCCGACGTATCGGTCCGCACGCCTCCCATCATGTAATGGGCGCTCGGGGAGACCGGGATCCACTCCTCAGTGATGTCGATATCGTACCGAAGGCAGGTGCTGTAAATTGTCGGGAACCGGCGCTTAACGAAGCTCGCGCTCAGGTGCGTGACATCCAAATAGACATGCCGCGCGCGGGTGGCCGCCATCTCCGACCAGATCGCTCTGGCCACGACGTCGCGCGGCGCCAGCACGCCCGCCGGATGGTATCGCTCCATGAACCGCTCGCCTTTGATGTTGCGGAGTTGGCCCCCTTCTCCCCGGATGGCCTCAGAGAGAAGGAACGGCGGGCTGGATGGAAGATACAAGGCGGTTGGATGAAACTGCACGAACTCCATGTCTTCGAGCACGGCCCCGGCACGATAGGCCATAGCCATCCCATCCCCCGTCGCGCTCGGAGGATTGGTGGTACGCGCATAGACCTGCCCGGCCCCGCCGGTGGCCAAGAGCACGGCCCGCGCCGCAAGGACGAACCGGGTGCCGCTGCTCTCATCCAGGACCAGTGCGCCGCGGCACACACCGCCCACGACCACGAGATCGACTGTGAAATGATGCTCGAGCCATCTGATCGACCGCACGCGATGCGCGCGGGCCATCAGCACTTTCACCATCTCGTTTCCGGTGGCATCGCCGCGTGCCCGTAGAATGCGGTTGCGGCTGTGAGCAGCCTCCTTCGCAAACGCGAATTTTCCGCCGACCTTGTCGAAACGCGCGCCCCAGCCGATCAGTTCCTGGATGCGTTCCGGCCCTTCTTCCACCAGCACACGGACCGCCTCAGGTCGGCAGAGCCCGTGGCCGGCATTGATCGTATCGGTCAGATGGACGCCGACATCGTCTTCTTCGCTCAGCGCGACGGCCACCCCGCCTTGCGCATAGCTCGAGCTGCTCTCCAGCGAGTGACCCTTGGTAAGCACGACCACCCGTGCGTTGCGGCTCAGTTCGATGGCAGCTCGGAGACCTGCCACTCCACTCCCGATCACGAGGAAATCGGCCTCTTGGGCGCGTACCGTCTTGGATGCTACCGCCCTCATCGTTACCCCTGAGTCCCACCCCGTTGTGGTGTGGGCACTGGCTGTCGAACACCCATCCCGAACGGCAAGTCCCCTTCCGTTCCGGTCAGCAGGATTGATTGCACTCCGACCCATCGGAGCACGCCATGCCCCCGCTCCCGCATGCCGGTATCCGCCGAGGTTCGTTTCCACTGACCCTGCCAATGGATGTAGACATCGATCGAGTCGCCATCGACGACGACCCGTTCGATCGAAACATCCAGCGAGATCTCCTGGAAGCTCTGAAAGTCAGCGGAGATGTCGCGCTCGAGACGCTCCAGCGCCATCGTCGGAAGCATCAGTGACTGGACACCGGAGAGATTCTTCGCGACATAGGCCTGCCGCAATGCCTGGACGGCCGCGTCAATCCGTTGGTACCGCGCGTGATCCTCAGGGTACCGAATATCTTTGGACGAGCAGCCCAGGACTTGGCCTGTGGTACCGGCTAGACAGAACAGCAACCACCACCCTGCGGCAGCTCGAAGGGACATAGGGGCAGTATAAAAAGCCTCGTCGCAACGCGTCAAGCGGCCTTCTGACGCAAGCTCGTCCAAGCGCCTTGAGCACGATCCATCGTCCCCCACGTCCGCAGTCTTTCATTCTCAGTCCTCAGTCCTGGGCCCTCAGTCCTTTTTCCACGTCTTGTTGACACCCTCCCAGCCCCTGTGTTACGAAGGCCGGTTTTTAGGCCCACGGGTCGGCTGCGACGATCAGGCCAATTACTTGCTTTTGAGGGAAGAACACTATACACTCGCCGTGTTTAGCGTCCGTAAGGAGATCGTGGATGTCCAGCGTCCTGAAGAAACGACGTAAGAAAATGCGGAAGCACAAGCACAAGAAGCTCCGCAGGCGGCAGAAATTCCTCAGGCGACGGAGTTAAGTAGAGCACCCCCAAGCATGCGGAGGTCTCTGTGACCGAGGGAAGAAAAGCGCGAATCCGAGTCCGAACTGTGAACGCCACCTACGTGGGAGACTTCGTGATTCCCCCGATGCGAAACCGCGTGTCGGATGTCCTCAACGAGGAACAACGGCTGTTCATCAGCCTGACCGACGTCGTGATCGACAACGCCGAACGGGCCGAGTTCGTCTCGATCAATAAGAACTTGATCGAGTCGATTACCCAACTCTAGTAACGCCCTCAGCCATCAGTCTTCAGCCATCAGCGGTCGGAGAAGGTCCACGAAGGAGTTCGCGGAAAGCCGATGGCTGAATGCTGACCGCGCACCGTGTCCTACTATACCCGCTTCTACCCCTTTCTGAGGCCCTACCTGCCGCAGATGGCCGGTGCCACCCTGCTGGTCATGGGGGTCGCCGCAGTCAACCTGGCGCTCCTCCGTTTGGCCGGCATTCTGTGGGATCTCATCACGGTCCGCCGCGATGTGCACGGCATGACGTATACCATTGGAGTGTTCCTCGGACTGGTGGCGGCCCAGGGCCTTCTGTCCATGGGGCACAGCTACCTCACCGCGCGCGTGTCGCAGCGGATCATGGCTGATTTCCGGACCCACCTGTTCGCGCATCTCCAGCAACTGTCCCTGAGCTTCTTCGCCAAGCGCCGGACGGGAGAGATCCTGTCCCGTCTCATGAACGACGTGAGCGTGATCCAATCCACCGTCACGGAGACTCCGATCGACTCAGCGAAACAGCTCGTGACATTCGTGGGCGGCGTCGCGTTCCTCCTCGCGATGAACTGGCGCCTCTGTCTGCTCATCCTGATGGTGCTGCCCGCGCTGGTCCTCGTGGCCCGGCTGTTCGGGAAACGGTTGCGGGCCCTCTCGACAGCTATACAGGATCAGACCGCTTCCACCACGACCCTGGTGGAAGAAGTTCTTTCCGGTATCCGGGTCGTCAAGTCCTTCGTACAGACTCAGCGGGAAACTCTCCGGTTTGCTACCCAGGTCCGCGCCGTTCTCGAGAGCGCCCTCAGCCGAGCCGCCGTACTCGCGGTGTTCGTGCCGACGATCACGTTTCTGACCTTTGCCGCTGCGGCCTCCGTCTTGTGGTACGGGGGCCGTCAGGTGATCGAGGGGGTCGTGTCGCCGGGCGACCTGTTCGCGTTCGTGTTGTTCGCGGGCATCCTGATCGGCCCGTTCGGCTCCGCCGCCAGAGTCTATGCTCAGATCAAAGAAGCCCAGGGAGCCATGCAGCGAGTGTTTGAGATTCTGGAGACTCGCCCGGAGGTTACCGATCGGCCGGAGGCGCTGGAGATGCCTCCGATCGTCGGCCGCGTGCGCGCGGATCGAGTTGGCTTCTCCTACGACCGGGGACACGCGGTTCTATCCGAAGTGTCCTTCGACGTGAAGCCGGGAGAGATGGTCGCGATCGTCGGGCCGACCGGCGCCGGCAAAACCACGCTGGTCAACCTCCTGCACCGCTTCTATGACCCCACGGAAGGATCCATCGCGATCGACGGACACGACCTGCGTGGCGTTCCCCTCGAGAGCCTCTACCGGCAGATCGCGCTCGTGCCACAGGAAATGGTCCTGTTTGGAGGCACTATCTTCGACAACATTCAGTACGGCCGGCGGGATGCCACGGAGGCGGAGGTGGTGGCGGCCAGTCAGGCGGCCCATGCGCACGAGTTTATCAAGGCCACGCCCGAGGGCTACCGCACCATCGTGGGCGAAAAGGGTGTGAACCTTTCCGGTGGGCAACGTCAGCGGCTCGCGATTGCCCGGGCGGTGCTGAAGAATCCCCGGGTCCTCATCCTGGACGAGGCAACCTCAGCCCTCGACTCCGAATCGGAGCGGCTCGTCCAGGATGCGCTTGATCGATTGATGGCGGGGCGGACCACCTTCGTCGTGGCCCATCGTCTAACGACCATCCAGCGGGCCGATCGCATCTTAGTCCTGAACAGGGGGCGGATCATCGAGGAAGGGAACCACGCCTCGCTGATGGAGCGGAAGGGTCTCTATCACTATTTATACACCCTCAGGTTAGCGGAACTTACGACAGGATAGGCAATCGACGCGAGGCAGCAGTCGAAAAACTAGATTTCCTTGAGTGTTCCGTCCTCTCCAGGCATTCTTACCATTAAGACGCAAGATCTGCGCGACCCAGTCAACGGAAAGGAGCCATGGCCTCACGCCATTGCCTCAGTAGGGTCCACAGGAGCCATTTAACGACGCAAGAGTGACCGATGAGGTGCCCATGAGACAACCCCTGGCCACGAGCTATTCTCAGCTTTCTCTCCTCACAATCTCGTTGCTCCTGATTGCATCTCCAAGCTGGAGCAAACCACTTCCGCCGGAACAAGCTCCCGACCCACTCAAGCCGTGGATTCCCTGGGTTCTGCATCGGCACGAAGAGTATCGGTGCCCTTTTCTTTTTAACAATGCGAAGGAAAAACGTTGCGCCTGGCCCTCGACACTCGAAGTCGAACTCACCAGGTCAGGTGGTACCTTCCGCCAGCAGTGGGTCGTCTTTACCGAGTCATACGTGCCTCTCCCCGGAGACACGCAGCACTGGCCCCAAAGCGTCACCCGTCAGAATACGAGCATCCTCGTACTAGAAAAGGACGGCGCCCCACGCGCCCTGCTTTCTCCCGGTCCGCACACGCTGACCGGACACTTCACTTGGGACCGACTCCCAGAATTTCTCCGTGTGCCAGCACAAACTGGTCTGGTGAAACTAATAGTGAACAATCAACCGGCCCCATTCCCAAAACTTGATCCAGGTGGGCAGCTCTGGATTCAGAAACAAGAAATGAGCGCCAGTGGAGACGGCATCAAGAATGCCCTGGAAATGCAGATCTTTCGCCGCCTCATTGACACAGTCCCGCTCCAGATCACGACCCAGCTCCGACTCGATGTTGCAGGTGAACCTCGTGAAGTTCTGCTCGGTCGTGCGGTCCTTCCCAAACACATTCCACTTGCACTGGACAGCCCGCTCCCGGCCCGTGTGGAACCAGACGGTCGACTTCGATTGCAAATGAGACCAGGACAATGGACTGTCACTCTCACTACACGCGCCCCTGAACCCGTCAACACTCTCACCCTCGCATCGCCTGGCTCTCCGTGGGCGGACGAGGAGCTCTGGGTATTCGATGCTCAACCTCAGCTCCGGCTCGTCGAACTCACGGGCCTGCCTGCCGTTGATCCCCAGCAGACCAATCTGCCACAGGACTGGCGTACGCTCCCCGCCTTCCGGATCAAACCCGGCGAAACCTTGACGCTCGCCGAAAAACGGCGCGGGGACCCTGACCCGAACCCCGATCGGCTCACGCTGGAGCGAACTCTCTGGCTCGACTTTGCCAGGTCAGGCTACACGGTCCATGATCAGATGACAGGCACGATAACCAAGCAGTGGCGACTGGAGATGGCAGCTCCCACAAAACTGGGGCAAGTGACGGTCAACGACCATCCCCAATTCATTACCCAACTCCCGGGCAAGGACCATGCCGGCGTTGAAGTCCGCCAAGGTCCCATCAAGCTTTCCGCAGATAGCCGGGTCGATGGATCGATCAGTCGACTCCCCGCGGTGGGATGGAACCACGAGGTGCATCAATTGTCCGCGACTCTTCATCTCCCCCCGGGATGGACACTCTTGAGCGCACGAGGTCCCGATGTCGTTCCAGGCACTTGGATCAGCCGTTGGACTCTACTCGACTTTTTCCTCGTCCTGGTCACGAGCTTCGCAGTTGCCCGTCTCTGGACGTGGCGGTGGGGCCTCATCAGTCTTCTCACCTTGAGCGTGACCTACCATGAACCGGGCGCACCGCAATGGTTATGGTTACACCTTCTTGCCTCAACGACCCTTATGAATGTGCTCCCTGCCGGTCGATTCAAACAAGTCGCTGCGCTCTACCGCGCGATGAGTCTCGCGGGGCTTATCGTGCTCGCCGTACCCTTCGCCGTCCAGCAGGTGCGCGTCGGGCTATATCCGCAACTCGAACGCCCCTGGGAAATGATCCAGGCGCCTCAGGAAGAGGCAATGATGCGTACTGCTGAGTCACCAGCTTCTGCCCCTGTTGAAGAAGTCGAACGGCTAGCCAAACGGGAGCTTGCCCCCTCACTTGGCGGGTTCCCGCCTTATTCGTCATACGCACGGAAAGACGTACACGCCCACATCCAGACTGGACCAGGCTTGCCGGTGTGGACCTGGAACACGATTACTATGCGGTGGAATGGACCGGCCAAGCACGATGAAACCCTCAAACTGCTCTTCATTCCACCTGCCCTGAAGTTGTTCCTGAACCTCCTGGGTATCGCACTGACCTTTGTACTGTTACTGCGACTTGGTGGGCTATTCCCCTTCTCCGTAGAGACTTGGACAAGTTGGCGGAAGGCGCTCTCTGGCAGCACTACCACCGTGGCGTGGATCTTGAGCGGCACTCTCGTCCTCGGACCGACGTCCAGCCTCGCTGCGGATCTCCCCCCGGATACCTTATTGAAGGAGCTGGAAACCCGACTCCTCGAACCGCCCGACTGCCTACCTCAATGCGCCCAAATTCCACATCTCCATCTCAGCGCCACACCGGATACGTTACGTCTACGCCTGGAGGTTCACGCACAGGAGGCCACGGCTGTTCCACTGCCTGGCCATCTCAACCATTGGCTCCCAGCTCAGGTGATCGTGAACGGCACCGCGACCCCCGGACTCCAACGCGATTCCCACGGTACCCTCTGGCTCCAGGTCGCAAAAGGAACGCACCAGGTGCAACTCGAAGGGCCGTTGCCAAGGCGCAAGACCGTGCAACTCCCTCTGCCACTCGCCCCGCATCGCAGCACTGCCCAGACTGAAGGGTGGAAACTCGACGGACTCCATGAGAATGGCACCACCGACCCCCAGCTCCAGCTCACACAAGTCAGCACGACCACACCCAGCGCTCGGAGTGCTGCATTGGAGTCAGGCACTTTGCCACCTTTTGTCCGGATAGAGCGGATACTCCTGTTTGATGTGGACTGGCGCGTAGAGACGACAGTCCAGCGAGTCTCTCCCGTCGGCTCCGCCGTCGTTCTCGAAATTCCGCTTCTCCCCGGCGAATCTGTCACCACTGAACAGATTCGTGTCAAAAACAACCGTGTTCTGCTGAACCTCGGTCCCACTCAATCCAGTGCCCATTGGCAATCGTTACTCGCCCCTCAGACCACCCTGACCCTCAGCGCCGCACCGACCCATGATTGGGTTGAGGTCTGGAAAGTCCGGGTGAGCCCGTTATGGCATCCGCAGTTCGAGGGCATTCCCATGATCCACCCCGCACAGCCAGGTAGCCCGTTCGTTCCCGAATGGCATCCCTGGCCAGGTGAACTGCTCACGCTCCATGTCACAAAACCTGTGGGTGTCGAAGGTGCCACCTTCACCATTGAGCAAAGCCAGTTGACGGCGAAACCCGGCAATCGTGCAACCGATGTGACCCTCGCGCTGACCGTCCGCAGCAGCCAAGGGGGGCAACATCAATTGACGTTACCGGAAGACCTCGAACTGGAACGCGTCGCCATCGACGGGGCGACGCAGCCAATCCGCCCCGAAGGTCGAACCCTTCGTCTTCCGATTCGCCCGGGTACGCAGCAGATTCAGCTCGGTTGGCGTGAAGCGCGCGGAATCAGCACTCGCTATCAGACCTCGGTGGTTGACCTCGGCGCACGCAGCGTCAACGCCACGATCGAAGTCGCCGTCCCACATGATCGCTGGGTCCTCTTCACCAGGGGACCAGCATTCGGGCCGGCGGTATTGTTCTGGGGTCTCCTCTTCATCATAGGCCTCGTCGCAGTCGGTCTCGGTCGGATTCCGACAACCCCACTGACCGCGCGACACTGGGCTCTACTCGGCATCGGGCTCAGTCAAATTCCCATTGAGATGAGCCTCATCGTGGTCGGCTGGCTGCTGGCACTCGGTGCGCGTGCGAAGGTCCGCATAGACCTCCTCCCTAAGCGCTCCTTCAACCTCATGCAGATCGCACTCGGTCTGCTGAGTATTGTCGCTCTGCTATTCCTCGTTTGGGCCATCCGGCAAGGCTTACTCGGCGCACCGGACATGCAGATTTCGGGCAATGCTTCACACGCATCGGAGCTTCGTTGGTATCAGGATCAAGTCGATTCAGAACTCCCTCACGCCGGCATGATCTCAATACCCGTTTTCTTCTACCGACTCCTGATGCTGGGATGGTCGCTCTGGCTGGCCAGTGCGCTACTACGCTGGCTCAAGTGGGGGTGGGCTTGCTTCACAACGGGAGGATACTGGCAACCAATTAAGACAAAGGTTCTTCCCTCTCAACTTCAGCAAGAGAACCCTTAGCACCAGGCTGAACAGGTAAGAGCCGATTAGCAGAATGGATCAGCTTAGGGCAGGATGGACGGGCGTCGATACGTCAGAGGAGGAGGTCCGTATCACACCTCGTGCCTCGCCGCCCCACGCCCCGTGTAACTACTTCACTTTCGAGAAATCGGTCTCAAACTCGGAGAGCTTCCCGTCGGGAAAGATGATGACGATCTTGGTCTTGACGTTGGGATCGAAATTGTCATAGGCGAAGCGGGCGGTAAAGCGCGAGCGGTAGGCCGGGCCGTTCCCCTCGTTCTTGCGTCCCTTGTCGGGTGGACTCACGTCAACCGGCTTGATGGTCTTGGAGCCCTGCTGCAGTGCGATCTGAACGCCCTCAGCGAAATACTCATCGTCCCCGCAAAGCTGCACCTCAATCTCCAAGTTCGGCATATCAATGACTTTCTGAATGTACTCATCCGGCATCCGAACCTCGCGCTTCTGCTTCTTCGACTCCGTAGCCTCCTGTCGCCCGAAGGCCTCCAGCCGATATCGCTTGGTCCTCAGAATGGCGCTGACGCCACAGGGGTCTTTCACCGGATCAGCGCCGACTCTGGTCGCGACCGAGGCCTGCTGCAACACCTTCTTCACGTCATCCGGAGTGTTGGCTGTCTCCATCGGGCCACGCCCCGCCGCCAGGATCTTTCTGGCCTCCTCCATCGTGAGCTTCACATCGATCCCGGAGGCCGGACTCACCGCGACCAGTCCTCCCACCACCGCCAAGGCAACGATCAGCAGGCCGAGTCTGGCACAACCCACCTCCATCGGAGTTGTCGTGAGTGCTGACCGCATGCCCCTCCTCCCTCGACCGCCCGACTTACCACCCGGCCACGATGACGCCGGCTAATCGGGCGCCATTGTACGGAAACCGCCCCGGCAAAGCAACGGGCTTGGCAGCAGGCGCGAGGCAAGGGGCACGAGGCTATAGGTAAATACGCCCGCCCTGTTCATGCCAATCGCCTGGAGCCTCTCGCCACTAGCCGGATTTCTGTGGCGAGAATTTTGCCCAATTGGGGAAGGGTTTCTCGCGATAAATCCGCCCGACCTCGACCGGCGCGCGGATGCCGCGCCGAAGCAGCAGGCCGGCCACAAGCCGAAGAGGCAACCCCACTGCCGCGGTAAAGTCCCCCTGGATCGCCTCGATAAGATGCGCTCCCTCGCCCTGGATGGAGTAGGCGCCAGCCTTGCCCAGACTCTCCTGGGTGCGCAGATAGGCCTCGACCTCCGCGTCGCTGAAATGACGCATCCACACGCGGACTTGCTCCGACGCCAGGTCCGCAACCCTGTCCCTCTGACAGATCAGCGCCACCGCCGTGTGAATGGTGTGTTCTTGTCCACGCAGGCGGTGCAGCATAGCCCTGGCCTCCACCAGGTCTGTTGGCTTGCCAAGGACTTCCGTCCGGGCTTTCGATTTCCGCTTCCCCTCGAGTGCAATGAGGGTATCGCCCCCGAGCACCAGACAGTCGGGGAAGCGGTCAGCGCACGATTGGGCTTTGCGTTCAGCGTACAGTGCGGTGAGTGCAGCAGGGTCTAGATCGGGGTGAGGTTCCTCGACGTCGTCGGGTTCCACGACGTCGAACGGGAGCTGAAGAAGCGAGAGCAGCGCTCGTCGACGGGGAGAGCTGGAGGCCAGAATCAGGCGCATCAGGCCCCCTCACCCCGAACTTACCCTCGACCAAGGCAACAGGCCAGCGCCTCGCTGGCAAGGTAGTCGGCTACGATCCGCTCCACGTCGCCGCTGCTGGAGGCACGTACCATCTCCGCCCGCATGGCGGCTGCCTGTCGGAACCCCTTGCAGTACCAACCCAGATGCTTGCGCAGGTGCGGGAAGCGTTCTACGCCGTACAGGGTCTCGAAGAGGCGGGCGTGTTCCAACATGACTCGGAAGCGCTGCGAGAGGTCCTCAGGCTCCGGCGTGGCCGTGTCGAGCGGCTCGCCGCCATGGTGTGGCCGCTCCCCTTGCGCGCTCACGGCTGTCCGCATCGCCTCCTTGTCCCGGAAGAACCACGGGTAGCCAAGCGCACCGCGCCCGACCAGCACCCCATGCACTGAGGTCTCGCGGAGCCTGTGAATCACCTCCAGCATGGAATGCAGGTCGCCGTTGCCCAGCAACAGCGTGTCGGTCTGCCGGGCCAGCCTGGCGGCTCGCTCGATCGCCGTCCAGTCGGCCTCACCCCGGTACATCTGATCCAGAGTGCGACCATGTACCGACAGGGCCACCGGCCGCTCCTCCAGGAGATGGGTCACCCACTCCTCAATGACAACCGAGTCATACCCAAGCCGGGTCTTGACCGACAGGGGAATGACCCGCCGCGGTGGACAGGGAGACCCGCTCCGCTTGAGGTTCATTGTGCGGAGGAGCTCCGCCCGCGCACCACGCAGACCTGCCGCTTCAGGGGTCTGGCCGGCTGCCCAGTCAAGGATGCCCTGGCGGACGGCGCGCATAATGGCATGGGCGAGCGCGGGCGTCCGGATCAGACCGGCGCCGGAACCAGAGGAGGCGACGTTACGTGAGGGACAGCCCATATTGATGTCCAGCCCGTCGAATCCTAATTCGCACACCGCATGGGCTGCCACGTAGAAGAGGTCCGGGTCCTTGCCGTAGAGCTGCGCCACCACCGGCCGCTCTTCTTCGCTATACAGGAGCGAGGCCAGCAGATAGTCTGGTCCACGACAGAGATCCCCGACACTGGTGAATTCTGTGAACATGACATCCGGCGGGCCCTGGGTGGCGACGATCCGGCGGAACGCCGCGTCCGTCACTCCGTCCATCGGGGACAGCCCGATGATGGGCTGGGGCAGGCTCCTCCAGAAGGGGACGTGAGGCGTAGGAGAGGTGAGCCCGGCGGTCTCAGGGGTCATGGACGACGCATCTTCCATGATTGATCAGTCCCCACTCATCGCGCCCTTCGACAGGCTCAGGGCGTCCCGAACCTGTGGTTCGACGGGCTCACCACCCCGAGAATGGTCGAGGGGCCGAGGGACGCATGACGCATCACACTTCACGTTTTCGTAGGCGGCCCGAAGCTCGGCGGCTTCGCGAGTGGCGGTGCAGGCTGCGCTCGGGAGAACTTCCTCTACATATGCGCAGAACCGCTCCGTCTTCAGCAGGAAAAAATCGTAGGGACTCAGGACCGTTCGCGCTTCCCGAAACCAATAGTGGACGAATCCGGCAAGGGGGATGCGATGAGCGTCCAGCGCCCGGCAGGTTTCCGGAAACATAGCCCGGAGATCGCCGCCCCAGACCAGGATCTCGTGCGGCAGGTAGGCCTCGAGATACGCATTCAGTGACTCGGTTTCGGTGCCGAAGCTTCGGAACAGGGTGGGCAGGTCCGCCGATGACAGACCGGTCACGGTGCGAGCGTACAGCTCATACTCCTCACGCAGGCTTCGCGTCTCGATACTCAGCCCACCCTCGACCGAGGATGGCTCGGGCGGCGCATGCGGAAATGCAAGGCTGCCTGGGTCACCCCTCTGCGAGAGGCGCTCGACGAGCTTGCCGAATCGAGCGCGCACCCGCTCGAACTCCGAGAGGATCAGGGAGACCGGCTTGGTGTCCACCTCCAAGCCCACCCCCTCGAGAGATTTCAAGTCGGGATGGGCGAGCACCTGTTCTAGCATCTCGTACAGCACCGCCGGGATCGGAGCTGCATGGGCATCGATCCACCGCGGACACGGTCTTGCATCCGACGGTATGGAGGGCACATCGTCTGGATGGCAGGCCAGGCCGGCCAGGTGGACTTGCACGACTCGTTCCAGGGGAAAGGCAGCCAGGAATTCCTCCACAAAGGCTTCCATGGACCGGCGCCGCCACTCGCCCATGTAACAGTAGACCGTCCAGAGATGCCCCACATCCAACACAAGCCCGCAGGCAGTCCTCTCGGTCAACCGCCGGAAGAACTCCGCCACGGGAAGATCGCCGGCTCCAAAATAGGTCAGGGGCGGCAATTCCAGCAGCAGGAGTGGCCCCGGGCGGCCGGGCGCCGCACTCAGGTCATCTAGACGCTGCTGCACGAGGGTGACATTCTCAGCCGTGAGGGCGGCGCTCGCGCGGGTAAAGAGGGGTGGCAGGTACGTCCCGAAGGAATAGCCGGCGATCTGCTTGCTCGCGCATTCGTGGTTCAACCAGTGACTGCCCAGCGCGCGTAGTTGCGCGACGGTTTCCGCTAGTTCGGCCTCAAGCGGATAGTCCGTCTCGAGTTCGGGTTGGGTCACCCAGATCCCTTCAGCATGGTATTCCAACAGCGTTGAGGGCAGGCCCTTCCGCACTGCTTCGAGCACGGTCGTCGGGGCCCTGAAGATTTCCAGGTAGCCGTAAGGAAGCCCGCTGCCGTCGAGCTCGCGCACGAGCTCGAACAGGGCCGGTGTATAGACATCCACGGACAACCCGAGCCCATGGGGAGGGATGCGTGTTACGCGACGACGGAATTCGAGGTCACACGTGGTCATGATCGGGTCAGTGTAATCGCGACGGACGCTGTTTGACAAGGGATGTTTCGCTAGGAGCTGCGACATCTATCTGGTATAGTACTCGTATAATATCGCCTTCTTGTGAGCCCACATCGCACACCAGATCAGGTCGTCGCCGGAGAAATCGGCTCTACTATGATTCAGGCCAAGGATCAGCTGTTCGGTCTGGGCAAGGACCATCCTCCGCTGGTGGTCCATGCTATGACGCGGGGCATTGTCCAGATTCCGGGTGACCTCTCCGTCCTCGAGGCGGCACGGCTTCTGCGCAAGGAGCATGTCCCCTGTCTGTTGGTGAAGGACACGGAACGCCGCACCGGTCTCCTGTCCCACACGGACATCGTCTACAAGGTCGTGGTGAAGGGCCTGAATCCGAACGAAGTCGAAGCGCGCACGATCATGTCAATGCCGGTCGAATCCATCGAATTCGACCAGTCTATCGAGAGCGCCACGACTATCATGGCCTCGAAGGGGGTCCCGCTGCTGGTGATCACAAAAGCCACGCGGCCCATCGGAGTCCTTACGGCGCGGGATCTGGTCTTTTCACCCACCCAGCGAGAGTCCCGCATCACTGCCTCGATGAAGACCCACGAAGCAAAGGATGAGGCAACGCAGGTCGCGACCATTATTCAACTGAATCATCTCGGCGCATTCGTGGAGACTCCCACGCCGTTCCCGCCCGAAACCGCGTTGAGTCTGAACTTTTACCTTCCCGGCTCGAGCCGTCCGATTGTCGCCCAGGCCACTGTCATCTCAAGCCGCCGTCCGGCTCGACGGTCCAGCGACGCCCCCGGTGACGGCCCTCGCTCCAGCCCCCCGGGGATGGAGCTCCGGTTCTCGCGGATCTCGGCACCCGACCAGTCGCAGATCGCCTCCTGGATCATTCGATCCTCCTACAAGCAGTCTGGGGAGCAGTGATAAGGTCCTGCTCTGGGAAGGGGTTGGACCGCTTTGACCTCCCGGAGTCGACCTGGTAAGATTTTTTTGTGATGCGGAGACACATGATGCCCCTGGCATGAGGGCATCAGGGAAGGATTCGTGGGGCGCTCTACTGTACCCGGCCGGCCGGTCTTGACCAACCCGGAGATTCTCGAGCAGATCCAGGCTCTGTTGGAAAAGCCTGGCGAGGACCTGCAAGGACTCCTGTTGAAGGAGATGCTCGTGGGTGTCCTCAAGCTCAAGGACTCCCACCTCGATACGCTCGACCTCAAGATTCTGAACCGCACGCTGAAAGAGCTTCGGTACGCTCTGAAGGTGTTCCGTCCCTACCGCAACAGGCCGAAAGTCAGCATCTTCGGCTCGGCCAGGACGCAGCCTGACGATCCCAACTATCAGCTCGCCGTCCGGTTCGCGCGGTCTCTGGTTGAGCACGGATACATGGTCATCACCGGCGGGGCAGACGGCATCATGGGAGCCAGCCAGCAAGGAGCGGGCAAGGAAAACAGTTTCGGGGTCAATATCATGCTGCCCTTCGAACAGGGACCGAACGCGGTGATCGCGGAGGACCCCAAGCTGATCAACTTCAAATACTTCTTCACTCGGAAATTGATTTTCCAGAAGGAGTCCCACGCCGTGGCCATGTTCCCCGGCGGGTTTGGGACGCACGACGAGGGCTTCGAGGTCCTGACCCTCGCCCAGACCGGGAAGAGCAACCCCCAGCCGATCGTCTGCCTCCAAGCGCCCGGCTGCGACTACTGGGACCGATGGAAGAGCTTCTTTTCTGACCAGCTCCTGTCACGGGGGCTCATTAACGCGGAGGATCTGAGCCTGTTCCGGATCGTGGACTCGGAGCAGGCCGCAGTCGAGGAAATCGAAACCTTTTATCGAACCTATCACTCCGTCCGGTTCGTGGACCGATACCTTTCGGTACGCCTCAAACACCCCCTATCGGTCTCCCATCTGAAGCAGATCAACGAAGAATTCGGCGACCTCCTGGAGAATGGGTCGTTCGAACAGCGCGGGCCGCTGCCGGATGAGCTCAGCGAACCAGAGCTGAAAGACCTCCCACGCCTCGTTTTCCTGTATAACCGCCGCAGCGCCGGCCGGCTCCGCCAGCTCGTTGATCGAATCAACAGCGAGTCGCGGCCTCCGGGTCAAACCTCATAGGTCCGACGCTCGATGGGTGGCAGTCCCCGCGCCTCTCGACGAAGGTCGGGGAATCTGATTTGGTCCCGCAGGCCAATCGTGCTATGCTGTCCCCCGATCGTATGAGCCATGCGCGCGCCCAAGCAGACGCCGTAATCCCTCCCGATTTGGTCTTGTACCATGCCGAGTGCGCGGACGGGTTCGGCGCCGCCTGGGCACTCTGGAAGCGCTTTCCCGCCGCCCATTATCTCCCGGTCAAGCATGGGCAGCCTCCGCCGCACGGGCTGGCAGGTCGCCACATCATGATTCTCGACTTCAGCTATCCCCGCGCGATCCTCACAGCCGTCGCGCAGGAGTCGGCCAGTTTGCTGGTCCTCGATCACCACATCACCGCCGAGCACGCTCTAACTGGCTTGCCGTTCGCGCGCTTCGACCAGAAGAAATCCGGCGCCGTGATGGCATGGGAGTGGGCTCATACCGACCCCGTTCCCTGGCTGCTCCAGTACGTGCAGGACAAAGACCTGTGGCACTGGGCCCTGCCCGCCAGCCGCGAGATCAACGCGGCCTTGGCTTCCTACCCGTTCGATTTCCACGTGTGGGACGGACTTCGGCAGGAGACCCTGCAGGCGGAGGGGCGGGCGATCCTTCGGTACGAGAACGAGTTGGTGGATAAACTGGCGAAGGAGGCGGTGCTGGTCTCCTTCCATGGGGAAACGGTTCCCGCGGTCCAGAGCGCGGTGCTCACCAGCCAGATTGGTGAGCGACTCTCCAGACATCACCCGTTCTGCCTGATCTGGCATGACCGCGATGGGCGGCGCTACTTCAGCCTGCGATCACGCGCCGATGGCCCGGATGTGGCCTCCGTTGCGACAGCCTACGGGGGTGGCGGGCACACCCACGCCGCAGGATTTTCCGTTCCGCTCGGCTCGAAGACATCCTCGCCGCTGGCGCCAATTCCCCAACCAGACACGCCACCTGCAAAATCGACGAGAGCGCCCAAACCGAGTCGAAAGCGTACGCGTCGGCGCTGAGGATCCTCCTCTCGCCCCTCTGTTGTTTTAATTTTGCATGTTTCATTTTGCCTTGTAGTCCAGCATGATCCCTCTCCACGACGATAACCCCACCGAGATCACCCCGTTTGTCACTATCGCCTTCATCGCCGCGTGTGCGATGGTCTTTCTCTATCAGGCATCGCTGCCCGACCAGATGGGAGAGGTGTTTGTCTATCACTACGGTGCGATCCCGGCGGTGCTGTTTGGACATTCCGCTCAGCTTCCGGATATTGCACTCCAGGCAGGATTCGGCACTCTCTTCACGAGCATGTTTCTGCACGGAGGCTGGATGCACCTGATCGGCAACATGCTCTACCTGTGGATCTTCGGGAACAACGTTGAGGACGCGATGGGGCATGTCAAGTTCATCGTCTTCTATCTCACCTGCGGGGTCATCGCCGCCTTCAGCCATGCCATGACCGATCCGTCCTCCGCGGTACCGATGGTCGGCGCGAGTGGGGCCATTTCGGGTGTCCTCGGCGCCTATCTGTTGCTCTACCCCCACGCGAGAGTGCTCGTGCTGATCCCATTGGGCGTCTTGACCAGGATGGTCTACATACCGGCCGGCGTCGTTCTGGTGTTGTGGTTCGTCTTGCAGATCCTGAGCGGAGGGATGAGCCTCGGACGAGAGGGTGGCGGCGTGGCGTTCTTCGCCCATATCGGGGGCTTTCTTGCCGGCATGGCCCTGATCGGTCCCTTCAAGCACCCCGAGGTCCGCTTCTTCGCGCCAACTCGTCCGCGCTCGCGGCGAGATGACGAGTGGGAATGGTGAGGCGGTCCTGCGTCAGCAGCCTCATCCTCGCCGTGACGCTCTCGTTCTCTGCGCTGACCCTGTTGCCGGACGAGGCTGCGGCCCAGGCCTCTGAGGCCGACGTCTTCGTCGCACAGGCGGTGCTGGCCTATGAGGAGTAGAAGTACGACGAGGCGCTCGCTTCATCCGCTGCGGCGCGTCATGAAGTGCTGGCTCTTAGATGGTCCCGGAACGCCACGGCGGTCTGCCAGGCATCCTCGATCTTCTCGCGCAGGAACGTGACGTGGCCCATCTTCCGACCCGCACGAATCGTTCGCTTGCCATAGACGTGGAGCTTGGCACCGGGAAGTCGCAGGAGGGTGCGAAGACCCTCGCCGGAACCGATTCGCCTGAGATCCTCGCCGATCAGGTTGATCATCACGGCCGGACAGAGCAATCGCACCTCCCCGAGCGGGAGTCCACAGACGGCCCGCACCTGCTGCTCGAACTGCGAGACCGTGCAGGCATCCAAGGTGTAATGGCCCGAGTTGTGGGGGCGCGGTGCGACTTCGTTCACGAACAAACGGCGGTCCGGCATCAGGAACAGTTCCACGCAGAAGACACCGACCCCATCCAACGCTTTCACGATCGCCATGGCCAGGCTGGCCGCCTGCTCCGCGATACCTGGCTCGACCTCAGCCGGCACGCGGCTGGCTCTCAAGATACCCACTTCATGCAGATTCTCCGCCGCCGGAAAGGCGCGGCGGTCACCGTCGGCCGCCCGGACCACTACGACCGAGAGCTCTTTGGCAAACGATAGGAAGCGCTCCAGGATCCACGGCCCTTTCTGATCCGTCTGCCGGAGCCGCTCCCCTAGCGCCCGCGCCTCGCTCGGCTCCGCAAGACGCCACTGCCCCTTCCCGTCATAGCCTGCCGTTGCGGTTTTGCACAGGCATGGGAACCCGATCTCCTCCGGCACAGTCAGTTCATCGGGGGTTGGAACGGCTTTGAAGGGCACAACGGGGAAGCCTTCACGCGCGAGGAAGGTCTTTTCGTCAATTCGATTCTGAAGAAGGCCCAGAATTCGAGGCGCCGGGAGGACCGGCACCAACCGGTCTAACGCCTCGGTCAGGGCGACCGGGATGTTCTCCCATTCGTAGGTGGCCGCGCTGATCGTGCTCGCAAAACCCTCCAGTGCATCGGGGTCGGTGAAGGCGGCCCGGAGGGGATGATCCACGACTTTTAGCGCGGGCGCATCGGGGTCCGGATCCCAGGCCGCAATCCGATAGCCGAGGCGTCGCCCTGCCGCGGCAAACATGGCACCGAGCTGTCCCCCGCCCAGGACACCGACCACAGCGCCTGGCTCGATGTATCGCGCCGGTCTCAGTGGATTCCTACCTCCTGCGTATCCCCCGGCTCCGCCGGGCATTCGAGGACTGAGGGCTCAGGACTGAGGGCCGAGGCTCAGTCCTCAGTCCTTTGACCTCGGTCCTGGCTGCGAGGACCGCGCGGGTCTGTTCGGCACGAAATTGGAGCAGCCGATCACGGATGCTCCGATACCGTCCGGCCAGAATCTGGCCGGCCAGCAGGCCGGCATTTTCAGCCCCGCCGATCGCCACAGTGGCGACCGGCACCCCACGGGGCATTTGAACGATCGACAGGAGCGAATCTAGCCCCTTGAGACTTTCGGTGGGGATGGGAATGCCGATGACCGGCAAGTGTGTCTTGGCCGCCAGCATACCCGGGAGGTGGGCCGCCCCTCCCGCCCCGGCCACGATGACTTCGATGCCACGCATCGCCGCTCGCTCGGCGTACTCGAAGAGACGATCCGGCGTCCGGTGCGCCGAGACGACCAGCAACTCGCAGGGAATTCCCAACTGGGTGAGGACCGCGACCGCTTTCTGGAGCACAGGAAAATCACTCTTACTGCCGCCCAGGACCCCGACGAGCGGTGCCAGGCGGGTCCCTTCATCCGCCGCCCCCTTCAGCGCCGTGACCTTGCGCCTAGTTGGGCCCCGGGGCCGAGATGCCATCACCTTTCCTCGCGAATCGCCATTGACGAGTAGCTCCCGGTTCTGAGCTACTCGCTGCGCGCTGTCGGCTCGTCCAAGTCTGGTTACCATAGTCCTAGTCCTACAGAGGGGTCAAGGGCCGACCGACGGCCGCGCAGGGGACCGACGTCACTCCTCAGCCGCTGGGCGCTGACCCGGCCTCCTCCCGCCGAGCCATTTGACCTGGCACAGCAAAATCCCGTATAGTAATTAATAGTGTTTCGTTCAGGAGGCACGCTGATGCGTCGTCGTCTGACCGATACCATGAAGGGCAAGATGCTGGCGCTCGTCAATCAGCCGACGGGCCTGGCCGATATTCAGATCGATCACCTCGCCACTTCCACCAAGCTTCAATCCTGGGAAGCGGTCCAGATTCCAGAGCGGCTGCGGTTTTCCGCCAGGCTCGCCGTCAAGCTCATCCTTCTGTTCGGTCTCGGGATCGCCTTTGTCCCATGGACCCAGACCATCACTGCTACCGGTGCGCTGTCCGCCTATTCACCGTACGAGCGGCCGCAGGATATCGAAGCTCAGATCGCCGCCCGCATCAAGAAATGGCACGTCCTGGAGGGCGTGCGGGTGAAACGGGGAGATTTGATTCTCGAGTTGGATGATATCGACCCCAATTTCATGGCGCCCGACCTGCTCGGTCTGCTCGAGCAATCCAAGTCCGCCCTGGTGAAGACACGCGAGGCAGCCCTCGATCGCGCCGATCAACTTACCCGACGCATCACGCAAATGGACAAGCTGGTCCGCGCCGCCGTGCCCTCCGCCGAGGCCAGGGTGCGGGAGGCCGGGAACAAGGTCGGCGGGGCCGAGCAGAACCTCCTGGCGGCCAAAATTGCCGTGGACACCGCGGAGTTGAACGTGTCGCGGCACCAACAACTGGCGGAGCGGGGCCTGGTATCGCAGCGGGAACTGGAGCTGACCATCCAGGCCGCCATCGCGAGCAAAGCCGAATACCAGGCCGCCGAAGCGGCCTTGAACGAAGCCAAGCAGGCCATGCTGGCCTTGAGGTTTGGCCGTGATCAGATCAGCGCCGACGTCATTCAGCGTTTGCTGGAGGCCGAGGCCGCGCGGGCCGGTGCGCTGGCAGAGGCTGCGCGAGCGACGGATCAGTTGGCTGCGCTCGAGCTGCGGCTCTCTAATGCCACCCAGCGGAGGATTGCGAGCCGGATATTCGCGCCGATTGATGGCACCGTCGTGCGCATGGCCCAGGTGGGCCCGGGCGAAACCGTGAGGCCTGGCGACACGTTGATTCGTATTTCCCCCACGAGCCCGGACAAGGCCGCGGAACTGGTCGCCGACGGGCTGGACGCCCCCTTGCTGAACGTCGGCCGGAAAGTTCGACTGCTCTTCTACGGCATCCCCGCCATTCCGCTACCCGCCTGGCCCGAGTTGATGGCCGGGACCTACGGCGGGGTCATCAAGGTGGTGGACCAGGTGGATGACGGCAAAGGCAACTTCCGCTTCTGGGTCGAGCCGGACCCCAATGATCGACCGTGGCCCGAGCAAAGTCACGTAAGGCAGGGGAGCAAGATCATGGGATGGGTGATCCTGAATCGCGTTCCCCTGTGGTACGAACTCTGGCGGCGCTTCAACCTGTTCCCGCCGGACTATCAGGAAGGTCCGCCCGGCCTGCTCGACACCCTTCTCCCCAAAGCCGGGAGAGGTGCGAAGTAGAGCCCCTCGCCCGCTCCATGGCCTGCCGGCGGGAGCCTCCTGCACTCCTTTATACGCGTCATCATTCCTCAGCGGACGAGCCTGACGCCCCCCGTCAGGAGGGGGGATGGGCCGAAGAAAGGAGCTGACACCATGATGCGACTGCACCGATTTGCCGCGACAGTTGCGGCCACCATCCTCCTCTGTGTTGGTACGCCAGCCGTGGGAGTTGCGGCAGAGGAGCCCAAGCCCAAAGTCCTGCCGCCCATTCCTCTGACGCTGACCGAGGTGCTCACCTGGGTGGACAGCTCGCACCCGCTGCTGAAGGGAACCGGGACGGAGAAAATCGTCGCGAGGGGGAAATTGCTCAAGGCCCTGGGCGCCTTTGAGCCGACCTTGGTGAACGATTGGGAGCTGGAGCGGCTCATCAAAAACGGCCAGACCGTGAGCGTGGGGTTCAACGACAGCTTCCTGGAAGCGCGACACCCCTGGGGGGCCAGGGTCATCGGAGGGTTCCGGGCCGGCATCGGGCCGATCGAGGTCGCCGACCTCGCCATTGGCCCCAGCGGGTCGAATCAACCCCTCATGGGCCTGTTCCTCCCCTTGCTGAGAGGGTTCATGGTCAATCCGGAAAATGCCGAGTTGAAGCGATCCGAATTGGCCGACCCGCGGGCCGACATCCAGATCGCGCAGAGCCGGCAGGAACTGTTCCTGGGCGCGGCGATGCAATACTGGGAGTGGGTCGCGGCCTGGAAGCTGATGGATGTGCAGAGGCGGGCCGTACGGGTCGCGGATGACCGGGCCAAACAGGTGGAACAGCGCGCCAAGGCTGGGGCGGTGGCGCCGCTGGACGTCGTGGAGGCCAACCAGGAAGTGCAGCGCCGGAAAGAGACGCTCATCGCATCCCAGCGGGTCATCGAACAGGAACAGTACAAGCTGTCCCTGTTCCTCTGGGAGGGAGACGCGCCGGCCACTCCGCCCGGCGAGCGGGTTCCGGAACTCCCGAAGCCGGGCGAGCTGCCGTCGCCCGAAGCGGTCCAGGCGGACAAGGTCGCAGCCAAGTCGGCGCGCCCGGAAGTCCGCGAGGTGGCGATCGAGGCGAAGCTCAATAACATTGATCTGGAGCTCGCGAAGAACAACCTGCTGCCCCGCATCGATGCCGAGGCGGAACCGTCACGAAAGCCCGGGGAGTTCGTGCTCGGTTTGGGCTACCATTTTGGTATCGAGGTGCGGGTGCCCTTCCTGCAGCGCCGCGCCCGCGGCGAGGTGCTGGAGGCCCAGGGCAAGGCGGACCGGTTCGCGCTCATTCAAAAGTTCCGCGAACAGCAGGTGGTGGTGGACGTGGATAACGCCCTCTCGGCCATCGAGCGGGGCAAGCAGCGGATCACGGCGGCCACGCAGTCCCTGCAACTGGCCAGAACCCTCGAGGAGGGAGAGCGCTTTCGCTTTACCCTTGGCGCCACCAGCGTCCTCTTCGTGAACTTGCGCGAGCGGAATGCGGTGGATTCCGAAAACCAGTGGATCAAGGCGCAGGCGGATTACCAGAAGGCCCTGGCGCTGTACCAGTGGGCCATTGGAGCCTGGGCAAAGGCGCCGGCGGCCGTGACGCCGGTGAACTACCGTCCGACTCGGTAGCGCACGAACGGTGGCTTTTATTCGGAACCTCGTGATATTCTAGCCACAATGCCGCACGAGCCGGCCTCAGACAGGTCGGCGTGAGCATGGTCCTCGTAGGGAGCGTGGGAATGAATGCGACCGGCGCCGGCGTAAGCGGCGTGCCACAGAACATCGGTCTCATCCAGCGCATGGCCGCCCTGATCGGCCTCTTCTTCCGGGTCGAGCGGCGAGTCCTCGGCCTGGTCGTTTCCTACGCCCTCGCCATCGCCTTGTTTTCCCTCATCGTGCCGTTGACCGTGCAGGAATTGGTCAACACATTCGCCTTTGCCATCCAGCCGATTACGATCGTGACTCTCTCGGCCATCATGGCCCTGACCCTCCTGTTCGTGGGGGCCTTCCGTGCGCTGCAGTTTTTCGCCGTGGAGATACTCGAACGCCGGATCTTCGCGCGGATCGCGTTCACTATGACCCAGCAAACGCCCTGTTTCCAGGATCAGGTCTTCATCCCCAAGTATGCGAACTATTTCTTTGAGTCTGTCTTGATGCAGCGAGCCCTCTCCGTCTTCCTGGTCGATCTGATCAACGTGGTCATCGGCAGCATCGTCGGCATGACGATCATGGTCTTCTACCACCCGTACTTTCTGGCGTTCAACGCAGCCCTCTTGGTCGGGTGCGGCGTCGTGGTCTTCATGCTGGGACACGGCGGATTGGCGGCGACGATCGCCATGTCTCAGGCCAAGTACGATACCGTGAACTGGATGCAGGAGATCTCGAACAACCTGCTGCATTTCAAATCCACGGCGAGCGGGCCCCTGCTGATGAATAAGACCGATGAACAGGTCAGGGCCTACCTGGAGGCCAGGCGCATTCGGTTCCAGGTGCTCATGCGCCAGTTCCTGGGCTCGGTCGGATGGCAGGCGGTGGGACACAGCGGACTGATCGCGACGGCGGGGTGGTTGCTGGCCATGGGCCAGCTCACCTTGGGACAGTTGGTCGCCGCGGAGGTGATCGTCAGTTCGATACTCCTGAACTTCGATGCAGTGGTCAAACGCATGGCCCATGTGTACTACTTCTGCACCTCGCTGGTCGAGTTGGACTACCTCTTTTCCCTTCCCAAGGATGTGGCCAGAACCACGGTGCCGGTGTCGCTGCCGGACCCGACGCTCTACGGGATCAGGCTTACCTGCAAGGACGTCTCGCTGGCACCTCCGGGAGCCGAATCGATCTTCGAGAACTTCGATCTTGAGGTGTCGCCGGGGGAGAAGGTGGCGATTTTCGCCGGCACCAGCAGCGGGAAAACCAGCCTGGCTCGGGTGCTGGCCGGTCTCTACACACCCACCTCTGGAGTCGTCCGTTACAACGGCGTGGACCTGCGCCACGTGAGCATGGAGGCCTTGAACGCGTGCCGGGGATTGGTGCTGGACTCGCAGCTCACGCTGTTCGAAGGCACGCTGGAGGAGAACATCACACTGGCCCGTCCCAAGGTGGAGTATCAGGATATCCTCTGGGCACTGCGCTACGTCGAGATGGAAGAAGAGTTGGATGCGTTCCCCCTGGGGTTGAAGACACCGATTCGTGCCCGGGGCAGGACCTTTACCACCAGCCAGGTGCTGAGAATCTTCGTGGCGCGCGCGATCGTGACCCGGCCGCAGCTTCTGATCCTGGATGGCACTCTGCACAGCATGAACCCGGCCACCCGCGACACCATTCTCCGACGACTCTGCTCCAAAGAGGAGCCCTGGTCCGTCATCTTCGTCTCCAACGATCCCAACCTGACCGTCCACGTCGATCGTCGCCTGACTCTGGAGTAGTGTCCCATTGAGCGAAGGCCCCGCTCAGGAAGAAAGCCGAGACGGGGCTACTCTCCGCTCGCCTGATCTGCTAGACTGCAGGTGCGAAGAGAACGGGATGGCTGAAGGCTAGGGATCTCCTGTCACGCGGGAGGCCCGTCGGTGGCGGCTCGATTCAGACTCACTTTGCGGCCCAGTCTGGGCCAGATTCTGGTCAGCATCCTGGTGGCCGGGCTTGGGTACTGGAGCGCTCATGCCCTGAGCCAGGTGGATCAGGACCTCCGCATCATCTACACGGAATACACGCTCGGGGCTGTGGACTTGGCCCACATTTCCGCTGATATCATGCGGTACCGAAGCACCGTTCTTCGGGCCGTGGAAGCCCAGACGAAGAAGGACTACGAGCTGATTACCTCCTCCTTGCCAGACCAGCGTGCCCGCATCCAGCATGCCGTGGACCGGTACGCGGCCGCCAGTCTACGTGTCTCCCGGAGCGGCCGCAGCGAACCCGAAGACATCCAGGCGGTGCGGGATAGTCTCGACGCCTACTTCTCAGCCGCCAGCCGGACCATCACACTGCTCAATCAGTTGTGGGCTGCCGCCACCCCGCAAGAAGCCACGGAGCTTCGCACCAAGGCGGAGGTGCATGCGGCCGAAACTGCGGGGGCGAAGCTAATCCAGGTCAGTCTCGCGCTAGACCACCTGCTAGAGACCGTCGCTGAGGTCGCCAAGGACAAGCGGGACGAGGGGACGAAAATCATCCGTACGAACAGCACAGCGCTGATCGTCGCGGGCTTCCTGATCGCGCTGCTGAATCTGCTCCTCCCCAGGACTTCGGCGTCGCGCGCGTCGGGCTCGCAGTCCTCGACTCGGGACGAGCGTGCCGACCCAGAACCTCCCGTCCAGCTCCCAATGGAGCCCGCCGACCATCTGCTGCGGCGCGAATAACCCCACCGCGTTCTTCAGCGAAAACCTATTTGCTCGGGGCGAGCCTCCCCGTCTGCGTGAACGGCAAGGTGAGGGTGCCATAGGGAGACCTGAAGCTGGCCTTCCCGGTCAGTTTGACGTTCACCCGCTCTTGCCGTGATGAGCCGGACCCCAGGATGGACCTTACGCTCGGGACGTCGAGGCGGACGGGAATCCGAACGAGTTGCGCGCCGTTCCCGTTTGCGGGCTCGGGCTCCACCGTGCCGGCCGCCAGCTTCGTCTCGTTGAGCATCAGCGCGTAGGTAAGAGTGGTCAAAACGATCGCCGGTTGAGGCGAGGTCTCAATCTCCACTGCGACCTCGAGAGACGCGCCTCTCAGCGTCAGCGCATCTATCTTGACGCCTTGCAACCGCACGTGGGGCAACGTGAGGACCGGAAGGCGCCCTTCCTTCTGCAATGGCACCCGGAAGTTTCCCAGACCCGTCTTGACCATCAGGGCCACTGCGAGGTCGTAGGCAACATCCTGGCGCGATTTCACCGCATCCAGCGTCTTCGAGAGGTCCGAGAATGTGAGCACGACCGGAACCGGAATGGTTGTAATCGAGCGGGGCTTGAGCTCGACCTCCTCGTCCGACATCCCGTTTAGGAACGGCCGCCCGTCGATGTGAAGATCGTAGTCATAGCCGGCAACCATCAGGGTTCCTGAGCTACCATTCTCCACCCCCACGTCGAAGCGCAGCTTCAGCGTCTCGAAATCCACGCTGACGACGTGCATCGTTACGCTCTTGACCGTCGGTCTCTGGATCAACTCCTGCAGAGTCGTGCACGCATTCAGACTGAGCGCCGCCACCACCGCGCCAGCCGCGACGGCGCAGACGCGCACAAAACCGTAGCCCTCACGCATCACGACCGGCTCCTTCTCGTGTCGTCTGGGTCGTCGTCCGTGAGACACGCCGCAAGGCCTTGAACAGCTCGGCACGCTCCTGGTCTGACAAGTTAGTCCACCTCCCGACCGGCAACCGTCCGAGCGTGATGTTCATGATCCTGGTCCTGTGCAACGCGGTGACCCGATAGCCCAGTGCCTGGCACATCCTCCTGATCTGCCGATTGCGACCCTCCGTGAGGATGATCCGGAACTCACGAGACCCGGTGCGAGTGACGCGGCAGGGACGCGTGAGCCTACCCAGGATTACGACGCCGCTCGACATGCGCTCCACAAAGGCCTCCTCATACGGCCGGTCGAGCCGAACGAGATACTCCCGCTCATGCTGATGCTCGGCACGAAGGATCTCATTCACGATATCCCCGTCGTTGGTCAACAGCATCAAACCGGTGGAGTCCTTGTCCAGCCGGCCGATGGGAAAAATCCGCTGCGGATGTCCCACATACGCGATGATGTTGCCGTGGACATCCAGCTCCGTGGTGGTGGTCACCCCAAGGGGTTTGTGAAATTTGATGTAGATGGGCGGGTTGCCCCAGGGCACCACCGCCCCATCCTTCGTGATAACGTCCGTCGGCCCGACGCGGTCGCCCAGCACGGCCAGACGTCCGTTGATCCGGACCCGCCCTTCCCCGATCAAGGTATCGGCCTCTCGTCTCGAACAGGCGCCCTGCCGGGTGAAAAACTTGTTGATGCGGATGAACGCGTCCGGCCCCGCACCCGGCTGCCGGCGAGCGGCCGGCACAGACCCGCTCAGGGTCGCTGAGGACCGCCGAGAGAAGCGCTGATGCTCTCGAGCCGAAGTCATACGACAGTGACGCTGGCAAGGTTGATGAAAGCCGGGAGATCGTTAGTGGACGCGGCGACTAGCCCGCACCCGGCCCAGAATCCGGTAGATAAGCCTTGCAATGGCGAACTGGCGCACGACCAAGGCTTCGCTCGGCGCGATCTCGCTCACACCCATCCCGCCGAGAAGGTTCTCCTCTGCGCCCAGCCATCCTTCCGGGAGCGTCATGCCCTCCCTCTGCGACCGATCAGGCGGTCGCGCATCGTTCCAACGGGCGAACTCACGATTCGGATGCCTGTTGCTGGCCTCGCAGCCGCAACTTCTTCGGGACGTTCTCCAGGGGAATGAACACAGCCAGGGCCACGACGGTCGTCCACCGATTGGCTTTCCCGATCGCCGACTGAGTGATGTTCAACGTGCGGACGATTTTCCCACCCATCTTGAACACCTGCTCCCGCTCCTTCCAGGCGATGTTGGGATCGAATTCGATCCCCAGTGTCGTCGCCAGCATCTGAGCCGCAAGGTCTTCTGTGTACTCACCCGATTCCTCGTCCGTTTCACCGTACGCATGGTGTTCGGAGAGGTACCCGTAGGTGTGCCGGTCAGTCGGAATGGCAAGCCCGATCGAGGCGGAAATGAGACGATTGCGCTCGTTAGTTTCACTTCGCGCCATCACGCAATAGGTGATCTCGCCCGGGTTGAGGAGCGACTCCCCTACTTTGCGTGGGATAATTTTGCAGGCGGGAGGAAGAATCGACGATACGCTGACCAGATTGCAGAACGCGATGCCCGCGCCGCGCAGCGCTTCCTCAAATGAAGCCAGTTTCTCCCGGTGCACCCCGACGCCTCTCGTCAGAAACATATGCGTTGGAACCATCGTGCCTCCATTGGCCGAGCTAGGCTTCCGAGGAGCGCGGCCTTCTCAGCGATCGTGCCGTAACTGCCGCTCACCACCCGCCGCTTTACACCCCACGGGGACCGCCCCTTTTGCGTGGGGACCGTCCCCGTGCAACGCCCGCAGTTGTACCAATTTGCCGGCTTTTCCGCAATATGGTCATGCGAGAATTTTTTCTGAGGAGGCGGGCGAGTCTTCGGCGGTCAGACCAACGCCCGTTCGGAGTGCTGGCCCGGCGCTCACGCGCGCTCGGGAGGCTTGGTGTGCAAGACCAGTAGCTTCAGCTCGGTCATCTCTTCAATGGCGTACCGGACTCCCTCCCGGCCGAGGCCCGAATCCTTCACCCCGCCATAGGGCATGTGTTCGGCGCGGAACGACGGGATCTCGTTCGCTAAGACCGTCCCGACGTCCAGCCCACGATAGGCGGCAAAGATCCGGTCTACATCGTGGGTGAACAGCCCGGCCTGGAGACCGTACTCGGAATCGTTCAACGCGGTAATCGCCTCTTCAAGTCGCCGGTAGCGGCTCACGGTCACGACGGGGCCGAAGACCTCCTGGCACGAGACCTTCATGGCCGGCGTGACATCAGCTAACACCGTGGCCTCCACGACCGCTCCGGAACGCTTGCCGCCAGCCAGGACCTTGGCCCCTTGCGCGACGGCCTCCCCGATCCACTCCTCGACGCGACGGGCCGCCCGCTCGTCTATCAGCGGTCCGATCACCGTGGCCTCGTCCTTAGGGTCACCCGTCCGGAGCGCCCAGACTCGACCGAGGAACAGCTCTAGGAATCGATCGTAGACCGTCTCTTGAATGAAGATGCGTTGCACGGAAATGCAGGTCTGGCCAGAATACACATAGCCCCCGGTCGCGCACCGTTGGGCCGCCAGCTCCAGGTCGGCATCCGGTTCGATGATCACGCCCGCGTTCCCGCCCAGCTCCAGGACCACGCGCTTCTTGCCGCATTTGGCTTTGAGCATCCAGCCCACGGCCGCGCTGCCCGTGAAGCTGAGGAGCTTGAAGCGCGGATCCACCACCATCTGCTCGGCCACGCGGTTGTCGCAAGGCAGGACACTGATCGCCCCTGACGGAAGCCCCGCCTCCAGAATGACCTCGCCCAGGATCAAGGCCGTGAGCGGAGTCTGCGGGGCGGGCTTCACCACGATTGGATTCCCCGCGGCAAGACAGGGAGCTACCTTGTGCGCCACGAGGTTTAGAGGGAAGTTAAACGGTGTGATGCCCAGCACAGGCCCGATGGGAAACCGGCGTACCATCCCGAGGTAGCTGTCGAGTCCCGGCGTGAGGTCAAGAGGAACGACCTCGCCCGGGATGCGCTTGGCTTCCTCCGCGGCCACCGTGAAGGTCTGGATCGCACGGGTCACCTCACGCCGCGCGTCTGTGATCGGCTTGCCCGCCTCTGCCGTGATGGTCCGCGCGATCTCGTCACGCCTCGTGGTGAGCCCGGAGGCGATGTTGTTCAGCGCGGTCGCCCGCACGTGGGCCGGCAGCTGTTTCATGACGCCAAAGGCCATGACCGACGTCTGGATGGCCTCGTCCACCTCGGGCTTGCCCGCGAGGCAGACTTCCGCCACGGTGCTCCGATCATAGGGGTTCACGACCGAGGCTGTCGCGGAGCTCTGGCGCCACCGGTCACCGATCAGAAATGGACGGGCCGCGGTCATGCCGAGTCTCTCGTGTGGGTTACGCAGGCGGGGTAGGTTCCGGGATCTCCTCTGCCCGGACGGGCGCTTCTTCAACGAAGACGTGGGCCTGTTCGGCTTTGGCGATTAATTCTTCCGTGCCCCAGTCACGGATGGAGTCGAGCGTAAATGCCTCATAGGTGGACACGCGGTGGCAGGACGGGCAGTCTGGCATCGGCACTTTGCGCCGGAACACCTCGTTCAAGCACGACATGCACACCATGAAATCCGGCTCACCCTCACCGCAGTCGACTGGCCAAAAGGTTTGTTCGCTTGGCATGGTGTCCTTCCCTCTCATCCTGCGAGGAGCTGATCGTGAAAAGCTCGGAGCAGATCGCTGCTCGCTCTTCGCTATCGACTCGTCGCTGTTTCGGAGGTAAGCATAGGCTCCTGCTCTGAAGAATTCAACCCTCTCCGCCGCCCTTCACTCGTTTCAACAGACGCTCAATCTGGTCCTGAAACTCCTCATAGGGAAGGGCACCTGGAAGAAGAATCGGGGATTCCTCACGGCTGCCGTCCGTCTTCACTAACGCGAAGCCGGGTGTACCTCGGAACCCGAGATCATAGCCTTCCTTCCGGTCCAGGAAGATCTCTCGAATATATGGGGCGTCCCGCAGGCACGCGGCGAAGACGTCATGGTCCAGGCCGAGGGCGGTGGCATGTTGCTCAAACTCTGGCGTGTCCCGCCTCCCGTCAGAGCCGAAGAGCCGGTCATGCATCTGCCAGTATCGGCCCTGGTCTCCCGCGCAGCGCGCCGCCAGCGCCGCCTCCAGGCCAGGCCCTTCAGAAGCTCGTGGGTAGTCTCGGTAGACAAAGCGGACCTTGCCCGAATCGACATAGTGGGCGCGGATCCGAGGCCAGGTCTCCCGGAAGAACCGCACACAGAATCCGCACGTGAAATCGGAATATTCGATCAGCGTGACCGGCGCGCGCGGGCTACCCCGCGATCGCCCGTCATCTCGCGCCAGATCCCGACGGCTCTCTCCACCAAGCGAGTCCGTGACGACCAGGAGCGCCATGAACCATGCGAAGGTCCACGCAAGCCCTGCGCGGCCGTGGGCGACACCCGTTTTCCGGTGTCCCGCGGCGACCGCACCGAGGAGCTGCTTGTCGACCTGCTGTTGTCGAGTTGGCTCCACGTCGCTACTCATCCTGGTCTCGCACCGGGGCCCGCAGTCGCTTGACCGCCTGGGATCGCTTCTTATCCGCCAGGCGACGCTCGACGGCCCGCTTGGACACGCGAGTCGGAACACGAGGCGTCGACACACGGTTCAGACTCTGGAGCCGCCTGATGAGCCGCGCGAAGGCCGTGTCTCGATTCCGGTGCTGGGAGCGCGAGTCCGCCGCCACGACGCGCACGCCCGACGGAGGATGGAACAAGCGAACCGCGGAGTCAGTCACGTTACGATGCTGGCCACCTGGCCCGCCCGTTCGGAAGGCCTCCATCACGACTTCGCGCTCCAGCATGGCGCGATCGGTGCGGTAGGGAGGGTCCGAAATCCGTCGAGCCGGTCTCATGCTGCGGCTCATGATCGGCCGGGAAGTAGGAACACGACAGACTCAGGGCGGCGACGTCCTGGGCCGAAACCGTTCTAGTAACCCCATCATGAGGAGTGGCCAGACGACCGTCGCATCGCTCAGGACCTCCGCAAAGCGACCGCCCTCCTGCGGTGGGACGAACTTGCCCCAAGAGATCCCTTCATTATAGGTGCACCCGCTGAGCCCTCCCCAATGGTCCGGCTCCGGACAGATGCGGACTCCATACTGGAAGCGTGGCGGCTTCACATTCAACCCCAGACGAATGTTGCCGATCTCGATGTAGGGAGGCACCTGCTGGGCCCAGTTCCTGGGGACGCCTCCCCCGATCGTAAAAATGCCCAGCCGTTTGGCCGTGAGCAATCGTTCTGTATAACTGTTGAGATCCATATAGGGATTGAAGGCGGGCAGGTGCTGGTGAAGCGCACGCAACACGCTGAGATCTCCATCCCGTCCCTGGCTCCGCGCCCAGTCGAGATTGCTCGCCATCGACCATGTCGCCACGTCGAGGCCCATCTCCGAATCCGTGAAGGCGGGGATATACACGGGTACACCCTTCAGGAAGGCGCTCTTGAGAATACCGGTGCCTTCGTGCTCATCCACCAGGGTGCGCCCCACCTCTCGCGTCAGCAGCTCCGAGGACAGCGGCGCCTGATGAGCCAGCCGCTTGAGGGTCTGCGAGACGACATGCTCGACATAGTTCAGGTTCGCTTCCATCTCCAGCGTGTCGTACACGCGATTGTACCCTTTCTGGAACAACTCTTCGTCCTTCATGGACGGGTCATGGCGATAATGGACCTTCCCGACCGACTCGCTGAGCCCATGGGCCACCAACGCGCCGGTCGACACGACAATCTGGACCATGCCGTGATCAATCATGGTGCTGATGATCTTCCCCATCTTTGCGATGGTCATCGCGCCCGACAGGCTCATCACGACCAGGCAGTCCGGGTCGGCGATCATCTCCGACAGGACCGCATAGGCCTGCCCCAGGCGACGGCCGCCGAAGGCGGTCTTTTCCATCGCCAGCAGGAGATCCGAGAAGGACCGAATCTTCTCCGGATCGAGCGGCTCTAAGGGCTTCAGTCCGTCTTGAGCTCCGTCGTGAAATTCGCGTGATTGCATCACAGACCTGTTCTCTCAAACATACGGGCTTACATTTCGCACGGCTTACTTATACACAACCGCTCTCCTGCGCGTCAATGCCGTTAGTGCCTCGCATTGAGCACAGCTCTGCGCGTGATGACCGGATCGTTTTGCATCAATGGATTTGCTTGAGGTAACATGGAGTCAATTGTCCCGGCGTAGGTGCGACATGGACTACGGACGGGTGAAGAAGAGCGGAGCGCCTTATGCCCGCCGGATCCCCGATCGAAGGAGAAGGCTTCTCCTCGTCATGGGTCTGTGTTCCCTCGCGGGGTGCGCCACGCAGGAGTCGGTGACGGTATTACCGAACCGGCAAGCCACGATCGGAATGTCCAAAGAAGCCCTGCTCGCATGTGCCGGTCAGCCGACCCGGCAAACGGTCGAGGACCGGGGTGTCCTCTTCCTGTACTACAAAGAGGCTCAGATGTTGCAGGAATCCTTTCCTGGATCGAAGGGAAGTTTTGCGCGTCCTCACCATGGCTGTTGGGCCGGTGTGCTTCTGGAAGAAGATCGGGTCTCGGACATCGGCTATCAATCCGTACCGAGTACAATCGATTCCATGAACGACTGTGAGGCGATCTTTGCAGCCTGCAAATCACAGTGATCAGTGTTGTGTGGAGATGGTCCGTGGATCCTGGTGACAGTCAATCCCATCGAGCGAGATGCCTGAATAGACAGTCCTGCGCGGCCAGAGCTTCCGTGCCGAGCACCCGCCGCATCGTCTGACCAAACTGGCCCGGTGGCGGCTCTTGTTCGGTCCACGCAGGACGGATCGAGGAAGGGCGACATCGTGGCCACCTTCTACATCCAGCGGGATCTCGTGATCTTCAGGATCTCAGGGCTGGCACCTGTCTCGAAGGTCTTGCTGTCCGTCGGGTTCGGCCTTGCCCTATGGGCCTGGCTCCTCGCTCCAGCCTTCGCATTGGAGAAATATGGTCGCCCGCTCCCTTCCATCGAAGAGCAGGGGAAGCCGGCCAGAGAGGCGGAAGAAACACTATTCGGAGGCTATTTCCTGACCGCCGCATTTGTCTCAAACCCGACGTTTGCAGCCCGGCCCGACAATACCGGCCTCGTCGGATTGCGCTACATGCTTCATCTGGAAACGGACCTGTACAAACAGTACCTCACCTTCTACACCGATCAGAATTTCTTCTCCGATCGCAAGGATGGCTGGATCGAACTCAGCGAGTGGGACGCGACCACTGCACTCACCGGGTTGGTGGGTCGCTGGGGCTGGCGGATCCAATATGAGCGCGATGCGCCGCTTGACCGGAGTGGCCTCAAACAAATCTATGCCGATGCGTTGCTGACCGGCCGCTTTCAAGCCGCCGATGATCTTTCCTGGTGGCGACAACAGTTTCCGAATCAGAATGTGAACGCCTACGCCGGGTTCGGCTGGTTGTTTTATAACAACAACTATTTCGCGCGACCGGATAACACGGGCAGAGCCCTGTTCCGGTATGTGGCGCACGTCGACACAGACTTGTACAAGAATAGGGTCGTCTTCTTTGGGGACATCAATATGTTCACGGACCGAGAGCTGGACAATAAGCTCAAGCCTACCGAATTAGATTGGATTCTGGGCCTCGCGTTTCGCTGGAAGGGGCAGTATGAATTCAGTGCGTTCCGGGAACAGGACCTCCCGTTGGACCGTCCTGGCACACTGATTCAAGAATATTGGGCCGTGCAACTCCGGTTTGCCTTTGATGTGCCAAAACTGGGCTTCAAGCGGGAACCGGAGTCACAGGGGTTGCGGAATAACCGATGAGAGACGTTCTACTCGCACCAGGGAGAATCTGTTAGTAAGTCAAAGATAAAATAGCGTTCACACCTTTTGGAGAAGGAACACCGGAGCAAGGGGAATGGGCCTGTTCAGCGTATTGGGAATATACGTGTTGTGCTACGCGGCCTATGGCTTGGCAACGGGCGAGATTTATGGGCGATACCACGCGTGGGGACGAGTGTTTCGACGCGACGGCGAACCCTGGCTCTACTGGTCAACAATCGTCGTCTACATCCTGCTTGGCATCGCGCTCATATTCATCTTTGGGAAAGGGGGCGCCTGAAATGCGACGTTGGGCCACGGTGCTTGGCATAGTCGGGTTTGTGTGCGGGTTTATCGGTCCGATGGTGCTCGCGTCAAACGCGGATCAGGGACCGATGCTGGGGATCTTCATCACCGGACCGGGAGGCGCGCTCCTCGGCGCCATTCTCGGCGGGGTGGTTGGCCTGCTGAAGGTACCGGAACTACTCGTGTCACGAGCCTTATACAGTGTTGCGATAATCGAGGCGGTAGTCATCCTCTACTTCTGCATCCCGTCTCCTCGCTTCTATGCCGATATTGTTGATGGAGAAGTCCGCCAATGTATCCTCCCGGGGTCACTACGCGAAAAAACGGTTGATCTCCTGAACGAAATTACGGCTACCCATCCCCCACTCAGCAAACCAATTCACTGGGGACAAGCGTTTGACAGGGCGCTTGCCGAGAATAAGGGTGTGGTGATCGAAGTGCATGTCTTTCGACATAGCAAATTGTACGAAAACCAAGCGCGATGGAATCATGGAACGCTCGTGGCGGAGCCTTGGGTGTCCGAGGAGGAGGAGAAGAGATATTTTGCCAGCTATCTGGGAAAAGATTGTGCCAGTTATACGCATGGGAGTCGATCTCTGCTCATGGCAACCGGCCAAGTCGCGATTTGGCCGCCGGCGTATATCGCTGAGATGCTCGAGCTAAAGGTTGCCGAGCCACTTCCAGCAAAGGTCGCGAGGCTCCTGGTGGATCGGAAATGAACGAGCTTGCCTATCAACATGAAGTTAGCGTTAGCGAATGTCTATAACAAGGAAACAACACGTTCTTAGGCTCCAGCGCGCGGATTTGCTTGTCGGACGACTCTCAAACTAGAGGATCCTGAGAAGACGGTTCCGTCCCGTGAATTGCCCTCCATTTCCGTGAAGGTGACGGACAGCCCGCACATTAGGTAGTAGGCGTGTCATGCCGAGGTAATAGCGGCCGTCCGATAACAGAGCAATATAGACGTGCCAAGATCTTGACATTGTGGTTCGACTTGGGCCGACCGCCTCGTCCGGGTCGGCCCTTGCTCACCACACCTCGACTCCGTGAAGGCCGGTGCCTCGTCTCTAGTGGCGGGCTTGCACCGAGCGACGTGAACGTGGCGACCGCAGCGAGACATGTTCACGGAGTCGAGGTGGTGGTCCCAACGGGATTCGAACCCGTGTTTGGGCCTTGAGAGGGCCCCGTCCTAGGCCAGGCTAGACGATGGGACCAGCCGGTCTTCAATCGAGAGAGGGATCTGTCGAACGGGGCCGCACTCTACCACAGGGTCTGCCGGATTTCAACGAGCCGAAGGGGGCGCGAGGGCCACGGCATGTGGCACCAGACGGTCTTTCGCATCCGCGCCCCGCGGAGATGATTGACTCCTGCCCGGTGCTTCGCTAGGCTCGCGCAAAAGGACACGGAGTTCGAATTGCCAGAGGAATAAGACCCCTTCGGGGGAACGAGGCGAGAAGGTGAACGCGCGCGGGGTGCAAGGGAGAAGGTTTCTGACTCTGTGGGCGGCGCTTGTCGTGCTCGCCGTGCTGGCCGCCTGTGACCTAGAACGAAGCCGACTCATGAAGGAGAAGTATCCCGCCTACCCCGAGCACATCAAGCAAGCCATCGACAAGGGGTACCCCGTGCACGGCATGGACCATGACCAGATCTATCTTGTGTTCGGCGAACCCATCTGCAAGAAAACCATTCAGTCCCAAGGCAGGCCCGTTGAAGTGTGGCTCTATCCCCCCGGTGGTCGGAATCCTTGCGACACGGCCGAGTTTCGCGTCTATTTCGAAAACGGAGCGGTCACCTCCTGGCAACGCGTGCAAGTGCCCTCGGGAGGAGGATAGGCTCCGCGGCGAGGGTGGGTGCCGGAAGGTGGAGCCAGGCGATACCTGGGCGGAGAGCAAACGGGCTCAGCAGAAGGGCTATGGGATCCGAACAGGAGCCTGTTGTCCAGGCTCAGGAAGGCTCGGGAGGTCAGAGCGAACTTTCCTTGAGCTGGTACAGGAGGTTATCCTCTACCTGACGACTAGCAGGACATCGTTGACACCGACATCGATTACACTTTTACGGGTGGTACGTAGCAAAGACACAGCCTAATGAAGTTTGCAGCCGGTCCTTCTCGAAAGGCAGCCAGCTGTCATCGGCTCGTTGTTGTTGGATCACAACCGGCTCGCACTCGCTGCTGTGTAATCGATGTCCTGCTACAAACAACTAACTAAAAACTGTCAACGATGTTCTGCTATATGA